>Ga0181525_10001515_pt1 | contig 19722 bp, 13 predicted proteins | sample PEATcosm2014_Bin_48_FD_121100 | JGI IMG/M metagenome (GOLD analysis project Ga0181525, IMG submission 121100) | Peatland microbial communities from MTU Mesocosm Facility, Houghton, MI, USA - PEATcosm2014_Bin06_10_metaG | ecosystem: Environmental > Terrestrial > Soil > Wetlands > Peat | place...
CGATGGGGGTTTCGGCGAAGTACACGTTCTAGGATCGACGACCGCGCAGGCACGGTGCGCTCCCTCTCCCTCCGGGAGAGGGTTGGGGTGAGGGAGCGTGGCGTGGACCCTCACCCCTGCCCTCTCCCGCACGCGGGAGAGGGAGGAGCTTAGATCTGCTTGAGGGTGTCGATGTACCAGCGACCGTAGCGCGCCACTTCGTGCTCCATCGGCGCATACGGACCGGGCTCGAAGTAGGCCGAGTTCACGCCGGCCTGGTTGAGTTCGATGATGCGCTTGTCTTCCTTGCTGGTGTAGTCCCACATCCACACCAGCTCCTCCTCGTCGTAGTCGCGGCCGGCGACGGCGTCGCCGTCGACCAGCCAGATCAGCTCGAAGGCCGTCTTGTCGACCGTCAACGGGATGGAGCGGTAGATCACGCCGTAGTCCGGATAGGCGATGAAGTTGGACGTGGGACCCAGGTCCAGGAACGAGAAGCCGCCGTCGAACTCGCGGCCCTTGAACTGGCCCATCAGCGGCGCCACCGGCTTGCCGTTGCGGCTGCCGGTGTGATAGCCCTCGACCATGGCCGAGGGGAAGCAGGCGGCGCTTTCCTGGCCCGGTTCGGCGCCGTCGGCGTAGAGCTGCAGCGACGGCAGGTCTATGCCCAGCGCGGCGTCGCGCCGCGCCATGGCGTCGTCGGCGGCCACGCGCTCCTCGGGCGGGCGCGCGAAGATGTGGCGGCGCGAGTATTCCTGGTGCGCCGGCCCGCAGTGGTAGCACTCGTTGTAGTTCTCCACCACGAGCTTCCAGTTGGCGTCGATCTGGTACATGCGGCGGGCCGCCACCTTGGCCTTGGACCAGCCGTAGATCCGGGTGGATCGGCCGAACGACTCCTCGACGTGCTTGAAGCCCAGCGGCTGGGCGGCGAAGGTGATGAACAGCACCCCCTCGCATTCGCGCAGCGCGACCTGCTTGAGGCCGTAGTCCTCCTTGCGGAAGTCGTCGGGCGTGAGTCGGGCGCGCACCAGCTCGCCGCTGCAGTCGTAGGTCCAGGCGTGGTACGGGCACTGGAACGTGGCATTGCGCGCATTGCCCTGCGCCTCGGTGCAGACGCGCGAGCCGCGGTGGCTGCAGACGTTGAGCAGCGCGCGCAGCTGCTTGTCGGGGCCGCGCACGACGATGACCGATTCGCCGGCGATGTCGACGGTGAAGAAATCGCCCGCGGCCGGCGCCATGCTGGCGTGGCCGACGCAGTGCCAGTGGGCGCCGACGAAATAGCGCATGTCGTACTGGAAGATGGCCGGATCGCGGTAGAACACCTGCGGCAGCGCCCTGCCCGGCTGCCACTGGGCGATGGCGGCCTGCAGGAGCGCGCGGTCCGGCAGGGGACGGCTGTTGAGCGGTATCGCTTTGCGGCTGTTCATGGGCGGCTTCCTCCAGCCGTTATTATAAAACGATTGTTCAATAACGGGCCAGTGCCTTTGCGCCTACCCTCCCTAACCCTCTCCCGCACGCGGGAGAGGGGACGTTTGAACTAGCGCGCTCACCGCTCATCCTTGTAGACCACGCCGTCCTTCATGACGAAACGGACATGCTCGAGCAGGCCGATGTTGGCCAGCGGGTCGCCGGTCACGGCCACCAGGTCGGCGCGCTTGCCGGGCCGGATCGAGCCGAAATCGGCGGGGTGACCGATCAGCGTGGCGGCGTTGATCGTGGCCGACTGGATGGCCTGCATCGGCGTCTGGCCGTAGCGCACCTGGTAGGCGAACTGCCGCGCATTGAGCCCGTGCGGGCAGACGCTGGCGTCGGTGCCGTAGGCGATCTTCACGCCGGCCCGGACCGCCTTCTCGAAATTGCGCCGCTGGATCTCGCCCGCGTCGGGCAGCTTGTTGGCGAAGTCGACCGGCGCGGCCGCCAGCACGGCCGGATCGTTGGACTTGATGCACTCGTCGTCGTAGATGTCCGCGACCAGGAAGGTGCCGCGCTCCTTCATCATGCGGATGCCCTCGTCGTCGAGGTAGGTGCCGTGCTCGATCGAATTGACGCCGGCGCGGATCGCATCCTTGATGCCCTGCGTCGAGTGCGCATGGGCGGCGACCGGCAGCCCCTTGCGGTGCGCCTCCTCGACCGCGGCGCGGATCTCGTCGTACGAGAAGTCCTCGGTGAGCGGATTGCTGCCGTGCGACAGGAAGGCGCCGGTGGCGATCACCTTGATCAGGTCGACGCCGTACTGCTGGAACGCGCGCACGCGCTGGCGCACCTGGTCGGGGCCGTCGGCGACGCCGAAGCGCAGGTCCCAGGGCAGCGTGACGTCGGGCGCCGTGCCGTTGAGCGTGCCGCCGCCGCCGGTGATGGTGATGTAGCCGCCGGCGACGAACATCCGCGGTCCGACCACGTCGCCGCGGTTGATGGCATCGCGCAGCGCGACATCGACCAGCGCGCGGTAGGTGCCCACGTCGCGCACCGTGGTGAAGCCGGCCAGCAGCGTGACCTTCGCATTGGGTATCGATTCGAAGGCGCGCTGCGCCGAGGTCTTGAGCAGCTCGGCCACCGGGTCGGTGTCCTTGGCATCCCCGACCAGGTGGGTGTGGCAGTCGATCAGGCCCGGCAGCACCGTGGCGCCGCTCAGGTCGACGAGCCGGGCTTCCTTGGGAATGTCCAGGTGCGGGCCCAGCGCGACGATGCGCTCGCCGCGGATCAGGATCCACTGGTCCTTGAGGACCTGGCCGGCCTCGACATCGACCAGTGCGCCGGCGTGGACCGCGGTCAGCGGCTCGGGCGGTGACGTGGCGGCGCGGGCGGTGGCGGCGCCGATCGCGGTGACCGCGGTGAAGATGGCGGCGAGCACTGCAGCAAGCAATTTCATCCGGGGCATCGCGGCATCCTCCGTGGCGGCTGGTGGCCCTGATTGTAGAACGATTGTTCTATAACAGGCCAGGGCCGATGATGCGCTGCGCCATGCAAAACGCCACCGGGAGTCACCCCGATGGCGTCGCTTGCGGACCCGCCGGGCGCGGGATCAGAAGTGGTAGCGGTAGATCAGGCCCATCGCGAACGGGCGCAGGGTTGCCACCCGCGGCACGATGTAGCCCGCGCCGTAGCCCGGCGCGAACTGCGCCGGATCGGCGCTGTGCTTGGCGTACGACTCCGGGTTGAAGTCGCCCAGGTTCGGCCGCGCATTGAGCAGGTTCTCGCCGTACAGCGAAAGCTCCGAAGGGCCCCAGTCGGCGCCGATGCGGGCGTTGAGAACCGAGAACCCGGCGCGCTGCAGTGCGGCTCCCTGGTAGTTGGTGGGGCTGAGCGACGGGCACGGGAAGTACTGCACGGTGCTGGTGTTGAGTTCGCAGCCCGCCGTGCCGGAATAGCTGCTGCCGGTGTAGCTGCCATCGATGGTGACGAAGCCCGAGATCGTGTCGGTCAGCATGTGCGAGAGCGTGACCGCGGCGTTGGCCGTCACCTTGGGCGTGTTGTACACGGGCGAGCCGGTGGGTTGCCAGTAGAGGCTGCCATTGGTGATCACGGCGTCCTCGTAGCCGACGCCGGCATGCAGTTCCACGCCCGAGACGGGACGCGCATTGGCCTCGAGCTCGGCGCCGCGCACGCGCGCGTCGCCCGCGTTGACGATCATCGTGATGTAGCTCTCCGGCGCGATGATGGTCTGCTGGATGTTGGACCAGTTCATCTGGAACAGCGCGCCGGTCAGCTCGTACTTGCGGTCGGCCGACTCGATCTTGCCGCCCACCTCGAAGTTGTGCACGAAATCGGACGTGTAGGTGGTCGGCGTGTTGACGGTCTGGTGGATCGCGTTGAAGAAGGCCTGCGGGCCCAGCGGCAGCGGCACCCCGGCGCCGCCGGCACGGAAACCCTTGGCATACGACGCGTACACCATGGCCGAGGAGTCGAAGTTGTACTTCAGTGCCAGCTTGGGGTTGAGGCCGGTCTGCTTCGTGTCCGGCGTCTGGACGTTCAGGTACGAGTAATTGAGCGCCCCGGCCTCGAGCTCATGGGTGGTCTGCGTCTGGCGATAGGCGCGCGCCCCGACCGTCAGCTCGAACTTGGAAAAGGCGTAATACAGCTCGCCGAACAGGGCCTCGTCGTAATGGGTGCTCGGCTGGGCCGATGCCCACACCAGGCCGCTGCCGTAGCTCGGGCAGCTGGTGTCCACCGGATTGTTCGGGTTGCGGCAGTAGCCGGTGGTGCCGCCGGAAGCGGCATTGGAGGCGGGGGCGGTGTTCAGCCCCAGCTGCTGCACCAGCGGGCTGTAGCCGCCGTTGAGGTCGGTGTCGGAGAACGAGCGCGACAGGTAGACGCCGGCCACGCCGGAGAATCCGGCGGCGTTCTTGTCGAAATTGACGCGCGTCTCGCTGGTGGTGCGCCGGTAGGTGACGGTCTCGGTCCAGGGAAAGGCCTCGTTCAAGGCGCCGCTGCCCAGGACGTTGTTGCCGGAGTAGACGTTGGAGAGCTGGCCGATGCCGGCGTACTGCGGCAGGAACGCCCAGTAGTAGTCGAGCGCGTCGCGCGTGCCCTCGCTGCCGTCCTCGATCTGGGTGCCGATGCGGTTGAAGTAGCTCAGCGACTCGTGCACCGAATAGCCGTCGCCCGAATAGTTGAGCTGCAGCGAGGGCAGGATGAAGCGGTCGTGGGCGTTTTCCTGGACGTTGTTGGTCCGATCCATCGTCAGCGACTGGATGGAAAAGCCCGGCAATGGCGCGTAGGGAGCGGTCCAGCCATTGCTCAGGGAATCCTGGATCATGAAACGGAAGATGCCCTCGTAGCGGTCATCGGGCGTCCAGCGCAGCACCGCCGAGCCGCCATAGGTGCGCTGCGCACCATAGTCGTCCACGTTGGCCAGCTGCTGGCCCGTCGTCGGGTCCACCGCCACGCGGCGCATGAAGCCGCCTTCGTGGTCGTAGAAGCCCACCAGGCGCCCGACCAGGTTCTTGCCCAGGTCGCGCGATCCGGCGAAGTCGAGGCTGTAGTCGGGCGAGCCGGCGTATTCGGTCTGCCCGGCCTTCACCGAGAAGTGGGCGTCGGGCTTGCCTTCGGTGGGCTGCACCGTGATCAGGCGCAGGTTGCCGCCCAGCGAACTCTGGCCGAACAGCGTGCCCTGCGGTCCCTTGAGGATTTCGATACGCGAAATGTCGACCACGCGCGGATCCAGGCTGTCGGGCACCGGGGTGTCGTCGATGTACACGCCGGTGGTGCCGAAGCCGGAGATGCCGCGGATCGCGATGGTGTGCGAATCGACGTAGCCCCAGTTGGCCGTGCCGTACGAGAACGACATGTTCGGCGTCTTCGTGGCGTAGTCGGAAAAGGAATTGATGTTGAGGTTCTCGATCGACGCCTCGGAGAACGCGGTGATGCTCACCGGCACGTCGATGGCCGATTCGCTTTTCTTCCGGGCGGTGACGGTGATCTCGTCGAGGACGCTGACCGGAGCCGCCTCGGGGGCCGCGGCGGCCGCCGGTGGCGCGGCCGCGGGCGCCGGAGGCGCCGCGGTCTGCGCCCGGACGCCGGGCGCGGCCAGCACCACCAGGGCGCAGGCCAGCTGGGCCACAACCGCGCGTAGCGGCGCAGCGCGCGTGCTCGCGTCCGCCAATGGGCGGGCGCGCGTGTCTATCGGCTCGAACCTGACCATCAGTGATCCCCCGTTTTGGTGCGTCAGCAGGCTGCGTCCCTTCTCTTTCCCGCCGACGCCAAACGCGGGTCTTCGGATTCGAGGGCACTGCAGTGAAAACCAGTCGTCGCGGTTTGAATTAAGACAGGGAGGGTGCCGGTGCGATGGCAAATTTGCGACGCATTAGAGTAAATTCACGACAGCCCGCCCGATATTGGCAGGGGGGGCTTGTCGCTAACGAACAACGTCCTGACACAGATGGGCAAGCGCGGTGGGGGCAATCCATCGCACCCTTACGGCTGCGCCAGAACGAGACCCCCATGACGGCTGGAACCCCATTGCAGAGCTACATCGGCGGGCGTTACGTCGCCGCCGCCGATGCCGAATGCTTCGACGACATCAATCCGGCCACCGGAAACCTGGTCTGCCGCGTCGAGCAGGCCGGACCCGCGGAGGTCGAGCGGGCCGTGGCCGCGGCCCGGGAAGGCCAGGCCACCTGGGCCGCCCTGAGCGGGGCCGAACGCGGCCGCGTCCTGCTGCGCGCCGCGCAGATGCTGCGCGCCCGCAACCGCGAGATCGCCGAACGCGAGGTGGCCGACACCGGCAAGCCGATCCAGGAAGCCGAAGCGGTCGACATCCTCTCGGGGGCCGATTGCATCGAGTATTACGGCGGCCTTGCCGGCGCCATCCACGGCGAACACCACGCCTTCAAGAACGCGTTTGCCTACACCCGGCGCGAACCGCTGGGCATCTGCGTGGGCATCGGCGCCTGGAACTACCCGATCCAGATCGCCTGCTGGAAGTCGGCGCCGGCGCTGGCGTGCGGCAATGCAATGATCTTCAAGCCGGCCGAGCTCACGCCGGTGACCGCCGCGATCCTGGCCGAGGTCTACACCGAGGCCGGACTGCCGCCGGGCGTCTTCAACGTCCTGCAGGGCGACGCCCGCACCGGCCAGCTGCTGGTGCGCCATCCGGCCGTGGCCAAGGTGTCGCTGACGGGCGAGGTCGGCACCGGCCGGCGCGTCATGGCCGACGCGGCGCAGACGCTCAAGCACGTGACGATGGAACTGGGCGGCAAGTCGCCGCTGATCGTGTTCGCCGACGCGGACCTGGACAACGCCGTGGCGGCGGCCATGCTGGGCAACTTCTACACCCAGGGCGAGATCTGCTCCAACGGCACGCGGGTCTTCGTCCATGAAAGCATCCACGACGAATTCCTGGCGCGCCTGGTCGCGCGCACCGGCCGCCTGCGCGTCGGCGACCCGATGGATCCGCGCACGCAGGTCGGCGCCCTGATATCGGCCGAGCACCTGCAGCGGGTGCTGCAGTTCATCGACAGCGGCAAGCGCTCGGCGCGCCTGGTCTGCGGCGGGCGACGCGCCAGCGGCCCGGGCCTGGAGCGGGGCAACTTCGTCGAGCCGACCATCTTTGCCGACTGCACCGACCGCTGCGAGATCGTCCGCGAGGAGATCTTCGGGCCGGTGATGTCGGTGCTGCGCTTCGGCACCGAGGCCGAGGTGGTGCAGCGCGCCAACGACACGCCCTTCGGCCTGGCGGCCGGCGTGTTCACCCGCGACCTGGCGCGCGGCCACCGCGTCGTGGCGCAGCTCCAGGCCGGCGTGTGCTGGATCAACAACTACAACATCACGCCGGTCGAGATCCCGTTCGGCGGCGTCAAGCAGTCGGGCATGGGCCGCGAAAACGGCCTTGCGGCCATCGACCACTACACGCAGCGCAAGAGCGTCTACGTCGAGCTGGGGGACGTCGCCAGCCCCTATTGAAGCACCCGGACCCCGGACCGCGGCCCCGCCGTCCGCGCAGGACCCGGCGTCGACCTTCCACCGCGCCACAACCACCGACGCAAGCACCATGGCCGAACGCCAAGAGACGCAATTCGATTACATCATCGTGGGTGCAGGGTCGGCCGGCTGCGTGCTGGCCAATCGCCTCACCGAGGACGCCGGCACCCGCGTGCTGCTGCTCGAGGCCGGACCGCCCGACCGCAGCATCTTCATCCACATGCCTTCGGCCTTCGCGTACCCGCTTGCCGACGACACGTTCAACTGGGCCTACCAGACCGAGCCCGAGCCGCACATGAACAACCGCCGCATGTCCTGCCCGCGCGGGCGCGTCATCGGCGGGTCGTCCTCGATCAACGGCATGGTCTACATCCGCGGGCATGCCTACGACTACGACGGCTGGGCGCGCAACCGGGGGCTGGAGTACTGGGACTACTTCTCCTGCCTGCCGTACTTCCGCAAGGCCGAGACCCGGCTGCAGGGCGCCGACGCGTACCACGGCGGCGACGGCCCGCTGTACGTGACCACGCCCGCGATGCACAACCCGCTGTACCGGGCCTTCATCGACGCCGGCCGCCAGGCGGGCTATCCGTACACCAGCGACATGAACGGCTACCAGCAGGAAGGCCTGGGGCCGATGGACATGACCACCTACCGGGGACGGCGCTGGAGCGCCGCCATGGCCTATCTGCGCCCCGCGCTGGCGCGCCCCGGCCTGGCCGTGTCCGACCGCTGCCTGGTGACGCGCATCCTGTTCGAGGGCAAGCGCGCGGTCGGCGTGGAGTACGCCCGGGGCGGCGCGCTGGTCCGGGCGCGCGCCGGGCGCGAGGTCATCGTCAGCGGCGGCGCGATCAATTCACCCCAGATCCTGATGCTCTCGGGCATCGGCGACGCCGACACGCTGGCCGCGCACGGCATCGCCCCGCTCGCCCACCTGCCCGGGGTCGGCGCCAATCTGCAGGACCACATCGAAACCTATGTGCAGCATGCGTGCACCCAGCCGATCACGCTCTATTCCACCCAGAACCTGCTCGCCAAGGGGTGCATCGGCCTCGAATGGCTGCTGTTCAAGCGCGGCCTGGGCGCCACCAACCACTTCGAGGCCGGTGGGTTCATCCGCAGCCGCGCCGGCGTGCGCCACCCCGACCTGCAGTACCACTTCCTGCCGATCGCGATGAACTACGACGGCTCCGACAAGGTGCGCCAGCACGGCTACCAGGCGCATGTCGGACCGATGCGGCCCACGTCCACCGGGCGCGTCAGCCTGCGTTCGGCCGATCCGCGCGCGCCGGTGCGCATCGCCTTCAACTACATGGCCACCGAGGGCGACCGCCGCGAGTTCCGCGACGGCATCAAGCTCACGCGGGAGATCTTCGCCCAGAAGGCCTTCGATCCGTTCCGCGGCGCCGAGCTCGCGCCGGGCCCGGACGTAAGCAGCGACGCCGAGATCGACGCCCATATCCGGCGCAAGGCCGAAAGCGCCTACCACGCCTCCTGCTCGTGCAAGATGGGCGACGGCGCCGATCCGCTGGCCGTGGTCGACGCGCAGCTGCGCGTGCATGGCGTCGAGGGCCTGCGCGTGGTCGATGCCTCGGTGATGCCGGCGGTCGTCAGCGGCAACCTCAATGCACCGACCATCATGATCGCGGAGAAGGCCGCCGACCTGATCCGCGGCCGGCCGCCGCTGGCCGCCACGCCGGTGCCGGTTTTCGAGCACGGCGACTGGCAGGGGCGCCAGCGCTGAGCCCTTGCGCCGGCACCGGCGCGGCCACCACCCGGAAACATCGCAGCCAACGAAGGAGTCTTGTACATGGCAGGAGAAGCAGCCGCAGGAACCGCCGATCCGCTCGCGCCAGCCGGCGCCGCCGCGCCGACGACGCTGCAGCGCCAGCTGAGCTGGACGGGCGCCTTCTGGGCCGCCAGCGGCGTGCCCGCCGGCGTGCTGCTGACGATAGGCGCCATCGCGGCGACGATCGGCCAGCCGGCCTGGGCGATCTGGATCGCCTCGATCCTCATGGGCTTCGTCCAGTCGTTCACCTACGCCGAGATCGCCGGGCTCTTCCCGCACAAGTCGGGCGGCGCCTCGGTCTACGGCGCCAGCGCCTGGGTGGGCTACAGCAAGTTCGTCGCACCGGTATCGGTCTGGTGCAACTGGCTGGCGTGGTCGCCGGTGCTGGCGCTGGGAACCGGGCTGGCGGCCGGATATGTGGTCACCAGCCTGTTCCCGGCCGACGCCGCGATCAACACCTGGGTGGTGAACCTGGTCGACCTGGGCTTCATCCGCCCCGGCCTGAGCCTGCGCATCAACGCCGTCTTCTTCATCGCCGCGGCCTTCCTGCTCGCCACCTTCGCCATGCAGCACCATGGCGTGGCACGCGCGGCGCGCATGCAGATGATCCTGGGCGTGGCCTCGCTGCTGCCGCTGATCATCGTCGGCTTCGTGCCCATCCTGACCGGCGACATGCCGTCCACGCACTTCCTGCCGCTGCTGCCCTTGACCCACGATGCCGCCGGCCGGATCGGCTTCGGCAGCTGGGACGGCGTCGGCCTCACCGTGCTCGCCGGCGCGCTGTTCGCGGCCGGCTGGTCGACCTACGGTTTCGAGACGGCGATCTGCTACACGCGCGAGTTCCGCGATCCGCGCCGCGACACGTTCAAGGCGATCTTCGCCGCCGGCATCCTGTGCATCGTCATCTTCACCGTGGTCCCGATCGCCTTCCAGGGCTCGCTGGGGCTCGATGCGCTGCTCGACAAGGGCATCTACGACGGCACGGGCGTGGGCCAGGCGATGGCGCGGATGGTGGGCGGCGGCGTGCTCGTGACCAAGCTCATCGTCGTCATGCTGCTGCTGTCGCTGCTGCTGATCGTCATGACCTCGATGCTCGGTTCGTCGCGCACCCTGTACCAGGCCTCGGTCGACGGCTGGCTGCCGCGCTACCTTTCGCGCGTCAACGCGCACGGCGCGCCGACGGCGGCGATGTGGACCGACCTGTGCTTCAACCTCGTGCTGCTGATGATGTCGGACTATTTCATGGTGCTGACGGTGTCCAACGTCTGCTACCTGCTGTTCAACTTCCTCAACCTCCAGGCCGGCTGGATCCACCGGATCGACCGGGCCGAGGTGGAACGGCCGTTCCGCTGCCCCACCTGGCTGCTGGCAAGCGGCAGCGTGCTGGGATTCGTGAACATGGTCTTCGTCGGCGCGGGCGCCGATATCTGGGGCGCCGGCACACTGCGCAACGGCCTGGTGGCCACCGCCCTGATCGTGCCGGTGTTCATCTTCCGCCACTACATCCAGGACAAGGGGGTGTTCCCCGGCGAGATGCGCGACGACCTGGGCATGGTCCCCGAGCGCCGCTTCGTGCGCCGGGCCGGCATCCTGCCTTACCTGGCCCTGGCAGGCTGCCTCGCCGTGATCTTCATCAGCCACCACCTGGCACGCCTGCCGCCGGCCACGGGGGCGTAGGCCGGTCGGGCGGTTTTGGGCTAAAAAACGACAAGCCAAGGATCAAGATGCACGCTTCGTCGCAATTGGATAACATGGCGCCACAGGGAAGCGGTCGCCGGCGGGATTGGCTGCTAACCCTGAATATCCGGACGCCTATTGTTTCAATCGCGACACAGTCCCATGATCACCCTTGCGCCGGACGCACGCGCCTACCGATTCGGCTTCCTGACGCTGCCGCAGTACTCGATGATCGCGCTGTCCAATGCGCTCGAGCCGCTGCGCATGGCCAACCGGGTCGCCGGCCGGGAGTTCTACCGCTGGGCCATACTCAGCACCGACGGTGAGGCCACGGTCGCCAGCAACGGGCTCACCCTCACGCCCACGCTGGAACTGGCCAAGGCCGGCAGCTTCGACATCATCTTCGTCTGCGGCGGCGTCAACGTGCGCTCGGCGACCACGCCGGCGCTGACCAAGACGCTGCAACGCCTTGCCCAGACCCGCGTCGCGCTGGGGTCGCTGTGCACCGGCGGCTATGCGCTCACCAAGGCCGGCCTGCTCAACAACTACCGCGCGGCCATCCACTGGGAGGACCTGTCGGCGCTGCGCGAGGAGTTTCCGCGCGTCATCATCAGTCCGCAGCTCTTCGTCATCGACCGCGACCGCTACACCTGCTCGGGCGGCATCGCCCCGCTCGACCTCATGCTCAACCTGATCCGGAGCAACCTGGGCGACGACGTTGCCGTGGCGATCTCCGACCAGTTCATGCTCGAGCGGATACGCGACGACCGGGACCGCCAGCACATCCCGCTGCAGGCGCAGATCGGCGCCTGCCACAAGACGCTGATCAAGGTGGCCTCGCTGATGGAGGCCAATATCGAGGAGCCGCTGTCGCTCGACGAACTGGCCGACGCCGTGAAGATCTCGCGCCGCCAGATCGAGCGCCTTTTCAAGCGCCACCTCGACAGCGTTCCGACCCGGTATTACCTGGAGATCCGGCTGCGGCGTGCGCGCGAACTGCTGCTGATGACCAACATGTCGATCATGGACATCGCGGTGGCCTGCGGGTTCCAGTCGCCGCCGCATTTCTCCAAGTGCTACCGCAGCCATTTCAGCTATCCGCCCGGCCAGGAGCGCCATCGCGTCCGCGCCGTGGCCAATTCGGCCTTCGGCGCCACGGTGAACTGATCGTGCCGCGCGCGCCCGGCGCCGGGCGCTTTTTGGCATGCGCGCGTCGTGACCGGGCAAGCCGCAGCGCTCGGCAGTAGGTATGTTGGACCGCAACACGGTGGTCACTCCGGGAACGGCTCCCCGGCACAGTTCGCCTGCCCTGGCCGCCGCCCCTGGACGACGTCACATGAACCGCTATTCCCTCTTCAACCTCGTGCGCAACGGCCTGGGCTACCACCAGGACTGGCAGCGTGCCTGGCGCAGCCCCGCGCCCAGAAGCGAGTACGACATCCTGATCATCGGCGGCGGCGGCCACGGGCTGGCCACGGCCTACTACCTGGCCAAGGAACACGGCCTGCGCAACATCGCGGTGCTGGAAAAAGGCTGGATCGGCGGCGGCAACACCGGGCGCAACACGACGATCGTGCGCTCCAACTACCTGTGGGACGAATCGGCCCACCTCTACGAGAAGGCCATGGTGCTGTGGGAGAACCTCTCGCAGGACCTGAACTTCAACGTCATGTACAGCCCGCGCGGCGTCTTCAACCTGGGCCATACGCTGCAGGACATGCGCGACATCGAGCGCCGGGTCAACGCCAACCGCCTCAACGGGATCGATGGCGAGGTCGTGACGCGCGATCAGCTGCGCAGCATGATCCCGCTGCTGAACCTGGCGCCCGACGCGCGCTACCCGGTGCTGGGCGCCTCGCTGCAGCGGCGCGGCGGCACCGCGCGCCACGACGCGGTCGCCTGGGGCTACGCCCGCGGTGCCGACGCGCACGGCGTCGACATCCTGCAGAACTGCGAGGTCACCGCGATACGGCGCGCGAACGGGGCGGTGACCGGCGTGGAGACGACCCGCGGCGCCATCCGGGCGCGCAAGATCGGCATCGTCGCCGCCGGCAGCACCAGCGTCGTGGCCGCGCTGGCGGAGCTGCGCCTGCCGCTGGAGAGCCACCCGCTGCAGGCGCTGGTGTCCGAGCCCCTCAAACCGGTGCTCGACAGCGTGGTCATGTCCAATGCCGTGCACGGCTACGTGAGCCAGTCGGACAAGGGCGAACTGGTGATCGGCGCCGGCATCGACGGGTACGTCGGCTACGGCCAGCGCGGCAGTTTCCAGATCATCGAGCACTGCATCGCGGCGATCGTCGAGCTGTTCCCGGCCTTCTCGCGCGTGAACATGCTGCGCCAGTGGGGCGGCATCGTCGATGTCGCGCCCGACGCCTGCCCGATCATCTCGCGCACGCCTGTCGGCGGCCTGTACATCAACTGCGGCTGGGGCACCGGCGGCTTCAAGGCGACGCCGGGCTCGGGCTGGGTCTTTGCGCACACGATCGCCAACGACGCGCCGCATCCGCTCAACGCGCCGTTCTGCCTCGAGCGCTTCGCCACCGGGCGCCTGATCGACGAACACGGCGCCGCCGCGGTTGCGCACTGAGGAACCGGAATGCTGCTGATCGAATGTCCGTACTGCGGCCCGCGCGCCGAGATCGAGTTCACCTGCGGCGGCGAGGCGCACATCCAGCGCCCGGCGGCGCCCGATGCGCTCGACGACGCCCAGTGGGCCGATTACCTGTTCATGCGCAAGAATCCGCGCGGCCGCCATTTCGAGCAATGGGTGCACACCTACGGCTGCCGGCGCTGGTTCAATGTCGAGCGCGATACCGTCAGCTACGCCATCGCCGCCGTGTACCGGATCGGCGAGACGCGTCCATGACGCGGCGACGCCTGGCCAGCGGTGGCCGCATCGATCGGGCCCGGCCGCTGCGCTTCACGTTCAACGGGCGCAGCTACGGCGGTTTCCACGGCGACACGCTGGCCTCGGCGCTGATCGCCAACGGCGTCGACATCGTGGGACGCAGCATCAAGCTGCACCGGCCGCGCGGCATCGTCGGGGCCGGGGTCGAGGAGCCCAATGCCATCCTGCAGCTGGGCGGCGCGGACGGCCATGCGCTGCCCAACCAGCGGGCGACGCTGGTCGAGCTGTACGACGGCCTGGTGGCGCGCACCGTCAATGGCTGGCCGTCGCTGGACCTCGATGTCCTGGGCATGCTGGGCTGGCTCAAGCCCTTCCTGCCGGCCGGCTTCTACTACAAGACCTTCATGTGGCCCAAGCGCCTGTGGATGGGCTACGAACACGTCATCCGCAAGGCCGCGGGACTGGGCATAGCCCCGCGCGCGGCCGATCCGGACATCTACGACAAGCGCTACGCCCACTGCGACGTGCTGGTGGTCGGCGGCGGGCCGGCCGGCATCGCCGCGGCGCTGGCGGCGGCGCGCAGCGGCGCACGCACGCTGCTGGTCGACGAGAACAAGGACTTCGGCGGCAGCCTGCGCTACCGCGACGCGACGATCGACGGCCGGCCGGCGCAGGCCTGGCTCGATGGCGGCCTGGCCGAACTGCGGCAGTGCCCCAACGCCACGCTGCTGACCCGCGCAACCGCCTTCGGCTATTACGACCACAACCTCGTGGCCGTGCTCGAGCGGCGCACCGACCACCTGCCGCCGGGCAGCTCGCCGGCGGCGCGCCAGTGCCTGTGGCGCGTGCGCGCCCGCCGGGTCGTGCTGGCAACCGGCGCGCTCGAGCGCCCGCTGGTGTTCCGCAACAACGACCGGCCCGGCATCATGCTCGCCTCGGCCGTTTCGATCTACCTGCGCGGCTACGCGGTGGCCGCCGGCAGCCGCGCCGTCGTGTTCACCAACAACGACAGCGCTTACCCGGCCGCGCTCGACCTGCACAACGCCGGCGTCGCCGTCGTTGCCATCGTCGATGCGCGGGCCGCGCCGGCCGGCGCACACGTCGCCGCCGCCAGCGCCGCCGGCATCCGGATCATCGCCGGCAGCGTAGTCACCGCGGCGCGGGGCCGGCGACGCGTGTCGGGCGTCGACATCGCTCCGCTGGCCGGCGCCGCCAGCGCCGACGCACCGCCGCTGCGGCTGGCCTGCGACCTGCTGGCCATGTCCGGCGGCTGGAGTCCGGCGATCCACCTGCATTCGCAGGCGGGCGGCAGCAACCGCTGGGACGAGGACAGCGCCAGCTTCGTGCCGGATCGCGCACGCCAGCCGCTGGCATCGGCGGGGGCGGCGGCCGGGCGTTTCGACCTGGGCGAGAGCCTGCGCGGGGGCTACGCGGCCGGCGCAACGCTGGCCGGCGAATGCGGCCACACCGCGCCGCCCGCGCCCGACTGGCAGGCGCCCAGCGTCGCCGGCACGCCGCTGCAGCCGCTGTGGCTGGTGCCCTCGCCCGGACGCCGTGACGACGCGAGCAAGTTCGTCGATTTCCAGAACGACAACACGGCCGCCGACATCCAGCTGGCGGTGCGCGAGGGCTACCAGTCGATCGAGCACGTCAAGCGCTACACGGCCCTGGGTTTCGGCACCGACCAGGGCAAGACCGGCAACATCAACGGCATGGCGATCCTGGCCGGGATACTGGGCCGCAGCATCCCCGAGACCGGCACCACGACCTTCCGCCCCGCGTACACGCCCACCACCTTCGGCGCCATCGCCGGCAGCGAGCTTGGCGATCTCTTCGATCCGATCCGCGTCACGCCGATGCACCAGTGGCACGTGGCGCACGGCGCGCTGTTCGAGAACGTGGGCCAGTGGAAGCGCGCCTGGTACTACCCGCGCCCGGGCGAGGACCTGGACGCCGCCGTGGCGCGCGAGTGCCGCGCGACCCGTGCCGGGGTCGGCATCCTCGACTACTCGACGCTGGGCAAGATCGACATCCAGGGTCCCGATGCCGCCGAATTCCTCAACCGCGTCTACACCAACAGCTGGGGCAAGCTGGCCATAGGCCGGTGCCGCTACGGCCTGATGCTGGGCGAGGACGGCATGATCTTCGACGACGGCGTGACCACCCGCCTGGGCGAGACCCATTACCTGATGACCACGACCACCGGCGGGGCGGCGCGCGTGCTGTCGCACCTGGAGCGCTGGCACCAGACCGAATGGCCCGAACTGCGGCTGTACCTGACGACGGTGACGGACCAGTACGCGACGGTGGCCATCGCCGGACCGGCCAGCCGACGGCTGCTGGCGCAGCTGACCCGGGACATCGACCTGGACGGCGCGGCCTTTCCGTTCCTGTCCTGTCGCGAAGGCACGGTGGCGGGCATCCCGGCGCGCGTGATGCGGGTCTCGTTCACCGGCGAGCTGTCCTACGAGGTGATGGTGCCGGCCAGCCACGGCCTGGACCTGTGGGAAGCGGTGATGGCCGCGGGCGCACCGTTCGACGTCACGCCCTACGGCACGGAGGCCATGCACGTGCTGCGCGCCGACAAGGGCTTCATCATCGTCGGCCAGGATACCGACGGCTCGATGACCCCGCAGGACATGGGCATGGCCTGGATCGTCGACATGAACAAGGGCGAATTCATCGGCCGGCGCTCGCTGGCGCGCGAGCACTGCCGCGAGTCCGACCGCAAGCAGTTCGTCGGGCTGCTCACCCAGGACCCGCAGCTGCTGCTGCCGGAAGGCACCCAGCTCGTGGCGGACAGCCGCATCGCGATACCGGCGCGCATGCTGGGGCACGTCACTTCCAGCTACCGCAGCCAGGCCGCGGGGCGCTCGATCGCGCTGGTCGTGGTCAAGGGCGGCCACGGACGCCTGGGGCAGACCATCCATGCGGCGCTCGCCGACGGCCGCACGGTGCCGGCGACGATCTGCAAGCCGATGTTCCATGATCCCGAAGGAGCACGTCAGAATGCCGCGCAATAGCCCGCTCTACCTGCTCGCCGGCCAGCCCGGTGCGCGCCTGGCGCTGGGCGAGCGGGCCTTCCTGGGCCATATCAACCTGCGCGGCGCGGGCGCCGACAGCGGCTTTCTCGACGCCGTGTGCTCCGCGGTGGGCGTTGCTCCCCCGCTGGCGCCCAACACGGTGGCGTGCGCCGGCGCGGTCACGATCTACTGGCTGGGTCCGGACGAATGGCAGGTGCAGGCGCCGCCCGAGCAATGCGCCGCGCTGCTCGCGCAGCTGCGCGCGGCGCTGGCCGGCCGCCACGCCGCGGTCACCGACGTCTCCGACGCGCATACCGTCATCGTGCTGGACGATCCGCGCGCCGACGCCTTGCTGTCGCGCGGGTGTCCGCTGGATTTTCATCCGGCGGTGTTCCCGGTCGGCAGCTGCGCGCAATCGGTGTTCGGCAAGACCGGCGTGCTGCTGCTGCGCGAGGCGCCGCAACGTTTCGCGCTCGTGGTACGGCGCAGTTTTGCGGCGTATCTTTACCATGCGCTGCAGGAGGCGGCGGTGGTGGCGGGGGAATGACAGGCGCTACCCTCGCCTTTGCGACTACCCTCACCCCGGCCCTCTCCCGGAGGGAGAGGGTGACCAGCTCCCTCTCCCGCGCGCGGGAGAGGGCAGGGGTGAGGGTCAGCGGAACACTACGGTCGTTTTTTCGTCGTTCATGAAGACGCGGTGCTCGACGTGGAAGCGCACCGCGCGGGCCAGCGCCACGCGCTCGGAGTCACGGCCGACGGCCGCGAGCATCTCGGGCGTGTAGCCATGGTCGACGCGCTCGACCACCTGCTCGATGATCGGACCCTCGTCCAGGTCGGCCGTCACGTAGTGGGCGGTGGCGCCGATCAGCTTGACGCCGCGCGCGTGGGCCTGGTGGTAGGGCCGCGCGCCCTTGAATCCGGGCAGGAACGAGTGGTGGATGTTGATGGCGCGGCCGCGCAGCCGGCGGCACAGGTCGTCCGAGAGGATCTGCATGTAGCGCGCCAGCACGACCAGCTCGCTGCCGGTGTCGGCGACGATGGCCATCAGCCGTGCCTCCTGCTCCGCACGGTTGGCGGGTGTCACCGGCAGGTGGTGGAAGGCGATGCCGTGCGCTGCGGCGATCGGCTGCAGGTCGGGATGGTTGGAGACGATGGCCGTGACGTCCATCGCCAGCTCGCCCGTGCGGCGCCGGTACAGCAGGTCGTCGAGGCAATGGTCGAAGCGCGAGACCATCAGCAGGACACGCATCCGGGCGGCGCTGTCGTGGATCTCCCACTCCATCTGTTCGCGCTGCGCCACCTCCTCGAACTGTTCGCGCAGGCCCGCGTGCGAGGGCGAGCGCTGCGGATCGGTGAAGAAGGTGATGCGCACGAAGAAGCGCTCGGTGATGACGTCGTCGAACTGCTGCATTTCGGTGATGTAGCAGGCGCGCGCGGCCAGGAAGGTCGATACCGCCGCCACCGTGCCCAGGCGGCTGGCGCAGCTGGCGGTGAGGACGTAGGACTTCTGGTCTATGAGCGGTAGCGTCATGGCAGCACTCTCGATGCGGACAGGGGTTGCAGTGCCTGCTCCAGCGCGGCGGCAACCCGCTCGGCGGCACGTCGGCTGGGGTGGTATTCGTCCCAGAACCAGTAGGCATCCGGTTCGGCGCAGGCCGCAGCGAAGCGGCCGTCCGCGCCGTCGGGCTGGCACGGATCGGTGAAATTGCGCAGGCCATCGCGCGGCGCCGCGGCCTGGATGGCGGCAGCCGCCGCGGCCAGGTCGAAGACCACCAGCTGCATCCGCAATTGCGCGCCCAGCGCCGGCAGTTGCGCCGCCAGGCGGCGGCCGACGCCCGCGCCGAAGCGGCGCGACTCGTCGACGAAGACCACCGGCCCGCGCACGCTGCTCTGCAGGTTCCGCCCGCGAGCCCAGGGCAAGGCTGCCAGGTCGGGGGGACCGATGACCAGTACCTGGCGCGCGCCGATGTCGTGCAAGGTCCGGACCGCCGCGATGAGGTTGGCGGCCGCCTGGTCCGCCAGCGCCGTCACCTCGGCAGGCGCCAGGGGCACCGAGCGGCTGTCGGCGATACGTGCGTCGAGCGCGGCGAACAGGTCGTTGGCGCCGGCCTGGATCACGTACAGCGCCTGCGCATCGGCCGCCTGGCCGTGCAGCGCCGCCCGGTACCGCGCCAGTTGCCCCTGCACGCCGGTCCGGATGCGCGGATCGATCCAGGCGTAGTAGTTGCCGCCGTCGGTGCGTGCGCCGCCCACGGCGTAGTCCTCCAGCGGTCGCCCCAGGTCGCGCGCCAGCACCTCGACCGCCGTCGGACCGTTCGACCAGCGGCCGTGCCAGTAATGCACGGTATCGGGGAGCACCACCTGGCCGAGCGCCGCGTCGACCGGCACGGGTCCCGCCGGCGCGAGCAGCGAGCGGGTTATCGCCTGGGACCCGTTGGCGCCTCCGTCGTCGGCATAGCTGTCGCCGAACACGACGATACGGCTCAATGCCGCCTGCGCCGCCGCTGGCATGGCGAACGCGCCGAGCGCCAGCGCGAGCATCGGCGCTAGCGCGCGGGCAACGCAGCGGGGCGACTGGAACCAGTACACGGGCGACCTACCCTTCCGGAGCGGCGTCTTGCCGGAGTCCGGCGCGAGGCACCTGGCGCCGGAGCGTTCGAGTCTAAAGTTGCCCACGTCCCGGCAAATGCCTGCGCGCGACGCCCCCGGCGGCAACAGCGCCGTGCGGCGCGGTCCGGGCCGTCCGCCGGCAGGCCGCGTGCGTCGCAAATGGATAATGCATCGTCGCCGCCCTGCCAGCAGCCGGTCCGGGCGGCTCCTAACATCGGCAAGTAGCGGGGCAAAAGGCGCTCCGGGCCGGGTCGCCGCCAGCACCCGGCTTGTCGCATTTCGACAACGCGCCCCGCGGCGCACTGGCGACGGTTGCACCGCGCGCATTCGATGGAGAACTGCATGGCCGATGACACGGACGACGAACTCGATCTCAA
>Ga0181525_10001516_pt1 | contig 19716 bp, 14 predicted proteins | sample PEATcosm2014_Bin_48_FD_121100 | JGI IMG/M metagenome (GOLD analysis project Ga0181525, IMG submission 121100) | Peatland microbial communities from MTU Mesocosm Facility, Houghton, MI, USA - PEATcosm2014_Bin06_10_metaG | ecosystem: Environmental > Terrestrial > Soil > Wetlands > Peat | place...
CCGTCTGTGCCGTTGCCACACCGCTGGCGCACGCCAGGCCCGCTGCAACGACCAGGGCCGCGCAGTTCGAACGCATCCGCAACATATGCTTATCCCCTCATTTATTCGATCTATCGGATCGACTCTGCGATCTCGAGCAACCACGAACTCGAGCCGCGTCGATGCAAGGAGAATCACAAGCATTTGTGAAAGCGCTGTGTCCGCGGACACCAGTGCGTTGATCCGAAAGGACCAAGGCTGCAGCCGGCGCCTTGCACGCCGGCGTTCTGGAACACGTGTCAGGAATTGCGCTGCGTCGCGGCGTTGCGCATCGCCACGCTCAGGCCCACCAGCGCCTGCAGCGTTCCATCCACGCCTTTCACCGCGCCCGCATCCTTGAGCGCCCCCGCCTCGTCAAACGCCTCGTGCGCCCGGCCCAGCGCGAACTGCTGCGGCACCACGATCATGGCGAAGGCCATCTGCAGATACTGGCGCAGATAGTTCATCGACCGCAGTCCGCCGGCCGCGCCGGGCGAGGAAGAGAGCAGGGCGGCCGGCCGGTTGGCGGTCACGGCCAGGCCCGCGGGGTGCTCGGCGCTCGGCTTGATGCGCGACATCCAGTCGAAGGCATTGATCACCAGCGGCGTGGGAAAGCCGTTGTACTCGGGCGTCACCAGCAGCAAGGCATCGCTCTGCAGGAAGGCCTTTTGCAGTTCGAACGCGCCGGGCGGCACGCCCTGGGCGGCCTCCAGGTCGCCGTCGTACACGGGCAGGCCCAGCGCACGCAGGTCCAGCTCCGTCACCGTGCCGCCGCTGGCGCGGTGGCGGCTCGCGGCATAGGCGGCCAGCTTGCGGCTCAGCGCGCCGTTGCGCGCGCTGCCGGCTATGACCAACAGGTGTGTGACCATCGGGCAATTCTCCTGGATACTTCGACGAACATCGGTGGCTGTGGGATTCAGGTCGCAGCGGCGGGTCGCCGCGCGCACAGCAGCATCGCCGTGGCCAGCGTGTACAGCACCCAGGCATTGAGCAGGTGCCAGAACCAGTGCGTGCCCGGTGGCCATGCGGTGCACAGCGACTGGTCCACGCTGCGGGCCAGCAGCGAAACGCAGAATACGCCGGCGGCCGCGGCCATGCCGCGGCCCGCCCGCGCGTCCAGGGTGCGGGCGTAGGCGGTGAGCGCGAACAGCACGATCAGTGCCGGCAGGTACATCAGCGAACCGTTGATGGCGTCGGCCGGCAGCAGCGCGCCGCTGATGCGGTCCAGCACCACGAAACCGACGCCGCCGGCCACCGCCCAGGCGGTGCGCCAGCGCGCCGCCAGGCGCAGGAACAGCACCAGGAAGACCACGTTGAAGATGCCGATGCACGCCACGTCGAGGATGCTGCCCCACACGGTGGCCAGCGTGTGGAACACCAGGCTGCCGGCACCCACCAGGGCCAGCAGCAGCGCCAGCGCGCGCTGCGCGCGCACCAGGCCCGGCGGGCCGTCGCCGGCCTCGCGCCAGAGGCGCCAGGCCCAGTAGAAGAAGGCCAGGTTGGAGAGCGCATTGAGCGGCTCGGCCGTCCAGTCGGTGCTGGTGCGCTCGCAATAGTCGTTGACGGGGTCGCCCAGGCTCATGCGCTCGCTCCTCGGTGGATGGCCGGGGTGGCCCGGTGGTGCCGCGGCCCGCCCTGTGCCGTGAGAAGATTGGCTGTTGCAGGCCGCGATTGTCGCATCCGGCCCGCGCGCCGGCGCAGCCGGCATTGCACCGGGAGAGTGAGCAATGATCCACCGTTATCCGTCACGCCGCGCCGGCGCTTGCGCCGCCGTCCTCGTGCTGCTTGGCGCCGCGTCTTGGCCGGCCGGTGCCCAGGACGCCGGGCTCGCCTATGTGTCCAACCAGCAGGGCGGCGTCACCGTGATCGACCTGGCCAGCATGGGCGTGCGCGCCACCTTCGACGTGGGCGCCCACGGGCCGCGCGGCATCGGCCTGAGCGACGACGGCAGCCGGCTGGTCACCGCCAATATGGGCGATGGCAATGTCTCGATCATCGACACGGCCAGCGGCAAGCTGCTGCACCAGGTGGCGATAGGCCGCAATCCGGAGTTCGTGCGCGTGCGCGGCCAGACCGCCTTCGTCACCTACGAGCCGACCGGCGGGGCGCCCCCGGCGGCGGGGGCGGCGCCGCCGGCAGCATCGGCCGCCGCGCACGGCGACGACGACGACGTGCCCGGCCATATCGCCATCATCGACATCGCCTCCGGCCGCCAGGTGCTCGACATCGTCGGCAAGCCCCAGACCGAAGGGGTGGAGTTCTCGGCCGATGGCAGCCAGCTGATCGTCACCAACGAGTCCGACAATTCCCTGAGCGTGCTCGACAGCGCCACCGGGCATCTGCTGCGCACGGTGTCGGTGGCCGACTACGGTTCGCGGCCGCGCGGCATCAAGCGCTCGCCCGACGGCCGGCAGTTCGTCGTCACGCTGGAGCTCTCGGGCAAGCTGCTGGTGCTCGACGAACAACTGAAGGTGGTGCGGCAGATCGCCACGGCCAGGACGCCGTACGGCGTGGCCTACGATCGGGCCGGTGCACGGGTGTTCGTGGCGGCCAACAAGGACCGGCTGCTGCAGGTCTTCGACACCGCCACCTGGGACAAGATCAAGGAGATCCCTACGGGCGAGCGCTGCTGGCATTTCAGCTTCACGCCCGACGACCGGCAGATCCTGCTGGCCTGCGGCAAGTCCAACGAAGTGCTGGTCATCGATGCGCAGCGCCTCGAGGTGACGCGTCACATTGCCGGCCTGAGCATGCCCTGGGGCATCGTCACGTATCCGCGCTCCAAGGGCAGCATCGACTGAGGCCGGCATTTTCCCGGCCTGCGCGTGGGGTTAATAGGCCCGCGCTTGGGCGTACATTGCGGCGCTCCGGGTCGCTGCCGTCGTCCGCACTCCATGGCCTCCGCCACCGCAGCGGCGGCGCGCATCCGGGTTCCCAGGCGCAACAGTCAAGGAGCCCTCATGACATCGAATATTCCCCCGGGTGGTCGTGCAATGCGCTGGTGCGCGCTGTTGCTGGCCGGCGCCACGGCGTGCGCGGCGGCGCAGGCTGCAGCGCCGGCGGCGGCCGATGATTCCAAGCCGCTGCCGGTGGCCTTCGTCGAGACCTTCAACAAGCTGGCGGGCGGGCCGCATGCCGGCTACCGCGCCAATCACGCCAAGGGCATCCTGGTGACCGGAACCTTCACGCCGGCGCCGGGCGCGGCGGCCCTGAGCAAGGCGCCGCATTTTGCGCAGAAGGTGCCGGTGATCGTGCGCTTCTCCGACCCGACCGGCGTGCCCAACCTGCCCGATGCCGATCCGCATGCCAGCCCGCACGGCATCGCCATCCGCTTCGACCTGCCCGGCGGCGCCAACGCCGATATGGTGTGCCTGTCGGCCAGCAGCTTTCCGGTGGCCACCCCCGAGGAATTCCTGGCGATGCTGCAGGCGGTGTCGGCCAGCGGTCCGGGCGTGGCCAAGCCCACGCCCATCGACACGTTCATGGGGGCGCACCCGCTCGCGGCCAAATGGGCCAGCACGCCGCGCCCGGCGCCGCAAAGCTTCGCCACGCTGGCGTTCTACGGCATCAATGCGTTCAAGTTCACCAATGCCGCGGGCAAGGCGCGCTACGGGCGCTACCAGATCGTCCCCGATGCGGGCGAGCACGCGCTGGCCGATGCGCAGGTCGCCAAGGCCGATCCCGATTACCTGATGAAGGAATTGCCGCAGCGCATTGCGCACGGGCCGGTGAAGTTCCACCTGTACGTGCAGCTGGCCGAGGCGGGAGATCCGATCAACGACGCCACGCAAGCCTGGCCGGCGCAGCGCGAACGCGTGGAGATCGGCACCTTGAGCCTGGGGGCCGTGGTCGCGGACCAGGCCAGCGCGCAGAAGAACCTGCTGTATTTCAATCCGCTGGGCCTGCCCGACGGCATCGATCCGTCCGACGACCCCATCTTGCTGGCGCGGCCGCCCGCCTATGGGGTCAGCTTCGGCCAGCGCGTGCAATAACGGCGCCGGGCGGCGCCGCCGTCAGTCGAGGTGCAGGCGCAGCGGCACCATCGGCGAGGCGCCGAAACCGTGGCGCTTGTAGAAGCGCTGGGCGGCGGCGTTGCTCGCGTCGGTGAGCAGGGTGATGCGCCGGCAGCCCTCGACGCGCGCCACCTGGAAGGCCGCCTGCAGCAGCATCGTGCCGATGCCCTTGCGGCGCGCGGACGGCAGCACGACCATGTCCTCGAGCAGCGCCACGCGCGCGCCCAGGGCGGTCGATTCGGTATAGAGCAGGTTGACCATGCCGACCAGGACGTCGTTCTGGTGGGCCACCAATATGGTGCCCACGCGCGGGTTGGCGATGATGTGGGCCAGGCCGCGGTGCTGCGCGGCACGGTCCGGCGTGAACTCGGTCTCCTGCGTGAACAGCTCGCGCAGCAGTTCGCACAGTACGGGCAGGTCGGCTTCGGCGGCAACCGAGGTGTACATCGGCAGGTGCATGTGCATGGAGTGGGTTCCTGTCTGGCGCGCCGCTGCGCGGCGTGGGTCACTCCAGCACTATAAGCGGCCGCTTGCGCCGCTTGGCCCGGGAAAAAGGCGTCGATTGCCCGACACCTTGGGCGATTGCACGGTCCCGGCGCGCTACTGGCGGCTGGCGTCGAGGATCGCGGCCACGTCCAGCGGCAGCAGCTGCGCCACCTCGCGGCGAAACGGCAGGGCGTCCGCGTCGACCGGTACGCCCAGTTCCTCGGCGGCGCGCCGTCCGCCGAAGACCGCGGCGGCGATGGTGCCGGGGGCCAGCGCGTCGCCGATGGTCTGCACGCTGAGGATGCCGGCGTGCGCGACATCGGCGGCACGGGCCTCCAGGGCCAGCGCCAGCGCGTTGTGCGGCAGGCGGCTGCTGACCATCACCAGGCTGTCGGTCTCCACCGCCGTGCGCCGCCCGGTGAAGGTGCAGGCCAGTTCCAGGTAGCCGGCGTGGATGCCGGCCAGTGCGCGGTGCGGCAGCACGCGCACGCCCAGTTCGATGAGCTCGCGCTGCACGCGCTGCTGCTCCATCGTGTTGTGCATCCAGCTCGAGGCCTCGGCCGCCGGCGTGGCCAGCGTCACGTCGTGGCCGGCGCGCGCCAGCAGCGCCGCGAGCACGCCGCCCATGTAGTAGTGGTCGTCGTCGTACACCAGCACGGCCGGTGCCGCGGGCCGCGCGCCGCGCATCAGGTCGTCGGGCGTGAGCACCGGCATCGCCGGGTCGGTGGGCAGCGGCTGCAGCACCGCCCGCGCCACCGCGTCGCTGCGCCAGCGCGAGCCGGTGGCCAGCACCACGTGCTCGTAGCCGAACTCCAGGATGTCGTCGACGCCCAGCGCGCTCTCGCGGTAGACGCTCACCGTGGGCATCTGCGCGATCTGGCCGCTGCGGTAGTCGGCCACCCGGCCCCAGGCCGACAGCCCCGGCAGGCGCCGCTCGCCGACCAGGCGTCCGCCCAGCTCGCTGCCGCGTTCGGCCAGCGCCACTTCGTAGCCGCGGCGCCCCAGCATCATCGCCGCTTCCAGCCCGGCGGGACCGGCGCCCACCACCAGCACGCGCTGCGCGGCATGGCGCCGGCGGATCCGTTCCGGATGCCAGCCGCGGCGCCACTCCTCGCCCATCGACGGATTCTGGGTGCAGCGGATGATCGACGAGGTGTGATCGCCGGCCACGCAGATATTGCAGCCGATGCACTCGCGGATGTCCTCGACCCGCCCCTCGTCGATCTTGTTGGGCAGGAACGGGTCGGCGATCGAGGGGCGGGCCGCGCCGATCAGGTCGAGCACGCCCTGGCGGACCATGCGCACCATCGTGTCGGGCGAGGTGAAGCGCCCCACGCCGACCACGGGCTTGGTGGTGAGCGCCTTGACGCCGCGCACGAACGGTTCCTGGTAGCCCTCGTCGGCAAAGCGCGAGGTCTGGCTGTCGTTGTCCCAGCCCGACAGCGTCAGGTCCCACAGGTCGGGCAGCTCGGCCAGCTGGCCGATGAGGTCGCGCGCCTCGGCCGCATGCAGTCCTTCGGTGCCTATCATCTCGTCCATCGACAGGCGGCAGGCCACCGCGCAGCGGTCGCCCACCGCTTCCTTGACATCGCAGATGAGCTCGCGCAGCAGCCGGGCGCGGTTCTCCAGGCTGCCGCCGTACTCGTCGGTGCGGGTGTTGTAGCGGCGCGAGAGAAAGAACATCGGCCCGCCGAACAGCTTGCCGGCGTAGATGTAGACGATGTCGTAGTCGGCGCGCCGTGCGCGCAGCGCGGCGTCGCGGTGCCAGCGCCGCAGCTCGCGGATATCGCGCCGCGTCATCGTGCGCGCCTGCACCGGGTCGTTGTAGATGCTGGCCACCGGCAGGTCGGCCGGGCCCAGCGGGATCTCGCGCGAATACAGGTTGGGCGCGTTCATGCCGTTGTGGCACAGCTGCAGGCCGGCCAGCGCGCCGTGGGCGTGGATAGCGCCGGCGATGCGCGCCAGCATCGGCAGGTCCTGGTCGTCCCAGATGCGCAGCTCGACGAAGGGCGTGATCTCGGCGCTGGGGTGGATCTCGGCCTGCTCGGAGCACACCACGCCCCAGCCGCCCTCGGCCTTGATCGCGCGCATCGTCGCCAGCGCCGACGGATCGCGATAGCCCATGCCGTTGCAATGGGGCACCTGGAAGAAGCGGTTGCGCGCCGTCACCGGCCCGATGCGCACCGGTTCGAAGAGGATGTCGTAGCGCGGATCGCGTTTGCCCAACTCATTCCTCCCAGTCGAAGCGCCACAGCGCCAGCAGCGCGAAGGCCGCGGCGAAGCCGAGCATCACCGCCACCGGCGCCAGCGCCGCGTCCAGTCCCAGGCCGCGCCAGGTCATCGCATCGAAGCCGTCCACCGCCCAGCGGCTGGGCACGAAGCGCGATACCTGCTGCAGCCATTCGGGAAAGAGGAAGCTGGGCACCCAGGCGCCGCCCAGCATCACCAGCAGCAAGGTGGCGAAGACCGCCAGGCCGCGGGTCGCCTCCGGGGTCCTGCCCAGCGCGGCGATCAGCAGGCCGAAGCTGGCGGTGAGCAGCGCGAAGGCCACGGCCACGGCGGCAAAGCCGGCCACGCTGCCCTCGATGCGCACGCCAAACAGCGCCATTGCGGCCGCGTAGATGACAAGCAGCAGGATCAGCGCGATCAGCGCGCCGCTGGCCATGCGCGCGCCGATCAGTGCCGCGCGCGACAGCGGTGCGGCGCGCAGGCGCTTCCACAGGCCCAGGCGGCGCGCCAGCAGCAGGCCCACGCCCAGGTCGATGCCCATGAACAGGATGAACTGCACGCCCATGCCGGCAAACGCGTGCGCGTAGCTGTTGTAGTGGGCGTCCGGTCCGGAGGTCACCGCCTCGTCGTTCGTGGTGAAGGGCAGCTGCAGGCGCACGGGCGCGGGCGCGGCGGCCCCGGTGGGCGCTGCTGCCCGCGCGCGCTGGGCATCGTCGACCAGCGCCAGCAGCCTGCGCCGCCGCTCCTCGTTCATGGTGCCGGCGTCGGCCAGGCGCGCGCGCGCGCCGGAGAGCAGCTGCGCGCCGGCGCCGCCGTTGAGCGCGGATTGGGCCAGGCCCTCGAGCACATGCTGGACCAGCAGGCCGTTGACGACCGCCAGCGTCATCGATTGCGAGGGGTCGTAGTGCACGGCGATGGCCGGCTTGCGCGCCGGGTCGAAGATCGCCGCGATCATCCGCTCGCCGAAGCCCTGCGGGATGACGACGCTGGCCCGCACCTTGCCGTGCTTGACGAGCGCTCCGGCGGCCGCTTCGTCGAGCTCCTGGATGTCGAAGGCGCTGTCCGATTGCATCGCGGCCAGCACCCGCGTGGAGACCTCGCTGTGATCCAGGTCGACCACGGCGACAGGGATGCGCATCGGGCCCTTGCCGGCATCGGAGTCGAACAGCGAGCCGAAGAAGGCGGCGATCAGGATGGGCGCGAGGATGTTCATCAGCAGCGCCCGGCGGCTGGAAAAATACAGGCGCAGGTCGTTGCGGATCAGTGCGAGGACGGCGTGCATGGCGTTCAATCCCGCAGCTGCCGGCCGGTCAGGGCCAGGAAGACATCTTCCAGCGTGCCCTGGCCGGAGCGGAAGTGGCGCACGGCAATGCCCTGGCCGGTGAACCAGGCCAGCACCGCAGGCGCGGTCGCGCCCGGGTCGTCCATTCCCACCACGATCGCGCCGCCGCTGCGCGCCACCGACTTGACGCCGGTCACGTCGCCCAGCGCCGCGAGGTCGGCGCGTTCGGCCGCGCCGGCCGCCGTGGTGATCTCGATCGAGGCCGAGGCCGGCAGCCGGTGCAGCAGGCCCTGCAGCGTGTCGCTGGCAACGACCGTGCCGTGGTCGATGATCACGATGCGGTCGCACAGGCGCTCGGCCTCCTCCATGTAATGCGTCGTGTAGACCAGGGCCTTGCCGCGGCGGCGCAGCGCCTCCAGGTTGTCGAAGATGGCATTGCGGCTCTGCGGATCGACGCCGGTGGTCGGCTCGTCGAGCAGCAGCAGGTCCGGGTCGTGGACCAGGGCGCAGGCAAGATTGAGGCGGCGCTTCATGCCGCCACTGAAGGTCCTGGGCTTGTCGCGGGCGCGGTCGCCCAGGCCGACCAGGTCCAGGGCCTCGGTGCAGCGTGCCCGCAGCGTCGGGCCCGACAGCCCGTACAGCGCGCCGAACAGCTGCAGGTTGCCCAGCGCGGGCAGGTCCTCGTAGAGGGCCAGGTCCTGCGGCACCAGGCCGATGCGGCGCTTGACCGCACTGCGCCCGTCGCCCACCGCTACGCCGCCGATCGTGACCTGGCCGGTGTCGGGCTGCACCAGGCCGCAGAGCATCGCCACGGTGGTGGACTTGCCGGCGCCGTTGGGTCCGAGCAGGCCGACGATCTCGCCCGGCGCCGCGGCAAAGGACACGCCGGCCACGGCGGCGCGCGTGCCGTAGCGCTTGTGCAGATCGGTGACGTTGAGCACGTTGCGCGGTCCCGGTGCGGCCCGCCGCGCGCAGCCGGCGCCGGACGGCGCGGGCGCCAGCGGGTCCTGTCGCAGGCACCGATCGTAACCCGGGCCGGCGCGCGCGCCTACCTGGCGGGAGCGGCCGCGGGCAGATTGCCGCGGGGGAACCGCGGCCGCGGCCCGGCAGCTACAGGTGGAAGTGCGACACCTCTTCGACCAGGCCGTGCGCCTGCTCGTTCATCGCCGCCGATGCCGCGGCCGTCTCCTCGACCAGTGCCGCGTTCTGCTGCGTCATCGTCTCGAGTTCGGTCACGGCCGTGCCGATGCGGGTGATGCCGGCGCCCTGGGTGCGGGCCCCGGTGGCGATCTCGCCCAGCAGCCGGTCGACGCGCTGCGAGGCCAGCACGATCTCGTCGATCGTGCTGCCGGCGCGCTGCACGATGCCGGTGCCGGCCTCGACCTGCGCGACGCTCTCGTCGATCAGGCGCTTGATCTGGCGCGCCGCCTCGGCGCTGCGTTGCGCGAGCACGCGCACCTCGCTGGCGACGACCGCGAAGCCGCGGCCCTGGTCGCCGGCGCGGGCCGCCTCGACGGCGGCGTTGAGCGCGAGGATGTTGGTCTGGAAGGCGATGCCGTCGATCGTGCTGATGATCTCGCTGATGCGCGACGACGAGCCGCGGATGCCGTCCATCGTCGTGATCACTTCGCGCATCACCCGGCCGCCGTCGGCCGCGACCTCGGCGTTGTGGCGCGCCACCTGCGTGGCCTCCTCGGTCAGGCGCGCGCCGCTGTTCACCGTCGCGAGGATGTCGCCCATCGAGGCGGCGGCCGTCTCCAGGTGGCTGGCGGCCCGTTCGGTGCGGGCGGACAGGTCCATGGACGCGGTGGCCACCTCGCCGCTCGAGTGCAGGATCTCGTCGCAGGAGTGGCGCACGCGCTGCACCACCGCGATCAGCGATTGCTGCATGTTGCGCAGGTCCAGCATCAGGTGGGCGGCCTCGTCGCGGCCCCAGGGCGAGGGCGAGCTGGTCAGGTCGCCCTGCGCCATCGCGCTCAGGTGCCGGCGCGTCTCCTTCAATCCGCCGTCCATCACGCGGTAGAAGCTCAGGAACAGGTAGCCGGCGAACAGCAGCACGGAGACCACCACGCCGCCGGCCCAGGCGACCTGTACCTCCATCGCTTCGCGCAGGTCGCCCACGTAGACACCCGAGCCGATCACCCAGCCCCAGGGCTCGAAGCCCGACACGTACGAGATCTTGTCCACCGGCTTGTCGCTGCCGGGCTTGGGCCACTGGTAGGCCACGAAGCCCTTGCCCTCGCGCCGCACCGTGTCGACCATCGCCTTGAACAGCGCCAGGCCGTTGGGATCCTTCATCGCGCCCAGGTCCTTGCCGTCGAGCTCGGGCTTGAACGGGTGCATGACCATGCGCGGCTGCATGTCGTTGATCCAGAAGTATTCCTTGGTGTCGTAGCGCAGCTGCTTGACCGCCTGCATCGCGGTGGCCTGCGCGGCCTCGTGGCTGAGGTGGCCGCCCGTTTCCTGCGCATAGGCCCATTCGACGATGCCGTGCGCCACCTCGACGTGCTGGCGGGTCGCGTCCATCCGCGCGCGCATCGATTCGTCGGCATTGGTCTTGAGCAGCCAGCCCACCAGCAGCACCAGCGGCACCAGGAAGGTGAGCGACAGGATCAACGCCTTGGCGGCGAATCCGAGGTTGCGGAACAGCCGTACGCCCGGCGCCCAGATGCCGTGATGGGTAAAGAAGCCATTGCTGTCGCCACCGCGTGTGGTCGTTACCGATGGTGTCGCCGAGCCAGGTAGTAGTACTGCTGCCATTTTTATAGGTCCTCGGATTGCGGCGAATGCAGCAAAATGGTGCATCGCGTGGCAACCCCATTATCGATGTGATAGAAATTTCTATCAAATAAGAGATAAATGGGAATGCGGAGGCATATCTGTCTTTACTTCGCACCAATTGAGTGCGTCTCGTGGGCGCGGTGGGGACTGCAAAGCGCTCGGTGCCCGCCGGCGCGGTTGCTGGGCGCATCGACCCGATGTGACTTCGGGCGGAAACGCCAGGGACGTAAGATGCGCGCCACCCGGCGTGCACCGTGCGCGATGCCGGCACGGCACTTGCCTGCAGGAAACGGATGTCCACCATGGTTAGCGAGCACAAACTGTCTGATCTGCTGTCGACGCACGGGTCGTTCGACCGAGCGCTGCGAAACGCCGCCCGGCGTGCCAATGCGCGTGCTGTCTTGTTTGCCGCGGCCGCGCTGGGCGCGTGCGCGGGTCCGGCGCTGCCGCCGCCGCTGCCACCGGCGCCGCTGGCGCCGCCGGCCGCCGCCTACGTCGTGCTGGGCAGTGGCGGGCAGGCCAGCGCGCGGGTCGTGCTCGCGGGCGATGCCTGCCCGTCGCTGCTGGTCGATGGCCAGTCGCTGCCGATGCAGACGCGCTCGGCACCGGGCGTGGCGCCGCTGCGGGCCGGCCAGGCCAAGCCGGCCGAATTCCCGCTGCGCGTCTGCGAAGCGGCGCTGCCGGCCGGCGCCCGCAGTGCGCGCATCGGCGCACGGGCGCTGCCGCTGCCGGCCGTCACCCCGCAGCGCATCGTCGTGCTCGGCGACACCGGTTGCCGCATCAAGCAGGCCGACCATGCGTTCCAGGATTGCTCCGATGCCGCGGCCTGGCCGTTTCGCGCGGTGGCCGAAGCGGCCGCCCGCGAGCACCCCGACCTCGTGGTGCACGTCGGCGATTATCACTACCGCGAGAATGCCTGTCCGGCCGGCGCCGGCTGCACCGGCAGTCCCTGGGGCTACGGCTGGGATGCCTGGGACGCCGACCTGTTCGTCCCGGCGCGCGATCTGCTGGCCGCGGCGCCGTGGGTGGCAGCGCGCGGCAACCACGAGATGTGCAGCCGTGCCGGCCAGGGTTGGTTTCGCCTGCTCGATACGGCGGCGCCGGATACGCAGCGGCTGTGCGACGCGCCCGGGCTGGACCGCGATGCCGATTTCAGCGCGCCCTATGCGGTCCCGCTGGGCGGCAACTGGCAACTGATCGTGTTCGATTCGGCGCGTGCGTCGCAGCCGCTCGATCGCAGCCGTGCCGCCGACGCGCAGGCCTACGAGCGCTATGCGCGCGACTTCGCGGCGGTTGCGGCGCTGGCCGCGGCGCCGGGCATGCACTCGATATTCGTCAGCCATCACCCGGTGCTCGGCTTTGGCCCCGGCAAGGGCGGCGTGCCGGCTTTCGGCACCCCGGCCCTGCTCGCGCCGATGCAGGAGCAGATCGGCCCGGGCTATTTCCCCGCGGGCGTCGCGCTTGCCCTGCACGGACACGTGCACACCTTCGAGGCGATCTCGTTCGCCTCGGCCCACCCGGCCACCCTGGTGACCGGCCACGGCGGCGACCTGCTCGATCGCGAGGTGCCTGCCACGCTGGCGGCCAGCTACGCCAGCGCGCCCGGCGTGCAGATCGATTTCGTCGCCCACGCCGCCGGCTTCGGCTACCTCGTGCTCGACCGCGTCGCGCAAGGCTGGCAGATCCGCGCCCAGGGCATCGATGGCACGGTCCAGGCGCGCTGCCTGCTCGCCGACGGACATCTGACCTGTCCGGAGCACGGTGCGCTCAGCCGCCCGCAGGCGGCGCCCTGAGCCGCGGCGCGTCGCCGGCCGCGCCGGCGCCTCGCGGTACGATGGCACGCCCGTTGCGGCTCGCAGGACACCGTGCCTTCTAAAGTGATGGACCATCTGCCCGGTCGCGCGGGCCCGTCGTTGTCGGCACTCCCGCCGGCGCTGCGCTCCGCGTCGCGGCCGGCTTTGCTGCTCGCGCTGTTGCCGCTGCTGGCGCTGTCGCGCGCGGTCGCGGCCGGGCCCGCCGACAGCAGCGCCGGCGCAAGCACGCCGCCACCGGGCGTCTCGGCCGAGGAACCGGCCGCCGCCTCCGATCTGCCCGCATGGCTGCGGGTCGATGCGCTGCCGTTCATACCGGTGCCCGAGATCAGCACCGCGCCCCATGAAGGCATCAACATCGGTGTCTTCCCGATCGTGCTGTCGAGCAATAACGACGGACAGATAAACCAGATCCTCGCGCCCGACATCCTGCACAGCCAGTACTTCGGCTGGGGCTTTCGCTGGCGCACGTTCCGCAACCCGTCCGACGACGAGAAGTGGTCGCTGGTGGCCGGCGCCAAGCAGTCGGTCGAGCGCGAATTCGACTACGAATACGACTTCGGCCTCAAGCGCGACACCCCGTGGTCGTGGATCCTGCACGCCATGTACGACCGCAGCGGCACCGGCCGCTTCTACGGCTTCGGCAACAACACCCAGCCGACCGACCGCACGACCTTCATCTACGGCCAGGTGCGCCTCGAGGCGACGGCGGCGCACAACTACACGCACGCGCTGCAGATCGCCTACAACCTGCGCGCCGACACGGCGGAGATCGAGTCGAGCGCGCTCAACTCGCTGCCGTCGATCGAGACGCGCTACCCGACGCTGCGCGGCGTGGGCGACTCCAGCGAGGTGCAGCAGCGCCTGCTCTTCACCTACGACACGCGCGATTCGGTGGTGCTGCCACGTACCGGCGAGCGCCTGTCGGCGTTTGCCGGCTTTTCCACGCGCGCGCTGGGCGGCAGCGCCGCCTACTCGTTCATGGGCATCGACGGATCGGTGCTGCGTCCGGCCAACCGCGACCTGACGCTGGTCGGGCACGTCGCGGCGCGCTACATGCCCAGCTACACCGACGCGCCGTTCTGGGCCTATTCGCAGATCGGCGGCGATCGCGACATCCCCGGCGAGGGCCAGCCGCTGCGCGGCTACGGCGCCGGGCGTTTCTGGGACCGCAACAGCTTCTCGGCCAGCATCGAGGCGCGCGAATGGGTGCGCGACTTCCACTTCTTCAAGTCGGACCTGAAGCTCGAACTGGCGCCCTTCGTCGACACCGGCAAGGTGTTCTCGTCGATGAGCGACAGCCCGTTCACGCATCTGCACGTGGTGGGCGGCATGGGCTTTCGCGTGGTCGTGAGCCCGTTCGTCGTCGGCTACATGGACGTGGGCATGGGCCGCGAGAAGCTCGCCTTCTTCAGCGGCATCGACTATCCGTTTTGAACCGGCGCCGCCGCGCCGTCGCGCGGCCTAGGGCCGCACGTCGCGCGTTGCGCCGTTGCCGAAATACTTGAGCAGGTCGGAACTCGGGGTCAGCACCAGCGTCGGGCCCGAATCGGCCAGCGACTGGCGGTAGGTCTGCATCGCGCGGTAGAACGCGAAGAACTTCGGATCGCGCCCGAAGGCCTGGGCATAGATGCGGTTGGCCTCGGCGTCGCCCTGGCCGCGCGTCGTCAGGCTCTGGCGCTGCGCCTCGGACAGGATCACCGTGCGGTCGCGGTCGGCGCGCGACTGGATCTGCTGCGCCCACTCGAAACCCTGGGCGCGCAGCTCCTTGGCCTGGCGCTGGCGCTCCGACTTCATCCGGTCGTAGATCGCCTGGCTGGTTTCCGGCGGCAGGTCGGCGCGGCGGATCCGCACGTCGGCCACGGTGATGCCCAGCGGCTTGGACTTGTCGATCGACTCCTGCAGGATGATGTCGGTGATGTGGCGCCGCTCCTCGGAGAGCAGCGCGGTCAACTTGACCTGGCCGAGCGCGCGGCGCAGCGCCGAGCTGATGATCTGCGTGAGCTGCGAGCGCGCCTGCTCCGAGGTGCGCACCGACTGGTAGTAGAGCAGCGGATCGGTCACCTGGTAGCGGGCATAGACCTGCACCTCGAGGCGCTTCTGGTCGCCCAGGATGATCTGCTCGAGCGGCGGCTCCAGCGGCAGCAGCCGGGTGTCGTAGAAGATCACCGAGTCGATCAGCGGCACCTTGGCATGGAGCCCGGCATCGCGCTCGACGTCGACCGGCTTGCCCAGGCGCACGACCAGCGCCTGCTCGGTCTGTTCCACCGTGTACAGCGACAGCATCGCCACCAGCACCACGCCCAGCGCCGCTCCCGCCCCGACCAGCGTGCGGCGCGTCATCGCGGCGCTCCCGCGGCCGGCGCCGCCGGCTTGTCGCGCGTCTCGGACAGCGGCATGTAGGGAACCACGCCCGAGAGGCCCTTGCCCGAGGAGTCGATGATGACCTTGCCGGATTTCTTCAGGAGCTGGTCCATGCTGTCCATGTACATGCGCCAGGCGGTGACGTCCTTGGCATTGCGGTAGGTCTCGTAGACCGAGAGGAAACTCTGGATCTCGCCGCGCGCGACGTTGACCACCTGCTCCTTGTAGGCGTTGGCCTCCTCGGTCATGCGGTCGGCCTCGCCGCGCGCCCGGGGCAGCACGTCGTTGGCATAGGCCTCGGCCTCGTTGCGCGCGCGCTCCTGGTCGGCGCGGGCGCGCTGCACGTCGTTGAAGGCGTCGATCACCGCGGCCGGGGGGTCGACGCGCTGCAGCTGCACCTGGGTGATGAGGATGCCGGCGTTGTAGCGGTCGAGGATGCGCTGGAGCATGTCCTTGGCCTCGTCGGCGATCTCCTGGCGCTTGTCCGACAGGGCCGCCTGGATCGGATAGTGGCCGATGACCGCGTGCATCGAGCTCTCGGCGGCCATCTGCAGCGTGGCCTTGGGGTCGAGCACGCGGAACAGGTAGTCGCCGGCGTTCTTGATCCGCCAGAACACCACGTACTCGGCGATCACGATGTTCTCGTCGCCGGTCACCATCTGGTTGGTCGGGTCGGTGCGGCCGATGCCGCCGGGCGGGGCGCTGCTGGTCGCGCCGATCAGGTTGCCGGCCGTGCCGGGTGCGAACTCGGCCGCGCCGCCCAGCTGCAGCTGGTTGACCTGGGTGACCTTGGGCACGATCACCCGGCTGATCGGGTAGGGCAGGTGGTAGTGCAGGCCCGGCTCCACCGTATCGACCCAGCGCCCGAAGCGCAGCACCACGCCCTGCTCGTCGGGCTCGACGCGATAGATGCCCGACAGCACCCAGGCCGCGAGCAGGAAACCGCCGGCGATCAGCCGTCCCTGGCCCTGCAGGCCCAGCGAGGCGAGTATCCCGCTGCCGGCGGTGGCCAGCCGCTGCACGATGCCCGGGGGGCGCGGACCGGCCGCGGCGCCATCGGTCTGTGAATTGGGTTCCATGGCCATATTGTCCTATGAAGTGCGCGTTGCACGAAAACGCCCCGGGCGCGGCGGCCCGGCGGCGCCGGCCTCAGTGCGAGAGTGCGGCGTGCAGCACGAAGTAAACGATCATCACTATCAGCCCGACCAGCGGCACGGCCACGCCCGCCATGATGGTGAGGTCCATCGGCGTGAAGCGCCGCGGCGGCGCGCCCGCGGCGCCCGGTTCGGCCGGCGTGGCTACGGGTTCGGCTGCCGTCGCGGGCGCCGATTCGAGGGCGGGCGGCGGGGGCGGTGGCGCCAGCGCTGCCGGCGGAGTCGGTGGCGTGGGCAGTACGCTCGGGGTCCGCGTCATCACCGGCGTCGCTGCGGTCGCCGCCACGGCCGCGGCGGCGCGGGCCTGCGCCGGTGGATCGGCCGCGGCCAGCGGCAGGTGCCGACGCACGGGCGCCGCGCTGCCGCTGCGCCGGACGCGCAGGCGGCGGCCCTGGATCAGCACGTAGGCGGCACCCAGCAGCGGCGCGGCGGCCACCAGCCCGAACGACTGGGCATTGAGCACGCCGGCGATGGCCGGGTCCGCCACCGCCGTCTTGCCGGCGATCCAGCCCAGCAGCGCGCCGCCCGCGTCGATAATCAGCGGATAGGCATCGAGCAGGCGGGCGATGTACAGGCTGGAGAACACCAGGATCGGCACGCTGATCACGAGGCCCAGCACCAGGTAGAGCAGGTTGTCCTGCGCGGCGGCCGCCACGGCCACCACGTTGTCGAGGCTCATCACGGCGTCGGCGACCACGATGAGCACGATGGCCCGCCAGATGCCGCTGTCGGCGCCCGCGCCGGCACCGGCGCGCTGGCCGTCGCCGTCGCCGGCCAGCAGTTCGATGGCGATCAGCAGCAGCAGGCCCGCGCCGATGAGCTTGAGGTATGGCGCCCGCAGCATCAGGGTGGCCACGAAGGTCAGCACGACGCGAAACAGCACGGCGGCGCCGGTGCCCAGCAGCACGGCCTTGGGCCGCACGGCCGCGGGCAGTCCGGCGCAGGCCATCGCGATCAGGATGGCATTGTCGCCACTGAGCAGCAGATCGATCAGGCAGATCTGCAGTATCGCGCTGACGGCATCGAGATTGCTGCTGAGCTCCACGCGGGAAATTCCTGGAAGACGCCTGGGGCACCGCGCGAGCACCGCGGCGGGCCGGCGGGGCAAGTCACCGGCAGGCCGACGGTTGAACCACGCAGCGCGATGGTATATCAGCGGCGGGCGGCGCCGGCGCGGCGCCCATCAAGTCTTTCGGGCGCTCGGGTCCTTTCGTTCTTTCGTCCTTTTGTCCTTTCATCCTTTATGCGCCCTTTACGTCTTTTGGCCAATGTTCAATAGAATCGGGTCCATGCCCACCGAATTCGTCCACCTGCGCCTGCATTCCGAGTTTTCCGTCGTCGACGGCGTGACGCGGATCGACGCCGTGGTGCAGCGGGCCGCCGCCGACGGCCAGGGTGCGCTGGCCCTGACCGACAACGCCAACCTCTTCGGGGCGATCCGCTTCTATGTCGCCGCGCGCAAGGCCGGCGTCAAGCCGATACTGGGCTGCGACGCCTGGATCAGCAATGCCGCCGATCGCGAGCAGCCCTACCGGCTGACCCTGCTCGCGCAGGACCGCACCGGCTACCTGAACCTGTGCCGCCTGCTGTCGCGCGCCTGGCTGGAGAACCAGCACCACGACCGCGCCGAGATGCTGCCCGAGTGGTTCGACGGCGTGGCCGACCCGTCCGACCCGTCCGCCACCGGTCCGGCAAGCGCGGGCCTGATCGCGCTGTCGGCGGGCTCCGCCGGCGAGGTCGGCAGCCTGCTGCTGGGCGCCGGTGCGGCCGCCGCGGGCGCGGCGGCCCAGCGTCTGGCCGCGCAGTTTCCGGGTCGCTTCTACATCGAGATCCAGCGCGCCGGGCGGCCGGGCGACGAGGCCTGCAGCCGTGCCTCGATCGCGCTGGCGGCACGCCTGGGCCTGCCGCTGGTGGCCACCCATCCGGTGCAGTTCCTCGATCCGGACGATTTTCGTGCCCACGAGGCCCGCGTCTGCATCGCCGAGGGGCGCACGCTGTCGGATCCGCGCCGGCCGCGCCACTTCACGCCCGAGCAGTATTTCAAGTCGGCGGCGCAGATGGCCGAGCTGTTTGCCGACGTCCCCGCGGCGCTGCGCAATGCCGTCGAGATCGCGCGCCGCTGCAACCTGCAACTGGAACTGGGCAAGCCCCGGCTGCCCGACTATCCGACCCCCGCCGGCGTTTCGCTCGATGCGCACTGCCGTGAACTGGCCGCCGCCGGCCTGGAGCGGCGCCTGGCCGCGCTGTTTCCCGAGCCTGCGTCGCGCGACGGGAAGCGGCCGCGCTATGCGGCGCGCCTCGATACCGAGCTCACGACCATCGCCAAGATGGGCTTCTCGGGCTACTTCCTCATCGTCGCGGACTTCATCAACTGGGCCAAGGGCAACGGCGTGCCGGTCGGGCCCGGCCGCGGCTCGGGCGCCGGCTCGCTGGTCGCCTACGCGCTGGGCATCACCGACCTCGATCCGATCCGCTACGACCTGCTGTTCGAGCGCTTCCTCAATCCCGAACGCGTCTCGATGCCCGACTTCGACATCGACTTCTGCCAGGACGGGCGCGACCGCGTCATCGACTACGTCAAGAAGAAATACGGCGCGCAGGCGGTGTCGCAGATCGCCACCTTCGGCACGCTCGGGGCCAAGGCGGTGGTGCGCGACGCGGGGCGCGTGCTCGACCTGCCGTACACCAAGTGCGATCAGCTGTCCAAGCTGATCCCGCACAATCCGGCCGATCCGTGGACGCTGGATCGGGCGCTGGCCGAGGAACCCGCCTTCGCCAGCGCCGTGAACAGCGACGAGGAAGCCACCGCGCTCATCGCGCTGGCGCGCCCGCTTGAGGGCCTGGTGCGCAATGTCGGCATGCACGCCGGCGGCGTGCTGATCGCGCCCGGCCGCCTCACCGATTTCTGCCCGCTGTACTGCGCCCAGGGGACCGACGCGGTCATCAGCCAGTTCGACAAGGACGACGTCGAGTCGGTCGGCCTGGTGAAGTTCGACTTCCTCGGCCTCACCACGCTCACCATCCTCGACCTGGCGTTCCGCTACATCCGCCAGCTCGATCCGGACGACACCCTCACGCTCGAGGCGATCCCGCTCGACGACCCGGGCACCTTCGCGCTGTTCCGCCAGGCCAACACGACCGCGGTGTTCCAGTTCGAATCGCGCGGCATGCGCGACCTGCTCAAGCGCGCCCGGCCCGACCGCTTCGACGACCTGATCGCCCTGGTCTCGCTGTTCCGCCCCGGGCCCATGGAGCTGATCCCGGAGTTCTGCGACCGCAAGCACGGCAAGCGCGCCCATTACCTGGATGCGCGCCTCGAACCCATCCTCGGTCCGACCTACGGCATCATGGTCTACCAGGAGCAGGTGATGCAGATCGCGCAGGTGATCGGCGGCTATTCGCTGGGCGCCGCCGACCTGCTGCGCCGGGCCATGGGCAAGAAGAAGCCCGAGGAGATGGCCAAGCAGCGCACGATCTTCGTCGAGGGGGCGGCCGGCAAGTCGGTGCCGGAGAAATCGGCCACCGAGCTCTTCGACCTGATGGAGAAGTTCGCCGGCTACGGCTTCAACAAGTCGCAC
>Ga0181525_10001517_pt1 | contig 19712 bp, 18 predicted proteins | sample PEATcosm2014_Bin_48_FD_121100 | JGI IMG/M metagenome (GOLD analysis project Ga0181525, IMG submission 121100) | Peatland microbial communities from MTU Mesocosm Facility, Houghton, MI, USA - PEATcosm2014_Bin06_10_metaG | ecosystem: Environmental > Terrestrial > Soil > Wetlands > Peat | place...
CGAACATCCTATTGACGAAACCGTCGCCTTCGTTCCCGTCCGTATTGCGGTTCTGACGGTTTCCGATACGCGGAACGAAACGAACGATACGTCCGGCGACACGCTGGCCCAGCGCATCAAGGACGCGGGTCATATCTTGGCCGATCGCGCGCTTCTCAGAGACGATCAATATGCGATCCGCGGACAGCTCGAGCGCTGGATCGCCGATCCCGGGGTCGACGTCGTCATCTCGACCGGCGGCACGGGCCTTACGGGGCGCGACGTCACCGTCGAAGCGTTCAAATCCGTGTTCGAGAAAGAGATCGACGGCTTCTCGGTCATCTTCCATCAGATCAGCTTCGAGAAGGTGGGAACATCGACACTGCAGTCGCGCGCGTGCGCAGGCGTCGCCCACGGCACCTATCTCTTCGCGCTTCCGGGATCGACGGGCGCTGTGAAAGACGGCTGGGACGGCATCCTCAAATGGCAACTCGACATCCGCCACCGCCCCTGCAATTTCGTCGAGATCATGCCGCGGCTGGAAGAACACCGGCGGAAATAGATCGCGTTATGGCTTCACGCTGTCCTTAGCTTCCGGCACAGGCTTCGTCGTCATCGGTCCCTCGCCCACCAGCATCAGAAGACAAGGTCCGTCCTTCGCGCCGTCCCAGTGCACCTGATTGGCGAGATCACGCACATAGCTGCCCGCGGGCACAGGATAGGCTTTCGCCGGATCCCACGTGCTGCTCGCGCTCACCCACCACGTGCCCGAGATCACATAGGCGTAGCGGTCGGTCGTGTGGAAATGGGGATGGCTGTAATGGCCGGGCAGCCATTCGATCAGCACGCCATAGATGCCGGGCTTCGACGGGTCGCCGAACAGCGACGCCTGACGCATGCCGTTTCCGCCCGTCCATTTGATGTCTTTGCCGAACACGATCGGCACATGCGTGGGATCGGGCAGCGGGATGCTTGTCGTCAGCGGCCCGCTGTTCGTCAGCGTGTCGATGGCGTTGTCGGCGGCAAGCGCGGGCGCCGCGAGCAACAACCCGGCTAGCGCAAATTTGGACCAGTCAGTCATATCGTCTCCGCGAAATGCTTCCGCGGAGACGATAGCATTATCCAGGACGCCTCAGAACTTCGAGCTGACGGTGAAGAACCACTGGCGCGGCGCGATCGGATATTCGGCGTATCCGCCCGAGGCGCCGGTGACGACCGGCGTTTCCACACCCTGCGTGTTGCCGAGATTCGTCATGTTGACGCTGAACTTCAGGCGGTGAACGTAATAGCCCTCCGGAATGTCGAGCGTGTAGCTCGTCTCCAGACCCATTTGGAACGTCGGATTGACGTGCAGGTCGTTGGTGTAGGTGACATAACGCTGGCCGATATAGTCGCCGTTGATCTGCGCTTCGAACGGTCCGAAGTTCGTCGAGAAGACGAATTTCTCCAGCCAGTCCGGCGTCAACGGCACAACCTTGCCGGCCGTGTGAACGAGCGTCGCGCCGGTGTAGTAATTGTCGTTGTAGGTCGACCGGTTGTACGAGACCGCGTCATAGAACTGGAAATGATCGCCGAAATGCAGCGTGCCGGCGACGTCCACACCGTATGTCGTCACGCTGCCGACGTTGGCAATAACCGCCGGCGGCGGGTTGAAGCCGGGATTGTAGGGAGCGACGTTGAGCAAACGGTGCTGGAAGTTCACCAGATAGCCGTTGATCTGCCCTTCGATCGCCGTCAGCGGACCGAAATCGACCTCACGCGTCGAGCGCACACCGGCTTCGTAAGTCCAAGACGTTTCGGGGTGACCGGACGCCTTGAACTCGTTGAAGCCCTGCTGCGTCCCGAGGCTCCACGGCGAGGTGGCGTAATAGCCGCTCTCCGGACCGTAAGGCACGATCTGACGCATGTTCTTCTGGACGTTGGCGAAGAGCTGATCTTCGTCCGTGAAGTCCCAAAGGGCGCCCGCTTGCGGCAGGAACCACGCATCCGAAACGATATTGCCGACAGGATAGTTGACCGGAGGACCCGAGCATGCGGGAGGGGTCAGCGCGCCAGTGCAAACCGGCTTGACGTTGTATGGCGGCAGCGTCCAGGGGCTGCCGGGCAGCACGTTCTGCTGCTGAACCGGCAGTTTGTCGCCGGCATTCTGCAGGCTCGACTTTATGCCCGCCTGCAGGCGCAAGTTCGGCAGAATGCGCCACTCGTCCTGCAAATGCAGTTGCAGGTCGTCTGTCTTGAAGCGGTAATAGTATTGAACGAAGGCCGGATCGCCGGGGTGCTCGTAAGGCGTGAGATCGTTGTTGGCTGCCGAGAACGGATACCAGTCGCGGCCCGTCGACGATTCATTGTGTTCGTACCAAAGGCCCGCCTCGATCGCGTGGGCGCCCAATTGCCAATTCAGGGTCGAGCGTTCGCCGCCGCGATTGATCAGATACTCGGTCGTGCGCACCTGATAACCGAGGCCACCGAACTCGTTCACGATGTTGGTCGTCGGGGGAAAATAGGCCTCGAAAAGCGTGAGGAGGCCGGCCTGGTTTAACGGCGCCGCGACGATGCCGCGACCCTGATCGTAGTGATAGTAGACCTGGTTCGACCATGTGATATCGCTGTCGATGAACCAGTCGTAATTTACATAACTCAACACGTCGACGCGCTGCGCAGCGCTGAAGTAGTTCGAGAAATTGGTGCCGTACTGCGAAGGCGGCGCGCCATTGTTCGCGAGATTCACATAGGTCAGGGCGTATGGATAGTTCGGAAAAAGGAACGGCCGCGTATACGGAGTATAGGTGTTGCCCGAATTGGCGCTGCCGTAATTGACCGAGTCTTCGTTCGGCTCGTCCTTGTCCTGCCAGTCGAAATAACCGGTCAGCTTGCCGTGCGTGTCGCTGTGGACGAATTTGAGGTTGACCTGATTGCCGCGCTGGTGACCGTCGAAGTCCCAGGCCCGCTGGTCCTGGTGCAGGAACGACAGATATCCCGAATTGCCGTCGCCGAGGTCGCCCGATTCCAGCCGCAGGAAGGTGCGGCTCGTGTAGTAGCTGCCGACAGTCTGGTTGATAACCGCGCCCGCCGTCTGCTCGGGGTCACGTGAAAAAGTTTCAATCGCGCCGCCGAGATTGCTCGTGGACGCCACGCCCAGCGAGCCAGCGCCGGACTGGAATTCGACACGGGACACGTTTTCACTGGTCAGCGCACGCGACGAACTCAAGCCGTTGTAATTGCCGTATTGCTGGTCGCCCAGCGGCACGCCATCCATCGTGAAGCCGAGTTGCTGCAGCGTAAAGCCGTGCACCACCAGCGATTCATTCTGCTCGTTGTTGCCCCACGGATCGGCTGTCGCGAAGACGACACCGGGCAAAGTCTCGATGGCCTTCAACGGGTTGATGCCGGGAAGCAGCTTCTGCGCTTCGTCGCCGCTGAGAACGAGCGACGAACGGACCGTCTTCTGCGCCGTCACAATGATGGTTTCGGTCTGATCGGCCGACCCGCCGCCGGAATTGTCCGGCGCCGCCGTCTGCGCCTGCGCGAAATTGCCGAATGAAGCCAAGGCGGTGGTGAGGAAAAGCGCGTGTCGCAGCGTCAGCCGCTTCGGCATAGTCATGAATGTGCCCCCCAAAAGCATCTCGATGCTTGCCCAGCTTTTGGCGTAACGGGTCAGCGATACGGATGGGCGACAATTGTAATAAGCTTTTGCAAATGCGCTTGGCGGTTCGACGCAGGCGCGCTGGAGCAGCGTCAGGCTTGGTATTACGTTTCGAGAGCGTCACGGGAGAAAGAGATGTCAGTCGCACTCGTCATCGGCACAAAAAAAGGTGCCGCAATCTTGAAATCCGCCGACCGCAAATCCTGGAGCGAGAATTTCGTGCTCAAAGGTTGGGCAGTCACGGCGTCAGCGAAGGACGATCAGGGCACCGTCTATGCGGCTGTCGCCCACGACGTCTATGGCCCGTCGATCGTTGCAAGCGACGACCTCGAGAACTGGCGGCAGCTTGAAGCGGCTCCCCGCTACAAGCCGGGCGAGAAAGGCAATGCCGAACACATTCGCATCATGGCGAGCGGCGACTTCATGGGCCGCTACAAGGATGCGCCTCGCCTCGTCGACCAGATCTGGACGCTCCATTTCGCGCATGGAACGCTCTACGCGGGCGTCTCCGAAGCGGGGCTGTTTGCGAGCCGCGACCGCGGGAAATCCTGGGAGCCGGTCGACGGCTTCAACAATCATCCGACGCGCGACAGCTGGATTCCGGGCTTCGGCGGTCTGGGTGCACACACGATCCTGAGCGACGCGGGGAATCCTGAGCGCATGTGGGTCGGCGTTTCCTCGTCCGGCTTTTTCCGCACCGACGATGGCGGCAAGACCTGGACACAAAAGAGCGCAGGCGTTCCGGGCGAAAACGGGCAATGCGTGCATTGCGTCGCCAACGACGCGTCGGACGCAGGCATTCTCTATCGCCAGGAACATCGCGGCGTTTACATGAGCGAGGACGGTGGCGACAGCTGGCAAAAGATCGAAGACGGCCTGCCGGTCAGTGAATTGAGCGAAGGGCTGCAATGTTCCTTCGGATTTCCGATCGTCATGGACAGGCGCACCGGCCACGTCTTCGTGGTGCCGCTCGAAGGCGACAACTTCCGCATCCCGCGCGACGGGAAACTGACGGTCTATCGCTCGCAGAAGGGCGCACAATGGGAACCGCTTCGCCGCGGCTTGCCCGAGAACAGCTTCGAAGGTGTGCTGCGCGGCGCGATGACGGCCGACCAGCTGGATCCGGGCGGGGTCTATTTCGGTACGACGTCGGGTGCGATCTATGGAACGCGCGATGTGGGCGAGAGCTGGTTTGAAATCGCACGCGGGCTTCCGCGCATCCTGAGCGTAGAGGCTTTTGCGCGATGAGCGTTCGCGTGCATATGCCGCCGCTCCTGCGCACGCTCACGGGCGGCGTTCGTCAAATGACCGCCGAAGGACGTTCCGTCGCCGAAGTGATGTCGGACCTTTCGAAGCAGCATCCCTCGATCGCGCGGCACGTTTTCGATGAGGAGGGACACATCCGCTGCAGCATCGTCTTCCTTCATGACGGGGTTCTTGTTCGCGCCGGCGAAGCGGCAGACCATTCCGTTCACGACGGCGACGAAATCGTGATGACGAACGCGTTGTCGGGTGGATGATCCGCGGCTAAGTGCGGCGTTGCCGCAGCCACTGCGAGAAGAGCCATTTCTCGCCCTTCGTCGGCGGCAGCCCGGCGTGGAACGTATTGGTGTCCGGTTGGCCCGCAGCATCCACGTTCCAGAACAGGAGCGCATCGCCTTTGCGGCCTTTGTAACGCCAGTCGAGCTTCGGGAACGCCGTTTCGCCGCCTTCGTAGCCCTCGTTGAGATAAAGAAGAAATGTCGCCACGCGCTGTCCGTTCTTGCCGATATCGCGCGCGTAGCCGGGATTGGCGGGATCCAGAAAATCGAAATGCGGTTCAAACGCTTCGCCCGGCGCATAGTGGAGAACCGACGAAGCTTCGAGGCGATGAAGGCCGGTGATTGTGCTGATGCGCGCGCGCAAACGCATCAAAACGACGTCGGATCGCGCGATGTCGAATTCGACGGAGCTGTTGCTGCGGCCCTGTTCGGTCCGGAAGCCTCCGCTATTCGGATCATAAACACGGGCACGGCGAAGATGAGGACGGGCGCGGTCGATCATCCAGTCGCATTCCGCATCCGTCGCGCAGCCTTCGATCACGGAGATGCGCGGCGAACTGAAAACCACCCGGCGCGGCAGTGACGACGCATCCGGATCGGGCGGCGCGGCCTCCAGAAAATCGAGCTGCGCACGTGCAGAGGCCGACCCGAGTTCTGCGGCGATCGCGAGAGACCGGCGCGCCACGGTCCATCGATCCGGAAGGTTCGGATCCATTGCTGCGAGGACCGCACACACACTGGCCGCTTCGGCGTCGCCCTTGTCGGCCGCGGCCCGCATCATGGCGATGCCCGGTTCGGCGTCGATCGGGTCGTGTGTGAGAAGGTTGAGTCCAAGGAGGCGCAGACCCGCCGCGCTGCCGGCCTTCGCCGCCGTTGCGAACCAGGCGCGCGCCGCCTCCGCATTGTTTCCGGACTCGTGCTGCCGCCCCAGCGCCAGCTGGGCTTCGATTTCGCCACGCTTGGCGCGCGCTTCGAGAGACTCTTCAGGCATGTAACCGCGCCCTTCCGCCGGGAATATATTCTTTTCCCTATTTGCCCCAACAGCCTACGAACTTCAGCCGTCCGAGCATGCATTTTTTGTTCTTGCTTTGTTCTAATCCGCACACTAGATTGCCGGGATGACGACAGTTCTCGACATCACCGCCGACACACGGCGCCTGCGCGGACGCGGAGCGCTCTCGAATGCGTCAAGCCGCTACGACCGCGAAACCCGCGTGCTCGTCGACGATGGCTGGCAAAGCGAAGACGATGAGCTGCCGCCGCTGAAGACGGAAGTGATGAAGGATTCCTCGCGCACCATCATCACCCGCAACAACTCGCCGGACATTTCCTTCAGCCAGTCGATCAATCCCTATAAGGGTTGCGAGCACGGCTGCATCTATTGTTTCGCGCGGCCGACGCATGCCTATCTCGGTCTCTCGCCGGGCGCGGATTTTGAATCGAAGCTGTTCGCGAAGCCCAATGCGGCGGAGCTTCTCGCGCGCGAGCTTTCGGCGCCGGGTTACGTGCCCAAGATCATCGCCATGGGGACCAACACCGATCCTTATCAGCCGACGGAGAAACGGATGCGCATCACGCGGTCCATTCTAGAAGTGCTGCGCGATTTCAACCATCCCGTCGGCATCGTGACGAAATCGGCGCTGATCCTGCGCGATCTCGACATCCTGGCGCCGATGGCGGCGGAGGGGCTGGCGAAGGTCGCGATATCGGTGACGACGCTAGACCGTCATGTCGCCCGCACCATGGAGCCGCGCGCGTCGACGCCGTCCAAAAGGCTCGAGGCCATTCGCGCTTTGAACGAAGCGGGCGTGCCGGCCGGCGTCATGTTCGCGCCCGTGATCCCGGCCCTGAACGACGAAGAGCTGGAATCCGTTTTGACGGCGGCGAAAGACGCGGGCGCCGTGAGCGCGGGCTATGTGCTTCTGAGGCTGCCGCTCGAGATCAAGGATCTTTTCCGCGAATGGCTGGAGGCGAGCTATCCTGATCGCGCGAAGCATGTGATGTCGCTCATTCGCCAGATGCGGGGCGGCAAGGACTACGACAGCACCTGGCACACCCGCATGAAAGGGACCGGGCCTTATGCGGAGCTGATCGCGCGGCGCTTCCACATGGCGGTGAAGCGCATCGGGCTCAACCGCGAGTCGCATCCGCTTGTTCTCAACAAGTTTAAGCGGCCGCCGCAGCTTGGCGAGCAACTCGCCCTCCTCTAATGGGGAGGGATGGCGCATTACATTTTCGAGTCGCGCATCCTTGCGAAGATGGGCGGACCGGTTGCGGGCGTGGACGAAGCCGGCCGTGGTCCGCTGGCCGGTCCTGTCGTCGCCGCTGCCGTCGTCTTCGAAAAGGGCCGCGTGCCGAAGGGCCTCGACGATTCCAAAGTGATGAGCGAAGCCGCGCGCGAAGAAGCGTTTGCAGCGATCATGGCGATGGCGCTTGCGGTCGGCGTGGGCGAAGCGAGTGTCGACGAGATCGACCTCGTCAATATCCGCCAGGCGACGCATCTCGCCATGGCGCGCGCGGTCCGTGCGCTCGCGCTTCCACCGATCTTTGCGCTGGTCGACGGCAATGATGCGCCGGCACTCCCCTGCCCCTGCGACACGATCGTGGGAGGCGACGGGCGCTCCGCCTCGATCGCCGCGGCCTCGATCATCGCCAAGGTCACGCGCGACCGGATGATGGCGGCGCTGCACGAAACTTTCCCCGTTTATGGCTGGCGGACGAACAAGGGCTACGGCACCGAAGAGCATCTCGGCGCCCTCGGCCGTCACGGCGTGACGCCGCATCACCGCCGCAGCTTCGCCCCTGTGCACAACATCTTGTATGGGGACAGGGCTGAGGACTCAATTGGGGATTCAAATCTAACGCTTTGATTCATCTGGACTCTTGACCTGTGGACTCCGGGGACTCAATCTCCCGCGCTCTGTGAACAAACGGGCGGGACATGAGCGGATCACTGGAACTGGGCGATGTGCGCGACAGCGTCATCGAAGGCGATTGCGTCGAAAACATGCGGCGCCTGCCGGAAGGTTCCGTCGACCTCGTCTTCGCGGACCCGCCTTATAACCTCCAGCTCGAGGGCGAACTCCGTCGCCCCGACAATTCCAAGGTCGACGCCTGCGACGATCATTGGGACCAGTTCGCGAGCTTTGCCGATTACGACCGGTTCACCCGCGACTGGCTGTCCGCCGCCCGCCACGTCCTCAAGGACACCGGCGGCCTCTGGGTGATCGGCTCCTATCACAACATCTTCCGCGTCGGCGCGATCCTGCAGGATCTGGGCTTCTGGATCCTGAACGACGTCGTCTGGCGCAAGACCAATCCGATGCCGAATTTCCGCGGCAAGCGCTTCACCAATGCGCATGAGACGATGATCTGGGCGGCGAAGTCCCGCGATCAGAAATCCTACACCTTCAATTACGAAGCGATGAAATCGCTCAACGACGAATTGCAGATGCGCTCGGACTGGACGATGCCGATCTGCTCGGGCCATGAGCGCCTGAAAGACGAAGACGGCGAAAAGGCGCATTCGACGCAGAAGCCCGAAGCGCTGCTCCACCGCGTGATCGTCGCCTCGACCAAACCTGGCGAGATCGTCCTCGACCCTTTCTTCGGTTCGGGAACCACGGGCGCCGTCGCCAAACGTCTGGGCCGGCATTTCATCGGCCTCGAGCGCGATCCGAACTATGCGCGGCTCGCCCGCAAACGCATCGCGGCCATTGTGCCGGGCGACAGCGAAACGATCGAAGTGACGCGGTCGAAGCGCGCCGAACCGCGCATTCCTTTCGGTTGGGTGGTCGAACGCGGCCTGTTGCCGCCGGGCACGGTGCTGCACGGCCCCGCGAAACGCCACCAGGCCAAAGTCCGCGCCGACGGCTCTCTCGTCTGCAAGGACGCGACGGGCTCGATCCATCGCATCGGCGCGCATGTGCAGGGCCTTGATGCCTGCAATGGCTGGACGTTCTGGCACTACGAGCACAAGGGCAGCCTCGTCTCGATCGACGTGCTGCGTCAGCGTTTGCGTGCCGATCTCGCCTGAGCAAACAGCGGGCCGACTTCGTCGAGACCATGCGCGATGATCTTACGCATGACGGTGGGAAGCGCTGCGTCTTTTAACTTGTCGACGGGAATCCAGATAGCGTCACTGTTGAAACGATCACGTCGGAGCGCGGGCGCCCCGCCCGCATTCGCGAAAACTTCGCTGTCCTTGCGGGCGAGGCGCCCGCGCTCCGACATAATATAAACCTCAATCTCCAACTCGAAATGCGTGAAGCCGTGGCGCACCACGCCCGCGCGCTTTGTCCACTCGGCCCGGAACGGCGCCTGCAGCATCGCTTCGGTGCGTGAGGGAAAGGCCTCCGTCCACGGCCCCAGAGGCGGCTCGAGCATGCCGCCCAATAAGCCCTTCTCTGGACGTTTGACGACCAGCACATCGCCCTTCGCGTTGCGCACGACAAACGCAGCGCCGCGCTTCAACGGACGCACCCGCTCCGCACCTTTGCGCGGCAGCGTCTCGGCGATGCCGCTCATGCGGCCTTCGCAACCTTCCGCCCACGGACAATCTCCGCAGGCCGGTCGCCTGGGCGTGCAGATTGTCGAGCCCAGATCCATCAGGGCCTGCACGAAATCGCCGGCGCGCGCCATGGGCATCAGCGACTGGCCGAGCTTGCGCAAGATGGGCTTCGCCGCCGGCATGACGTTTTCGACGGCAAAGAGCCGCGCCAGCACGCGTTCCGCGTTGGCATCGACGGCCGCTTCGCGTTCGTCAAAGGCGATGGCCGCGATCGCGCCGGACGTATAGGCGCCGATGCCCGGCAGCTTGCGTAGTTCTTCCGCCGTCCGCGGAAATTTTCCGCCCAATTCGCGCGCCACAACGCCTGCTGCTTTGTGGAGATTGCGGGCGCGCGCGTAGTAGCCGAGCCCCGCCCAGGCGGCGAGCACATCATCGAGCGGCGCATCGGCGAGCGCGTCCACCGTCGGCCAGCGTTCCAGGAATTTCCGGTAATAGCCGGCGACGGCCGCGACCGTCGTCTGCTGCAGCATGATTTCGCTCAGCCACACGCGATAGGGATCGGCGCGTTTGCCCTTCTTCGCCCGCCAGGGAAGTTCGCGGCGATGGCGGTCGTACCAGGCGAGCAGTTGTTCTGCCAACCGTTCGGGGCTTTGCGCGGAGTGCCGTTTTGCCTGCATAGTCCTTCGCACCATGGCCCGAAGCGAAACGAGCAAACAAGACGGCGGCGAAAACGCGCCGCGCCGCAACCGGACGGAACCGATCGGCCGCATGAGCGATATTGCCGCCGAGGCATTCCGGCGCGCAGGCTTCAGCGACCCTACACTCGTGCTTAGGTGGTCGGACATCGTGGGACCCGAGATCGCGCGCTTTGCCGAGCCGTTCAAATTGGCCGAGGGTCCGTCGGGCGGCGTGCTCACGCTCAGGGCGGAACCGGCCGCGGCCGTTTTTCTGCAGCACCAGACGCGGATGCTGTGCGAACGGATCAATGCGTTTCTCGGACGGCCCGCGGTGGCGAAACTCCGCTTTGTTAACGGCGCGATGGCCGAGCGCCCGGAACCTTTCCATCCGCCGAAGCGGCTCCCGGAACCGGCTCGCGGCGATCCGGCCACGGGCTTCGCCGGCCCGGACGAACTGAAGACCGCCCTCGTCAATCTCGCCCGCGCCCGGCAAACCCGCGATTGAACACCGCCCCCGGCTCTGCCAAAACGGACCGCGAACCGGCTGGGAGCTTTGGGATGAACCGCAATACAGTGTTGATTGGGTTGGTGGCGATTGCCGTCGTCGCCCTTGGCGTCGCGGCCTATTTCGTCTTCGCCAGCTCCTCCGGCGACGGAGTTCCGTCGGCCGGCCCGATGGCCATCATCCTGAAAAACGACGACCGGACCCTTGGTTCGCCCAAGGCGCCGCTGACCGTGCTCGAATATGCCTCGCCGCAGTGCCCGCACTGTGCGCATTTCGAGATGGACATCTTCCCGCAGTTCAAGCAGCAATACATCGACACCGGCAAGGTCTTCTTTATTTTCCGGGTATTCCCGCTGAGCGCGGTCGATGTGGCGGCCGAATCGATAGCGCGGTGTTTGCCTGAGGATAACTACTTCCAGTTCCTTGACCTGCTTTATCGGAATCAGCCGAAATGGGACCCAGACGGCTATCAAATTGCCGACGTTCACGGCGCGCTCGTCGATATGGGCAAGATCGAGGGCTTGAGCGCGTCAAAGGTCGATAGCTGTATCCAGGATCAGGCCGCGGCCAAGCGGATTCAGGACGTGGGCCAGGATGCGACGACGCGATACGGCATCAATGGAACGCCGAGTTTTGTGGTGAACGGACAGGTACACGGTCCGTTCGAGGATTATCAGGAATTCAAGACCTTCATCGATTCGATGATGGCGAAGAAGTAGCGTAACAGCGATCAAAAGCGGCAGGGCGGCGCACATCCGTTGAAGTTCAACCGGCTTAGAATTTCCGGCTTCAAATCATTTGTCGAACCGACGGAGCTGTTCATCGAGCCCGGCCTCACGGCGGTGGTCGGTCCGAACGGCTGCGGCAAGTCGAACCTGTTCGATGCGCTGCGCTGGGTGATGGGGGAATCGCGCCCGACTTCCGTGCGCGGCACCGAGATGGACGACGTCATCTTTGCCGGCAGTGCGGGAAGGCCCTCGCGCAACACGGCGGAAGTCATCCTCTACATCGACAACGAGGACCGCACGGCGACCGGCGGCTACAACGAATACGAGACCATCGAGATCTCGCGGCGCATCGAACGCGAAGCGGGCTCGGTCTATCGCATCAACGGCCGCGACGTGCGCCAGCGCGACGTGCAGCTCTTCTTCGCCGATGCGGCGTCGGGTGCGGCGTCAACCGCTTTCGTGCGGCAGGGCCAGATCGGTCTCCTCGTCAGCCAGAAACCGCTCGCACGCCGAGCCATCCTCGAAGAAGCCGCCGGCATCGCGGGCCTGCATCAGCGCCGTCACGAAGCCGAACTCAGGCTGCGCGCGGCGGAAGCCAATATGGCGCGGCTCGACGACGTCATCGCCGAGCTCGAAGGTCAGCTCGCGAGTTTGAAGCGTCAGGCCCGCCAGGCGGCACGTTATCGCAACCTTTCGGGCCTCATCCGCAAGGCGGAAGCGCTCGCGTTTTATCTGCGCTGGAATGCCGCCGGCGTGCAGGGTGTGGCGGCGAGCGACGCGCTCGAAGCCGCGATCGCAGCCGTCGAAGCGGCAACGGCCATCGCGGCCGAAACCTCGACCGTACAGGCGAATGCCGCAAGCGAATTGCCGCCGCTCCGCCAGACCGAAGCCGAAGCCGGCGCCGCCCTGCATCGCCTGATCGTCGAACGCGATGCGCTCGATGCGGAAGAAGCGCGCGCGCGCGAAGCCGCACAACGCCTGCGCCAACGCATCGGGCAGGCCGAACAGGATTCCCAGCGCGAGACGGCGCTCGATGCCGACGCGCTGGCCGCCCTCGAAAAGCTTGCCGAAGAATCCCGCGCGATCGACGAAAGCACCGTGCGCGCCGCCGAGGAACTCGCTAACAGCGAGACCGTGACGAACGCGTTCAACGATGCGCTGGCTCTCGCCGAAAAGCGTCTCGAAGCGCTGACGGCCGAACTCGCCGAATGGCACGCGAAGAAGCAAAGCCACGAGCGTGCAAAAAGCGTTGCCGCGGCACTGGCAGAGACGAGCGGCGAACAGCTCGCCGCGGCCCAACTCCGTCTCGACGAAGCCATGGCGGGTGCTGCCGACGCACCCGATGTGCGCTCGGCGGAAGAAGCGGCGGAAACGGCGCAGGCCGCCGCCAAAGCCGCACACGAAGCACTCGCCGAGGCGCATGCCGCATTCGAAGCCGCAACCCAGGCCGAGTCCGGATCGCGCGGGCCGCTCGACGCGGCGGAACGTCAGGTTCAGCTACTTTCCGGCGAAGCGAAAGCGCTGGCCGATCTGCTGCGCCCCAAGGGCGCCGATCTCTGGCCGCCGCTGACGGATTCGGTGAAGGTCGAGCCCGGTTACGAAGCCGCATTGGGCGCGGCGCTTGGCGACGATCTCGAAGCACCGCTCGACGAAGCGGCACCCCATCACTGGCGCGAACTCGACGCGGTCGATCTTCCGGCATTGCCCGCGGGTGTGACGGCACTCAGCGCCCATGTCGAAGCGCCGGTGGCTCTTGCGCGCCGCCTCGCCATGACGGGCGTTGTCGGCGACGATCAGGGCAAGGCGCTGCAATCGCAGTTGAAGCCCGGGCAGCGGCTGGTCACGCTGCGCGGCGGTTTGTGGCGCTGGGACGGCTACGCGGCCTCCGCCGACGCGCCCTCGCCCGCGACCATCCGTCTTGCACAGCGCAATCGCCTCGCCGCCCTCGAAAGCGAAATCGATACGGCGAAAGCCGCGCGCGCGGAAATCTTCGCGCGCTATGCGGAAGCGAAGGCCGCGGCCGATGCGACACGCCAAGCCTTGCGGGACCGCGAACAAGATGCGCGCCGCGCCGAACAGGCTCTGAGTGCTGCTCAGGAACATACAGCCAAAACCGCACGCGCCGCCGCCGAACGCATGTCGCGTCTGGCATCGCTCGAAGCGGAAATCCGCCGCCTCGGCCAGTCGCGCGATGCGGCGCTCGAATCCGTGGCGCATGCCGAAGAGGTCCTGCGCGAACTGGGCGACGGTCTCGCCCTTTCCGAAAACGCGGCAACGGCGCGGACGGAAACTTCCGAAGCGCGGGCGCGGGCGGCGGAAGCGCGCGCGGCGCTCGACAATCTCCGCCGCGAAGCGGTGCGTCGCGAAGAACGCCTTGTCGCCATCGCCGACGAGAAATCCCGCTGGGAAGCGCGCCGCGCGGCGGCGGCCGAACAGATCGCGGAGCTCAACCGCCGTCTCGACGAGATGCGCGCCGAACTCGTGCAGCTCGACGAAGTGCCCACCGCGATCGCGCTGAAACGCGAAGCGCTCCTCGACGCCATCGCGAAGGCCGAAGCCAGGCGCAACGAAGCGGCCGACGCACGCGCCCTGGCCGAGCAGCGTCTCGCCGAAGCCGACAGACACGCCAAGGCGGCGACGACCGCGCTGTCGACGGCCCGCGAAGAGCGCGCCCGTGCACAGGCGCTTGCCGAAGGTGCCGCTGCCCGTCTCAACGAACTCCAGACCCGCATCCGCGACGAGCTCGATGCGGCGCCGGACGAACTCGCCGAACGCGCCGAGATCAAGGAAGACGAAGACCTTCCCGACCAGGAACATGCCGACAAGCGCGTCGAGAAGCTGAAAGCCGAACGCGAGCAGCTGGGCGGCGTCAATCTGCGCGCCGAAGAAGAAGCGGCCGAGCATCAGGAACGGCTGGACAAGATGGTGGCCGACCGCGCCGATCTCGACGGCGCCGTGCAGCGCCTACGCCGCGGCATCCAGAGCCTCAACCGCGAAGGCCGCGAACGGCTGATCGAATCCTTCGAGAAAGTGAACAACAATTTCCGCGAGCTGTTCACGAAACTCTTCGAAGGCGGCGAAGCAAAGCTCACCTTCACGGAATCCGAAGACCCGCTCGAAGCCGGCCTCGAAATCTTCGCGCGGCCGCCCGGCAAGAAGCTGCAATCGCTGTCGCTCTTATCCGGCGGCGAACAGGCGCTGACGGCGCTGGCCCTCATCTTCGCCGTGTTCCTCGTGAACCCCGCGCCCGTCTGCGTGCTGGACGAAGTGGACGCACCGCTCGACGACGCCAATGTGGAGCGCTTCTGCAATCTCCTCGACGAGATGACGCGCCTGACCTCGACCCGCTTCCTCGTCATCACCCATCATGCGCTCACCATGTCGCGCATGAACCGCCTCATCGGCGTGACGATGGCCGAACGCGGCGTGAGCCAGCTCGTGTCCGTGACACTCGCCGAAGCCGAGCAGGTGGTGGCGGCGGAGTAGCGGTCGGAAGCGGGCAGGATGCCCGCGGTCCCGGTGAAGCCTTCATTCTGGAAGCTGACCGAGACCGTGTCGTGCTCGCTCGTCGACGATTTTCAAATTCGCGCCGGATATGATGGCTTCACCGGGACCGCGGGCGTCCCGCCCGCATTTCCGTGCGCGATTCGCCACATTCGAAGAAATTCCAATTATTCCAATTGCTTATCACTCGTTCACACTGCTTGACAGATAGAATATGTCGCCCCTATGGTCCGCGCGCTTTCGAACGAGCCGCGAGAGCCAGAATCTGCGCCTTTGGCTGGGAAGACGGGGAGCATTCCCAATGCCCGATCCCGACGAATTGCGTGCGCTGGGCAAGCGGCTCGACGAAGTCCGGCGGCAGAAGGAACCGCGCCCGCAACAGGCGCCTCCCTCGTCGCTCGGCATCGCCGGCCGGTTCGCGACGGAATTCGTTGTTGCGGTCGCCTTCGGCGGGGGATTGGGCTGGTTGCTCGGCCGGGTTTTCGGGCACGCGCCGATCTTCATCGTGGTGATGTTTGTGCTCGGTGCAGCCGCGGGCATCCGCAATGTGATGCGCGCGGCGGCGGAACTTAACGCGAGATCGGCGGGCGGCGGGCCTGCCGTATCGCAAGATGACGACGAGGAGACCTGACTCCATGCAGAGTCCTATGGAGCAGTTCACGATCCGGCCGCTTCTCGAGAGCAATGTGGAACACCATTTCCACAAGCACGATTTCATTTTCACCAATCAGTCGCTCTGGATGTGCATCGTGGTGGGCGCGGCCTCGCTGTTCCTGACGCTGGCCGTCGCGCGCCCGCAGCTCGTGCCGGGCCGCATGCAGTCGATGGCCGAGCTCGCCTATGAATTCGTCGCGAACATGATCCGTTCCGCCGCCGGCGAAGACGGCATGATCTTCTTCCCGTTCGTGTTCACGATCTTCGTTTTCGTGCTGTTCTCGAATTTCTTCGGGCTTCTGCCGGGCGCCTTCACGGTGACGAGCCAGATCGCGGTCACCTTCGCGCTCGCCTGCCTCGTGATCGCGACCGTCATCGTCACCGGCTTCGTCGTCCACGGCCTGGGCTTCCTCAAGCTCTTCGTGCCGCACGCGCCCTGGTATCTCCTTATCCTGCTGGTGCCGATCGAGCTCATCTCGTTCTTCACGCGGCCGATCAGCCTCTCCGTCCGTCTTTTCGCGAACATGCTGGCCGGGCACACGATGCTGAAAGTGTTCGCGAGCTTCGTGATTGCGCTCGGCACGGCGGGCGGCGTCTTCACCGCGATTTCGATCGCGCCCATGTTCCTCATTGTCGCCATCTCGGCGCTCGAAATCCTGGTCGCGTTCCTGCAGGCCTATGTGTTCGCGATCCTGACCTGCATCTATCTGAACGAAGCCCTTCATCTTCACGACCAGCACTAAAACCCGAAGTATCAAACAAGGAGCATTTCGACATGGACGTCACGGCAGCAAAACAAATCGGCGCAGGCCTTGCCTGTATCGCCCTCGTGGGCGCCGGCATGGGTATCGGCAACGTGTTCGGCAGCTATCTCCAGGGCGCGCTGCGCAATCCGGGTGCGGCGGCGAGCCAGACGACCAACCTGCTTCTCGGCTTCGCGCTGTGTGAAGCAACCGGCCTCTTCGGCCTCGTGATCGCGCTCATCATCCTGTTCACGTAATGGCAGGCGAAGCGCACAAGACGGGAACGACGGCGCCGGCTCCGAGCGGCGGTTTTCCGCCGTTCAAGACGGAAACGTTCGAGAACCAGATCTTCTGGCTCGCGATCACCTTCGCGTTCCTGTTTGTCGTTCTGTGGCGCGTGGCGGGCCCCCGCATCGGCGGCGCCATTGCCGCGCGTGCGGGTCAGTTGAAGGGCGATCTCGAGGAGGCCGAACGGCATCGCAAGGACGCCGAAGCGGCGCAGGCGGCCTACGAGACGGCGCTCGCCGAAGCCCGCAAGCGCGCGCATGCCGTGGCCGACGAAAACCGCAAGCGCGTGCACGACGAGATCGATGCGGCCAAGGCCAGCGCCGAAGCGGACGCGCACAAGCTGACCGCCGCAGCCGAAACCCGTATCAACGCTACGCGGGAAAGCGCACTTCAGCAGGTGGCGAAGACCGCGGAAGACACCGCCATCGCCATCGTGGCCCACCTCACGGGCGAGACCGTATCGCCGGAAGAAGCCCGCGCGGCGCTCGCGCGTGCGAATTAGGAGCCGGTGATGGACATCCTCATCGCGTCGTTGAAAGAACCGGAATTCTGGGTCGGGCTGGGACTTGCCGTCCTGGTCGGCATCATCCTCTATCAGCGCGTGCCGGCCTTCGTGACGGCGGCGCTCGATGCGCGTGCGGCGGCGATCGCGAAAGAGCTCGACGAAGCGAAACGTCTTCGCGAGGAAGCGGCCGCCCTTCTCGCACGGTTCCGCACCAAGGCCGCGGAAGCGGAGCGAGAAGCGCAATCGATCCTCACCGAAGCGCTGGAAGAAGCCGAACGCTTCGCCACCGAATCGCGCGCGCAACTGACCGCGCAGATCGAACGCCGCGCGAAACAAGCACAGGACAAAATCGCCCAGGCTGAAGCGCATGCGGTCGCCGAGATCCGCGCAAAAGCCGCCGACGCGGCGGTCGATGCGGCGGAGAAACTCATCGCCGCGCGCACCGACGCCGCCAAAGCGTCCGCGCTCATCTCGCAAAGCATCAAGGAACTGCCGGCGAAGCTCGGATAGTCCCGAGGCTCACACCTCACCCACAGCTCGGCAAATTTCCATACCGCGTATTGCGTCCCTCTCCCTCAAGGGGAGAGGGGGAATTCCGCGCATTGCACAAACACCCGTATGGGCAGCGCTCCGCATTCCCCTCTCCCCTTGAGGGAGAGGGGTGCAGGGCTGTCTCGATCATTCTGATTTGACGCGGGTGAGGGGTCCGCTCCACCACACGCCGTTAGTGGCCGCGTTCGAATCCGCACGGATGCACGGTCTCGCCGCCGGCGCTGCCGGCCCCGGCCGCGCTGATGTCGGTACCGGGCGTTCTTTTTCCGGACGGCAGGCCGCTGGCGGCATCACGGTTCGTGCTGTGACTGGTTTGCGTGCATCCGCCGGCTGCAGCCGTGGTCGCCGGATGCTTGCCTGGAGGGTCGGGCTGCGGATTGAAGTCCAGGCTGACCTTGCCATGCTTGCCCGGAGGATCCGGTTGCGGATTGAAGTCGGCGGTCTTGGGGGGCGTGGTGGCCGTAACACCGTGCCTCGGGGGATCGGGCTGGGGATTGAAGTCCGAACCGAAGGCGGCGCTCGCAGACGCGAGAAGCGTGGCGCACGCAAAAAATGCGGAAACCTTGAATGCCGTCATAGGCATGGGAGTGATCCTCTCGAATATTGATCGGTGTCTGCGCTATCGCTTAACTATACGCGCTGCAGTTGCGCATGGATCAGTGAAATCGCAGATGGCGCATTCGAGGCGGGCGATCTGTCCTGCGAATTCTCCCAAATTGTGATGGCCGGGCGGATGAGCCCATTCGTTTGATGGGTGGTCGGCTCAAGGCCGACCATGACAATGGGATAGACGACGCTTCCCGGCGACCCTACAGAGCCGAGCCTGCGGCCCAGCCGCTCGACCACGCCCATTGAAAATTGTAGCCGCCCAGCCATCCCGTCACGTCGACGGCTTCGCCAATGATATAAAGGCCCGGAACAGCCGCGACTTCCATGGTCTTTGACGAAAGCGCGGACGTGTCGATGCCGCCCGCGGTGACTTCTGCTTTCTGATAGCCTGCAGTGCCCGTGGGCGTCAGACGCCAAGCCTTAAAAGAGGCGGCGATGTCTTTCAATTTTTTGTCGGTCAATGTGCCGATCGTGTCGTTGGAAAAATACGTGCTCGTGAGCGCGTCTGCAAAGCGCTGCGGCAGCACTTCGCCCAATATCGTTTTCAGTTGCGCATTGGCGCGTGTCTTTTTATGCCCCAACAGAAACGCTTCCATGTCGAGACCGGGCGCGAGGTCCAGAGAAATCGGCATGCCTTCACGCCAGTATGACGACATCTGCAGAATGGCGGGGCCGGACAGGCCGCGATGCGTGAACACCAGGCCCTCACGGAAAGCGTGCTTGCCGCAGGTCGCGACGACTTCGAGCGAAATGCCGCTCAACGAACGAAGAAAGGAAAACGCTTCGCCTTCGAAGAGAAGCGGAACCAGCGCGGGACGCGGGCTTATTATGGGGATATTGAAACGTTCGGCCGTTTTGTATGTGAACGCGGTTGCTCCGATTTTTGGGATAGAAAGGCCGCCGGTCGCCAGCACCAGAGCCTGTGCTTGAACGACGCCGTCCTGCGTCTGAAGGGAAAACAGATCGCTCTTGCCGATATCGAGAATGTGCTGGGACAGTCTGATCTCGACCTGCCCCGACCGACATTCTTCGAGGAGCATCTTCACAACATCGCGGGCCGAATTATCGCAGAACAACTGCCCCAACGTTTTCTCGTGGTAGGAGATTTTGTGTTTCTCGACCAGCGCGATGAAATCGTGCTGCGTATAACCCTTGAGCGCCGAGATGCAGAAATTCGGGTTATGGGATAAGAACCGATCCTTGCCGATCTGAAGATTCGTGAAATTGCATCGCCCTCCGCCCGAGATAAGAATCTTCGCGCCGACTTTATCGGC
>Ga0181525_10001518_pt1 | contig 19704 bp, 19 predicted proteins | sample PEATcosm2014_Bin_48_FD_121100 | JGI IMG/M metagenome (GOLD analysis project Ga0181525, IMG submission 121100) | Peatland microbial communities from MTU Mesocosm Facility, Houghton, MI, USA - PEATcosm2014_Bin06_10_metaG | ecosystem: Environmental > Terrestrial > Soil > Wetlands > Peat | place...
CAACCGCAGCCGCAGCAGTTCCAGCCGCGCCCGCAGCAAATGGCGCCGGAAACCGAGGGCGACGTCGAACGGCTGCCGTCGTTCATCACCGGCGGTCAGCCGCAGCCGCAATCCCCACAGCACGGTCAGGGGCCGAATGGCGCGCACGGTCAAAATGGCCCGCAGGGCCAAAATGGACCGCAAGGACAAAATAACGGGTTCGACAGTCCGGACCGCTTTCCGCTCCATCGGCGGCGCCGGCGTCACCGCGGCGGTCCGCGCGATCACGCCATGGATCATTCCGCAAGCGGAGATAATGCGCCGTCCGGCGACGGCGATGCACCGCAGCAGCCCTCCGGTTTGCCGACCGACGAATAGGCGATTTCGGCTGAGCGCTTACAGCCCGCGCGGCGCTTTGGCGAGGCGGACGAGCAGCCAAATCGGCAGCACGATCACCGCGCCGAGCAGGAAATACCGCCACAGCCAGCGCACGGCGTCGAAGCCCATATTCCAGATCTGTTGAATGAGCCGCTGCACCGACTCGATGATATTCCACGGGTCGAGGCCGATCGCGGTCAGAATGACGCCGACCAGTATCGACAACAATATCAGCCGCCCAGCCACCGCCAGCGGCGGCCCGCCAAAGAAGCGATGAACGTATTCTTGCGATCCGGCTTGGCTTTTCCTGGATTCCAGCGATTCTTGGCTCATCGGCAGCTCCCGATTGCCTCAATTAAGAACTTGCGACGCCACGCGCAAGCGGCGGCGCGACGAACGGCGGCGCGCCCATCGTCCAGACCGTTGCGTAACGCGTCGTCGGGATGACATTGCCTCGCCTTCACAACTGGCGCTAAGTTGCCTCGCCCAAGGTAGAAAACGGCTATTCCCGAGGATATTTCATGGCCAAGGCCGAGGATCGCGCGCTCGCACCCATTGCGAGCCTCAATGACGATATCGGCGAGGAGACACGGCTTCGCATGTACCGCATGCAAGTCGAAATCCGCGAAGCCGAACAGCGCGCCTTCGACCTGTTCCTGCAGAACCTGGTGAAGGGCACGAGCCACCTCTCGCTTGGCCAGGAGGCAGTCGCCGCCGGCTGCGCCGCCGCCATGCAGCCCGGCGATCTGTCGTTCTGCACTTATCGCGGCCATGCCCACACGCTGGCGCGCGGCGTGCCCATCGAGCAGGTGCTGGGCGAGCTGATGCAGCGCGACAATGGGCTGATGCGCGGCAAAGGCGGCTCGATGCACCTGACTTCGGTCGATCACGGCGTGATGGGGTCCTACGCGATCATCGGCGCCCATCTGCCGATCGCCTGCGGCGCGGCATGGCGGGCGCAATACAAAGGCCAGAAGGACGTGTCGGTCTGTTTCTTCGGCGACGGCACCACCAATATCGGCGCCTTTCACGAAGCGCTGAATTTCGCCGCGGTGTGGAAACTGCCGGTGATTTTCATCTGCGAGAACAATCTCTACATGGAATACACGCCGATCGGCGACGTCACCGCCGTGCAACATCCCGCCGCCGACCGCGCCGCGAGCTATGGGCTGCCGCGCATCATCGTCGACGGCAATGATGCCGACGAAGTCTATCGCACCGCGACGGCGGCCTATAGGAAAGCACGCGCCGGCGAGGGACCGTCGCTCGTCGAGTGCATGACTTATCGCTACAGCGGCCACTCGCGCGCCGACCCCGCCAAGTACCGGCCCGAAGGCGAACTGGAAAAGTGGAAGGAACGCGATCCGATCAAGATCTATCGCGAGCGGCTCAAGCAATTCGGCATTTCCGACGACATCATCGTCGGGATCGAGACCGACGTGAAACGGCGCGTCGACGAGGCGACCGAGAAGTGCAAGGCGGCACCGCCGCCGTCGCTCGATATCCTCACCACCGACGTTTACGCCGACGGAGGCTTCGCATGGCGGAACTGACCTATCGCGACGCCGTGGTGCGCGGCATTGCGCAGGAAATGACGCGCGATCCCGACGTGGTGTTCCTCGGCGAAGACATCGGCAAGGCCGGCGGCGTGTTCAAAGCCACGGTCGGGCTTTACGACCAGTTCGGGCCGTTGCGCGTGCGCGACACGCCGATTTCCGAGCAGGCCATCCTCGGCGCCGCCATGGGCGCGGCCATGACCGGCCTGAAACCGATCGCCGAAATCATGTTCTCGGATTTTTTCGCGGTGTGCTTCGACTACATCGCCAACGAGTTCTCGAAGAGCCGCTACATGTCGAACGGCCAGGTCAAATGCCCGCTGGTCGTGCGCACCGGCAATGGCGGCGGCGCGCGCTTCGGCGCCCAGCATTCGCAAAGCGTCGAGAACTGGTGCATGATGATTCCGGGTCTCAAGGTCGTGGCGCCGTCGTCGCCGCGCGACGTGATCGGGCTCCTCGCCGCGGCGGTGCGCGACCCCGATCCGGTGATCTTCCTCGAGCATAAGTCGCTCTATCCGACCAAGGGCGAAGTGCCGGACGGCGAGATCGTCGACAAGCTCGGCACCGCATCCATCGTGCGGCCGGGCAAGGATGCCACCATCGTCGCGCTCGCCATGATGGTGCCGCGCGCGCTGGCGGCGGCGGAGAAGCTGAAGTCCGAGCACGGCATGGACTGCGAAGTGGTCGACGTGCGCTCGCTGGTGCCGCTCGATACCCAGACCATCCTCGGCTCGGTCGCGCGCACGCATCGCCTGTTCACGGTGGAGGAAAATCCGCGGTTGTGCGGCTGGGGCGCGGAGATCGTCTCGATCGTTGCCGACGAGGCATTCTACGATCTTGACGGCCCGCCGGTGCGGATCACGACGCCGCATATCCCGCTGCCGGCCGCCGACATTCTCGAAGACCTTGCGCTGCCGAGCGTCGATCGGATCGCCGATCGGGTGCGGCGCAGCCTCGAGTCGTGACACAAGGACGACCATGGCAAGTGAACCGAGCCGCGAAAATCCGAACGGGCCGATTGGCACCGAAGTCATTTTCGAAAACGACGACGTTCGGGTGTGGGACATGCGCGTCGGGCCGCGCGGCAAAAAGGCGTGGCACCACCACACCATGGATTACATCATCATCAACGTCACCGGCGGCAAGGCCGAGATCGAGAACGTACAGGGCAAATCCTACATCGCCGACGACAAGCCCGGCGGCGTAATCTGGCAGGACGCCGGCCAGAGGCACGAGCTGCGCAACCTCACCGATGAGCCCTATCAGAACATTCTTGTCGAGCTGAAGCGCGGCAAGTAGCGCCGCGCCAAAATCGGTATCAAATCAGTGCCAACAGAGTGAGTGCCAAAGGGATCAGCACCATGTACGACAATCTGCTCGCGAACGTCCCGACCGATCTGTGGATCGGCGGCAAGTGGCGCAAATCGTCCGACGGCGGCCGCTTCGACGTGATCGATCCGGCGACCGAAAACAAAGTCGCCTCGGTCGCCAGCGCGACGGTTGAGGACGCCAAAGCCGCGCTCGACGCGGCCAGCGCCGCCTTCCCCGGCTGGGCCGCGAAGAAGCCGCGCGAGCGCGCCGAGGTGTTGCGCAAATCCTACGAGCTCATCATGCGCGACGCCGAACGGCTGGCGAAGCTGATCACCATCGAGAACGGCAAGGCGCTGTCCGATTCGCGCGGCGAGGTCGCCTACGCGGCGGAGTTCTTCCGCTGGTATGCCGAGGAAGCGGTGCGCAATGTCGGCCAGAATTCGGTGGCGCCGTCCACCGGCGCGCGCATTTTGGTGCACCACAAACCGGCGGGCATCGCGGTGCTGGTGACGCCGTGGAACTTCCCGGCGGCGATGGCGACCCGCAAGATCGGCCCGGCGCTCGCCGCCGGCTGCCCGGTCGTGCTCAAGCCCGCATCCGATACGCCGCTCACCATGCTGGCGCTCATGCCGATCCTCGAAGAAGCCGGCGTACCGGCCGGCGTCGTCAATGTCATTCCGTCACGCTCATCCGGCAAGGTCGTCGGCTCGATGCTGCACGATCCGCGCGTGCGGGTGGTGTCGTTCACCGGCTCGACCGAGGTCGGCCGCAAGCTGCTCCACGAAGCCGCCGACTCGATCGTCAAGCCGGCCATGGAGCTCGGCGGCAACGCGCCCTTCATCGTATTCGACGATGCCGACATCGACGCCGCTATCGACGGCGCCATGATCGCGAAAATGCGCAACATGGGTGAAGCCTGCACCGCCGCGAACCGCTTCTACGTCCATGAAAAAGTCCACGATGAATTCGCCAAGAAGCTCACCGCCAAAATGTCGGGACTGAAAATGGGCAACGGCCTCGACGACGGCGTCGCGCTCGGCCCGCTGGTCAACAAAGACGGTCTCGACAAGGTGATCGAGCTGGTCGACGACGCGGTGCAGAAAGGCGCCAAGGTGCTCACCGGCGGCAAAGCGCCCGGCGGCCCCGGCTTCTTTTATCCGGCCACCGTACTGGCGAACGTGTCCGCTGACGCCAAAATGCTGAACGAGGAAATCTTCGGCCCGGTCGCCTCGCTGCAAAGCTTCAAGTCCGAGGACGAGGTGATCACCCGCGCCAATGACACCGAATATGGGCTGGTCGCTTATCTCTACACCAAGGATCTGAGCCGCGGCCTTCGCGTCTCCGAGAAACTCGACTTCGGCATGATCGGGCTTAATCGCGGCATCGTTTCCGATCCCGCGGCCCCATTCGGCGGCGTCAAGCAATCCGGTCTCGGCCGCGAAGGCGCGCACGAGGGGCTGATGGAATTTCTCGAAACGCAATACATTTCGGTGACCTGGTGAACACACATAGTCAGACCGCGGCGCAACGCCTGATCGGCTCGTGGCGCTATGTCCACACGACATTCGACGGCAAGCGCGATCCGGCGCGCGGCATCAATCCGAAGGGCATCATCATCTATGACACGCATGGCCACATGGCCTGTCATGTCGCGCCCGATCGCGACGTGACGCGCGCCGGCAAAGAGCCGACGCCGGACGAGGCCAAGGCCGCGCTCGCCAATCACATCGCCTATTTCGGTACCTATTCGGTCGACGAGAGCGCGCGCACGGTCACGCATCATCGCCAGGGCAGCGTGCAGCCCGGCGACAAGGGCGACGTGGTGCGCGGCTATGAATTCGTCGACGATCGGTTGATCTTGCGGCCGGTCGGCACAACACAAGAAGTTGTATGGCAGCGGATCAAGTGAGACGCTCTCATCATCGTCATGCCCCGCGCAGGCGGGGCATCCAGTAATCAACGAATCATCCGATGTCCCAGCACTGTTCCCGTTTCAACATCATGCGAATACTGGATCATCCGCCTGCGCGGATGATGACAGCGGGGAGCGGCCGATGGACGTCCTGATGCCGCAACTCGGCGAGACTGTCGCCGAGGGAAAAATCACCAAATGGTTCAAATCGGCCGGCGAGCCGGTCAAGCCGGGTGACAATCTGTTCGAGATCGAGACCGATAAAGTTTCGATGGAAGTGCCCTCGACCACGAGCGGGGTGTTGAGCGAAATCCGGGTCGCGGAGGGCGACATCGCGCCGGTCGGCGCCGTGGTCGCGGTGATCGCCGATGGCGTCGGCGCAGCGGCAAGTGCGCCGGCCCCGGCCGCAAAGGCTGCGGCTCCGCCACCGGCCGCACCGCAGCGCCAAGAGCCGGCACAGAAACCGCGGGCGGCGCGACAAGATACGCGCCCCATAAAACTCGATCCGTTTTTCGAGGTGCGCACCCCCGAGCACAATTTCGGACCGGCGCGCTTGCCGGGCGGCGCCACGGTCACGCCATTGGCGCGGCGGCTTGCCGGCGAAGCCGGCATCGATCTTTCTCGCATCCGCGGCTCCGGCCCGCGCGGCCGCATTGTGGCGCACGACATCGAAGAGGCGCCGCGGACGCCGCGTGCCGGTGCGGGCGGCCTCGCGACGGGACCGAGCGCCAATGACATCAAAGCGCTCTACGCGCCGGACAGCTATGAGGAAGTGCCGCTCGACGGCATGCGCCGCACCATCGCGGCGCGGCTGACGCAGGCCGCGACCGTTCCGCATTTCTATCTCATGACCGATGTCGCCATCGGCCGGCTGATCGCGCTGCGCGAGGAAGCCAACGGCGCGGCGCCCAGGGACAAGGACGGCAATCCGGCGTTCAAGCTCTCGGTCAACGATTTTGTCATTCGCGCGCTGGCGCTGGCGTTGCAACGTGTGCCGGCGGCCAATGCGGTGTGGGCCGGCGACCGCATCTTGCGGTTCAAGCACTCCGATATCGGCGTCGCCGTGGCGCTCGACGGCGGGCTGATCACGCCGGTCGTGCGCAGTGCCGAGACCAGATCGCTGAGCGCGATCTCCGCCGAGATGAAAGAGCTCTCGGCGCGGGCCCGCGATAAGAAGCTGAAGCCTGCTGGTTATCAGGGCGGCGCGTCGGCGATCTCGAATCTCGGCATGCACGGCGTCCGTGAGTTCACCGCCATCATCAATCCGCCGCACTCGACCATCCTCGCGGTCGGTGCGGCGCGCCGGCAGGCGATCGAGAAGGACGACGGCGGCGTCGGCTTCGTCAGCATGCTGAGCGTGACGCTGTCCTGCGATCACCGCGTGCTCGACGGCGCGCTCGGCGCGGAGCTTTTGGTGGCCATAAAATCTTTTATCGAATTGCCGGTGAGCATGCTGGTGTGAGGATGGAGAATGGCACCCGACAGACGTGAGGTTGTGCTCTTCGGTCCGGCGAAACCGACAATCGTGAAGGGCCTCGAGACGGCGTGCACCGTCCATAAGGCGGTGGACGCGAGCGATCGTGACACCTTTATCGCCGCACACGGCACCGTGCGGGCGATTGCCTGCTCGCAGGGACAGATGTCGGCAAGCCTGCTCGAACGCTTTCCGAAGCTTGAGATCGTTTCCAGCTTCGGCGTCGGCTACGACAATGTCGACGTCAAATATGCGGCCGCGCATGACATCATCGTCACCAACACGCCGGAAGTTCTCACCGAGGAAGTTGCCGATACCGCGATCGGGCTTTTGCTGTGCACGGTGCGGGAGCTGACCCAGGCCGAGCGTTACGTGCGCGCCGGGAGGTGGCTGCACCAGGGCTATCCGCTGAGCAAGGCGACGCTGCGCAATCGCACCGTCGGCATGGTCGGCATGGGCGCCATCGGTCAAGCCATCGCCCGGCGGCTTGATGCGTTCGGCGTGCCGGTGGTCTATCACACGCGGCAGAAGCGGGCCGAGCTCGGCTATCGGCATTACCCGAAGCTCGTCGACATGGCCCGCGACGTCGACACGCTCATGGTCATCGTGCCGGGCGGCGCGGCGACGGCGAACATGATCAGTGCCGACGTGCTCGACGCCCTCGGCCCGGACGGCGTCCTCATCAACATGGCGCGCGGCTCGGTGGTCGACGAGCCGGCCTTGATCAAGGCCCTCAAGGACCGGCGGATCATGGCAGCCGGCTTGGACGTCTTTGTCAAAGAGCCGGAGGTGCCGAAAGAGCTGATCGAGATGGACAACGCCGTGCTGTTTCCCCATCTCGGCTCGGCGTCCGTCTACACCCGTGAAAAGATGGACCAGCTCGTTGCCGACAACATCCTGGCATGGGCCAAAGGCCAACCGCCGCTGACGCCGGTACCGGAAACGCCTTGGCGCGTTTGGGGCAAGAGTTAGGGCTGCATGAGGCAAGGCGTCATTATCGCAGTCGCAATCGCCGCGACGCTCTGCGGCGGCGCCGGCTTCGCGCAAAACGCGCCGACGGGTGCGCCGGCGCCGAGCGCGCCAGTGCAAAATCCGCCGCCGCAAACCGCGCCGCCGCAGAACGGATTGAGCGACGCCGCCAACGCCCTGGTCGGCGCCTGGGAATTCTCCAATGCCGATCACGACAAGATCTGCCACTTCAATTTTCGCGCCGAAGCCGTGACCGGCGGCTATCGGCTCGACATCGACAAGAATTGCCCCAATGTTTTTCCTTCCACCAAGAATATATCGGGCTGGGCGATCGACAATTACGGCAGCCTGCGCCTGATCGATGCCCGCGGTAATCCGGTGGTCGAGCTCACCGAGGTCGAGAGCGGCATGTATGACGGCTTCACGCCTGAGGAGGGCCGTTACATTTTGCAGACCGCCGCCGCGGCGCCGATGCGCACGGCCGACGACATGGTCGGCGATTGGGCCGTGGCGCGCGGTAACGGCAAGCCGATCTGCATGCTGACGCTGGCAAAAAGTCCCGCCGGGCCCGATGCGTTGGAGTTGAAGGTCAAGCCGGGGTGCGTCGATGCCTTGGTCACGCGCTTCAATCCCGTAGCCTGGCGCATGGACGAGGGCGAATTGGTGTTGCTGTCGCCACGTGGCGAGACGTGGCAGTTCGAGGAGAACGACACCAGTTCGAATTCCTGGCAGCGCGTCCCGGAATCGTCCGATCCGGTTATATTGGTGCGGCAGTAATGGGGGTCGTCATTGGGCGCGCAGCTTCGTCGCTGCGCTCCTCGCAGTGACTGAAACGTGAAAATGAAAAAACGTCATCAAGTCGTCATCGTCGGCGGCGGGCCGGTCGGCACGGCGCTGGCGGTCGAGCTCGGGCAGCGCGGGATTTCCTGCACGCTGGTCGAGCGCCGGCGCGAACCTCAGCGCATCCCGAAGGGGCAAAACCTGACGCAGCGCTCCATGGAGCATTTCTATTTCTGGGGCGTCGCCGACAAATTGCGCGCCGCGCGGCTGTTGCCGCCGTCCTATCCGATGAGCGGTATCGTCGCCTATCGCGACCTCAGCAGCGACTATTGGTACGCGCCGCCGCTGCGCGAAATCGTCAATTCCTATTATTTCCAGGACAATGAAAGACTGCCGCAATACCAGGACGAATATGTGCTCCGCGCGCGCGTGGCGGAGCTCGGCAAGGTCGACGCCCGTTTCGGCTGGATCGCGGAAACGATCGAGCAGGACGATAGCGGCGTGCGCGTCGCCATTGCCGAGGACGGCGGCGGCAAACGGGAAATCCTGCACGCCGACTACGCGATCGGCTGCGACGGCAGCCACTCCCTGGTCCGCAAAGAGACCGGTATCGAGCGCGGCGGCGCCGACTTCAACGAGCTGATGGTGCTGGCGCTGTTCCGTTCGCGCGAGCTGCACCAGAAGCTCGAGCGTTTTCCGCCGCGCTCCACCTATCGGGTCATTCATCCCGATCTGCGCGGCTATTGGCAATTCTTCGGCCGCGTCGACGTCGGCGAGAGCTGGTTCTTTCATTCCCCGGTGCCGGCCGATACCACGCGCGACAACTACGATTTTCACGGCATGTTGCAGAAGGCGGCGGGTTTCCCGTTCGCTTGCGACTTCGATTATGTCGGGTTTTGGGATTTGCGCATCGCGGTGGCTGAGAAATACCAGGCCGGCCGGGTCTTCATTGCCGGCGATGCCGCGCATTCGCATCCGCCCTATGGCGCCTACGGCCTCAACAACGGCCTCGACGACGTGGTCAATCTCGGCTGGAAGCTCGCCGCCCGGCTGAAAGGCTGGGGCAGCGACGCGCTGTTGCAGACCTATAGCGAGGAACGCCGGCCGATCTTCAAGGAGACCGCGGAGGATTTCATCGAGGCCGGCATCGCGCGCGATCGGGAATTTCTGGATCGCTATAGCCCGGCGCGGGACCGCGCCGCATTCGAGCGCGCCTGGAACGAACTCGCCAACGACGCGGGCCCGCGCGTGCTGAGCTACGAGCCGCATTACGAAGGCTCTTCGATCGTATTCGGGCCGCCAGGCGGCTTAAGCAGCGCTCACGGCTCGCACACGTTCAAGGCGCGCGCCGGGCATCACCTGCCGCCGCAGCTTTTGTCCTCCGGACGCAATGTGTTTGAGGAGCTCGGCCCCGATTTCACCTTGTTCGCCTTCGATGCCGATAACCGCACGCTCACGGCGTTCGAAAAGGCGGCGCGCAAGCTGCGCGTGCCGCTCAAGATCGTCCGCGACAGCTACAGCGGCGGGCGGACGGCCTACGAGGCGAAGCTCATCCTGGTGCGGCCGGATCGTTACGTTGCCTGGATCAGCGACAGTGCGCCCGGTGACGCGGAGGCGGTTATCAGCAAGGTCGTTGGGCGGGCGTAACGCGCCGCCGGGATTGCGCGAGTGTGGTACGCCGCCGCGAATTTCAACATGGCCACGCCCGCATCGCGACCGTTCAACTGCGCCTTCAGGCGCGACGATGACATGTTGAAATTCGGCGTGATTGTCCATCAGTGAACGGCGATGCTGCCGTCCCCGCCGCCGCTCACGGACGCGGCCGGCGGGCGGGATTGAGCGCTACGCCGCTGCCAAAACGGCTCGCTTGACCGCCAGTGGCAAGGCGATCGAGCGGAAGAAGGCATTCGGATGAAGGTAATCCTCCCCGGACTCGTCGATGATCCGGAGGAGGCCATGCTTTTCTGCGGCCGCATCGCGAAGCGCGACATAAATCTTGCGTGCCGGCGGCTTCGTACCAATGTACTTCGGCCAGATGTAAAGAGCCATCGGCAAAACGAACGCGAGCGATACCCTTGCGCTTGCGCCAGCGACCGCGCCCATAGATCCTGCGCATCCGCGCAATTTCGCGGATTCTGGACCCTGCGGCAAACGTCTCGATTTGCGAAATCTCGCCGACAATCTCGAATTGCATCGCCGGATCGTCTCACTAGGGTCGCCAGGTTGCGCCGAGCTGTAGTAACAGCACCATCAAATCAGCTTCAACCCCTTCAAGCTCGCATGGCCTTCCTTGCGGACGATGATGTGATCGTGCACCGAAATGCCGAGCGGCGACGCCACCGCGATGATCTGCTGCGTCATCTGGATGTCGGCGCGGGAGGGAGTTGGGTCGCCTGAGGGATGATTGTGCACCAGGATGATCGCGGTCGCCGACAGTTCCAGCGCGCGCTTGACCACTTCGCGCGGATAGACCGGCGTGTGATCGACGGTGCCGGTTTGCTGCAATTCGTCGGCAATCAGCGCATTGCGCTTGTCGAGGAACAAAACGCGGAACTGCTCGCGGTCGGCGAAGGCTTGCGCGGTGCGGCAATAATCCAGCACGGTCGACCACGACGACAGCACCGGCCGCTTCTTCACCGCGCCGCGCAACAGCCGGCTCGCCGCCGCCTGCACGATCTTGAGCTCGGTGACGCCGGCTTCACCCAACCCCTTCACTTCCTTGAGCCGCGTTTCCGGCGCGGCAATCACTTCCGCGAACGAGCCGAATTTCTCGAGCAGCGATTTGGCGAGCGGCTTGACGTCGCGCCGCGGCAGCACGCGGAACAGCAAGAGCTCCAAAAGCTCGTAATCCGACAGCGCATCCGAACCGGCCTCGCGGAAGCGGTCGCGCAAACGCTCGCGATGGCCGTAATAATGCGGCGTCACCTCGGCAAAGCCGCTGTCGCTGTCGGGCTTGTCCTGCATGGCTTCGCACGCAACCCCAATCCCGCCGCAGCCGCGCCGGCCGACGGCTGCAACCGGGTTCGCCAAGGATGCCCGGTTTACGGGAATTTGCAATCGGGTAGTGCGCGCGAAATTCGCAATCAGGCCGGGTAAGGCGGCTTGTCCATGCCCTTGGGCGACAGCGTGAAGATTTCCACCCCGGTCTCGGTGACGCCAACCGAGTGCTCGAATTGCGCCGACAGCGAGCGGTCGCGCGTGACCGCGGTCCAGCCGTCGGACAACACCTTCACGTGTGGGCGGCCGAGATTGATCATCGGCTCGACGGTGAAGAACATGCCCGGCTTGAGCACGATGCCCTCGCCTGGCCTTCCGATATGGACGACGTTCGGCTCGTCATGGAACAGCCGGCCGAGGCCGTGGCCGCAGAAATCGCGCACCACGCTCATGTGCTGGGCCTCGACGTAATCCTGGATGGCGTGGCCGATATCGCCGGACGTGGCGCCGGGCTTGATCGCGGCGATGCCGCGCATCATGGCCTCATAGGTGACCTCGATCAGCCGCTCGGCGCGGCGCGGAATCTCGCCGACCGCATACATGCGGCTGGAATCGCCATGCCATTCGTCGAGGATCAGCGTCACATCGACGTTGACGATGTCGCCTTCGCGCAGCGGCTTGTCCGACGGGATGCCATGGCACACCACATGGTTGACCGAGGTGCAGGTGGATTTGCGGTAACCGCGATACATCAGCGTCGCCGGCAAGGCGTGGTGATCCATGCCGAACTCGAAGATCAGCCGGTCGATATGCTCGGTGGTGACGCCCGGCTTGATCTTGCCGACCAGCATGTCGAGACATTCGGCCGCGAGCCGGCCTGCCTTGCGCATGCCGGCGAAGGCGTCGGCGCCGTGAATCTTGATCTGGCCGGTTTTGCGCAGCGGCGCACAGGCCGCGTCGACATAGGTCATGGCGTGGTGAAGTGTTTTGAAGTTTCAGCCAGCAATGTAAGCATAGGCGGACGCAACGCAAGCAAATCTAAACTCGTCCTACGCTGCAATTTTGCCGCCTAAATCCTCCTCGATGTGAATACGGATGATCTCATCGAAAGAATTTTCAGCCTTAAATCCAAGCGCGACGGCTCGGCGCGGGTCGAACCGTTTCGGCCAGCCGGCGACGATGCGGACAATCAGCGGATCGGGTTCACGGCGGATTCGGGCCGCGACCTTGTCACCGGCGATCCGGCGCAAGGCGACGATCTGGTCGGCCACGGTGCAGTAGACGCCCGGCATCGCCAGATTGACGCGCGGCCCGAGTTTTGCCGCATCAAGGCCGGCGGCATGGACGAGAAATCCGGCTGCCGCGCGCGGACTCGCATGCCAATTGCCGACGCTCTCGTCGACCGGCAAGACAGCTTCTTGCCCGGCAAGCGGCTCACGAATGATGCCGGAAAAAAATCCGGATGCCGCCTTGTTCGGCTTGCCCGGCCGCACCACGATGTTTGGCAGCCTGATGCCGACGCCGTCGACAAAGCCGCGCCGGGTGTAATCGGCCAGCAACAGCTCGGTCACCGCCTTCTGCGCGCCGTAGGACGTCAGCGGCGTCAGGTGGAAATCGTCGCCGATCGCATCGGGGAACGGCGCGCCGTACACCGCGATCGAGGAGGTAAAGACAAGTCGCGGACGATAACCGTCGCCAATGCCACGGATCGCTTCGAGGAGCGTGCGCGAGCCGTCGAGATTGACCCGCATGCCCTTTTCGAAATCGACCTCGGCTTCGCCTGACACCACACCCGCGAGGTGAAAGACGACGTCGGGGCGGCCGGCTATGGCCGCGCGCACGGCTGCCGGATCGGCAATGTCCACGGCGGCGGTCGCAACTTTGCCGGAGAGCTTTTCCGGCCGTTGCGGCGTGACGATATCGATCAGCGTGATCTTATCGATCGGCTTGCCGTTGAGCGCGCCGTCATCGCCGAGACGCGTCACGAGCTTGCGCCCGATCATCCCCGCGGCGCCGGTGATCAGAATGTGCATGGATTAGGTGACCGTCATTCCGGGGCCGAGCGCAGCGAGGAGCCCGGTATCCATAGCCACGACACTATCAAAATTTGCACGGAGTCTAATCCCCAGCACAGTGATTTATAGATTCCGGGCTCGCGCTTGGCGCGCCCCGGAATGACGATCTACAGCGCCATTCCGCCGTCGACGAGATGCGCCTGGCCGGTAATGTAGCTTGCTTCGTCGCTGGCGAGGAAGAGGGCAAGCGCCGCGACTTCCTGCGCCGTGCCCAAGCGGCCCATCGGCTGGCGGCCGATAAAATCCTGCCGCACCGCTTCGGTCGACTTGCCGGTCGCCTTCGAGGCCGTGGCAATGCGCTCTTCCAGCGACGGCGATTCGATGGTGCCGGGACAGATCGCGTTGCAACGGATGCCTTGCTTGATGAAGTCGGCGGCGACCGACTTGGTCAAGCCGATCACCGCCGCCTTGGTCGCGCCATAGGCGTAGCGATTGGGCACGCCGCGGATCGACGACACCGCCGAGGAAATGTTGACGATCGATCCGGCTTTCTTTCCCAGCATCGCCGGCAGCAACGCCTTGATCGTGCGGTGCATCGATTTGACGTTGAGATCGAAGGAAAAATCCCAATCCTTGTCGGTGCAATCGAGCACCGAGCCGTTGGCCACGTAGCCCGCGCAATTGACCAGAATGTCGAGCGCGCCGAATTCGCTCGCGATTGTTCTTGCCAGCGCGTCGATATTATCCTGCGATCGCACATCGAGCTTTTGGCGCTTCTTGGCGTTGAGGTCTTTCAGCTTGTCGTCGGCGAGGTCAGTCGCGATCACACTGGCGCCTTCGGCAATGAAGGCCTCGGCAATGGCGCGGCCGATGCCCTGACCCGCGGCGGTCACCAGCGCGACTTTGTTTTGCAATCTATCACTCATGAGTTTGACCCTTCTGCGCGTTCAGCGCCGCAAGACCGACTCTCTGCCGGCCCTCGCCGTCGAAATTCTCCGGCGCCAGCCAGTGCTCGAAATTGGCCTTGCGCGCAGGCCATTCGCTGTCGAGCATCGAGAACCAGGCGACGTCGCGGTTGCGGCCTTTGGCGATCATGTTTTGGCGAAACGTCCCTTCATAGGCGAAGCCGTAGCGCAATGCGGCCCGGCGGGAAGCGGCATTGAGCGCGTCGCATTTCCATTCATAGCGGCGGTAACCGAGCGTTTCGAAGACATAACGCGCCAGCAAGTATTGAGTTTCGGTTCCAAGCGGCGTGCGCTGCAGTGCCGGCGAATACAGCACGTGCCCGACCTCGATCACCCGCATCAGGGGTTCGATCCGCATCAGCGTCAGATAGCCGACGGCGCGCTCGGCAGGATCGACGATCGCATAGGCGTAGGGATCTTCCGCCGCCGCGCGCTTGGCGATGAAAGGCGCAAAGTCCGCCGCGGTGGCGAACGGCCCGTCGGTCGAGATGTAGGTCCAGGCTCGGTCATGCCCGGCAAAGGCCGTCCACAGCTCGCCGGCATGCTCACTTCGAAGCTTTTCGAGGCGGCCGTAGCGGCCTTTGAGCGTCACCGGGCCGGGACGCTGCGCCGGCGTGGCATCGACCGGCAAACCGATCGGCTGTCCGGTTCGCGGATGCGGTTCGGAAGCGGTCATGGCGAAGAAGTCCGCTTGCCATCTTCGCTGAAAAACCTGTTCAGCTCCGCATTGGTAATCAGACCCGCAAAACCGTCGAACTTGCCGTCCCTGGCGATCTCGGTCGCGGTGCGGATGAAAGCCTGCATGGCAACGCGGGCGAGCGAACCGCCGACGCTGATCCGGCGCACGCCCATCGCCGCGATATCGGCGACCGTGAAGCCGAACGCGCCGCCGTTGAGAAAATTCACCGGCTTCGGCGCCACCGCCTCGACCACCGCCTCGATCTCTTCGCGCGTCTTGAGGCCCGGCGCATAGAGACAATCGGCGCCGGCCGCGGCGTAGGCCTTAAGCCGGCGGATCGTGTCGTCGAGATCCGGGCGTCCGCGGATGAAGTTCTCCGCGCGGGCCGTGAACACCACATCGCCGCCGGCGCGATCGATCGCCGCCCGCGCCGCTTTTACGCGAGCGACCGAAAGACCGAAATCGTAGACCGGCGTCGCGCTCTTCGGCGCATCCTCGATCGACAGTCCGGCGACGCCGGTGGCGATACAGCGCGTGACGTTTTCGGCGACGCCTTCGGGCTCGTCGGAAAATCCGTTTTCGAAGTCGGCATTCAACGGCACGGCGGTCGCCGCGGCGAGCTCGCGGTAGTGCGCCAGCACATCGTCGCGGCTCTGCGTGCCGTCGGCGTAGCCCTGCGCATGGGCGTGGCCGGAGCTCGTCGTCGCCAGCGCCGGAAAGCCGAGGCCTTGCAGGTAACGCGCGCTGCCGGCGTTCCACGGATTGGGAATGACGAAGCAGCCCGATACGTGCAGCTCACGGAAAGTCTTCCGCTTGTCGGCGGTCGAAGGACGGGTCCCGGTCATGGCGATTTGCCCAAGGTTAGTGATTATCGCGCGGCACGGATTTCTGTGCGACACGCTGATACTTCACCGCCGGCTCCAAAACCATGCCGCTGCCGAGCTGATCGACCATGGCGCGCTGAATTTCCTGCCACGGCGTCTGGCTCGCCGGAGAGTGATAGCCGCCGTCCTTTTGCAGCGCGGCGCGGCGCGACGCCAACGCGTCGGCGGAGATCAGGATATCGGCGCTGCCTTTGTTGAGGTCGATGCGCACGCGGTCGCCGGTCTGCAAGAGCGCCAGTCCGCCGCCCGCCGCCGCTTCGGGCGAGGCATTGAGAATGGACGGCGAGCCCGAGGTTCCGGATTGCCGGCCGTCGCCGACACAGGCGAGCGCCGTCACGCCGCGTTTGATCAGCGCCGCCGGCGGCTGCATGTTCACCACTTCGGCGGAGCCCGGATAGCCGATCGGGCCGGCGCCGCGCATGAACAGGATCGTGCGTTCGTCGATCGCCAGCGCCGGATCGTCGATGCGCCGGTGATAATCCTCCGGCCCGTCGAACACCACGGCGCGGCCTTCGAAGGCGTTCAAATCCTTCGGGTTGGACAGGTAGCGCTGGCGGAACTCGTCCGAGATCACGCTTGTTTTCATGATCGCGGAATCGAACAGATTGCCGCTCAACACCTTGAAGCCCGCTTGCGCCTTCAGCGGCTTGTCGTAGGGCCGGATGACCTCGGCGTTCCAGGTTTTGGCGCCACCGGCATTTTCGGCGATGGTCTTGCCGTTGATGGTGCGCGCGTCGCCGTGCAGCCGCCCCGCCGTGAGCAATTCGTGCATCACCGCCGGCAGTCCGCCGGCGCGAAAATAATCCTCGCTGAGATAATCGCCGGCCGGCTGCATGTTGACGACGAGCGGCACGTCGTAGCCGATCTTTTCCCAATCCTCGATCGCAAGCTCGACGCCGATGTGCCGCGCGATGGCGTTGATATGGATTGGCGCATTGGTCGAGCCGCCGATCGCCGAGCAGGCAACGATCGCATTTTCGAAGGCGGCGCGGGTGAGAATATCGGACGGCTTCAGGTCCTCGCGCACGATCTCGACGGCGCGCACGCCGGTGGCATAGGCGATCTGCCCGCGCTCGCGGTACGGCGCCGGAATCGCGGCGCAGCCGGGCAGCGACATGCCGAGCGCTTCGGCCAGCGCGTTCATGGTCGACGCGGTGCCCATGGTGTTGCAATGGCCGATCGACGGTGCCGACGCGGCGACGATGTCGATGAATTCCTTGTAATCGATCAGGCCCGCGGCCTGATCCTGGCGCGCCTGCCAGATCAGCGTGCCCGAACCCATGAGCTTGCCGTTATAAACATGGTCGAGCATCGGGCCGCCTGACAACACGATCGCCGGCGTGTTGACGGTCGCCGCCGCCATCAGGCAGGCGGGCGTGGTCTTGTCGCAGCCCGTCATCAGCACCACGCCGTCGAGCGGATAGCCGTACAGCACTTCGACCAAGCCGAGATAAGCAAGGTTGCGATCGAGCGCCGCGGTCGGACGCTTGCCGGTCTCCTGAATCGGATGCACCGGAAACTCGAAAGCAATGCCGCCGGCGTCGCGGATGCCGGCGCGCACGCGGTGTGCCAGTTCAAGGTGATGGCGATTGCACGGGCTCAAGTCGGAGCCGGTTTGCGCGATGCCGATGATCGGCCGGCCCGAGGTCAGCTCGGCGCGCGTCAGCCCGTAATTGAGATAGCGCTCGAGATAGAGCGCCGTCATGCCGGGATTGTCCGGATTGTCGAACCATAATTGCGAGCGCAGACGGCGCTGCTCTTCACCATCGGACTTGCCGTTTTGCGCCATCGCCAGCCTCCGCATTCCGCGCGATCTGGGCGATGCGTTCCGCAATGCAATTTTGCAGGGCGCCCATTTGCAGTGGGTAGATATGCCAGTTTAACGCGCCCGCGGGCAGGAAGCTCCCGGAGTTCGGATGTTGCGACAGAACTTTGCCGGACATTTGCCGATCCGGCGGCCAAAATGGCACCGGAATGGGCTCTGTTGCATCGCAACAGTCGAGCATAAACATGTCCATAAAAATCGCATTAACATATTGATTTATGTAACATTTTTGTGAAGCTGACGATCATTGTGCACTGCCAAATGTCCCTTAAGTTCACGGTCGAGGGTGACTGCGAAACGGAGAATCAAAATGAAGTCTCTCAACATGAAATTGGCTTTGTCCGCGCTCGCCATCGCGATGCTCGCGACCCCGGCTCTGGCGAAGACGCACCAGCATGTCGCGAAGGAGCAATTGCAGGATTATTCCGGCAGCGTTCAGCCGATGCCGGAGCATTATCCGAATGGCGGTCTCCGCTCGGGAACCGCTGACTCGGTACAATCCGGCGCCATGTTCGACCAAGGTTCGTAACATTCGACGCCACTACCCATAAGCGCTTCGGGAGCCCTGGACAGCGTCCGGGGCTCTCGGCTTTTCGATCGTGCTTGGCATTTGCATTTGGCCTGCGATTGGGCTGAACTCCGGCGCAGTAAAATAACTCGCCGGGGAAACGTCATGATGAAAACCGTCGCCGCCTTCGATCGCATCGGCGAGGAAAATGCCTTTGCGGTGCTGGCGCGCGCCATGACTCTGGCGGCGCAAGGCCGCGACATCATCAATCTCGGCATCGGCCAGCCCGATTTCCGCACGCCCGATTTCATCGTCGAGGCGGCGGTGAAGGCGTTGCGCGACGGCCATCACGGTTACACACCCGCCGTCGGCATCCTGGCATTACGCGAAGCGGTCGCCGCCGACCTCGGCAAACGCTTCAAGGTCAGCGTGTCGCCCGACGAAGTGATGATCATGCCGGGCGGCAAGCCGACCATGTTCATGTCGATCCTGATGTTCGGCGAGCCGGGCACGGATATCCTCTATCCCGATCCCGGCTTTCCGATCTATCGCTCGATGATCGAATATACCGGCGCGCGGCCGATTCCGGTGCCGATCCGAGAAGAGAATCACTTCGCGTTCTCGGCCGAGGAAACGCTGAAGCTGATCACGCCGCAGACGCGGCTGCTGATTCTCAATTCGCCGGCCAATCCGACCGGCGGCGTGACACCAAAGACCGAAGTCGACAAGCTCGTCGCCGGGCTGGAACGGTTTCCCGATGTCACGGTGATGTCGGACGAGATCTACGACCACATGGTCTACGACGGCGAAGCCCATGTGTGCCTGTTGTCCTATCCGTCGATCCGCGACCGCCTGATCCTGCTCAACGGCTGGTCGAAAACCTACGCCATGACCGGCTGGCGGCTCGGTTACGCGATCTGGCCGGGCAAGCTCTACGATTATGCGCGCAAGCTCGCGGTGAACCTGCATTCCTGCGTCAACGCCTCGGCGCAATATGCCGGGCTCGCGGCGCTGACCGGACCGCAGGACGAACCGGCCAAGATGGTCGCCGAGTTCGATCGCCGGCGCAAAATCGTGGTCGCCGGTCTCAACAAGATTCCCGGCATGTCCTGCGCCACGCCGAAGGGCGCGTTCTATGCGTTCCCCAATATCAAGCGCACCGGCTGGAAGGCAAAGCCGCTCGCTTCGGCGCTACTCGAAGACGCCGGCGTCGCGCTGATCGGCGGGCCGGATTTCGGCATTCTCGGCGAAGGCTATATGCGCGTGTCCTACGCCAATTCGACCGAGAACATTTTGAAGGCGCTCGACCGCATGGGCGAATTTTTAGCGAGCCGCAAGGCGGCGTAATTCGTCATTCCGGGGCCGAGCGAAGCGAGGAGCCCGGAATCCATACTCCCAGCACCGGGGATTTGGATTCCGGACTCGCCGCTACGCGGCGATCCGGAATGACGTTACCCCTTCTGCGTCAGCCAAAAGCCGGCGAGCACGATCGCGAGTCCGATGAGCTGCCACAGGCTCGGTAACTCGCCGAG
>Ga0181525_10001519_pt1 | contig 19695 bp, 18 predicted proteins | sample PEATcosm2014_Bin_48_FD_121100 | JGI IMG/M metagenome (GOLD analysis project Ga0181525, IMG submission 121100) | Peatland microbial communities from MTU Mesocosm Facility, Houghton, MI, USA - PEATcosm2014_Bin06_10_metaG | ecosystem: Environmental > Terrestrial > Soil > Wetlands > Peat | place...
AACTCCGAAAAAAAGGCCCGCAAATGCGGAAATTCCTAAGGGGGTGGCAGGAGTGGAGGGACTCGAACCCCCAACCCCCGGTTTTGGAGACCGGTGCTCTAGCCAGTTGAGCTACACTCCTAGGCGGCGTTCACATGCCTTGTGGCGCCCGGCAAGGCAAGAGCCGAGCCGCCTTGGCGGGCGGGCGGCTTGCCGAACGAAGCTTCGCGGGGCTGGATTGGGGCGGCTGACTGGCCTATCGAGCCCTCGTCGAAAACCAGGGAAGGCTGTTGAACCCATTTTTCCGCAAACCCTTTCGGATCAAAGCAATTTACAAGTTTTTTACTTGCCAAAAGCGCGCTTTTTGGAGCGATTGCGCGGTATCGTGGGATTGCCTAACCTGTCAGCGATTTGACAGCACGGCTGTTCGGCTTGCGGGCGCTGGGTGCAGTGATGATCAAGCATCGCCTTTGGTTATTGCTTTTGCCGCTGTTCGGTCTGCTCATCGTCCCGCTTTATAATTTTCACGAGCCGGGGCTGTTCGGTTTTCCCTTCTTCTACTGGTACCAGCTCGCCTGGGTGCCGGTGACCGCCTTCCTGACCTGGATCGCGTACCGGAGTTATCCGGATGAAGAGTGAAATCGACTTAACCGCGCTTGGCGTCTTTCTATTCTTCTTCGCCTTGGTCACGATCATGGGCTTCGTCGCCGCGCGATGGCGGCGGCCGAAGACGCTGGCCCGGCTCGACGAGTGGGGGCTTGGCGGCCGCCAGTTCGGCACCTGGATCACGTGGTTTCTGGTCGGCGGCGATTTTTACACGGCCTACACGGTGATCGCGGTACCGGCGCTGGTCTATTCGGTCGGCGCTTACGGCTTCTTCGCGCTCCCCTACACCATCATCGTTTATCCCTTCGTCTTCGCGGTGATGCCAAAACTCTGGCGGGTCGCCAAGGACACGGATTCAGTCACCGCCGCCGATGTGGTGCACGCCCAGTATGGATCGCGCGCGCTGGAATCCGCGGTCGCGGTCACGGGCGTGATAGCGACGATGCCCTATATTGCGCTGCAGTTGATTGGAATGACGGCCGCGATCGCGGCACTCGGCATCACCGGCGAGCTGCCGCTGATCGGCGCCTTCGTGATCCTTGCGCTCTACACCTATTCCTCCGGCCTGCGGGCGCCGGCGCTCATCGCCTTCGTCAAGGACGCGATGATCTACATCGCCGTGATTGCCGCAGTGACGTTAGTTCCGGGCAAGCTCGGCGGCTACGCGACGGTGTTCGACGCCGCGGATCAGGCCTTCAAGGCCAAGGGCACCGGCAGCATTCTTCTCGCGCCCAATCAAATGGTCGCCTACGCGACGCTGGCGCTCGGCTCCGCACTGGCCGCGTTCATGTATCCGCACACGCTGACCGGCGTTTTTGCCAGCCGCAGCGGCCATACCATCCGCAAGAACGCCGTGCTGTTGCCCGCCTACACGCTCATGCTCGGCCTGTTGGCGCTGCTCGGCTACATGGCTTACGCGGCGCACCTCGATCCCGCGAACAACAACGATGTGGTACCCGACCTTTTTCGCGCTCTGTTTCCGAGCTGGTTCGCCGGCTTTGCCTTTGCCGCGATTGCGATCGGCGCGCTGGTGCCGGCGGCGGTGATGAGCATCGGTTCCGCGAACTTGTTCACACGGAATTTTTGGAAAGCCTACGTTAATCCCGCGATTGATCCGGCCGGTGAGGCGAAAGTCGCCAAGATCACGTCGCTGGTGGTGAAGCTTGGTGCGTTGCTGTTCATTCTTTATCTGCCGACGAAATTCGCACTGAACCTTCAGCTTCTCGGCGGACTTTGGATTTTGCAGACGCTGCCTGCCGTGGTGTTCGCCCTGTTCACCCGATGGTTCACCGCGCCCGCGTTGCTCGCAGGCTGGGCGGTCGGCCTGCTCGGCGGAACCTACCTGGCATTGTCCGACGGCCTTAAACCGCTGCATGCGGTGACGTTCGGCAGCGTGTCATTCACGGCCTATGTCGGCATCATCGCGCTGATTGCGAATATCGTTGTCGCCGTCGCCGTCAATGTGATTGTCGCGCCGGCACGTCGGCTCGAAGGGTCGCCGTTGCATTGACTGCCGGAACTCGATTCACGCTCCAGCGTTGACGATCATCACCGGCCGCGGATCTGCCCTAGGCGTCGGTGGCTGAGAGCTCGGTCGCGCTCCCGCCTCAACAGGGAGTGCCCATGCCCGAATATCGGATTTTTCCGCTTTCGACCGACAATCACATTGCAAACGCTCCGGCCCTCGTCGTTTGCGAGAACGATTCCGCAGCTCTCGAACATGCCAAAACGATGCTGGACGGCCATGATCTCGAAGTCTGGCAAGGGACCCGACGCGTCACCCGACTTAATTCCACCGACTAAATCCGCAAACGAAAAAAGGTCGTGCGAGCGTCGGCCGGCCCCGCCCAACGCAAATCACAACTACGTCGCCGACGGCTTCGGCTGGATTTTGTGCAGAGCTTGCGTGGCTTTCCGCGGATACGTGCTCGGGATCGCCGGCCGCACCCGTTGCACCACGGGCGCCCTATTCGCGTCCGCGTAATCTTCCGGGCACATCGCCTGTGCGTTGACTGACACCGGCAACAATCCCAGCAACGCCGCGAGTAGCGTAGGGCCAGTTACTCTCACGAAACGCTCCCCTCGTCATCGCGCCGCCGCGTGGCGACAAATACTCGCTCATAAAACAATCACGCGGCCCATCGCTGAGTTCCTCAAAAGCGGTTAAAGGGACTGGAGCGGGTGAAGGGAATCGAACCCTTGTCATAAGCTTGGAAGGCTTCTGCATTACCACTATGCTACACCCGCGTTTTAAGCGCTCCGGCGCGAACGCCGGCAAAATAGCGCATCTTTGCGGCCGGCATAATAGCCGCGTCGCCGCCGCCCGGTCGCGCCAACCCCGCCCACGCCTTCGCGCGGCCGATACCTTTAACATTAATGCGACCATTTTCTGACGGCTCGGGGCTAATCTGCTAGCGATGGCCGCGCCATTTCTCGCTTTGTTGTCCGTACCTTAACGAATCTACGAGCAGTCTCGACTATCGAAACATAACGCCCGGACGAGCCATGTCTACTGATGTCGCTGTTATCGGCGCGGGTCCTTATGGGCTGTCCGTGGCGGCTCATCTCAAACACGCCGGCGTGCCCACGCGCATCTTCGGCGAACCGCTATCGTTCTGGCGGACGCATATGCCGAAGGGCATGAAGCTACGCTCGCCGTGGCACGCCACGCATCTTTCGGATCCGGATCGTTCGCTGTCCCTTGACGCCTCTGCTCTGGCGCATGACCTCGACCGCGGCGGGCCGCTGCCGCTGGAAGATTTCCTGGCCTATGGCGACTGGTTCCAGAAGCATGCCGTACCGGACGTAGACCGCAGAACCGTCCATCTTGTCGAAGCGGCCGGCAGCGGCTTTCGCTTGACGCTGGCCGACGGCGAGATTTTTGCCGCGAAGCGCGTCGTCATGGCCACCGGCCTTGGCCATCAGGACTATCGGCCGCGACCGTTTCGCGATCTGCCGACAGCCCTCGTCACCCATAGCTGCGACCATGCCGATTTCGCGCGGTTTCGCGGCGCGCGCGTCGCGGTCATCGGCGGCGGCCAAAGCGCCTGCGAATCCGCGGCCTTGCTCGCCGAGGCGGGCGCCGCGGTGGCGTTGCTCAGCCGCCGCGCGATTCGTTGGCTGGGCGCGCCCGCCGGTGCGAGGAAGACTTTGGCGCGGCAGCTGCGCGCGACCCTCGAGGCGCCTTCGGCGGTCGGACCGTTTCCGCTGAATTGGCTTGTTGAATTGCCGGCTCTGGTCCGCCACCTGCCGGCGCAGTGGCGCGAGGAGTTCAACAGACGATGCCTGAAAGCGGCTGCGGCCGGTTGGCTGAGGCCGCGATTCAAAAACGTAGAATGCAGTCCCGGGGTCACGGTATCGCGTGCGCGCACGCTTGGCGATCGAATCGCACTCGAACTCGAACTCGGCCATGAGGAGACAGCATTCGACCACGTTGTTCTCGGAACGGGTTACCGAGTCGATCTGTCGCGCCTTGGCATCCTGCCGCCGCAACTATTGGAAAAAATCGCTTGCGCGGACGGTGCACCGGTCCTGCGCGCTGGATTCGAGTCGAGCGTGCCGAAGCTGCATTTTGTCGGTTGCTACGCCGTCAAAAGTTACGGCCCGCTGATGCGGTTTATCGCCGGCGCGCCGTTTGCGGCGCGATCGGTCGCCTGCGCCGCCGGCGCCGGACACGGTGTCGCCGCCAAAATCCCTCGGGCCGCCGCGATATTCCGCGGCGCCGCCGCCGACCAATCGCTACGATGAAAGCCGCCGCCGGGCCAGCGCAGATCCAGGGGCCGCCGCGCGGAGCCATCGTGCTTGGCGGCGCGCACGGCAGTCTTGCCATTGCGCGCAGCCTCGGCCGTCGTGGCGTCCCGGTTTGGGTGCTGACCGACGACAATCGGCTGGCGGCGCTATCGCGCTTTGTCGCGCGCCGTCTGTCTTGGCCGGGCCCCGGCGCGGCCGGCGCCGTCGGATTTCTCCTCGATCTCGGCCGTCGCCACGATCTCGATGGCTGGGTTCTGTTCGCGGGCAGCGACGAGGACGTCCGCTTTGTCGCCCAGAATCATGCCACGCTCGGCACCGTATTCACGCTGACGACGCCGGTCTGGGACCAGCTGCGGTGGGCCTGCGACAAACGGTCGATGAACGCGCGCGCGGACGAACTCGGTATCGCTCACCCGCCGACGCGCTATCCACGCACAAGCGACGACCTGGCGGAAATCGGCCTTGCCTTTCCCGTCATTCTCAAACCGACGTTTCGCGAGAAGCGCAACGCCTTTGTCGACGCCAAGGCCTGGCGCGCCGACGACGTGCGCAGCCTGCGGGCCCGCTACGACGAGGCCGCGGCGCTCGTCAGGGCCGACCAAATCATGGTTCAGGAACTGATCCCCGGAAACGGCGCCGCGCAATTCTCCTACGCGGCGGTGTGGGATCGCGGCACGCCGATCGGTTCGCTGGTGGCACGGCGGGCGCGGCAGTATCCGATTGAATTCGGCTTCACCAGTACCTTGGTCGAGACGATAAAGCTGCCGGAGATCGAAGCGATCGCTGAGCGCTTTCTCAAATCGCTCGATTACAACGGGCTGGTCGAGATCGAATTCAAGTACGATTCCCGCGACCGCTGCTACAAAATCCTCGACGTCAATACGCGCGCCTGGACTTGGATCGCGCTCGGCGCCGCAGCGGGCGTCGACTTCCCCGCGCTGCAGTGGCGCCTCGCCGCCGGCGAAAAGATTGCGCCGCTCGCGGCGCGCCGCGGCGTTCGCTGGCTGTTTGCTTCGCGGGATATCGCCGCGGCAACGCAGGAAATGTTGACCGGCCGGCTCTCACCGGGCGATTACATACGGTCGTGGCGCCGCTCCGCCGCATCGGCCGTGTTCGCCTGGGACGATCCGCTGCCGGCAGTACTCGACTTACCGCTGGTCGCAGCGCGCGTCGCGTCGCGGTGGCTGTTGCGCCGAAATCGGGGTGCTGCCGGCACATTGCAATCCGCAAGACTGCACTCGTGATCGCGCGTTCAGGGCCGCTAAGAATTCGGCCGGTTACGGGTGGCAGCGCAACAAGCCGTTGAAATCGCAATAGCCATGTCCGAGATGGCAACAACCGAACGACCCTTCCGAGCAATAATAGACCTGGTAATCGCTGCCGCAGTGGTCCGAGCAATAGGGCCGGCCGGTAAAATTCTCGATGCTGCAATGATTGCGAAGGCGCGGCGGCAGAAACGACGGGACTTGCCAATCGACGTAGAGAGTGAGTCCGTTCGCCGGCGCGGCGGCGCTGTCGGCCGCGGCATACGCCGACGTCAAGCCGACACCGATCATAAACGCCACGGCCGAAAACTTTAATCGCGTCATTCGAGGCCTCCCGCGCCCGCCGTTCACAGCACCGCTTCGCCCGAGGGCTCGGCGATCGATGGCGCTTCGTCGATCGTGGCGGAATAGCCCGGCGACCATTTTTTCATTGCCGCGTGCGGGACGGCCGGCAAGCGGACGGTAAAGCGCGAGCCCTTGCCTTCGGTACTCAAAACTTCGACGCCGCCGCCGTGCAGATCGACGATCATTTTGACCAAATAGAGACCGACTCCAGTGCCGACGATCCCCGAGACATTGCCGCCGCGGTGATAGCGCTCGAACACGCGATCGAGGTCCGCCGCAGGCACGCCGATGCCGCGATCCGCGATCGCGACGACGACTTCGCCGGCGGCGCTCTCAACCTCGACGTCGATGGCGCCGCAGCCGGGCGAATATTTGACGGCGTTGGCAAGGATATTACTGAAGACCTGAAACAACAGCTTGGCATCGCCGACCATTTGCGTCGGCGCGCTAAATCGTTCCGCGATCTGGGTCCCCGGCACGATCTCGCGATGCAGCTGGCAGACCTCCTGCAATAAGGCCGTCAGGTCCATCTCGGCCGGATGGAAATAAAGCCCGGCGCCGCCGTCGATCAGGCGCGAGGAGTTGAGCAGATTGTCCATCAGGTGCGTCATCCGCAGCACGGCGCTGCGAACCTTGCCGGCGCGCTCGCCGATCTCGGCCGGTTGGACGGCATCTTTGATCTTATCGAGCCGCCGGGCGTGACCGTCGATGATCGTCAACGGGGTGCGGAATTCGTGCGATGCCATCGACACGAAATTCCGTTGCAGCAAAGCCAGCCGCTGTTCGTGCGCCAACTGCTCCTCGAGCAACGCCGCCTGGCGCGCAAGCATTTGCTGGCTGCGCATCAGCTCGATCGCGTTATTGCGAAACACCATGGTGGCTTGCACCATCTCACCGATCTCGTCGCGCCGCTCGGTTTCGGGAATTTCGGTGCCGGTATCGTTGGCGGCGAGCCGACGCATGCGGCTGGCGAGGTCGAGAAGCGGCGCAGAAATAGATCGGCTGATATGAATAAGTGCGCCGGCGACCATCACGGCCGCAATCAGCATGCCGAGAACAATGAGCCAGAACGCTTGACGGTAGGCGACACCGAGCCGGGCGCTCGCCACCTGCGCGCTGGCGACGGCCTGATCGGTGAGTTGGCCAAGCGTATCGCTGGCGGCGTCGTAGGCGGTCCGCGATGCGGTGGAGTAGATTTGCAACGCATCGTCCTTGCGGTTGCCGCGGGACAGAACCAGCATCCGGTTGACAATGCTACGGTAGGCAGTCCAGCGCGTCTTGAACCAGGCGTACAGCTCATCTTCCGCGGCGTCGTGCCGAATGCGCTCGAATTCGCGTTCGGCGTCCGCGATGGTGCGATCGAGGTCTGCCATTTGCTTTTCGGTCGCGGCGGCCTGCGACGGCTCCGACGACAGCAGATTGCTGCCTTCGATGGCGCGAAAGTCCGAGGTGAAATTGTTGAGGTCGCCGAGCGCGCGCGTCGTCGGCAACCAAATTTCGGCCACATCGGCGGACAACAGATCGAAATTGCGCAGCCGCCAGATGCTGAACGAGCCGAGCACGACGACGAGCGCAAAGAACAATAGGAACACCGCGGCAAGATGGGTGCGGATCGATTGCGGCTGGCCCATGATCTGGCCCATGACGATGACCGTTCCAACCAAGAAAACCTGCAACGGCCTGCAATCGCAGGCGTTATCGACACTAACCTTATAGCAAAGCCGTGCCGACGGGAAACCTGAGTTGAGGTAAATTGTGATACGCCCGAGGTTTGCGGACTAGATCTCGGCTCGATCCGCGCTCGTATTCGGCCCCACGGAGGCGCCATGCTTGAAACGCCAAAGAAGCTTTTGTGCATCGAGGACGACCGCGAGACCGCGGCGCTGATCGCCGAGGAATTAATCGAACGCGGCTACGACGTGACCCTCGCCCATGACGGGCGGGAGGGACTTGCCGCCATTCTTAGGATTATGCCCGATCTGGTGCTGTCGGATATCAGCATGCCGGCGCTGTCGGGTTTCGAGTTATTGGAGCATCTGATCGCCCTGGCGCCGCGATTTTCGAAAATGCCTTTCGTCTTTCTGACCGCCTTGACCGATCGCGACAATGAATTGAAAGGCCGGCAGTTGGGAGCCGACGACTATGTCACCAAGCCGATCGATTTCGAGCTGCTCGCCACCATCATCACGGCGCGGCTCGCCGGGGTGGCCCGCACCGGGCTTTGGCCGAAGGCGGTCAACCTCAACGATCGCGAAATCGAGGTTTTGACCTGGGTGGCGCGCGGCAAGACCTCGGCCGAGATTGCGCAAATTTTGGGATTGACCAAACGGACGGTCGATTTTCACACCGACAACGCGCGGGGCAAGCTTGGCGCCGCAACCCGCACCGAGGCGGCGATCAAGGCCGCCAGCGGCCGGCTGATCGAGCCTTAGAACCGAGTAACAATTCAGGTAGCTGATCTGCTCTAATGCGGAAAATAGTCGCGCCAATTCCGAACCGCGCCACGGAACTTCCGGCCGGAGCGTCGCGCGGCTTGGGTTCGCGAAGCGGCGGCGCCTTTGGCGGCGCTGGCGACCTTCCGTGACCGGGCGCTCCACAATGCTTTCTGGATTTTGACGAATTCACGGTATTGCGCGGGATTGAAATCGAGCAGCGTGCCGCCCATGGCGAAGTGCTGGATAAAGGCCATGCCGATCGCGTAAGTGGCGCCGGCCGACAATGCCGGCATCGCGACCGTGCCGATAGCGGTGCCGACAATCGGCAGGCTCTTCGTGACGCTCGCGGCGCCAAGCCCGCTGCTCGCCGGAATCATCGATCCGGCAAGGCTCACGACCAGCGCCTTAACTCTATTCTCGGAAAACGGGACGTCGTAAATTTTTGAAATGCGGCGCAGCATCTGAATTTGCACGCCGCCGACGGCGGCCAGATCGAGGAGCGGCACCGGGATAAGTCCGGCAGCCCCTGACCACAATGAGAAGCGTTCGACAACTTTTATGGCGTCGGTCCGGCGTAGCTCCGCGAGCGCCTTGAGCGCGGCGGCCGAAGCCAGATCGCTTGCTCTGATCGCGGCGTCCTTTTCGGCATCCTTGTCGGCGTCCGCGACCTCGTCCGTTGGCTTCGCCGCCGCTGCCGACGGGCTCGCCTGTTTCGCCGATTCGGCGGCGGTAATGATTCCTTCCAGACGCTCATTGTTTTGCAACAGGCGATCGCTGGCGAGGCGGAGAAAGTAATAACCGAATTCGGGATTCTCGAAGTAAATCTCCAAAAGCCGGTCGTAGCTGATAGCCAGGACATCGCCGTCCTCGATGCATTGGACCGTCTGCGTCCTTCTATTGTTGGGCGTGACGAAACCCAATTCGCCCATCAGACGGCCGGGCGGCAACTCGATGCCGATTTCGCTCACGAGAAATTTTCCAGTGACCGTCAGATACATTTCGTTGGCCGGCTGGCCTTTGCGAAACAAAACCTCGCCGTGGCGATAGTGGCGCCGGTTCATAAACGGTTTGAGCCAATCCATCGACAGATCGCCCTGCGCGGCGACGCGCGCCTTCTTGACCAGGTTGCGCATTTGCAACAGCCGCAGACTGTTGATCGGCAACAGCAGCAAATACATAAAAAACGTCGAGATCGCCCCGGCGAGCGCCCCGTAAGCCATAAAGAACAAAGCGCTGACGATGCCCAGAACGCGCAGCGGCACCATGGTGCGCATCAGCAAGGTCGCGGCATAGAAAGCCGCGCCGAGCAGCGCGAACATATTCGCAAAATTGGTATTGGCCACCGCGATGTCGATCAGCCGGTCGAATATCGCGTGGAAGGTTATATTGCTGGGATCGAGACCGATCTGCAGCAGCAGTTTTTCGACGGTCAGATGCTGCGCCGCGCGATCGAGCGCGCGATTGAATATTTCGGCCAGATATAGCGATTCAATTCTCATTCCCGCTCCAGTCGTAATCTAGCACTGGCGCCCGATCAGACTACGGGAAATATATGATCGGTTTGGGATTTACCGTGTATGAATGGGAACGATCGGCCCGCCAAAACGCGCGACGCACACGGCGGTTTGGCTGAAGAACGCGGCATTGCCCGCGTCACCGGCGCGGCAAGATACCGTCTGATCCGTTCAGGCTACCCGGCGCTGATGCCACTCAAGGCCGGCAGGCTGCGAGAACGGCGCCGGCTTGCGGTTGATGCTGAGTTCAAACGTGCCAAGTACCGTCACCATGGTGGGCGCGCGATTGCCATTTTCGGATCGCGCGAATTTAAGCGCCTCGGCACGATCGACGAAAAGGCCGCCTCGAACCCCGCTTTGATCTTGAACCACCCAGTTTCCCCGGCTGTCCTGGCCGATCATAAAAAATGAAGGTTGCCAGCCCAAGGAAGGTTCTGCATCGCTTTTGTCGTTTTGCATGACCGTTCTCCTTCGAAGATCGATGAGGTCAATCGCCGAAGTAAATTCAATCTAGGAAATCGACGTAACGCCGCCGCTTTTCGATTGCCGAGGATAGCGACGGTCGAACAAATCCGTCTTGATCGGCCGGCGAAGCTTTCGCCCGAAGGGCAAAGCCCGGGAAACCCGCGCGATCAGCTCGCGCCATCGCGCGCGCGTGGCAACGACGCAGGCCACGAGCGCCGGCGCGCGGCGTGCGACGGCGTTCACCCCGGCCGCGATGGGCGCCGCAATCCGGCTGCCGCGGTTCTCGATATCGAGCTCAAACGGCTCGTTAAGAAACATAGTGGCGCAACCGGCTGGTTCGCTCTTCTTTCTGGCGAAGCGGAGCGCCGATTGCTTGCTCCAGAACAGCCCGCCGCTCCGCCCTTCCGACTCGCGCGCGACCCAAAGCCCGCTGTGGTCTTGACCGATGTAGAATAACGGAATGGTCTCACTGATAATGTCGGCGTCGGGCCGATGCGGGAATTCGGCTATGGCAGTCCGCAAGAAGTGCAGATTGCGGGGCGGCTCCGGTTCGAGCGCGGCGCCGTCGCCGATGTGCATCCCGCCGATGAGGCCCGCGCAAGCGACTTCGCTTTGCCGGAAATGTATGCTGCTCATCGAGACCGACCTTTGTCATGACTTCGCTGCCGAACACTTGCGCCGGGCCGGGTATGAATTCGAGAGGATCGCGGGCATTTTCTCATAAAGGCGGCATAGGACCGCCGGCGCCGTCGCGAAACAATTCCAACCATTGAGTCCGTCAATCGGCGGCTATATGGGCGTTTCGGACAGTCTCAGGCTCGCGGCGTTTCCGATTTCGGGCACTCCGCGCCGACGCCTTTATAAGATTCCTATATCGCCGCCAGCACCGCCACCTCGAATTCATATGCGAGTGGTGACAGGTAATCGGCCATGAACCGGCGGCGATCTTTGCCGCGCGATTTCGGTCGCTATCGAGAGCTCACGCCGATGAGTAATTACCAACGATAGTACAGAACTGGCTCGGAGCATTGCGATGATGGACGCCGCCATGTTGGCGATCGGAGTTATCTTTTTTGCGCTGTCGATCGGCTACGTCTACGGCTGCGACAGGCTTTGAGGAGACGGCCATGACATTCGACTATTCGCTGGCCGGCCTCGTGACCGCGGGGCTGCTGATCTACTTGATCTACGCGCTGCTCAAGCCCGAACTGTTCTAAAGGGACAACCGCCATGACCGTGATCGGCTGGATCCAGATCGTGATTTATGGCGCGATCATCGTCGCGATTACGGCGCCGCTTGGCGGCTACATGACGCGCGTGTTCAATGGCGAGTGGACGTTTCTTTCGCCGCTGTTGCGCCCGGTCGAAGGCGCGATCTACAGGATCGCCGGCGTCGACCCGCGGCGCGAACAAAGCTGGGTCAGCTACACCATCGGCATGCTGCTGTTTCACTTCGGCGGCTTTATCATTCTTTACGCTCTGATGCGTTTTCAGGCGGGACTGCCGTTCAATCCGGCCGGGCAGTCGGCGGTCGGCGAAGATCTGTCGTTCAACACGGCGATGAGCTTCATCACCAACACCAACTGGCAGAATTACGGCGGCGAAAGCACGATGTCGTACCTCGTGCAGATGCTCGGCCTGACGCATCAGAATTTTCTCTCGGCCGCCACCGGCATCGTACTGGCGATCGCGCTGATCCGCGGCTTCGCCCGGCATTCGGCCCAGACCGTCGGCAATTTCTGGGTCGATATGACCCGCTGCACGCTCTATATTCTGATCCCGATCTGCATCCCCTATGCGTTGTTCTTGGTCTGGCAGGGCGTTCCGCAAACGCTCGGTCCCTATATCGACGCGGCCACGATCGAGGGCGCCAAACAAACCATCGCGGTCGGACCGGTGGCCTCGCAAATCGCGATAAAAATGCTCGGTACCAACGGCGGCGGCTTCTTCAACGCCAATGCGGCGCATCCATTCGAGAACCCGACCGCCCTGTCGAACTATGTCCAGATCATTTCGATTTTCGCGCTCGGCGCGGCGCTCACCAATGTGTTCGGCCGCGCGGTCGGCAATCAACGGCAAGGCTGGGCCGTCCTCGGCGTGATGGGCGTTCTGTTCATCGCCGGCGTCGTCGTCTGTTACTGGGCCGAGGGCCACGGCAACGACGCGCTCAATGCGCTCGGGCTCACCGGCGGCAACATGGAGGGCAAGGAAGTCCGCTTCGGCATCGCCGCCTCCTCGCTGTTCGCCGTGATCACCACCGACGCCTCATGCGGCGCGGTCAACGCCATGCACGATTCTTTCACCGCGCTCGGCGGCATGATTCCGCTCATCAACATCGAGCTCGGCGAGATCATCGTCGGCGGTGTCGGCTCGGGCATGTACGGCATGCTGCTGTTCGTCATTATCGCGATCTTCGTGGCCGGCCTCATGGTGGGCCGCACGCCGGAATATGTCGGTAAAAAGATCGAGTCGCGCGAGGTGCAGATGGCGATGCTGGCGGTCCTGGTGTTGCCGCTGATGTATCTCGGCTGGACCGCCGTCGCCGTGCTGGTGCCGTCGGCTGTCGCCGCGACCAACAATCCGGGACCGCATGGTTTTACCGAGATCCTTTATTCCTACACCTCGCAAACCGGCAATAACGGCTCGGCGTTTGCCGGCTTGAGCGCCAACACGCTATTTTACAACCTCACCGGCGCCATCGCGATGGGTGTCGGCCGCTTCTGGATGATCATTCCGACCATGGCGATCGCGGGTTCGCTCGCCGCGAAGAAGTCGATCCCGGCCTCGTCGGGCACTTTTCCGACCACGGGCGGGCTGTTCATCGGTCTCGTTGTCGGCGTCATCCTCATCGTCGGCGGTCTCACATTCTTTCCGGCGCTGGCGCTGGGCCCGATCGTCGAACAACTGGCGATGAATGCCGGCACCCTGTTCTCTGCCAATTAGGCCTGGAGCCCGTTCGATGGAAACCTCAGCTCTGCGCAAAAGCCTGCCGGTCTCGGCGCTGTTCGATGCCAAGATCGTCGTGCCGGCCGTCGGCTCCGCCTTCGTCAAGCTCGATCCGCGCACGCTGATGAAGAACCCGGTGATGTTCGTGCTCGAGGTCGTGACGATCTTAACCACCGTCATCCTGATCCACGACCTGGCGACCGGCAGCGGGCAGATCGGTTTCGAGTTTCAGATCATCCTGTGGCTGTGGTTCACCGTACTGTTCGCCAATTTCGCTGAAGCCATCGCCGAAGGGCGCGGCAAGGCGCAGGCCGACACGCTGCGGCGCCAGCGTACCGAGACCGAGGCCAAGCTGCTGCCGGCTTCGGGCGACCGGCAGAATTTTCGGCTGGTGCCGGGCACTGCGCTTAAGGTCGGAGACGTTGTTCTGGTCGAGGCCGGCGACATGATTCCGTCGGACGGCGAGGTGATCGAGGGCATGGCGTCGGTCAACGAAGCCGCGATCACCGGTGAATCCGCGCCGGTGATCCGGGAATCGGGCGGTGACCGTTCGGCGGTGACCGGCGGCACCCAAGTGCTGTCGGATTGGATTCGCGTGCGCATCACGGCGGCTTTGGGCTCGACCTTCCTCGATCGCATGATCAGGCTGGTCGAAGGCGCCGAGCGGCAAAAGACGCCGAACGAAATCGCGCTGAACATTTTGCTCATCGGCCTGACCATCATCTTCGTGTTCGCCACCGCCACGATTCCGAGCTACGTCGCCTATGCCGGCGGCACCATCTCGGTCGTGGTCCTGGTCGCCTTGTTCGTCACGCTGATCCCGACCACGATCGGCGCGCTGTTGTCGGCCATCGGCATCGCCGGCATGGATCGGCTGGTGCGATTCAATGTGCTGGCGATGTCGGGACGCGCGGTCGAAGCGGCGGGCGACGTCGATACCCTCCTCCTCGACAAGACCGGGACCATCACGCTCGGCAATCGCCAGGCGACCGAGTTCAAACCGCTGCATGGCGTCTCCGAGCCGGAGCTGGCGGACGCGGCGCAATTGGCGTCGCTCGCCGACGAAACGCCGGAGGGCCGCTCCATCGTAGTGCTGGCGAAGGAGAAATACGGCATCCGCGGCCGCGAGCTCGCGGAACTGAAGGCGAATTTCATCCCGTTCACCGCGCAGACCCGCATGAGCGGCGTCGAGGTCGGCTCGTCCTGGGTGCGCAAAGGCGCGGTCGATGCGATTTTGAAATATCTCAACGCGCCGCCGGCATCCGTCGGCGGCGCGGCGCTGGCGCTGCGCCCCAGTATCAGCGCCGAGACCATGCGCGAGGCAACCGCGATCGCCGACGCCATCGCGAAATCCGGCGGCACGCCGCTTGCGGTCGCCAAGGACAACGAATTGCTCGGGATCATTCACCTCAAGGACATCGTCAAGGGCGGCATTCGCGAGCGCTTTGCCGAGTTGCGGCGCATGGGCATCCGCACCGTCATGATCACCGGCGACAATCCGATGACCGCCGCCGCGATCGCCGCCGAAGCGGGCGTCGACGATTTCCTGGCCCAGGCGACGCCCGAGGAGAAGCTGCGGCTCATTCGCGACGAACAGGCCAAGGGCAAGTTGTCGCGATGTGCGGCGACGGCACCAACGACGCGCCGGCGCTGGCACAGGCCGACGTCGGCGTCGCCATGAATACCGGCACGCAGGCCGCGCGCGAGGCCGGCAACATGGTCGACCTGGATTCCAATCCGACCAAGCTGATCGAGATCGTCGAGATCGGCAAGCAGCTTCTCATGACGCGCGGCGCGCTGACCACCTTCTCGATCGCCAATGACGTGGCAAAATATTTCGCCATCATTCCCGCGATGTTCGTTGCCTTCTATCCGCAATTGCAGGTTCTCAACATCATGAGACTGGCGACGCCGCAAAGCGCGATACTTTCCGCCATCATCTTCAACGCGCTGATCATCATCGCGCTGATTCCGCTGTCGCTGAAGGGCGTGCGCTATCGCCCGATCGGCGCCGGCGCGCTGTTGCTGCGCAATCTGTGGATTTACGGCGGCGGCGGCATGGTCGTTCCCTTCATTGGCATCAAGGCGATCGACGTTCTCGTCACAGCCTTGCACCTCGTTTAAGGATACAACGTCATGATGCGCGAAATTCGTCCGGCGCTCGTCGTCCTGGTCGCTCTCACCCTGATCTGCGGGCTGGCTTATCCGCTGGCGCTGACCGGCCTTGCCGAAATCATTTTCCCCTACCAGGCGCAGGGCAGCATGATCGAGCGCGACGGCAAGGTGGTCGGCTCCGAACTCATCGGTCAGGTCTTTACCAGCGACAAGTATTTTCACGGCCGGCCGTCGGCGACCACCGCGGCCGATCCCAACGACGCGACCAAGACGGTGCCTGCTCCCTATAATGCGGCGAATTCGGGCGGTTCGAACCTCGGCCCCTCGAATAAGGCGCTGATCGACCGCGTCCAAAGCGATATGGACAGCCTCAAAAAGGAAAATCCCACGGCAACGGTCCCGATCGATCTGGTGACGACGTCGGGGAGCGGCCTCGACCCTCATATCTCGCCGCAGGCCGCGCTGTTCCAAGTCCCCCGTATTGCTAAGGCGCGCAATCTGCCCGAAGATCGCGTCCGCCAGCTGGTCCAGGACAAGACCGAGGAACGCTGGCTCGGACTTATCGGCGAACCCCGCGTTAACGTCCTACTGCTCAATCTCGCGCTCGACCAGATCGGCGCCGGATAGGGTTTTGCGCCAGACGCTTTGAGACATTCGATCAACATGGATCAGAGGCGCGATTCCGAACATCGGCCGTCCCCGGAAGCGCTGCTCGAAGCGGCGCGCCGCGAAGAGCGGCGCGTCGGCAAGCTGCGAATCTTCATCGGCGCCGCGCCCGGCGTCGGCAAGACCTACGAAATGCTGCAGCAGGCCCAAGCCCGCAAAAAAGACGGCTATGACGTCGTCATCGGCATCGTCGAAACCCATGGCCGCAAGGAAACCGAAGCGCTCTTGAGCGGGCTCGAAGTCATTCCGCGCCGGCAGGTGCCGTATAAAGGGCAAATTCTTCACGAGATGGACCTCGATGCCATCATTGCCCGCCACCCCCAAATCGTTCTGGTCGACGAACTCGCCCACACCAACGCCGACGGCAGCCGTCATCCGAAGCGCTACCTCGACGTCGAAGAATTGATGAGCCACGGCATCGATGTTTATACGACCGTCAATATCCAGCACATCGAGAGTCTCAACGACGTGGTCGCACAGATCACCCATGTGCGCGTTCGCGAGACGGTGCCGGATGCGGTGTTCGATCGCGCCGATGCCGTCGAACTGGTCGATCTGACGCCGGACGATCTGATTCAGCGTCTCAAGGAAGGCAAAGTCTATTTTCCGAAACAAGCCGAGCGCGCGCTCGAACATTTCTTTTCGCCGGCCAACCTGACGGCGCTGCGCGAACTCGCCTTGCGCCGCACCGCCGAGCGGGTCGACGGCGATTTGCTCACCGAGATGCAGGCGCACGCCATTTCCGGCCCGTGGCCGGCGGGCGAGCGCATCCTCGTCTGCGTCAGCGAAGATCCGCGCGCCGCTGGCCTGGTGCGCTACGCCAAGCGGCTGGCCGACCGGCTCCACGGCCCGTGGTCGGCGCTCTATGTCGAGGGCCGCCGCAGCGAGCAACTTTCCGAAGAGGAGCGCGACCGCGTCGCCGACACGCTGCGGCTCGCCGAGGCGCTGGGCGGCGAGGCCGTCACCATTCCGGCGGGAGACCGCAACATCGCCGACGACGTGGTGGGCTATGCCCACGAACATAACGTTACCCAAATCATCATCGGCAAAGCGGCGCGCTCGCGCTGGTTCGAGATCTTGCACGGCTCGGTGGTGCACGAATTGGTACGCCGGTCGGGCAATATCAGCGTGCATGTTATTGCCGGCGATCAGATTTCCGGCACGCCCATTGCCAAGGCGAACCTGCGCGCCTCGGATCAGCGCAAAGCGTTCGAACCGCGGCCCTATCTGTTCGCCGTTGTCGCGGTGGCGTTCGCGCTCGGTGGCGCCGAATTGGTCGACCACTGGGTCGGGGTGGAGAACACAGACTTGGTGTTTTTGACCGCCGTCGTCGGCGTTGCCGTGCGTTTCGGCCTGTTGCCGTCGTTGCTGGCGTGCGCCGTCTCGGCGCTGTGCTACAACTTTTTCTTCCTGCCGCCGATCTACACTTTCACCATTGCCGATCCGCATAATATCGCGGCCTTTGCCTTGTTCACGCTGGTGGCGGTCATCGTCTCCAATGTCGCGGCCCGCGCCCGCGCCCAGGCGGTAACGGCACAAGCGCGGGTGCGCGCGGTGGAGTCGCTGCGCTCGTTCAGCCGCAAGCTCGCCGGCGCCGGCACCCTCGACGACGTGCTGTGGGCGACGGCCTATCAGACCGCGCTGATGCTCAAGGTGCGGGTGGTGCTGCTGTTGCCGACTGGCGGCGCGATCGCCGTCAAAGCCGGTTACCCGCCCGAGGACACGCTCGACGACGCCGATCTCGCCGCCGCCCATTGGGCCTGGGACAACGATCGCGCCGCCGGCCGCGGCTCCGATACGCTGCCCGGCGCCAAGCGTTTGTTTCTGCCGATGCATACCGGGCGCGGCGCCGTCGGCGTGGTCGGCATCGATAATGACAAACCGGGACCGCTGCTTACGCCGGACCAGCGGCGGCTGCTTGACGCCTTGATGGACCAGGGCGCGCTGGCGATCGAGCGCGTGCAACTGGTCGAGGACATGGACCGGGTCGAACGCACCGCCGAAACCGAGCGCCTGCGTACCGCGCTGTTGACCTCGATCTCGCACGATCTGAAAACCCCGTTGGCGTCGGTGCTCGGCTCGGCCAGCACCATGCGCGACCTGGCCGGCAAATTGACCGACGCCGAAAAGGCCGATCTGCTGGGGACCGTCATTGACGAAGCCGAACGGCTGAACCGCTTTATTTCCAATCTTCTCGACATGACCAAGCTCGAATCCGGCGCGGTCGCGCCGATCCTGACCCCGCACGATCTCTCCGACATCGTCGGCTCGGTATTGCGCCGCGCCAGCAAGATACTGGCCCTGCATCGCGTGCAACTGGAATTGGCGAGCGACATGCCGATGATCGCGCTCGACGCGGTGCTGTTCGAACAGGTGCTGTTCAATCTGCTCGACAATGCGGCTAAATACGCGCCCACCGGCACCACGATCGACATCCGCAGCTGGCGCGATCGCGACACCGTCGCTTTGCAAATCGCCGATGAAGGCGACGGCATTCCGCCCGACGACCTGGAACACATTTTCGATAAATTTTACCGGGCGCAAAAGACCGACCAGGTTCGCGCCGGCACCGGGCTCGGGCTCGCCATTTCGCGCGGCTTTGTCGAGGCCATGCACGGCAGCATCGTGGCGGCGAACCGTCCCGACCGCCGCGGCGCGGTGTTTACCATCGTGTTGCCGATTCCCCGCGAGCAGCAGCGCCTGGATGTTGCCGCATGAGCGCCGCCCCCGTTCGCGTTCTCGTCATCGATGACGAGCCGCCGATCCGCAAACTGCTGCGCATGGGCCTTCACGCGCACGGCTATGAGGTTCTCGAAGCTTCGAACGGCAAGACCGCGCTGGAGCTTTTGGGCGAAAAACCGGACCTCATCATCCTCGATCTTGGCCTGCCGGATATCGAGGGCCACGAGCTGTTGCGCACCATCCGGGCGCGCAACGACAACGTCCCTATCGTGGTGTTGTCGAGCCGCGGCGACGAGGCCGGCAAGGTGCAAGCGCTCGATTTCGGCGCCGACGATTATGTCACCAAGCCGTTCGGCATGGACGAATTGCTCGCCAGGTTGCGCGCGGCGCTGCGCCATCAATTGCAGACCCATGGCGAGCGTCCGGTGTTTCGTATCGGCGAACTGTCCGTCGATCTGGTGCGCCGCCTCGTCAGGACCGGCGGGCGCGACGTAAAACTTTCACCCAAGGAATACGATCTGTTGCGCGTTCTGGTGCAACACGCCGGCAAAGTGCTCACGCATAAATTTTTGCTCGGCGAGCTTTGGGATAATCTGACCGACGCCCAATATCTGCGGGTCTATGTCCGCCAGCTCCGGCAAAAGATCGAACCCGATCCCGAGCGTCCGCAATATGTCCTCACCGAAACCGGCATCGGCTACCGCATGCGCGCGCCGGATTGAGCGGGCGCTTACTTCGCTCGTCATTGCGAGGAGCGAAGCGACGAAGCAATCCAGCACTGCACCGCCGCCTGGATTGCTTCGCGGAGCCTGTCATCGGGCCGGCCGCTTCGGGCCGACCCGTTGGCTCGCAATGACGCGCGAACGTTCTCGTTCCCGCGATGCGACTTCGCATCCGAGTCTTGCCGACGCCACTTTGTCAAAATGC
>Ga0181525_10001521_pt1 | contig 19681 bp, 16 predicted proteins | sample PEATcosm2014_Bin_48_FD_121100 | JGI IMG/M metagenome (GOLD analysis project Ga0181525, IMG submission 121100) | Peatland microbial communities from MTU Mesocosm Facility, Houghton, MI, USA - PEATcosm2014_Bin06_10_metaG | ecosystem: Environmental > Terrestrial > Soil > Wetlands > Peat | place...
ACCAGAACCTCGCCGGCGCGCGGGCCCTCGAGCTTCACGGTCGTGACTTCGAGCTTTTTGCCGGGGGCAAATGCTACGGCCGCGCGCACATCCATGAGTTTCCTCGCGTTTGCAATGCCTTCTCGGTGCAATGGCGCGCTAAGGTCTGCATGCGTCAGCCGCAAAAGCAAGAGCGCGGCCGCGCGCCTATATGACCTCAAAGACTTGAACGCACCACGGCGCCAAAAGGGAGATTGCGGCCATGAGGCAAATCTGGATTACCCGCGCCGGGCCACCAGAGGTTCTCCAGGTCAAGGAGGCGCCCGATCCGGAGCCCAAAGCCGGCGAAGTCCGCGTTCGCGTCGAGGCAAGCGGAATCAATTTTGCCGACATTATGGGCCGCATGGGCGTTTATCCCGATCTGCCGCCGATCCCGGTCGTGCCCGGTTACGAAGTCAGCGGTCGCGCCGAGGCTGTCGGCCCCGGCGTCGAAGGCAATTGGGTCGGACGCGACGTTATCGCTTTGACGCGCTTTGGCGGCTATTCGGACGTAGTCTGCGTTCCGGCAAAGCAGTGTTTTGCGCGGCCGGCGGGTATGTCCGCGCTGGAAGGTGCTGCCATTCCAATCAACTATTTCACGGCGTGGCTCCTCGTCGTCATCATGGGTGGTCTAAAAGCAAAAGAGACGGTCCTCATTCATTCGGCAGGCGGCGGCGTCGGCATTGCCGCGACCCAGATCGCCAAGCACATCGGCGCCCGCGTCATCGGCACGGCATCCGCGACAAAGCACGGCGAATTACGTGCGCTGGGGGTTGATCATCTCATCGATTACCGGACGGAAGAGTTCGAGACGCGGACGCGCCAAATCACCGACGGTCGCGGCGTCGAGCTTATCCTCGATGCCGTCGGTGGTGAATCGTTCAAGAAAGGATATCGCCTTCTCGCCCCAACGGGACGGCTCGGGATGTTCGGTGTTTCGTCGCTGGCAGCTGGCAAGGAGCGCAGCATCCTGACGATGCTGTCAATGCTTGCGGGCACGCCGTGGTTTCAGTTCAATCCGTTGTCGCTGATGAGCGCGAACAAGGGTGTGTTCGGCGTCAATCTCGGCCATATGTGGGGCGAGCTCGATCGCATGCGGGAATGGGCTGACGGATTATTCGAATTGTCGGCGAAGGGCGCGATCAAGCCGAAGGTGGCGCGCAGTTTCCGGTTCGACGAAGCTGCGCAGGCGCACCACTTCATTCAGGATCGGCGCAATATCGGCAAAGTGCTGCTGGTGCCGTAAACAAAAGAGCGCGGCCAAGCCGCGCTCTCGTTGTCTCGGTCCAGTGCGGCTGAAGCGGCTTTAAGACCGCGGCTGCGGCACGATGCGGATGTACGGCTTCGGTGTCTTCCAGCCGTCCGGGTAGAGCTTCTTTGCTTCGTCGTCGGTGACGCCGCCAGTGAGAATGACGTCTTCGCCCTGCTTCCAGTTCGCCGGTGTCGCCACGCGATGCTTGGCGGTGAGTTGCAGCGAGTCGACCACACGCAGCACCTCATCGAAATTGCGGCCAGTGGTCATCGGATAGACCAATACGAGCTTGATCTTCTTGTCCGGGCCGATGACGAATACGTTGCGCACCGTTTGATTGTCGGCCGGCGTGCGGCCTTCCGATGTGCCGTTAAGGCTTGCCGGCAGCATGCCGTAGAGCTTGGAAACCTTGAGATCGGTGTCGCCGATCATCGGATAATTCGGCGCGAAGCCGCTCACATCCTTAATGTCCTGCGACCACTTCTTGTGATTGTCGACCGGATCGACGGAGAGGCCGATGATTTTCACACCCCGCTTGTCGAACTCGGGCTTGAGACGCGCCATGGTGCCGAGCTCGGTCGTGCAGACCGGAGTAAAATCCTTGGGGTGAGAGAACAGCACCACCCAACTGTTGCCGATCCAATCGTGAAAATGGATTTTGCCTTCCGTCGTTTCGGCTTCGAAATCCGGGGCGATATCGCCAATCTGAAGCGCCATGGAATCCTCCGTACTCTGATTGATCCGAGATGTTCGGGAATTTGTTCGGTATCACATAGCCTTGGGGTCGCCCTAATACTAGGCCCTATACTGGAGATTGTACGTTCGAATGAGCCCGAGAACCGAGAAGAATTAAATCGCCGCCAGCTTGGCGGGTGAAAAATATTTCTGACTGCGAGCGCGGTGCACAAAGGCTGTTTGTCGAGCATCCACGCTGGTTTTCCTGATCGCCCGGCTCGAATCGCCAGCAAACGCTGCCTCGACTTTGCCGCATCGTCGCCCTTCGGCAGCCAGCCTCGCGTTCTACATCTCAATGAATAGCGCCGACCGCTGGAACCACGCGGGGCGGGCGGCCATTGGCGGATTGGGAGTGACGTGCGATGACGGACGCCACGGGTCAGGAGCCGGTTAGCATTGAAACGCTCGTCGCGGCGATCGCCTGTTCGCCGATTGTCATGGCGCAACCAGTGGCGCGTCTTCCGGCAGGGTTTGACGATATGGATATGGCGATTCTCGACTGGATCGCGGCTGAAGGCCGCCGTATCGGCTGCGGCTCTGCGCGGATGTAAAGCGCCGCCGCTCAGTGCGCGGTTGGAATCGGCATCACGGACAGGCCGACGGTACGGCCGGGAAATCCCGCGGCATCGAAATACCACGTATTGCCGACCAGCTGCATGTCGATGACGGTGACAAGGCCGTTCGCAGCCGGCTCGGATTCCTGCACGCGGCTGGTGACCTTTGGCATCGGCCCATTGGGCAAGGCCTCCGTGAGCACGCGGCCGATGAGCTTGCCGTGATCGCTGACCTCAAGCTGCATCAGTTGCGCAATCGTCCGGCCGACATCGGCGTTGCTGGCCGGCGCCGTATCGACGAAATGCGATCTGAAATCCGGTCCCTGCATGGCCATGAAGTTCATGGTGTCGGCGCGGCTGAATGAGCCGTGCATGCCCTGGCCTTCCTGCAAAACCGTGTCGGCCACCTCGACGGTGCAGCGTACCGGCTCGCCGCATACCGTATCGAAGGAACGGAAGCTTACGACGATCGCCGGATGCGGGGTGACCGCGGTTCCTTCCAGCGCCACGTCGTCGAGCGTCAGCGTGCCGGGAAATTTTCCGAGTTTGGTATCAACAAAAATACCGCTGACGTAATCCTGCGTCAGGAGCGTCTCGATCACGCGCCCAGCCATCGCCGGGTCGGCGTCGAGCAGGTAGATCAGGTCCGAACCGCCATTGGCGGCCACCACCACCTTCGGATTGATCTTGTCGCCGCCGATGAGGCCGTTGCCATTTTTGGTGTGCTCGCCGGGCGCGATCGTCCTGTAATGGTCGTCCGGGTCGATCAGGGGCAGATTGAGCGCCTGCGCCAGATCGAGCGCGACAAAGCCGAGCGGCAGGTGGCCCTCCAACGTGTCGGCGAACTTCGTTCTCACCGTTGAGCTTGTGTGGCTGTCCTTGGAGATCGTCGAAAAGCCGTGGTCGGCAACGGCGATAATGTCGGTGGTGTCGAGCAGCCCAAGTTCGCTCAACGCGAGGCGAATTCGCGCCAAATCATCATCGGCGTTGCGGATCGCGGCGAGCGACGTTGGGCCATTGATGCCGGGCACGAGCGAATTGAAGCTGTCGCCCTGATAATGCTGGGTGCCGTCCGGATCGCGCGACCAGAACACCATGACGAATGGCTTGTTGCGCTCCTTGAACAGCGGCAGCACCGCGCGCGTCGTGACCGCGGCGAAATAATCCTGTTGCACGACGTTAGTGGTGTGCGTGCCGGGCATGGTCGCGCTGCCGAAATATCCGTTAGCGCCACGCGGCGGCGTCATAGCCGGCAAACTCGCGGCTTTGAGCCATTCGATCATTTCCGCCGATAGCGGCACGCCTTTGTCGCCGCCGGTCGCGTCGTCGACGACGATGGTCTGCGCCCGGCCTTCCTTGGTGGAGTCGAAAATCAGGGTTGGGCCAATCTTGCCGACCGCCGCGGTGCTGTAGCCCTTATCGCGAGCGAGTTTGAGGATCGTGGCTTCGTCGAGATAGTTGCCGGAAAAGTGCTCGTCGACGTCGGCCAGCACCGGGTCGCTCTCCAGGAACGGGGTGAGACTGTTGCCGGCGCCCGGCACTTCGAACCCAGCATAGATGGTGTTGGAGAAATCGCCCGTGTCTCCCAGCATATGGCCCGTCGCCATGGCGGATGCGTTGGCCGTGGTGAAAGTCGGAAACAGAGCGTGGCTGTTGCGCAAATCCACGCCTTCGCGCGCCATCGCCGCCATGGTTGGGGCAGTCGAGTCATCGACCATGCGGGACCGCAAGCCGTCGGCGACGAACAGCACGACGTTATGCGGGCGCAATGCCGGTGCCTGGGCAGAGGCGACGGATGCCGGGACGGCCGTCATGATCGCTGCAAAGATAAGGACCGGCAAATGCATGAACGAGCTTCCAGTAAGGGGCCAAGCCGCTGTTTTGAACAAGTCCGCCTTTTGAATGCGACTTGTGACCGGGGCGTGACGGGGCAGCCAGGGGATTGCGGTCATTGACATTTTCGCGCCGCCGCCGCAAAGGCACAGGGCCGGTTTGTGAGTATTAAAGCCGCAATGTTCAAACGAATCCTGATTGCCAACCGCGGCGAGATCGCCTGCCGGATTATCAAGACCGCCCGCCGCATGGGCATTGCCACCGTTGCGGTCTATTCCGAGGCCGACCGCGACGCGCTGCATGTAGAAATGGCCGATACGGCCATCCCGATCGGTCCGCCGCCGGCGGCGCAGAGTTATCTCGTCATCGAGAACATCATCGCTGCCTGTAAGGAAAGCGGCGCCGAGGCGGTGCATCCGGGATACGGATTTTTGTCCGAGCGCGCGGCATTTGCCGAGGCGCTCGCCAAAGCCGGCATCGTCTTCATCGGGCCGAATCCGAAGGCCATCGCGGCCATGGGCGACAAGATCGAGTCGAAGAAGGCCGCCGCCCGCGCAAACGTCTCGACTGTGCCGGGTCATCTCGGGGTGATCGAAGACGATAATCAAGCGATCGCGATCGCCGAACAGATCGGCTACCCAGTGATGATCAAGGCCTCCGCCGGCGGCGGCGGCAAGGGCATGCGGATCGCCTTCACCAAGGCGGAGGTCGCGGAAAATTTCGCGCGCGCCCGCTCGGAAGCAAAATCGAGCTTCGGCGACGACCGCGTCTTTATCGAGAAATTCATCACCAATCCGCGCCACATCGAGATTCAGGTGCTCGGCGACAAGCACGGCAGCGTCATTTATCTCGGCGAACGTGAGTGCTCGATCCAGCGCCGCAACCAAAAAGTCATCGAGGAATCGCCGAGCCCACTACTTGACGCGGCAACGCGGTCGAAAATGGGCGAGCAGGCGGTCGCGCTCGCCAAGGCGGTCGGCTACGACAGCGCGGGCACGGTGGAATTCGTCGCCGGACAGGATAAAAGCTTCTTCTTCCTGGAGATGAACACGCGGCTCCAGGTCGAGCACCCAGTCACCGAGCTGGTCACGGGCATCGATCTCGTCGAACAGATGATCCGCGTCGCCGCCGGCGAGCCGCTGAAGTTCAAGCAGAGCGACGTCAAGCTTGCCGGGTGGGCGGTCGAAAGCCGCATTTACGCCGAGGATCCTTATCGCAATTTCGCGCCGTCGATCGGGCGGCTCGTCCGCTATCGGCCGCCGGCGGAAGGCGAGCACGACGGGGTGACGGTGCGCAACGACACCGGCGTTTTCGAGGGCGGCGAAATCTCGCTCTACTACGATCCGATGATCGCCAAGCTGGTCACGCATGCCCAGACCCGCATCGAGGCGATCGACGCGCAGGCCGACGCGCTCGACGCATTCACCATCGAAGGTATCCGCCACAACATTCCGTTCCTTGCCGCCATCATGCAACATCCGCGTTGGCGCGCCGGCAAGCTGTCGACCGCCTTTATCGCCGAGGAATTCCCCAAGGGTTTCGAGCGCACCGCGCCAAGCGGAGCAATCGCGCGCACCGTTGCCGGCGTCGCCGCCGCCATCGATCACGTGCTTGGCGAGCGCAAGCGCCGCATCTCGGGGCAGCTCAACAGTGCGGTCACCCGCGAGCGCCGTCGCGCCATCTGGTTGAGCGGCGAAGAGCTGCATGCCGACGTCGCTCACGACGGCGACGCCGTCAGGGTGCTGTTCGAGGATGGCAACAACCACGTTTTGTCTTCTCCCTGGGTTCCCGGCATGCCGGTATGGACCGGCACGCTCGACGGCGCCGCGATCGCCATGCATGTCCGCATGATCCCGAACGGTTTCGAACTCGCTTATCGCGGCATGGAGGTTAAGGCTTTCGTCTATACCGAGCGCGAAGCGCGCTATGCGCGGCTTATGCCGGCGAAGAAGCTTTCGGGAAGCGAAAAATCCGTGCGCTGCCCGATGCCCGGCCTCGTCGTCTCGCTGGCCGTCGCCGAGGGACAGGAGGTCAAGGCCGGCGAGACGCTGGCCGTGATCGAGGCGATGAAGATGGAGAACATCCTGCGCGCCGAGCGGGACGGCATCATCAAAAAGGTCCGCGTCAAGCCGGGCGAAAGCATCGCCGTCGACGCGGTAATTATGGAGTTTGCCTAATCGTCATTCCAGGGCGCGGGCTTTAGCCCGTGAACCCGGAATCGATATTCACCGTCGCCGCAAGAAAGCGCTTCCGCGCGAATCCTGTAATAATGTGGCTATGGATTCCGGGATCGCCGCTGCGCGGCCGCGCCGGAATGACGGTGACTGGCATGCAACCGCTGCGCCTTTTGTTTTCGCCGGCAGGGCGCCTGTCACCGCAGACTTTCATCGCGCTCGCGGCCTTGGTCTATCTCGCGGGCGTGGCATCGCATCTGCTCACGACGCCGGAGGTGATCGCGCGCACCGGATTGTGGCCCTTTATCGCGGCGCAGGCGCTGCTGATCTGGATCTGGTTTGTGGTGCACGCCAAGCGCTTGCGCGACACCGGCCGCGGCGCGGCACTCGCGGCTGGGGTCAGCATCCTCTACGCGCTATCGGTCGCGTTGCTAATCATTATCACCGCGTCGTTCTACAACGCCTTGGCGGGACAGGTGCCAGACGCCAGCAGCGCGAGCGCGCTCGGCCTGATCCTGGTCCTTTCAATCGTCGCCGTCCTGCTCGGCTCGCCGCATTACGATCTCGCTTGGCTGATGGTGGCGGTCTTGCTCCTGGTTGCTTTCCTACCGATCGCGTTGGCGCTTGCGGTTACGCTGTGGGCCGCGGCGCGCCCGGGCATGGACGGGGAAAAGGCGTGATCCTGCATTTTGCCTATGGCTCCAACATGAACCGCGCGGTCATGCGCAAGCACGCTCCGCAAGCGAAGCCGGTCGGGGTTGCGGCGTTAAGTGACTACCGCTTTCTCATCACCGCCGATGGTTATGCCTCGATTGAGCGCAAGCGCAGGCAGACGGTTTACGGCGTGTTGTGGCGGCTCACCCCCCGCGATCGCGCCACGCTCGACGGCTGGGAGAATGTGGCCGGTGGGCTCTACCGCGCTGAGGCATTGCCGGTCATGGCCGCCGGCGGGCGCCGTATGGCGCTCACGTACGTGGCGCGTCCGCGCCCGCCGGGGCGCTCGAAAGCCGGCTATATGGAACTTGTGATTGCGGCGGCGCTGGAGTGGCGTCTGCCGCAGGCCTACATTCATTCGTTGCGGCGCTGGCTTCCGCATGGTGCTGCCGGCGCTGGCCCGCGCCGGCTCGAGGAATTCGGATGGACGTGATCTTTTTGGTCGTCATCCGCGGACAGGTGCAAGGTGTCGGCTTTCGCGCCTGGGCCGAACTCACCGCTCTTGAGCTCGGCGTCGAAGGCTGGATCCGCAACTGCCGCGACGGCTCAATCGAGGCGCTGTTCTCCGGTTCGGAAGAAGTCGTGTTGACGATGATCGAGTTATGCCGCGACGGCCCGCCTGGCGCAAGCGTGGATGCGATCGATCAGCGCGAGGCAGGCTCCGCCGACTTGGCGCTGCGCCGTCCCGGCGACCAGTTCTCGGTGCTGACCAGCTTTTGAGCGTCGGCCGTGACGCCGAACAGCGCCTCGAATTCGGCCCGCAGCACGTTATCGACTTCCGGCATCGATGCCTTGCGCCCGAGGTCGGTAAGCGAAGTGACGCCGTAGCGCCGATCGGCGACGCCGCACGGCACAATGCCGGAGAAATGCGACAGATCGGGAGCGACATTGAGCGAAAATCCGTGCAGCGTCACCCAACGCTGCACGCGGATGCCGATGGCGGCGATCTTGTCCTCGGCGCCTTCGCCCTTTTCCGGCCGTCGCACCCATACGCCGATCCGATCCTCGCGGCGCTCGCCGCTCACATCGAACGCCGCGAGCGTGCGGATAAGCCATTCCTCGATCGTAGTGACGAAGCGGCGCACGTCCGGCGCGCGGCCTTTGAGATCGAGCATTACGTAACCGACGCGTTGGCCGGGACCGTGATAGGTGAACTGGCCGCCGCGGCCGGCGACGTGCACCGGGAAACGGGCTTCGAGCAGTTCCTGCGGTCGCGATGACGTGCCGGCGGTGTAAAGGGTAGGGTGCTCGAGCAGCCACACGAGCTCATTCGCTTCACCCCGCGATATCGCGGCGGCGCGCGCCGTCATTTCGGCCAGCGCGGCGTCATAGCCGACGGTGTCCGCGCTGATGCGCCATTCCACCGGTGGCGAGGCGGAAATGGGGGCAAGCCCGGTCTTGAGATCGTTGCGCGTGCTACACCTCTGATTTGCCGTTCCGAGATAATACCGCGCCTGCGTCGTGCCGACAAAGCCGGGCTCGGGTCCGTGCAGCCCTTGTCCGTCCGGAGCCTAGCTGTTACATCCGCGCGGTCGCGCGCCAGTTCCGGAGCGCGTCCACCCCACATGCGGTCGTGGCGGAATTGGTAGACGCACTAGCTTGAGGTGCTAGCGGGGCAACCCGTGGAGGTTCGAGTCCTCTCGACCGCACCAAAATCACGCCTAGGTTTTTGAAGTTACAGAGGATTTCATTCGCTAAGCGCCGGCAAGAAGGCATCGATCATTCGTACCGTTGACGATTTCGATCGTGCGTCAGCGAATGCCGATCGTTCGAACCGCCAGCGCCGCGGCGGAAGCGCGGTTCTCGACGCCCAGCTTTGCGTAGATCTGCTCGAGATGCTTGTTGACGGTGCGCGGACTGAGATCGAGAATCTCGGCAATGTCGCGGTTTGATTTCCCCCGCGCGATCCACAACAGCACCTCTGCCTCGCGCTCGGTCACGGTGAGTTTCCGCTTCAGCAACGTCCGGTCGTCGCCGATCTCACCTTCTACAAGCCGCAGCAAATACTCGTCCGCACCGATCTGTGTAATGTAGATCAGTCGCATCGCCGAATGCGACTTGCCGGTCTTGAGGCCGATTGCCGCCGGTTCAGAGCCCGGCTGGGCCGCTACGCATTGATGCAGCCACATCCGAACATCGCCTGGCAGCACATAATCTTCCGTGTCGAAATCCGCAAATGCGACGCTCAAGAGTTTTGCCGCCTGCGGGGTGCACCAGAGGACCTTGCCTGTCCGGCTTGTCGCCAGCAGGAACCGGCCGAAAGCGTCAAGCGCAGTGTGCGCGCTATGCGCCCTGCGGGCGTTGGCCAGATGCACGCGGATTCGCGCCAGAAGCTCACCCGGCACGATCGGCTTGCTGATGTAATCGACTCCGCCCGCTTCCAGCCCCTCGATGATGTGCTCGGTGTCGGTCAGCCCGGTCATGAAAATGATCGGCACATGCGCCATGGCCTTGTTCTGCTTCAGTCGCCGGCAGGTCGCGAACCCATCGGTGCCCGGCATGACTGCATCCATCAGGATAACGTCGGGAAGCACCCTTTCGACGATCGACAGCGCGTGCTCGCCTTCGCGCGCGACCAGGACCGTCATGCCGGCCTCTTCCAGCGCGTCGGTGAGCATTCTCAATGTCTCGGGAGAGTCATCGACCACGAGCACGATGTCGCGAGTCTCACTACGCATGTGCGCCACGAACCTCTTTCAGCGCCGATACGTATCGCTTGAAGTCGAAAGCGGTCACCATCGAGCGCATGCGTATCGTGAAGTCACGACATTCCGGGGCATTGCTTTCGATCTCGTTCAGCTTCTCGAGGATCTGCCGAACATGCCCGATATTGCCGAGCCGGATGAGTTCGTCGATATCGCGGCCGGAGGGCGGCATGGATGCGGACGGCGGCGGAGTCGGCAGAGACGGTGTCGGCGTGTCGGTCTCGTAAATCCATTCGATGTCGAGCAAGGCATGAATCTGCTTGAGCAGCTGGCGCAAATCGATCGGCTTCATCAGCGTGTCATCGTAGAGGCGCTCCGCCTCCAGCATGTGGTGTGGGTCGATGGCGTTCGCCGACAGCATGAGGATGGCGCCGCGTTTCCCTGGCTGGCGGCGAAGGCGCTGAGCGACCTCCCAGCCATCCATCTCGGGCATCGCGATATCGAGCAGGATGAGGTTCGGATTGATCTGCTCCGCGAGTTGTAGGCACTCTTTGCCGCTTGCCGCGCTCACGACCGCGAAGCCCAGTGGCGCTAGCAGGTCATGGACCAGGTCGCATTGCACCTCGTTGTCGTCCACCACCAGGATAGTCTGCCGCGGTCCGGCATAGCCGCGCACACGATACTCCATCGTCGATACGATGCGTGGCCGCGAAACCTCCGACAGAAAAAGCTTGACGCGAAACGTGCTGCCCCGGCCGACTTCACTACGGACCGCAATATCGCCGCCCATGATCTTTATCAGCAAGCTCGTGATCGTCAGCCCCAAGCCCGTTCCGGTTGTTGCTTTGGCGCCGGCGGTGCGTGCGCGCTCGAACGGCTGGAAGATCCGCTCCAGATCGCCCTTGTGAATGCCGACGCCAGTGTCTTCGATGGTGAATTCCGCCACCTGATGGCGATACCCGACCTGGAACGTCACCTGGCCGCTATCGGTGAACTTGATCGCGTTGGAGAGGAGATTGATCAGGATTTGACGCAGGCGGTTTTCGTCGGTCTGGACCACGGTCGGCAGGCGCCCAAGACGCACATGGCGAAACTCGATGCCTTTTGCGGTTGCTTGCAGGCGAAACATGTCGACGAGCTGGTCGAGGAAGCTCGCGATGTGCACCTCGTTGCGGCTGAGATGAAGCTTGCCGGCTTCGATCTTCGAGATGTCGAGCAGACCGTCGATCAGGCCGGAAAGATGTTCGGCGCTGCGCCGCACGACCTTGACCGCGTTGACCCGCGCCTGAGGGATCGCCGGATCGCGCTCGAGGAGCTGGGCGTAGCCGAGAATGGCGTTGAGCGGCGTGCGCAATTCGTGACTGAGGCCGACGACATGACGGCTCTTGGCCGTGCTTGCGGCTTCGGCAACCTCTTTTGCCTTTTGCAGTTTGGCGTCGGTTCGCTTGTGCGCCTCGATCTCATTCATCAGCAGATCGGTCTGCCGCCGGGTCTCCTCCTCCGCCACGCGGCGGCTCTCCTGTGCGAGAACGAACAGCCATGCGGCGATGCCGGCTATGATGATGAGGATGAAGAATACGGTCCACAGGGTTGACGCAAGTACATCCCTGGGCCCTTCCATATCGAGCGCAATCAGGAAATAGACGAGCGACAGGACAGCGCCGATAACGCCGACGAACAGCGACAAGACGCCGGCATAGCGGCCCACATGGGTGTTGAGGAGCTTGACTATCCGGTCCGGCAACGCCTCGCCGAACCAGGCAAAAAGCTGGTTGGAAATTCGCGCCTGCGGCTTGCAGACGTCGCGGCAGCGCGTCTCCAGCGAGCAGCACAGAGAGCAGATCGGCCCGGAATAGGCCGGACAGTGCGCCATGTCCTCGGCCTCGAAGTGGTGCTCGCAGATCGAGCAGCGGATCACATCCTGACCGTTCCAGTTCTGCCGCGGCGTACGCGCGAAATAGAAGCGGCCGTTCGTCGCCCAGGCGATGGTGGGAGCCATGATGAAACCGACGGCCAGCGCCAGGAACGTCGACAAAGATTGCAGGGTGGATCCGAACACGCCCGAGAACGCCGTGATGCCGGCGGCGGTCGCCGCCACCATTGCGCCGACCCCGACCGGATTGATGTCGTAGAGGTGCGCGCGCTTGAACTCGATTCCTGCCGGGCTCAATCCCAGCGGTTTGTTGATCACGAGGTCGGCGACCAACGCGCTCACCCAGGAAACCGCAACGATCGAATAAAGCCCGAGCGCATGCTCAAGCATCTTGAAGATGCCGAGCTCCATCAGCATCAGCGCGATCGTCACGTTGAACACCAACCAGACGACTCGCCCAGGATGACTGTGAGTAAGGCGCGAGAAGAAGTTCGACCAGGCGATCGAACCCGCATAGGCGTTGGTCACGTTGATCTTGAGCTGCGAGATGACGATAAACGCTCCGGTGAATGCGAGCGCTATCTGTGGCGAGGAAAACACGTATTGGAAGCCGACGAGATACATCCGCGTCGGCTCGACCGCCTTCGCCAGCGGTACAAAGTGCTCGACCGCCAGAAACGCCAGGAACGATCCGGCCAATAGCTTCAGCATGCCGGGAATGATCCAGCCAGGACCCGCCGCCAGATAGGCAAACCACCAGGCCGGGGCGCGGCGCTCGCGCGCCGGCAGAAACCGCAGAAAGTCGACCTGCTCGCCGATCTGCGCGATGAGCGAGAACACGACCGTCGAAGCGGTGCCGAACAGGATGAGATTAAAAGAACGCCCCTCGGCGCCCGCCAATCCCGAGAAATTCGTCCACCGCTCGAACGACGCGCTGTCAGCGGCGGCGATATAGACGAACGGAAGGAGATGCAGGACGATCCACACCGGCTGTGTCCAGAACTGAAAGCGGCTGATGAAGGTGATGCCGTGCGTGACCAGGGGAATGACGATTACCGAGCTGAGCACGTAGCCGATGAACAAAGGGATGCCGAGGCACATTTCGAACGCCAGCGACATGATCGCCGCTTCGATTGCAAAGAACAGGAAAGTGAAGGAGGCATAAATCAGTGAGGTGATCGTTGACCCGAGATAGCCGAAGCCGGCGCCACGTGTGAGCAGATCGATGTCCACGCCGTAGGTGGACGCGTAATAGGCGATCGGCAAGCTGGTGAGCAGGATGATTGCGCCGACCACGACGATCGCAATGCCGGCGTTGACGAAGCCGTAATTGACGGTGATCGATCCGCCGATCGCTTCCAGCGCCAGGAACGAAACCGCGCCAATCGCCGTGTTGGCGACGCGCAGGCTGGACCACCGGCGCGCGGTCTTGGCGGTGAAGCGAAGCGCGTAGTCCTCAAGTGTCTGGTTGGCGACCCACTGGTTGTAATTGCGCCGTACGCGAACAATGCGTTGTTGCGCTGTCATGGGTGTTCACCGTCTCAAATTCCTGCGTTACCCGTCTGCTATCCTCCTTGCGTGCTTCCTTCCCCCATTGCGCTTTTGTCGTTCCAGCGCGCGAAATCAGACCAAACTTAGCGACATGTCGCGACCGGCGGCTGGTTAAAGTGCATGCAGTGTGCGGTGCAAAAGAATAAATATCAGGCAATGTTCTCCTTTTCGCCGCACTTTCGCATAATCTCCGCTGATTACCGGCATAATATACGGCATCCGACGTAGGCATATACGTCAATCGACGTATGCTGCAGTGCAATAAAACAGCGCAGTCTTCGATTCATGGAGCGAGTCTTCGCTCGCTCTGCCGGTCCACCAACCTGCTGAATCGAGGTGTCGCATGTCTTCCGAAAAGCTCACTGGGAAACTCCTTACTCCCACCCGCCGCGGGCTTCTCGTCGGCGCGGCCTCCCTGTCGGCCACGGCGATGTTATCGCCCATGGCTTTTGCCGACGCCCCGCCCACCGCGCAGGTCAATACGACCGGCCTTGCGGTCACCGACAGTGAAGTCACTGTCGGCATTTTGCATTCAGTCACCGGCACGATGGCAATCAGCGAGACCGGTTCGGTCGAGGCCGAGAAGCTCGCTATTGAGCAGATCAATTCACAAGGCGGGGTGCTCGGCCGCAAGATTAAGTTTGTCCAGGAAGACGGCGCTAGCGATTGGCCGACCTTCGCCGAGAAGGCAAAAAAATTGCTTGTGCAGGATAAGTGCGCGGCCGTGATGGGCTGCTGGACCTCGGCCTCGCGCAAGGCCGTGCTGCCGGTCTTCGAGCAGTACAATGGCATGCTCTATTACCCCACTTTCTACGAAGGCCTCGAGCAGTCGAAAAACGTCATCTACACCGGCCAGGAGGCGACCCAGCAGATTCTCGCCGGCCTGAATTGGGTGGAAAAGGAGAAGGGTGCCAAAACCTTCTACCTGCTCGGCTCCGACTACATCTGGCCGCGCACGTCGAACAAGATCGCGCGCAAGCACATCGAGAACGTCCTCAAGCTCAAGGTCGTCGGCGAGGAGTATTTCCCGCTCGGCAGCACCCAGTTCAACTCCGTCATCAACAAGATGAAGCTGGTGAAGCCGGACGTGATCTACGCGATTATCGTCGGCGGTTCCAACGTTGCCTTCTACAAGCAACTGAAAGCGGCCGGCATCGACCTCACCAAACAGACTTTGATGACGATCTCGGTCACCGAGGACGAGATCCTCGGTATCGGCGGCGAAAACATCGTCGGCGCCTATGCATGCATGAAGTATTTCCAGTCGCTCGACAATCCCAATAACAAGGCCTTCGTTCCCGCGTTTAAAAAGATGTGGGGTGAGAAGACGGTCATCGGCGACGTTACGCAGGCCGCATATCTTGGACCCTGGCTGTGGAAGCTGACGGCGGAAAAAGCCGGCAGCTTCGATATCGACAAGATCGCCGCGGCGTCACCCGGCGTGGAGTTCAAGGGTGCGCCGGAAGGCTATGTCCGCATCCACGAAAACCACCACCTGTGGAGCAAGACCCGAGTCGGACGCGCGCGCGACGACGGCCAGTACGACGTGGTCTACGAAACCGCCGACCTGATGGAGCCCGATCCGTTCCCCAAAGGTTACCAATGACGCGCGCGAGTGCCTCGGCGCGCAAGCGCCGGGGCACACTCTCTCTTTGAACTAGCCCGCAGGACAACGCGATGTTCGGCTACTCACTCGGTGAACTCGGCTCGATTCTGGCGATGCAGGGCTTCTCGGGCCTGATCCTGTTCTCGGTCTACTTGCTCATGGCGCTTGGTCTCGCCATCATCTTCGGTCAGATGGGCGTGATCAACATGGCGCACGGGGAGTTCATGATCCTCGGCGCTTACATGACCTATTTCTGCTCGCACCTGTTCGCGAGCTACCTGCCGGGTCTTTACGCCGGATATTTCTTCGTCGCCATGATTGTGGCGTTTATCGCTTCCGGTGCGGCGGGACTATTCGTGGAATGGGCGTTGATCCGTCGTCTTTACGCGCGGCCGCTGGATACCCTGCTGGCGACGTGGGGACTAAGCCTGATCATGCAGCAAGCGTTTCGCTCCGGCTTCGGCGCGCGCGAGGTCGGCGTCGAACTGCCGCCCTGGATGATGGGTTCGTTGCAGGTCACCGACACGATCGAAGTCCAGATCAATGGCCTGTTCGTCATGGGCCTGACCCTGCTCATCACCGCCGGTGTCGCGATCCTCATGTTCAAATCGAGCTGGGGCTTGCAGGTGCGCAGCGTGGTGGCGAACCGGACCATGGCCGGCGCGGTCGGCATCGACACGCGGCGGATCGACCGGTACACCTTCGGCCTCGGATGCGGCATCGCCGGCATCGCCGGTAGCGCCTTCACCATGATCGGCTCGACCGGACCGACCGCCGGCCAGCTCTATATCGTCGATACCTTCCTTGTTGTGGTCTTCGGCGGCGCGCAGAGCCTTCTCGGCACCATCGCCTCCGCGTTCACCATCTCGCAGTCGCAATCGACACTGGAATTTTTCCTCACCGGATCGATGGCGAAAGTTCTCACGCTGCTGATCGTCATCGGCATCCTGATGCTGCGCCCGCAGGGGCTCTTTGCCCTCAAGGTGAGGAGGTAAGCGCCCGATGTCCGCCGTGCCCGCCGCTCACGTCGACACGCGCCGGCTCGAATTGGTCGGTATCGCCATCGTCGCCGTGCTCATCCTGATCCTGCTGCCGCTTGTTCTCGATATCTTTCGGCTCAATCTCGTCGGCAAGTACCTGACCTATGCCTTCGTCGCCATCGGCTTGGTCCTGTGCTGGGGACAAACCGGCATCCTCAGCTTGGGACAGGGACTGTTTTTCGGGCTCGGCGGCTATTGCATGGCCGCCTTTCTCAAGCTCGAGGCCTCGAGCGTCGCCAACACCAAGATCCAGTCGACGCCGGGCATTCCCGATTTCATGGACTGGAACCAGCTGACGGCGTTGCCCTACTTCTGGCTCCCATTCAAATCTCTGCCGCTCGCTTTGATCGCCGTGATCGCGGTGCCGACCGCGCTCGCCTTCATTCTCGGCGCAGCGATGTTCAAGCGGCGCGTGGGCGGCGTCTACTTCGCCATCATCACCCAGGCGCTGGCGTTGGTGCTGACCATCCTCATCGTCGGCCAGCAGGGTTATACCGGCGGCATCAACGGCATCACCGATCTGCGCACGCTGTTGGGCTGGGACATCCGCACGGACAGCGCGAAATACATTCTCTATTTCGTTTGCTGTGTGCTGCTGCTGGCCACCATGTTCCTGGCGCGCTTCGTGCTCGCGTCAAAGCTCGGCCGCATCCTGGTCGCCACGCGCGACAAAGAGGATCGGGTGCGCTTTTCCGGTTACGACGTCGCCAACTACAAGATCTTCGTGTTCTGCCTGGCGTCCGCGATGGCGGGTGTCGGCGGCGCGATGTTCACCCTCCAGGTCGGCTTCATGTCGCCGTCCTTCGTCGGCATTGTACCGTCGATCGACATGGTGATCTTCTGCGCGGTGGGTGGTCGCAACTCCATCGTCGGTGCAGTGGCCGGAACGCTCTTGGTGAACTGGGCCAAGACCATGTTTTCCGAGGCATTCCCGGAGCTTTGGCTGTTTGCGATGGGCGGATTGTTCATTGCCGTCGTCGTCTTCTTCCCCAAAGGAATCGCCGGTGTTGTGACCGACCAGATCATTCCGAAGTTGCCCAAACTAGGCTTCTGGAAAGACTCCGGCCGTGGGGCTCATCCGGACGCGGCGCCGGCGCCGGCTGAATAGAGAGCTTGACGACGATGGCTTCCAACACGGATTTTCTGCTCGCCCTTGAATCGGTCAGCGTCTCGTTCGACGGCTTTAAAGCCGTGAACGACCTCAATCTCTACATCGACTACGGCGAGCTGCGTGTAATCATCGGACCGAATGGCGCAGGCAAGACCACCGTGCTTGATCTGATCTGCGGACGCACCAGGGTTTCCGAAGGTTCGATCAAGTTCAAGAACCAGGAGATCACCGCCTGCAAGGAACAGGAGATTGTTCGCCGCGGCATCGGCCGCAAGTTCCAGACCCCCACCATCTATGAAGATTTGACGGTCTTCGAGAATCTCGAATTATCCCTCCCACGCGGCCGCGACGTTGCCGGCGCATTGTTCTGGAAACGAACCGACGAGGTCATCGAGCGGGTCCGCGAGGTCGCCGGCATGATCTATTTGGCCGAGCAGCTCGATCGGCCCGCCGAAACGCTGAGCCATGGCCAGAAGCAATGGCTCGAGATCGGCATGCTTCTCATACAGGACCCCGAACTTTTGATGCTCGACGAGCCGGTCGCCGGCATGAGTGTGTCCGAGCGCATAAAAACCGCCGAACTCCTCAACGAGATCATCAAAAACCGTTCGGTGATCGTCATCGAGCATGACATGAAATTCGTGGAAAGCATCGCCCATCGCGTGACCGTCTTGCACCAGGGCAAAGTTCTGGCCGAAGGCGACATGCAATCGGTCCAGAATCATCCGAAGGTCAAGGAAGTTTATCTCGGACATTGAGGACGAGGGGCATGATGTTTGAAGTTCACAATCTGTCCACGGCCTACGGTCAAAGCGAGGTCCTGCACGGCATCGATCTGTCGGCCGCAGCCGGCGAGATCGTCACGCTCGTGGGGCGCAACGGCATGGGCAAGTCCACCCTGATGAAATCGCTGATCGGCGTGATGCCGACGCGTTCCGGCCAAATCGTCGTCGACGGCGCCGATGTGAGTGCGTTGCCGAGCTACCAGCGTGTCGCCCGCGGGCTCGCTTACGTCCCACAGGGTCGGCAGATCTTTGGGACCATGACGGTCAAGGAGAACATCGAGAGCGGCCTCGTTGTTACCGGTAAAAGCGAAATCCCCCAGGAGATTTTCGATCTGTTTCCGATACTGGCCGACTTTGCCAAGCGGCGTGGCGGCAATCTGTCCGGCGGACAACAGCAGCAATTGGCCATTGCCCGCGCGCTGGCCAGTGACCCGAAGGTGCTGTTGCTGGATGAGCCGACGGAAGGCATTCAGCCGTCAATCATCAAGGATCTGGCACGGGTGCTGCGCGATATTCGCAGCATGCGCAACATCTGCATCGTGGTCTGCGAGCAAGTGTTGAGCTTCGTTCTCGATATCGCCGACCGCATTCTGGTCATGGAAGGAGGCCGTATCGTGCACACCGATACGCGAGACCACGTCGACGAGGCAACGATCGCCCGCTTCCTCGCCGTGTGAAGACAAATGTCCACATTCAGATGTGGATCGGTTGAAGTTCACCTATTTGCGCGGAAGGAGCTGCCATGTCCAAGACGATCGTGAAGATTGACCTTTCCGAGTCTCCTTATAAGAACGAGATGATCCACAACCGGTGGCATCCTGACGTGCCGATCATCGCTTGGGTGAAACCGGGCGAAGACTTCGTGATGGAGACGTACGACTGGACCGGTGGATTCATCAAGAATAACGAATCTGCTGACGATGTTCGCGACATTGATCTCTCCATCGTGCACTTCCTCTCGGGACCGATCGGCGTACACGGGGCCGAGCCGGGCGATCTTCTTGTGGTCGACATTCTCGATATCGGCATACTGCCCGAAAGCCCTTGGGGCTTTAACGGCTTCTTTTCCAAAAAGAACGGCGGCGGTTTTCTGACCGACCACTTTCCGCTGGCGCAGAAGTCGATTTGGGATATTTCGGGCCTGTATACCCATTCCCGGCACGTCCCGGGCGTCAGCTTCGCCGGGCTCGTCCATCCCGGCCTGATTGGCTGCCTGCCCGATCAGAAAATGCTGGAATCGTGGAACGCGCGCGAACAGGCGCTCATAGATACGAATCCGAGCCGCGTGCCGCCGCTGGCAAATCCGCCCTTCGCGGCCACGGCGCATTGCGGCACTGCCAAGGGCGACGTGAAAAACAAGATTGCTGCCGAGGGGGCGCGCACCGTCCCTCCACGCGAGCATGGCGGCAACTGCGACATCAAGGATTTATCCCGTGGCTCGAAAGTCTTTTTTCCCGTCTATGTAAAGGGCGCCGGGCTGTCGATGGGCGATCTGCACTTTAGCCAGGGTGACGGCGAGATCACCTTTTGCGGTGCCATCGAGATGGCGGGATGGCTGCATCTGAAGGTCGACATCATCAAAGGCGGCATGGCCAAATACGGGATCAAAAACCCGATCTTCAAGCCGTCGCCGATCGTGCCGACCTACAACGACTACCTCATTTTCGAAGGCATCTCGGTCGACGAGCAGGGCAAGCAGCACTATCTCGACGTCCACATCGCCTATCGCCAGGCTTGTTTGAACGCGATCCAATATCTGACCAAGTTCGGGTACTCGCCCGCCCAAGCCT
>Ga0181525_10001522_pt1 | contig 19681 bp, 19 predicted proteins | sample PEATcosm2014_Bin_48_FD_121100 | JGI IMG/M metagenome (GOLD analysis project Ga0181525, IMG submission 121100) | Peatland microbial communities from MTU Mesocosm Facility, Houghton, MI, USA - PEATcosm2014_Bin06_10_metaG | ecosystem: Environmental > Terrestrial > Soil > Wetlands > Peat | place...
AGGTCAACGAGCGCTTCTTCACGGTGCACTCTTGACCGGCCCCGCGTTCCGCCGTACCGACCGCACCGACGCCCCGCTCTACCTGGCCAGGTACGAGCAGCGGCGCAGCCGCCAGGCGGAGGCCGGCCAGCCGGCCGACGACGGTGACGTGCCGCTCTACCTGCGCCGGTTCCGGGCCCGGACCACCGAGGCCACCGAGGCGCCGACCCTCGAGGTCGGCGGCGACCGGTTCACCCCCGAGTTCGCCTGGACGTCCAAGGACAAGGAGATCGTCTTCCCGCCCGAACGCAGGGCGCAGGAGGACTTCGCCACCGAGATCCGGATCATCAGGCACGGCATCACCCAGGGCTACTCCACCGACGCCGGGCTGACCCCGATGGGCGGCTGGCAGTCGCACCAGCGCGGCCACGCCCTGTCCAAAAGCATTAAGCCCGGCCAGCCGGTGCGCATCGTCTGCGCCGACACCAGCCGGGCCAGGCAGACCGCCGACCAGATCCACCGCGGCCTGCTCGACGGGCTCCAGCAGTGGGGCGTGGCCGCGCCGATCAGCGGTCCGGAGCCGATCGACGAGCTGCACAACTTCACCGTCTGGACCCCGGACGGGCCGCGCGACGTCACCTCGGCGTTCCGCCAGTACCAGGCGCTGATGGAGAAGCTGGAGCGGATGGCGGTCGGCGACCGGCCGCGCTGGCTGGTGGAGATCGACCGGTTCTACCGGACCCAGGCCGGCGGCGCGGACCCGATCGCGATGTGGCTGACGATCCCGCTGATGTACTTCGAGCCGCCGCAGTCCTGCGTCCGCCGGTTCTGGCGCGGGTTCCACCGGCTGATGGCCGAGTCGCCGGACACCAAGATCATCGCGGCGACCCACTCCGGGCCGATCCGGGCGTTCGCCACCTGGGCGCACGGCTACGATCCGGGCGAGCCCTACAACACCGAGGAAGTCGTGGTACGGATAAGGCGCGGCGGCGGCACCGCGCTTGTCGCCTACCGCAACCGGGTCACCGAGGTCAACGTGCCGCCGCCGGACGAGATGCCAGTGTGGGCGTGACGGGGGGCACCATGCAGCGCAGCACCGAACGCATCCTGACCACCCACGTGGGCAGCCTGGCCCGCCCGCACGCCCTGCTCGAGATGATGCGGGAGCGGGAGCACGGCCGGCCCTACGACCCGGCCGCCCTCGACGAGCTGATAAGCGCGGCGGTCCGGGACGTGGTGGCCCGCCAGGCCAACGCGGGCCTGGACGTGGTGACCGACGGCGAGCAGGGCAAGGTCTCCTTCCTCACCTACGTCAAGGAGCGGCTGGCCGGCTTCGACCAGGTGGAGGGGGAGACCCTGCTGCCGCCGTCCTGGCAGCGGGAGATCGACGACTTCCCCGAGTACTACCGGGGGTACCTGTCGAAGTACTCCTCCACCGTGGCGCCGATGCGGGTGATGGTCTGCACCGGCCCGGTCGGCTACACCGGCCGGGCGGCGCTGGCCGCCGACGTCGCCAACCTGCGCGCCGCGCTGGCCGACGAGCAGGTGGCGGGGAAGGTGACCGAGGCCTTCCTGCCGTCCACCAGCCCCAGCGGGTTCGGCCGCAACGAGTACTACCCGACCGAGCACGACTACCTGGTCGCGGTGGCCGAGGCGATGCGCCAGGAGTACCTGGCGATCGTCGAGGCCGGCTTCCTGCTCCAGGTGGACGACCCGTGGCTGATCGAGATCCTGACCGACGACGGCCACAGCGATCCCGCCGAGCGCCGCCGCCGCGCCGACGAGCACGTCGAGGTCCTCAACCACGCGCTGCGCGGCATCCCGACGGAAAAGATCCGCCTGCACACCTGCTACGGCCTCAACCACGGCCCGCGGCTGAACGACGTCCCGCTGCGCGAGGTCGCCCCGGTGATGCTCACAATCCGCGCGGGAGCGTACTCCTTCGAGGTCGCCAACCCGCGGCACCAGCACGAGTGGCGGATCTGGCAGGACCTGCAGCTTCCCGACCAGGCAGTGCTCATTCCCGGGCTGCTCGGCCACGCGACCAACTACGTCGAGCACCCCGAGCTGATCGCCGACGGCATCTGCGCCTACGCGGGCCTGGTCGGCAGGGAAAACGTCATCGCCGGCGCCGACTGCGGCTTCTCCTCCCGCGCCACGTTCGCGCCCGAGGTCCATCCCACCGTGGTCTGGGCCAAGTTCGCCGCGCTATCCGAGGGCGCCGCGATCGCAACCAAGCGCCTGTGGGGTCCTTAGGGCCGCGCCCATTGCCGGCGATTGCGCCAGCCCGTAGCTTTCTGCTCATCAGGTTCGCGCCTTACGTCTAGGAGCCTCAATGGCGACGGTCATCCCGGTCGACGAGTTCATCACCGACGAGTGGTATCCCGGGTTCAAGCCCGGCTACACGCACGCGCCGTGGTACATAGACCCGGTCCAGACGTTCCGCAAACAGGACGAGGAGAACTTCTGGTTCCTCGACTTCCACTGGCCGCGCGGCCTGACGCCGATGGGGCTGATCTGGAACGAGGACGGCTACAACTGGGCCTCCCAGCTGGCCGCCGAGCAGATGCCGCTGCCGCCCGGCCGCGGGATCACCTGCCGCCTCGGCGGCACGCACACCTACGGCTCGCCGCTGCCGGTGAACGACGTGCGCGAGATCGGCCAGCGGGCCAGGCGCCTGGAGCACGTGCTGCCGCCGTTCCTGCAGAACTTCGACGAGATCTGGGGCCTGATGCGCGAGGAGGTCAACGAGAGCTGGGACTACTTCAGCGGCCTGGACCTATCGGCGCTCTCCCTGGAAGGCCTGCGAGAGAACCTCATCCAGGCGCGCCAGTACCACAAGCGGGCCTTCGAGATCCACTTCCAGGTCATGTACCCGCTGCTGGCGAACTACGTCGGCTTCTACGGCATGTGCACCGAGCTCGGCCTCGACCCGGGCCAGATCGCCAAGTTCCTGCAGGGCTACGACACCAAGATCATGGAGACCGACCGGGAGCTGTGGAAGCTGACCACCGCGGCCCGCGCGGCCGGCCTGGAGTCCGTCTTCGCCGCGAACGAGGCCGACGGGATCCGGGCGGCGCTGGCCGCCTACGGCGGCCCGGCCGGCCAGTGGCTGACCAAGTTCGGCGACTTCCTGCAGGTCTACGGCTGGCGCACGGAGGGCTCCTGCGACATCGCGCTGCCGAGCTGGAACGAGGACCCGACCCCGGCCCTCGGCATGATCAAGACGTTCCTGCAGAAGGGCACCGAGCACGACTTCGAGGCGGCCCGGGCGGCGGCCGTCGAAGATCGCGAGGCGGCCGTCGACGCGGCCAGGTCCACCCTCACCCTGGAGGAGCAGAAGCTCTTCGACAGCGGCCTCGCCTCCTGCCGGGCGGCGAACTTCCCGTGGTGGCAGGACGACCACAACTACTACATCGACCTGCGCATCTCGCTGCCGATGCGGTGGGCGTGCCAGGCCATCGCGGACCGGGTCGGCGCCGGCCACCAGGACGACACGCTCTACCTGTTCTGGGAGGAGATCATGGACGTCTCCTCCGGCCGCCGGTCCTACGGCGAGTTCACCAGCCTGGTCGAGCAGCGCAAGCAGTACTTCGACTACTGGCTGCAGCGCCGCCCCACGCTGCCCAAGGTGGTCGGCACCATCCCGGAGTCGGTGAACGACCCGATCCTGATCGAGATCTTCGGCCTGAACGGCCACTTCCTGCGCGCCGTGGAGGCGGCCCACTCCGGCGGCGAGGTCAAGACGCTGACCGGCGTGCCGGCCTCCAAGGGCATCGGCCGCGGCATCGCCCGCGTCCTGCACAACGCCGACGAACTGCACCGGCTCAGCCCCGGCGAGGTGCTGGTCTGCGAGTCCACCTCGCCGAACTGGACCCCGGCCTTCGCCAAGATCGCCGCCTGCGTCTGCGACGGCGGCGGCACGCTTCACCGTCACCGTCGACGCCTACCGTCGGCACTGCGACCGGTCCGGCCTGGACCAGGTCATCGACGCAACGCTGGGCGGGCTCGCCGCGGACGCGAAGCCCGCCGACGTCGAGGCCGCCGCGCAAACGGTCCGCTCGGAACTCGCCGCCGCGCCGATGGACCCGGACCTGGCCGGGCTGATCGTCGACGCGTACGAGGAGCTGAGCTCCCGCTGCTTCGACATCAACGTGCCCACCGCGGTGCGCAGCTCGGCCATCGGCGAGGACTCCGGCACCGCCAGCTTCGCCGGGATCTTCGAGACCTACCTGGGCGTATCGGGCCCGGACCGGGTGCTAACCGCGGTCAAGGACTGCTGGGCCAGCCTGTTCAGCCCGCGCGCGGTCGCCTACCGGCTGCGGGCGGGCCTGCGTCACCAGGACATGCCGATGGCGGTCGGCGTGGTCGAGCTGATCCACGCCCGCGCCTCCGGCGTCGCCTTCTCCGCGCACCCGGTCACCGGCAAGAAGGACCGCGTCGTCATCGAGACCAGCTGGGGCTGGGGCGAGGCGGTCGTCCAGGGCCTGGTCACGCCGGACCACATCGAGGTCGGCAAGGCCGACGGCCGCGTCCTGCGCTACCAGGTGGCCGCGAAAAAGGTGGTCTCCTCCTTCGACTACGCCGCGGGCCGCGTGGTCCAGACCGCCATGCCGGCCCGCCTGGTCGACCGCCGCGTCCTGGACGACGAGCAGGTCGCCGCGGTGGTCGGCACGGTGCTGGCGGTCGAGCGCCACTACGGGCACCCGGTCGACGTCGAATGGGTCCTCGACAAGTACCGCCGGGTCGGCGAGCCGGTCTGCGTCGTCCAGGCCCGTCCGGTCACCACCGCCCAGCCCACCGCCGACCCGCTGCCCACCACCTGGAACCCGGCCGCGATGGCCGCCAGGCACGTCTTCAAGACCTGACCTAGGGAGGAACGCCCTCATGCATGTGCTGACCGTCTGCTACGGGCACCCGTCCGACCCCGCCGCGTTCGATGCCTACTACGCGGCCACCCACAAGCCGCTGGCCGACAAGATCCCCGGGATGGCCAGCTACACCTTCCGCCACTGCTACTCCCTTGATGCCTCCCAGCCGCCCTACTACCTCCTCGCCGAGCTCGCCTGGGAGTCCGAGGAGGCCCTGAACGCCGCGCTGAACTCACCCGAGGGCCACGCGGCCGCCGCCGACGTCCCGAACTTCGCCGACGGCGGCGTGGTCATGTTCGTAGCCCACGACGGCTGAGCTGGGAGATCCGGCATCCGCCCGTAGCCACAGTAAAAATCACTTGGCCGAACGAGCCGTGGTTCCTCATCCGCGCTCGTGCTACGTCCTCACCCTGCGTAGAGGGAGTCGATGACGTCGGCGTACTTGGCGTGCACGACGCGGCGCTTGAGCTTGAGCGTGGGGGTCAGCTCGCCGGTCTCCGTCGTCCATTCCGCCGGCAGCAGCCGCCACCGCTTCACCTGCTGCACCCGGGCCAGCCGTTCGTTGGCGGCGGCTACCCCGGCCGCCACCTCGGCGAGCACCTGCGGATCCGATGCCAGTGCCGCGAGCGAGTCGGCAGTGATGCCGCGCGCCCGGGCCCAGCCGGGCGCGGCCTCGCCGTCCAGCGTGAGCAGGGCGGCCACGTACGGCCGGCGGTCGCCGTAGGCCAGTGCCTGGCCGATCAGCGGGTGGGCGACCAGCGCGTTCTCGACCGCCGCGGGCGGGATGTTCTCGCCGCCCGCGGTAATGATCAGTTCCTTCTTCCGGTCCGTCACCGACAAGAACCCGTCCGCGTCGATCGCTCCGATGTCCCCGGTGCGCAGCCATCCGCCGTCGTCGATCAGGTCCGCGGTCAGGTCGGGGCGGCCCTGATAGCCGGGGGTGGTCAGCGGCCCGCGGACCAGGATCTCGCCGTCATCGGCGATCGCGACCTCCATCCCGGCGACCGGTCGGCCCACCGTACCGAGCCTGAATTCGGCGGGCGTGTTGGCGGTAAAGGCGCCCGTGGTCTCTGTCATCCCGTACACGTCGAGGATCTTCATGCCCAGCCCGGCGAAGAAGGCGGCCACGTCCGGCGGCAGCGGGGCCGCGGCGCTGGAGACCGAACTGGCCTCGCCGAGGCCGAGCAGGCCGCGGATCGGCCCGAGCACCCGCTCGTCGGCCGCGCGGAACTGGGCCGCGAGCTCCGGTGACGTGGCGTGCCCGTACTGGCAGCTGGCCACGTAGCGGCGGCCGATGTCCATGGCCTGCCGCGCGGCCGCCCGCTTCGCCTCGTCCGGCTCGGCCTCCAGCAGGGCCTGGATGCCCGCCCTGATCTTCTCCCACACCCGCGGCACGCCGAAGAACGCGGTGGGCCGCACCTTCCCGATCGCCTGCACGAGCCGGGTCGGGTCGGGACAGAAATGGACGTGGCCGGCCGTGTGGATCGGCAGGTAAACGCTGAACATGCGCTCGGCGATGTGCGCCAGCGGCAGATAGGAGACCCACCGGACCCGCGGGCCGACCGTCCCCATCCCGTCGACCGTCGTCATCGCGTAGAGGATGTTGCGGTGCGTGAGCAGGACGCCCTTGGGGTTGCCGGTGGTTCCCGAGGTGTACAGCAAGGCCAGCGGGTCATCCGGCTTGATCGCCGCTACCCGGGCGGTGATCTCGCCGGGCTCGGCGGCGAACCGTTCCCGGCCCAGCGCCACCAGGTCATCCCACGTCAGGTACCGGTCACCGGCCGGGCAGGCGGATCGGTCACGGACAACGACCCTCTTGATCCCCGGCAGCCGGTCCAGGACCGGCCGCCAGCGGGCAAGCTCGGCCGCCCCGTCCAGCACCGCGATCCTGGCGTCGCAGTCCGCCGCGACGTACTCGATCTGCTCCGGCGCCAGCGTGGCGTACAGCGTCACCCCCAGGCCGCCCGCGTGCACCGCCCCGAGGTCGGCCAGCACGTGCTCGCTGCGGTTGGGGAGCATCAGCGCGACCCGCTCGCCGGGCGCCAGCCCGAGCGCGGCGAATCCGGCCGCCACCTCAAGCACCCGCTGCCGCGCCTGCTTCCACGTCAGGGTCTGCCAGCCGTCACCGGCCCCGCCCTCTGTCCCGGCCGCGTCGGAGTACGCTTCGGCATCCCCCGAAGCCTCGGCCACCTGCCGCAGCTCATCGCACAGCGTGCGGCCCGCTATCACGCCCTCGATCTCGGTCCGCTGCCGCACCACGTCGCCGCTTGCCATTCCGCTGCCTCCTCGCCCCGGCGTGAACGATCAACGCCCCCAGTGTGAGGTACGCCGCCGCTTGCGTAAACGGATCACCACCTAGACCCGGTCTCCTGTCGCCCCGGCTGGTCTGGGGGCTAGCCTCAGATCGTGGTGGACGGGATCCTGCCGTCACGTTCTGCGCCAAAAAGGGAGGCCGGATGGGACGGGTGGAAGTCGGCGGGATCGGCATCGAGTACGAGGTCACCGGGCAGGGACGCCCGGTCGTGCTGCTGCACGGCTTTCCCGACTCCGGCAGGCTCTGGCGGCATCAGGTACCGGCCCTGGCCGGCGCGGGGTTCCAGGTGATAGTCCCCGATCTGCGCGGCTACGGGAAGTCAGGCAAGCCCGAGGCGGTCGAGGCGTACTCGCTCATGGTGCTGGCCGGCGACGTCATGGCGGTCCTCGCCGATCTCGGCGTCACCCGGGCACACGTGGTCGGCCACGACTGGGGCGCCGCCCTGGCCTGGGGGCTGGCATCGCTCGCGCCTGGCGCCGTCGACCACCTGGTTGTCCTGTCGGTCGGCCACCCCTCCACCTTCCGCCGCACCAGGCAGCAGCGCGAGAAGTCGTGGTACATGCTGCTGTTCCAGTTCCCCGGCATCGCCGAGCGCTGGCTGACCGAGGACAACTGGGCCAGCTTCCGGACCTGGGCCCGGCACCCCGATGCCGACCAGGTGATCGCCGACCTAGAGGCGACCGGATCGCTCACGCCGGGTCTGAACTGGTACCGGGCCAACGTCCCGCCCGAATCCTGGGTGCAGCCACCGCCGGTGCTGCCGCCGGTGCAGGCGCCCACCATGGGCGTCTGGAGCACGGAAGACATCGCCCTGACCGAGGTCCAGATGACGGACTCCGCGCAGAACGTGTCGGGCCCGTGGCGATACGAACGGCTGGCCGGCCCGGGCCACTGGATGCAGCTGGACGCGCCAGACCAGGTCAACGCGCTGCTCCTGGACTTCCTGCCCCGCTGACGGCCACGACTCACATGCAACTCTGAGGAAATCTAGCGACTTCATACGAACTGGCAGCATATGTCTAGTGCTGGCCGTATTGAGCTGCTAGGTAACGGGTGTGAGGAGTGGTTCGTACATGCACAATTTGATAAGAGCCGTGAGCCGCCGCAAGGCGGGTCTCGCGGCAAGCGCGGCGCTCGGCGGAGGCCTGGGAGCAGTGCTCCTTACCCCCGGCACGGCGCTCGCCGCGGTTAACACGACGACGGCGATCGGGTCCGTGACCCAGTCGCCCCAGTCGAACGGAACGACGACGCTGACCGTCCCGGTGACCGTCGAGGCGGGCAGCGGCACCCCCGACGGATCCGTCGCCGTCTCCGCTGGGTCCGGGACCTGCACCATCACGCTGGCCCAGATCGGTTCGACCGAGAGTGGCGGCAGCTGCGATATCAGCGGGCTTTCCGCCGGGACGTACCGGGTGGAGGCCGCCTACGCCGGATCGTCTGACGGCTTCGGCGGGTCGGCCACGTCGACCTTCGTGAGGGTCAACGGCGCGCCCGCGTCGAGTGTGCCCGTATTCAGGACGGACTCCCCGTCGTTGTCCGCGACCGGCGGCGCTAGCTACAGCTACACCTTCCGCGCCAGCGGCAATCCCGCGCCCAGCTACTCGCTCTCGGGAGCGCCGAGCTGGCTGTCGATCAACTCGTATACCGGCGCGGTGTCGGGCACGGTCCCGCAGGGGATCACCTCCTTCACCTACTCGGTGGTGGCGTCGAACAGCCAGAGTTCGGCGACCGCGGGTCCGTTCACCGTCTCGGTCTGGCATAACGGATACGGCGAGAGCGGCCGTCTGTCCACGAGCCTGAGCTGCACCTCGCCGGTGCGCGCGGGCAACCGGGGCACCTGCACCCTGTCCGTGACCAACACCGGCTGGGGCACCGACCGGGACGTGGTCGGGGAGGTCAGCCTGCCGCGGCAGTTGCAGGCCGACTTCTGCGGTCACGGCTGGGGCTGGGGCTGGAGCGACTGGGCCTGCAGCATCAGCGGCAACACCGCCACGGAGAACCTCGGCAACCTGGCCGCCGGCCAGACCAAGACGGTGACGGTCACCTTCACCGCCCGTTCCAGCAACTGGCTGTGGAGCCGGGGATACCAGTCGGCAAAATGGGTGCAGGTTACCGGTTCCGCCAGCTCCGACCAGTACTACTGGTACTCGAACGGCAACGACAGCTACACCTCAACCTGGGTCAAGATCGTGCCCCGGTGGTACTAGCGATTAGCAGCTAGGCAGCCAGCGCCCGGGTGATCCAGCCAGGTTCACCCGGGCACTTGCTTGCGGTAATGGCGCACAAGCACCGGGTCCTCTGCGCCGTGGTGCCGCCGTGCCGAGCTGACGCGGTCCCGCGGCCGAGAATGCCGTACCGGCTGGATGCCTTAACCGGTTGCCCGCCGATGGCGCGCTCTGGAAGCATCATGCGCTGTGGAGGAGCGCCCTGCGGGCCTGGCGGACGGCGAGGTAGCCGCTGCGCTAGCACGGCACTGGGGTCTCGCCGCGACCGGTCTTCGCTACGCCCCGGTCGGGTTCGGCGGCTACCACTGGTCCGCGGACGACGCCGACGGCGGCCGCTGGTTCGTGACGGCCAGCGACCTGGCCAGGTATGACTCCTTCGCCTGCCTGGAGCAGGCCATGTCCGCGGCGGTCCGGCTGGTGCTGGCCGGCCTGGAGTTGGTGGTGGCCCCGGTGCCGGCCGCGTCCGGCCGCGCTGCCTGCCTGGCCGGCCCGCGGTATGCGATCACGGTGGCACCTTTCGCCGACGGCACCCCGGGCCGGTGGGGCGATCCCCTGACCACGGCCGGCCGGGCGGCGGTCACCGGGATGCTCGCGCGCCTGCATGCCGTCCGCGCGGACCCAGCCGACGTGCCCGTCCGGGCCCTGGAACTGCCAGATCGCGGCGTTATCGAAGCCTCATTGCGGGACCATGCAGGATCGTGGCGGGCCGGCCCGTACGGCGAGCCTGCCCGGGTCCTGGTGAACGAGCACGCGGCGAGCCTGGCCACAGCGCTGGACACCTTCGACGAGCTCACCGCGGAGCTCACCGCCTCCGCCGGCGAGCTGGTGATCACGCACGGCGAGCCGCACGCCGGCAACCTCATCCGCTCAGGCGACGGGCTGCTGCTGATCGACTGGGACCTGGTCGGGCTAGCCCTGCCCGAGCGGGACCTGTGGTGGATCGTCTCGGACTCCGGTGCCGAGGCCGCACAGTACGCTCAGCTCACCGGCCGCACGCTGAGTGAGGCGGCGCTGTCGTTCTACCGGCTGCGCTGGGACCTGGCCGACCTGGCAGAGTTCCTTGCCTGGTTCCGCGGCCCGCACGAACGGTCCGCGGACGCCGAGACAGCCTGGCACGGGCTGACTGACATCCTCGATCGGCTGGCAGCTGCGTAAAGGGAACGCATCATCAGCCCCAACGAGGGCGACCGTGCTGGTCAGACCGGAAAGTCACCGATCTGGTCGTCTTACAGGTTACGGGCGACGAAGGCCAGACAGTCCCTTCGTTACCGACGGTGACAGCCCCGGGGTCGTGCGATACACGATATCCGCCGTTCTGTACTGGAGCCGCCGCTTCGGTCTGGTCTGGTAGAGGCGCACAGAACTGGATCTTCTGTTGCGTTGTCAGCCGGTCCGGGGCCGGATCCGCTCCAGGCCCGGCGTTCGGGATGGGCCCGTTCGCGTCGAGACGTTAGCCCTCGGTAGTGCCCGGCGGGCCGGCGAGGGCGGTCTGCAGGCTCGTCAGGCACCACGCCTGCCACTGGCCGGGTTCCCAGCCGCGGTCCATGCAGAACAGCCGGCAGGTGTCCTCGCTGAGGACGGCGTAGATGATGTCGCCGGCCTGGTCGACGGTCACGCCGGCGGGGAAGCCGGGCTTGGCCGCGAGCAGCGCGGCCAGGCCCCGGTCGGTCTGGTAACGCCGGGCCCGCTGGGTGGCCAGGACCTCGGCGACCTCCGCGTCGGCGCAGGCCTCCTGGACGCGCAGGTATATCGGCGTGGCCCGGGCGACGATGGCGGTCCCCTCGACGACCAGCAGCCGGAGCGCCCGCCGCAGGTCGGGTTCCTCGCGCAGCGCGCTGACCCACGGCCGTTCCAGGACGGCCAGGTCCTCGTCGTCGCCGGCCACGCTCCGGTCGAATGCCGCGCTGAGGATCTGCACCTTGCTGCCGAAGCTGAGGTACAGCGTCTGGACGGCGACAGAGGCCCCCGCGGCGATGTCGGCCATCGTCGTGTACAGGTACCCGCGCTCGGTGAACAGCTGGTGCGCTGCCCGGACGACCCGGGCCTTGGTGGCGCTGGCCCGCGCGGTGCGCGCGGCGTAACGGCGCTGGTGCAGGCCGGCGGGCTGGGCAGGGGAACTGGTCATTGACGGGCAGTCTACCACACTGTAATGTGTAACTGTAATGGTATTACAGTTACTCTCCGGAACAGGACAGTGATGCAAGGTGGACGTCGTCGAAGCCCTCACCCTCGCCCACGAGCGCGCGGCCGGAGTGGTCGCCGGCCTGGGCGGCGCGCTGGACCAGCCGACTCCCTGCGAGAGGTGGGACGTCCGGGCGGTGCTCAACCACCTGGTCGGCATCACCTGGATGTTCACGCTCGTCAACCAGGGCCAGCAGGCCGGCGAGGGGGACGGAGACCTGCTCGGCGCCGACCCTTCGGCCGCCCTGGCGGCCGCCCGCGACGCCAACCTGGCGTCATGGCGCGCGCCCGGCGCGCTCGACGGCGACCGGGCCTACCCGTTCGGCGCCTTCCCCGCCCCGGCCGCCGCGCTGGTCAACCTGGAGGAAGTGGTCGTCCACACCTGGGACCTGAGCAAGGCCACCGGCCGGGACCCGGCCATCGACCCGGCGGTCGCCGAGCTGGTCTACAGCTTCTGCCGCTCGATCCCCCTCGACGACTACCGCGCGCACGGCGCCTTCGGCCCCGCGGTGCCGGTTCCCGCCGCGGCCCCCGTCACCGACCGGCTCGTCGCCCTGCTGGGACGCGAGCCGTGAGCGGCGTCCCGGCCCCGGCCGGCCGGGCCGGCGGGCTGGCCGTCATCGGCGCCGGGGTGGCGCGGACCGGAACCCAGTCCCTCAAGCTCGGACTGGAGCACCTGCTCGGCGCGCCCTGTCACCACATGACCGAGGTGTTCGCCAACCCGGGCCAGGTCCCGGCGTGGATCGACGCCATCGACGGCCGCCCGGCGGACTGGAGCGCGATGCTGGCCGGCTATGCCGCCACCACGGACTGGCCCGGGGCCAGCTTCTGGCCCGAACTGCTCGCGGCCAACCCCGGCGCCCTCGTCGTGCTGTCGGTCCGCGATGCCAGCACGTGGTACCGCAGCGCCTCACTGACCGTGTTCGACATCTTCGACTACCTGCCGGCCGAGGCCGCGCCCTGGATGCAGGCCCTCCGCCGCCTGCTCCAAGAGCGGTTCTGTGACCGTTTCGGCAACCGGGCCGCGATGATCGACGCCTACGAGCGGCACAACGCCGAGGTCCGGCGCGGCGTCCCCGCCGCCCAGTTGCTGGAGTGGCACCCCGAGCAAGGCTGGGAACCCATCTGCGCCCGGCTCGGCCTCCCGGTCCCCGCGCACCCGTTCCCCGCCGTGAACACCATCGCCGAATTCCGAGCCGAGTACCAGATGCCGCCGGTCACGGCCCGCACCGGAAACGAGCCGGCCCCCAGCACCCGCACTGGCCACGAAGTGCCGCTGGAGTACTAAGCCTAGCCAGAACCAGCGGTTCTGTGCACGGCGCGTGGTCCACCGGCGCGGCGTGTGGCAGAGGACAGAGTCGGCGATCTGAAATTGCTTGGGCGAGTAACAATGCGCCCGCTTGTCACGCTGCGCGACTGCGAGGAGCGGCCGGGCCTGTTGCTGGCCACTTCGGATCGCGGCCGATGATGTGTCCTGCCGTTTATCAGGGATTATGCGTGGGAGTCATCCCGGCCGCCCGGCGGCAAGCCTGAGCGGCGAACCCGGACTACGAGAGGGGATGTGCGGCTATCTCGGATGACCTGGCGCTGGTCTGGTAGCGGCCCGGTGCCGTCGGCCTCAGCGGATTCCGCGGCGAAGCTGCGGAGCGCGGTCCGGGAGAGGCCGAGAAGGATGGCCGTGGCGGTGAGGGCGCCGGCGAGCGGGAAGGCGGCGGCGGTTCCGGCGGTGTGTACTACGGCGGTGGTGAGGGCGACCGAGACGGGGAACGCGCCGGCCGATGCGAGCATGACCAGGCTCATGATGCGGCCGAGGGCCGCGGTGGGGAACGAGCGCTGCAGGGTGGTCACGATGATGAGTTCGCCTATCGCGTTGGCCAGCCCGAAGGCGGCGGCGGCGACGGCCGCTCCGGTGAGCCCGGCGAGGGGGAACAGTGCCAGGGCGGTGGTCTGGGCGAGGAAGAGGCGGCAGGCGGTCACGGCTGGCCGTCGGGAGCGGATCCGGGTGCCGAGGGTGGTGCCGGCTACCGCCCCGGCTGCCAGCATGGCGAGCACGAGGCCGTAGCCCGATGTCCCGAAGCGCTGGTGCGCCAGGACGGGCAGGGCCACGGCGAACACGCCGCTGGAGGCGAGGTTGCCGGCCAGCACGACGAGGAGCATGATCGGCAGCGCGGGAGTCGCCGCGAGCACGGCCCGGATGTTCGGCGCGGCGTGGTGTTCCTGGGGCGTGATGGCGGCCGGTCGCAGCGGCGTAAGGGTGAGGGCGGAGATGGCGAAGGTGGCCGCGTCGAGGGCGAAGGCGGCGGCCGGCCCGGCCCGGGCCACAAGCAAAGCGCCGATCAGCGGCCCCGCCAGGCGGCCTGCCTGGCGGGCGCTGGTGAGTGTGGCGTTGGCGCGCCGCAGGAGGGGTCCGGGCGCGATGGCGGGCATGAGCGCGTACCGGCTGGGGATGAACGCGCCCTCGCCGCCGCCGGCCAGCGCCGAGAAGAGCGCGAGCGTGACGAGCGAGGGCGGGCGGAGGGCCGCCTGGACCGCGAGGCCGCCGATCAGCGCGGCGCGGAGCATGTCCACGAGGAGCAGGACGCGGCGGGCGCCGAGCCGGTCGCACAGCAGGCCGCCGGCCGGCATGGCTGCCGCGCGGCCGATGCCGTAGGCGGCGAGAGTGGCCCCCAGCGCCGCCGCCCCGCCGTGGCCGGTCAGCACGTACCAGGGCAACGCCACCGCGTAGCAGCCATCGCCGATCGTCGAGGCCGCCTGGCCGCCGGCAAGCAGCCGGATCCCGCGGCCGCTTCGCGTCGCGCCGGGACCGGCGGCCAGTTCCCGCTCTTCTGGTGCGCGGGCCGTGACCACGGTGCTGGCGGGTGCCTGACCGGGGCGCGGGGTGATAGCCGGCCCGGTTCGGCTTGTTCTCATCGGGTCCTCCGGGCTGGTGGATGGAACGTGTGTGTCGCGGGGCTACCCGCCGTCCCTCTTCGTCAGGCGCCGGGTATGGCGGTGACCTCGTGGGCGGGCTGGGTGATCATGTCGGGCTCGCCGGGGATGCCGAGCTCGCGGAGTCCGGGCAGGATCCTGGTCTGGACGAACATGCCGAACAGCTCCTCGCTGTCCCAGACGTCGGTCATGCGCAGCACGCCGTCGCCGAACGAGGCGACGTGGTAGCGCATCCCGGCGGGCGCGTCGCGGTCCCAGCCGACGAGCTCGCGAAGCGCGTCGTACTGGCCGGGGGTGATGCCGTCCCACTTCTGCATGATGACGGTGGCCATGGTGATTCCTCCTGGCGGTGATGGTGGTGGTGTGGCGGTAAAAACGGAATTACAGAGGCAGCGGGTTGCTGAGCACGCCGGTGCCCGGCAGGCGGCCGGTGAGCGTGCGGATGAAGTCGAGGGCGTCGATGTCGACGCGCTCGCCGCCCTGGCCCTGGCGGAAGGTCCCGCCGGCCGGGCCGTCCAGGACGAGCTCGAACGGCTGCCCGTGGATGGCGGCCCATTCGGCGACGATGCCGGCGACCAGCCGGCCGTCGTGGCCGGGGGTGAGCTCCATCGGCCTGCCGGTCGCGCGGCAGATGTCGATGCGGTGGCACCAGGTGTCGCGGGTGAACCCCACGTCGAGGAGGTATTTGAGCGGTTGCCAGCCGATCGGCGGGCCGAACGGGAGTGGCACGAATCGCATCGGCGGCGGCGTGCGCCACCGGCCCCGGACCGCCCTCGGGCCTACCTCCTTGAGCTGGCCGGCGATCTCGGCGTCGGACAGATGAGCGCGCTCGCGGATCTGCAGCTCGTTCAGGCCGTCAACCCAGTGATGCGAGTCGATCTGCTTGTTCAGCGGCAGCCCCCGGCGCATCTGGTGCGCGAACTCCCGGACCGAGGCCTGCGCGTCGGCCGAGCCGAGCACGTGCAGGGCGATCTTGCGGACGTCCCAGGCGGCGCAGTCGGTGGGCAGCGCCCACTCCTGCGTCGCGAGCGCGGCGGTCAGCTCCGCGAACCGCCGGTATTCCTCCTCGGCCAGGCGGCGGGCTTCGCCGCGGTCGATGCGGTCAGCTTTCATGTGTTCCTCCCCTTGCGGTGGCGTCGTCGACCAGCAGGTCGACGAGGCGGTCGAGATGGCGTGCCCAGCGGTCGCCGCCAGGGTCGTTGCTGAGCTGGGCGTCCATGAGACCGCCGACCATGGCGACGATGCAGTCGATGTCCCCTTGCTCGGTCACCCCGGCGGCCAGCATCAGCGTGACCACGCGGCCCAGCGCCTCCTCGGCCAGCGCGTACGATTCGGGCGAGGGCGCGAAGCCGGGTATGGGCCGCTGGAACAGCAGCTGGTGGCGGGCGGGGTCCTCGCATGCGAACGTCATGAAGATCGTCAGGCACTGCTTGAGCGCTTCACGGGGCTCACCGGAGAAGGTCGCGGCGTTCAGCCGCTCGACCAGCTGCCGGTTGCCGTCCGCGAACATCGCGTCGTACAGGGCGTTCTTGGAGTCGAAGTACTCATAGAGCGACGGCTGCCGGATCCCGACCTCGCGCGCCAGGGAGTGCAGCGACACTCCGGCGATCCCGTGCACCCGGGCCAGCGTCCAGGCAACCGCGACGATCTGCGCCGTCCTTGCCTCCCGGCGCTTCGCGACCGGGCTGGCCTTCACCGGGCTCAGAGTGCGGCCGGCTCGTACGCAGGCACCGCCACTGCCGGGCGGCCGGCCCCAGCCGGACGCCGGCCCCAGCCGGCGGCCCGCAGCGCGAACCGCTGGAGGATGCCGGGGTCCCGGGGCGCCGTCGCGAGCAGTTCCTCGTGCCGGCTGCGGACCAGGGCGGGGGCGGTGTAGATCGGGGTCATCGGGTCCTCCTCGGCGAGTTCCTATCGTTGATAGGAGATTAGCCTATCGTCGATAGGCAAGTCAAGGGGTCTTCTTCGCGCCGGGCAGGCGAACTGGTGCGCGGGTCTTTGCGCGACGGCCATGAGCACGCCGGCGACTTCGCGGGCTTCCGGCTCGGAATCATCGTCCGCGCCGAGGACAGCCATGAAACCTACGTGGCGATCCGGATCACCGCTTCGGTGCACAAGAACCTGACCGCCACCATCCCGAACCGCGCACACGGGTGCGATCCTGGCGCATGGTTCCCCGAATACGCCCCCTTACCTTCTTCGTGGGCGCCGGACAACGGTTACGGTGCTCACGGGAGTCCGGCGGTGCCGGTATGGCTCTTTGCCCCCTGCAGTAGTCATGGCCTGGGGGGTGTTGCCGCCGGCACCGCTGGTGCGTGAACCTCTGATGGGGACATGCGGCTTGGATCGCTGATTCGTAAGGTGGATGGCGGCGAGCGCACCGCAACGGACTTCCCGCAGGTCAACGGGGTTACTACGACGCAGGGGGAAGGGGCAGGGGTGGCAACGCCCTCGCAGGTGAGCGTGTGGGTCGGCCTCGACGTGGGCAAGGAGACCCACTTCGCCGACGTGCTGGACAACGACGGGGAGCGCCTGTTCAGCCGGGGAATCTCGAACGACCAGGCGGACATCGAGGCCTTGATCGACCGGGCCGGGCAGCACGGCGTCCCGGGCCTGGTGATCGACCAGCCCGGCTCCATCGCGCAGCTCGTACTGGCCGTGGCCGCGCGGCGGGAGGTCCCGGTGGCCTACGTGCCCGGCCTGGTCATGCGGCGGGCGGCGGACCTCTACCCGGGCGAGGCCAAGACCGGCGCGACGCGTACATCATCGCGGACACCGCCCGGACCAGGCGGAAGCAGGTCCACTGGCTGGATGCCTCCAGTGACGAGCTGCTCGCGCAGCTCCGCGTCCTGAACGGGTTCGACACCGACATGGCCGAGGACCAGACCCGGATCACGAACCGGCTCCGCGACGCGCTGACCAGCATCGCCCCGGCCCTGGAGCGGGCGCTGGGCAACAGGCTGCAGCACGCCGGGATCCGCGGCCTGGTCGCGGCGTTCCCGACCCTGACGGCGCTGCGGGCCGCCGGCCCGGACAGGATCCGGGAGACGGTCGCGCGCCGGTCGCCGCGGATCGCGGGCAAGACCGCCGAGGCCGTCGCGAAGGCCCTGGCCGCGCAGGACGTCACGATGCCCGCCGAGAAGGCGGCCGGCCGGGTCATCGCCGAACTGGCCGGCGAGCTGGACCGGGTCTTCACGCGCCGGGACGCCCTCGCGAAGGAGATCGAGGAGGCGTTCCTCGCCCACCCTTTCGGTGAGATCCTCGCGTCCCTGCCAGGAATAGGCCCGCGCACCGGCGCGAGGATCCTCGCCGAGATCGGCGACGGCTCCGGCTTCGCCAGCGGCGCCAAGCTCGCCGCCTACGCGGGCCTCGCCCCCGTGACCAGGCAGTCCGGCACCAGCCTCAACGCCGAGACACGCAGCAGAAGAGGCAACCACCGGCTCAAGAACGCCATGTTCCTCGCGGCCTTCGCCTCGCTGCGAGATCCCGCGTCCAAGGCCTTCTACGACCGCAAGAGAGCCGAGGGCAAACGGCACAACGCCGCCCTGATCTGCCTCGCGCGGCGACGCTGCGACGTCATCCTCGCCATGCTCCGCAACCGCGAGCCCTACCAGCCCGACCGGTCCCGGGCAGCCAAGGCAGCCTGACCCCCGCGACACGACACCCGCCCGCACCGGAACGCCCGGCACGGGCGGGCTGTCGCGCTGCCCGCGCCCAGCTTCCCGGCAAAAACACTCAAACATCACAAATCCCCTGGCACCTTAAGTCCAGGCAAGGAAAGCGGGCAAGCCCGCTTGGCCCGAAACCCTTGACAAGGAACATGGGGACACCCCTCGGAACGCGAACTGCTCCCAGCCGAACAGGCATGGTCCAACATCATGGATCCGAAGGCAACGGCACAGCTACTCGAAGAACCGCCCTGACCTCCGGCACCAGCGCAGCCGAACACGGCGCGCACTCCCGCCGTTAGGTGTGGTTGCAGGGTGTGCTGCGGCGGACCAGAGGCGGCGTCCAGAGCTGGCGATTCTGTGTCACTGGAAATGAAGCTTGACGACCTGCGGGCAGCGGGCAGGCTCGATGCTGTTGGTCAAGTGACACCGCTCCACGTGGCGCGAGCCGGCGCTCGCGCCCCAGCCCGCCGCTCAGAACATGATCACCCCAGACGCCATATCACAAACTGGGACTGTAGTACCGGGCAGCGTAGGCCTGCTCGACCCGCTCGGAGAACTCCTCCAGAGTAAGCCGGTCCGACACTAGATGGTGTTGCAACCACGCCACCGCTTGCTCGCGCTCGACGTCAGAGACGCGTTGGTCCGGATCTCCCAATCGTCCGGCATCCGCAGCCATACGGGAATGGTCGCGCATCGCGACCCGAATGATTTCCTGCACATTGGACGGGCAAACGACGCAACTTCCGGGTCCAAACAGCCGATGGCCCCTAAAGAAGCTGGACGCGTAGACGCGGCGCGCCGTGGGTAGTCCCTGCGCCAGGCGACTGTGGCGCGCGGAGGAGCACTGGAGGCGGACCGGCCGCCTGACGCTGGCTGTGGCTTTCACTGCGGTGGTTGTTTGGCTCTTCGATGCGACCTGACTGACGCCGATGTGCACCGATCAGCGCAGCGACCTGAACGCCGCTCGCATCTCGCCCGCAAAGAGTTCCGGTTGTTCCCAGGCGGCGAAGTGACCGCCCTTCTCGAGTTCGTTGAAGTACACGAGGTTGGGGTAGGCGCGCTCGGCCCAGCTGCGCGGTACGGGGATTATCTCTCCTGGGAACCTGCTCACGGCCGCAGGGATCGAGACTACGCCGCCGACCTTGGTTTTGTGGGCGCTGTCCTCCCAGTATATGCGGGCCGAGGACGCCGCTGTGTTCGTGAGCCAGTAAAGCGTGATGTCGTCGAGCATCTCATCTTTCGTGAGCGCGCGCTCGGGTTCGCCGTCCGTGTCGGTCCATTCCGCGAACTTCTCGTAAAACCAAGCGGCCAAGCCGACCGGCGAGTCCGCGAGCGAGTAGCCGATCGTTTGCGGGCGCGTGCTATTCATCGCCCGGAAGCCCGAGCCGCGCGCGGCAAAATTTTTAGATCCTTCATAGGCGATCGTTTCCTCGGCCGAGAGGCCCGCCGGCGCCGGTTCACCGTACTTGAGCGCCTTCGCGACCTCGGGAGGCACGGCCGTTTGCATGTTCGGCG
>Ga0181525_10001523_pt1 | contig 19677 bp, 15 predicted proteins | sample PEATcosm2014_Bin_48_FD_121100 | JGI IMG/M metagenome (GOLD analysis project Ga0181525, IMG submission 121100) | Peatland microbial communities from MTU Mesocosm Facility, Houghton, MI, USA - PEATcosm2014_Bin06_10_metaG | ecosystem: Environmental > Terrestrial > Soil > Wetlands > Peat | place...
ATCGAAGACGACAACGCGGGAAGCGCCGCTCTCGGCCTTCACCAACGCTTCCATCTCCGGATAATAGACACGGCGCACTTCATCGTCGCTGTAGAAGTCGGCAATCTTGGTGTCGTGGCGCACGAAACGGAAGCCCTCGCGGTCGAGCAACAGATCGCTAGCCAACGGGCGGCCGTTACGGATGATGACCCGGCGCGGGTCGAGCTTGCCGCCGCGCATGTCCGCGGTGCCACCGGGACCGGCCTCGGTGACGAGCTTCTCGCCGGTATCGACGAGATAATTCAGCGTCGCTTCGATCGCCGGAATGGTTTCGGGCGTGGGATGCCGTTCGAGAACCTGATCCATCGCCAACTCCGTTCGTAAAAAATGCGTGGTCATAAGATAGACCCCCGGCCAGGTCTGGTTAAGAGGCGGCGATTGTTGCGCATTCAATGCCGCCATGCGCCCCGGGCACACGCAAAGAGTGGCCCGCACTCTGAACAATCATTCATCCGATGCACCCATTCTCTGCAGACGCTACAATGAAGAAATTTTTACGCGCATTTTTGTGCGTTCGCGGAATGGCACCGCTTGGCAGCGCGCGCGTTGGTGAGGATAGTACGCGTTCCGCGTGGGATGAGCGAAGTGAGCGCTGCGCCAAAGGCCACCGATTGTTACCGCGACCCGCGCGCAAGGCTGATCGCCATCGGGCTCGCCAGCGTCATGCTCGGCCTCTCGGCCCACGCGGCGTGGAGCGTCGACTGCAAGCCCCACCGCTTCCGGCCGCCGTTCTTTGTAAACACCATGGGACCTTGCGTCTTCGATCCGGCAAGCTTGAGCTTTCAGGGCGAACCCGCGCTGCAAGCCCAATGCTTGATGCGTGGCATGGATAATTCGCGAAATCTGGCGCCGGCTTCGGAGAGCCTGCCGTTCGCGCTTGCAAGCCGCGTCGGCCAGGACACCGGCCTGCCCAGCCGCGAAGTCTTGAGCAGCTATCTGTCCAGGCAGAATCTGGAATGGGATTTCGCCGCCTATCTGTGGCAGCCGCTGTCGCGCGCGCACGATAACGACCCGGACGCGCCGATGGCGCGCTATTTCGTCGTTCACGACACCAGCGGGCCGAATTTCGGACGGCGGCCCTTCCCGAGCAACATCGACGGCGAGGCCAACTTCAACAAGCTCGCTGACTTTAAATGCGACGACGGCTGGGGCAAGGCGCATGTGGTCGTCAATCGGACGGGCGAGATGCTGCTCGATCACGAGTTCTCCATCCCCTGGCGCGAAACGCGATTTGAGCAGGCGGCGAATTTCTCCGGCGCCTTGAAGGGGCTGTTTCTGCATGTCGAACTCATTCAGCCGCGCAAGAGTGCTGGCCGCGGCTGGCGCAACGACGCGCAGTCGCCGGACCCCGCTTTCACCGGCGCGCAATATGACCGCCTCGCGCTTCTTTATCTGATTGCCAGCGTGCGCGCCGAGCGCTGGCTCATTCCGGCATTCCACGCGGCACTCGACGCCGACATTCGCAACGGCCACGACGATCCGTTGAATTTCGATATCGGCAGCTTCGCCGCGAGCCTCGACAAGCTTATGACCACGTTGCAAGGGCCGGGCGAGATGCAGGCGGCGCATCAATGAGGGACTGGCGCGAAACACTCTTGGTCGGCTTCCTTGCCGCGCCTTTTTTTGCGGCCCCCGCGACGGCGCAAGAAAGCGTGCAAGAGAACGTGCAAGCGACCGCGCAAGAAAGCGTGCGAGAAAGCCTGCAAGAGTCGGCCGTGGCTCCGGCGCCGGCAGCGCCGGACATGAAAGCCCCGCGCGTCATCACGCTTGACCCAGACTGGGAGGCGGCGCGCGCGGCGCTGGCCGGGATTAACTTTCCGCCCCCACGCGACGAAGCCACTAGCGACGCACCGGACGCGCTCAAACGGCTCAATGTGGCGACGGAAAAGATCCTGCCAAACATTGCCACAAGCGGCGTGCCGGTGCTGCTACCGCTCGACACGGACGCGCTCCTACGCGATCAGGCGCAAGGGATTACCGGCGACACCAGCAAATATTTTGCAAGCTTTTACACGCCGGCTTTCTTCTATCCCGGCCCTTCCGGCTACGACGCGGCCTTTACACTGCAGCCTGGCGACAATGCGGGCGGCGAACACGACGTCGGTCGGCCGGTCGACGTGCAGATTTCCGCCTCGTCTATGATCTACGAGCTGGACGGTCCCACCGTGGATCAGGAAACGCCAGTGCCGGCGCTCGAGCCGGAATTTCACGGCATCCGCCGCGTCCTGCTGGAAAGCCGCGTGCGTTACATCTTCACACGCTTTGGCGTGCCTTATTTCGTCTCGATCCTCTGCTCCGACGGCTCAAGATACGCGCGCCGCATTTCCTGCCGCGACGCCGATCAGGTTGCGGTGCATTTCGTCAAAGAGCTCCATCTCGCGGGCGGCACACCTTCGCACGCAGCGACACCAACCGCGCAGACCGCGCCGCCGGCCATCGCACGGCCGGATCAGATGTCGTTCGACTTCACCTATCATCCGCCCGGCGATCTTTTGCCCGGCACTGGCATGCAGGGTCATGGCGGCCGCGCCGACGCGACCGTCTACGCCGCGATCCGCTTTCCAATGGCGCGCGCGCCGGCCTACATCAACTCGCAATCATTCATGAACTGGGGCAATTGCGATTTGACCGGCCTCGTCCGCCTCGGCGGCCGCGGCAAGGATGCCGCCTATCATTGCCGCGTCAATGAGCTGCGGCTGTTTAACGACGAGACCAGAAACTACACCTATCCGTGGCGGGATAATTTCTGCGAACACCGCCATTACCAGGTCCCCCAATGCCTCGGCGGGCTCGGCCACCAGGGCGAGGATATACGGCCGAGCTCGTGCAAGCTGCGCAACGAAGAGGCCGGCCGTTGCGAGCCCTATCAAGACGACGTGGTCGCTGTGCGTGACGGCATGGTGTTGCGCACGGCCGGCGCCGAAGCGCTCTATCTCGTGGTCGACGCGCCCAGCGAGCACATCCGCTTCCGCTATCTACACATGAATCCGCACATGCTCGACCTCGCCGGTATGGTCAGCGGCCGAGCGCTGCAGGAAGGCGACGTGTTGGGTACGGTCGGGGATTACGGCGCGCGCGAAGGCGGCACCTCGTATCATCTGCATTTCAACGTGCAGGTGCCGACGCGGCAAGGCTGGCTGTTCGTCAATCCCTACATGACTTTGGTCGCGGCCTACGAGCGGCTGATCGGCGCCCGCGGCGCGATCGTCAACGACTCGCCGACCGCTTCCGCTCCTCCCCAACCGGCGGCAGTGGATGCTATGGTGCCGGCGGACTCCACGCCGAAGATCGCACGCGAGAGCGACACCCGCAGTGAACAGATCGCCGCCGCGCATTGCACGACGCACTTTTTTCACGGCCACCGCCGGCGCGTTTGCCGGCCTGATGTTGCCGAGAACCGCGGGCGCCCGCGCCGCTCATCTGTCGTTCACGCAGTGGATCGACGCGTTCCGCTCAAAGGCGATCGCGCGCGGCATCGAGCCGGAGACCTACACGCACGTCATGAGCGCGGTTGAGCCGGACACCACCGGGCTCGAAGCAATCCGCAATCAGGCCGAATTCAGTCTCCAGCTCTGGCAATATCTCAACCGCGCCACCTCCGACTGGAAGATCGCCGCCGGCCAAGAGAAAGCGAAACAATACGCGCCGCTCCTTGCCCGCATCGAGCGCGATTACGGCGTCGAACCCGCGTTCATGCTCGGCGTGTGGGGCATCGAGTCGGCATTCGGCGATCCCATCGTCGAGAAAAATCACATGCGGCCGGTGATCCCGTCCCTGGCGACGCTCGCTTGGGCCGAGCCGCGCCGCCGCGCCTATTGGGAAAGCGAACTGATCAATGCGCTGACCATCGTCCAGCGCGGCTGGGCGACGCCCGCGGACATGATCGGCTCGTGGGCCGGCGCCATGGGCCACACTCAATGGATGCCGGAAGTCTGGTTGCATATCGGCACCGATTACGACGGCGACAGGAAAATATCGCCTTACGGCCCGCCCGACGACGCGCTCGCGTCCACCGCGCGTTATTTCGTCGAGCGCGGTAATTACCGGCGCGGGGAGCATTGGGGCTACGAGGTGCGCATGGCGGATGCGCGCCCTGGCCATACCTCGCGCAACACTGGCTCGCGCAGTTACGCCGCCTGGCAGGTGCTCGGCGTCGTCCGCGCCGACGGCAAGCCCTATCCGCAGCCGGACGCCACCGCGCGTCCTTGGGTGCCGGCGCCGGGAGGTCCGGCCTTCCTGATCGGGCCGAATTTTTTCGCAGCGAAGAGCTACAATCCATCCATGGCGTACGCGCTTGCGCTCGTTTATCTCGGCGATCGCTGCGCCGGCGGCGCGCCTTTCGTGCAGCACTTTCCCGGCAGCGAGCCGTCGCCGACTTTGGCGGAAATCGAGGAAATCCAACAAAGGCTGACCGCGCTCGGCTTCGACACCGGCGGCGCCGACGGCCGCGTTGGGCTGGCCACAACCATCGCGGCCCGCGACTTCCAGCGCCGCCTCGGCATCGAGCCCGCCGACGGTTATGCTGGCGTCAAGCTGCTCGCCCGCTTGCGTCAGGGCTCGTGATCCGGTTCGATCCCGCCTGAGAAGACTTTAGAAAAGAGGAACGCCCCCGATGGCTCCCTACCGACCCGCAACCGCACGCTATACCGGGAAGCCGGCCACCCCGGACATACCGATCGGCGCGCTGGAACGCCCGACCCCCGCCGGCGTCAACGCGCCCGCTTTCGGCAGCGACGTAGTCGCCGAAACGCTGCGCGCGCTCGACATCCCGTATATCGCTGTCACGCCAGGCGCGAGCTATCGCGGCCTGCATGACAGCATCGTCAATTATCTCGGCAATACCACTCCGCAGATGCTGCTGTGCGTGCACGAGGAATCCGCCGTCGCCATCGCCCAGGGCTACGCCAAGGTCACCGGCAACGCGATGGCCGCGGCCGTGCATTCCAATGTCGGGCTGCAGCACGCGTCGATGGCGATCTTCAATGCGTGGTGCGACCGCATGCCGGTTGTCGTGCTGGGTGCGACCGGACCGGTGGACGCGATGAAGCGCCGGCCGTGGATCGACTGGATCCATACCGCGCGCGATCAAGGCGCGCTCATCCGCGACTACACCAAGTGGGACGACCAGCCGGCCTCGCCCGGCGCCGCACGCGAGGCGCTTCTTCGCGGTGCCTGGATCGCCAACACCGCGCCGCAAGGCCCGGTCTATATCAATCTCGATGCCGAGATGCAGGAGGCCAAGCTCGCCGAGCCGCTGCCGCCGATCGACGCCGCGCGCTTTATGCCGCCCGTGGTTACCGCCGCGCCTGCCGACCTCGTTCACAAGGCGGCGGCAATGCTCAAATCAGCGAAACAGTTAGTGATCCTCGCCGGCCGCGCCTCGCGCAGCGAAGAGGCGTGGAAGGCCCGCATCGCGCTCGCCGAAGCGCTCAACGCCCAAGTCGTCACCGATCTTAAAATCGGCGCGAGCTTCCCCACCGATCATCCGCTCCATGCCGGCGCGCCGCGCGACGTCACGCCCGACACCATCCCCGCCATCCGCAACGCCGACGTGATTCTAAGCCTTGACTGGGTCGATCTTGCCGGCGCGCTGCGCGCGTTAGGCCCCTCGCCCGCCGCGAAGATCATCCAGGTCTCGCTCGATCACCGCATCCACAGCGGCTGGAGCATGGACCATCAGGCACTGCCGCCAGTCGATCTGTTCCTGTCCGCCGATCCCGATCTGGTCGTGCCAGAGTTGGTCAAGGCCGTCGGTACCGCGAGCAAGCCGCGGGTCGCACCGCGCCCGCAAGCGCAAGCGCAAGCAGCCGATCGCGAACCCCCCGGCTTCACTAACGAGCACATCGCGCGTGCGCTGCGCCGGGTTATCGGCGAGCGTCCGGCCACGCTGACGCATCTGCCGATCTCCTGGGAGGACCGCTGGTGGACATTTCGCCATCCGCTCGACTTCCTCGGCTCCGACGGCGGCGGCGGCATCGGCGGCGGTCCCGGTATTGCCGTCGGCGCGGCTTTGGGGCTGAAAGACTCCGGCCGACTGCCGATCGCGGTCTGCGGCGACGGCGATTACCTGATGGGCGTTACGGCCTTATGGACAGCGGTGCATTACAATATTCCGCTCCTCTTCGTCATCGCCAACAACCGTTCGTTCTACAACGACGAACTGCACCAGGAGCGCATGGCGCGCATGCGCGGCCGCCCGGTAGAAAATAAATGGATCGGCCAGCGCATGGCAGACCCGGACATCGATCTCGCCGCCATGGGACGCGCGCAAGGCGCCGCGGGCTTCGGACCGATCTTGAACGCAAGCGATCTTCCCGCGGCGCTGGAACAAGCCATCGCCGCCGTCGATGCCGGCCAAGTCGCCGTTGTCGACGTGCGGGTCGAGCCCGGTTACAACGCTGGCCTGACCGCCGCGATGACCCGCGCCAAAAGCTGAACAAAAGCCAAAAGAGGAAACGAACATGAACACCGCCGTGCCGCTTAAATCGGTCAGGGCCGAGCCGCTCAAACTTCCCGAACACCGCGACGCGTTCTACGGCGGTGCGTGGCACAAGCCGAAATCCGGACGCTATGTGGATTCGATCAATCCCGGCACGGCGGAGTCGCTCGGACCGGTCGCAGATTGCGGCGCAGCCGACATCGACGCGGCCATTGCCGCGGCGAAAGGAGCTTTCGAGGGCTGGCGCAATACGCCGCCGCTCGAACGCGCGCGACTCCTCAAGCGGATCGCCAATGTGCTGCGCGAGCATGCCGACGAGCTCGCGCTGATCGACGCCGCCGATTGCGGCAATCCGGTGCACGAGATGGTGATGGACGCGACTGTCGCCGCCGCGATGATCGACTTTTACGCTGGCCTGGTGACGGAGGTGAAAGGCGCGTCGATCCCCATGGGTCCGGGCGTGGTCAATTTTTCGGTGCGCGAGCCGCGCGGCGTCGTCGGCCGCATCATTCCGTTCAATCACCCCTTCATGTTCTGCGCCGGCAAATCCGGCGCGCCGCTGGCGACCGGGAACACGGTCGTGATGAAGCCGCCGGAACAGGCGCCACTGTCGTCGCTCCGGCTTGCCGAACTGATCGGCGGCATCCTGCCGCCGGGCGTACTCAACATCGTGCCGGGCGGCCGCGAAGCCGGCGCTACTTTGTCCGCCCATCCTGGCGTTGCCATGATCGCGCTGGTCGGCTCGGTGCCGACCGGCCGCGCGGTGATGAAGGCTGCGGCCGATACCCTCAAGCCCGTGATGCTCGAACTCGGCGGCAAGAACGCGCTGATCGCGTATCCCGACGCCGATCCCGACGACATCGCCCAAGGCGTGGTCGGCGGCATGAATTTCACCTGGTGCGGGCAATCCTGCGGCTCGACCAGCCGCGCCTTCATCCACGAGTCGATCTGCGACGCCGTGCTCACGAAAGTAAAAACCAACATCGCGCATTTCAAGCCCGGCATCGCCACCGACCGCGCGACCACCATGGGATCGATCATCTCCAAGACGCAATACGAGCGCATCCTCGGCTTCATCGAGTCGGGCAAGCAGGAAGGCGCGCGGCTGTTTCATGGCGGCGGCAAGCCGTCCGATCCGGCGCTCGCGAAAGGCTTCTTCATCGAGCCGACTGTGTTCGCCGACGTGCAGCCGAACATGCGCATCGCGCGGGAAGAAATTTTCGGGCCCGTGCTCTCGATCTTCAAATGGAGCGACGAGGGCAAAATGCTCGAACAGGTCAACGCGGTCGAATACGGCCTGACCGCCTCGATCTGGACCAACGACCTCTCCACCGCGCACCGCACCGCGGCCGCCGTGCAAGCGGGCTTCGTCTGGATCAACGAAGTGTCGAAGCATTTCCTCGGCGCGCCGTTCGGCGGCTACAAGCAATCCGGCATTGGGCGCGAGGAATGTTTCGAGGAGATGCTGGCTTACACCCAGGAGAAGAACATCCACGTGCGGCTGAAACCGGCGAAGGGGTAATCACTCCGGTCATTCCGGGGCCGAACGCCAAGCGAGGAGCCCGGAATGCCTAAAGCTTATACGTCTCCAGCGTGCCGGGGTGGAACAGCTCCTCCACCTTGACGAGCCGCGACGAAAGGCCTTGCGAATGATGGTGACGCAGGAAAGTCTCCAGCGTCGTGCGATTTTTCTCGACACCGTAGGGCCAGAAGTCTTCCCCCATCAAAGCGCGCGCTTCCATCAGCCGTTCCTCGACGAAAGGCAAAGTGACCTTGGTCGATGAGGTATCGTTCAGTTTTTCCAGCGCCACGGCTTTTGCGAGCTCGAACGCTTTGAACACGGCGGCAGGAAGCCAGGGATGCTGTTCCGCCAATTCGCGGCGGATGCCGAGCAGATGCATGATCGGGAAAATGCCGGTGCGTTTGTAATAGTCCTTGGCCGCCGCGACCGGATCGGGAAACAGCCAGCCGACGTTGGGATCGCCGCGCTCGAACGGTATCGGCACGCGCGGCGCGATAACACCGTCGATTTCGCCCGTTTCCAGCATGCCCGACAAGGTGCGGCCCGGCGGCACGTCGTCGAGCTTCACGTCCTTGGGCAACGTGATGGATATTTTCTCCAGCCGGCCTGCTTCGATCAGGCCGCCACGCAGCCAATGGATATCCGACGGCTTGACGCCGTGATCGTCTTCGAGAATGGCGCGCGCCCAGACATTGGCGGTGAGCTGATACTCCGGCACTCCGATCTTCTTGCCCTTGAGGTCGGCGGGCTTCTTGATGCGGTCGGTGCGCACATAGATCGCAGTATGGCGGAAGGTGCGCGAGACGAAGGCCGGCACGCCGACATAGGGGCAATCGCCTTGCGAGGTCTTGACCGTGAAGCTCGACATCGACAATTCGCAGATATCGAATTCCGCCCGGCGGAAGGCGCGGAAAAAAATCTCCTCTGGCGGCAGCGCCATGAACACCGGATCGACGCCATCGATCCGCACGTCGCCGTCGGTGAGCGGGCGGGTGCGGTCGTAGTCGCGCACGGCGATCGACAGATTGAGCTTGGCCATTTCCTTCCTCTTATTGCATTCTTCTCGGATGCGCCTGCCGATTTATCAGGTCGATGCGTTCACGGACAGCCTGTTCGGCGGCAATCCGGCCGCGGTCTGCCCGCTGCCGGCGTGGCTGCCCGATGCGGTGATGCAGGCGATCGCCGCCGAGAACAATCTGTCGGAAACGGCCTTCTTCGTCCGCGACGGCGACGATTATGCTGTGCGCTGGTTCACACCGTCAGTCGAGGTCGATCTATGCGGGCATGCGACTTTAGCGAGCGGCTATGTGGTTTTTCGCTTTCTCGAGCCGGAGCGCCAAGCCGTAAGCTTTCACACCGCCAAAGCCGGGACGCGACCGTCGCCCGGCGAGGCGACAGGCTCGCCATGGATTTTCCGGCGCGGCCCGCGAGCTCCGCCGAACCGCCGCCGGGTCTCCTCGCCGCTTTGGGTGGCGTGCCGCGCGAGGTGTTGCGCGCCCGCGATCATCTTATTGTTTATGACAGCGCCGCCGAGATCGCGTCGCTGACACCCGATTTCGCCGCGCTCGCCAAGGTCGATTGCTGGGCCGCCATCGTCACCGCGCCGGGCGAGAACGGCATCGATTTCGTCTCGCGCTTCTTCGCTCCGGCGCAGGGCGTGCCGGAAGATCCGGTGACCGGCTCCTCGCACTGTACGCTTGTGCCCTATTGGGCGAAGCGCCTCGGCAAAACCGCACTCGAAGCGCGCCAGCTCTCGCGCCGCGGTGGTGCCCTCCACTGCGCGCTCAGCGGCGACCGCGTGACCATCGGCGGCGAGGCCGCGCTCTATCTCGAAGGCTCGATCGAGGTGTAAGCGATTCAGCCGTGCTTTCGCATCCCCGCCCGCAGGGACGCCAAATAGCCGAGCAGCAGCACGACGTAAGTAACGACGAACAGCCAGCCCGCGCCATTGATCACGCCGGCGAATATGGCCCACAGCGCAACGACGGCGCCAACGACATTACCGACCGAGGCACCGATCAACACCGCGCGAATAGCGGCCCAGTCGCTGGACTCGCGGACGAACCACAGAATGAGACCGAAAGTGATCAACGCCGCGCCAAATAGCCGAAAGCCAAACGCGGCGCCTGCGCTCGGAGCGATGCCGTAATTCGGCAGCAGCACGTTCGGCACCAGCGTGTAGCTGACGCCGTTGAGCAGCGTAACGATCGCGGCAATCGCCAGAAACCGCTTGAGCCTGATGTCCATAAATCCCCCCTTGAGCCGTTGCCGGCATCGCCAACCTGAAAAAGCACGATCGTCCGGGCCGTCCGCAATCCGAAAGCTTAAGGCCACCGATGTCTTCAAGCCACGCTAAAGCGGCTTGCGGGCAATCACAGATATTTCGCCTGCAGATCGACGGTCGTCTCGATTCCCACCCGGTCAAAATTGGCCGCCAGCCATTGATCGGCGCGTTCGCGGCCAAGCTCGAAAAGATACGTCAGGAACTTCCAGTCGGCGTTCATCTTGCTTGAGCCCGCCAACTGGCTGATGACATCCTCGGCTTCGATCAAATGGATGAACATGCGTTTGGCGCCGGTCATTTTGCCTTCGTCGATCATTTTGGTCACGAAGGCGACGGCGCGCATCTCGCGCATCAGCGACGAATTGAAGCTGATCTCCTGCATGCGGTTTAGAATCGATCGCGAATCCTGCGGATTCTCCTTGCGCTCGGTCGGCGTGAGGTGAACCAAGATGATGTCCTGGGACTCGCAGGCATAGATCACCGGAAAGAGCGCGGGATTGCCCATGAAGCCGCCGTCCCAATAATGCTCGCCGTCGATCTCGGGCGCGCGCATCATGAACGGCAGGCATGCCGAAGCGAGCACGTGCTCGGCGGTGATTTCCTCGTTGGCGAAGACTTTTACTTTTCCGGTCCGCACCGTGGTCGCAGATAGATACAGCTTCACCACCTTTTGCTGGCGCACGCGCTCGAAGTCGACCACCTCGTTGAGCAGGTCCCGCATCGGATTCGCGTCCATCGGATTGAGCTGATACGGCGACATGAACCGGCTGATCATGTCCACCATCACATAACCGGGCGAATGATCGAGGCCGAAGTTCGGGTTCATCTTGTCCATGAAAGACGGCGCGATGATGCTCGTGGACGTCACGTCCGACATTTTCTTCCAAAACGTCTTCAGCAACTCCTTTGCTCCTTCGCGGCCGCCCGCGGCCAGACCGTCGGCGAGCACCACGGCGTTGACGCCGCCGGCGCTCGTCGCCGTGACACCGTCGAAACTAAGCCGTTCTTCATCGAGCAGGCGATCGAGCACGCCCCAGGTAAAGGCGCCGTGGCTGCCTCCACCCTGGAGCGCCAGGTTGACAACTTTCTTGCCCTTAATCGGCGAGCCCGCCGCTATATCGGCGGGATTTTGATGCGCCGTCATTGTTCGCCCCCGGTTATACGCGTGTTCAGACGTCACATATTTGTTTTATAGTTTAGCACCAGTCAGCGGACACCACCATGGCGATTCCGCGTTCTCTTCCTCTCTGATCGCGGAAACCGTCGGCCTAACAAGCCCTCTGGGTCGATGTGGGTTATCGCCCGGTAAACGGTTCCGCTGGCGCGATATCGGCGAGGCGAAATTGGACGCGTTCCTCGCCCTGCCAGCGATCGAGCGCGAAAGTGCCCGCGGCGTGGACACGCCGGCCGCGATTTTCCAGGAGCGCGGTACCGAGCTTTTGTCCGCCGGCGCGGAAAGCGATGGCATTGACGCCCGAGCCGTCGGCGGATTTGAGTCGAACCCGCATATGCGCCTGACCGACCGGCTCGGCATAAGCGATGGTATGCGCCGGCAGCGCGATGACCGGCTCCGGGTTGCCGGAACCGAAGGGCCCGGCGCGTTCGATCAAAGCGACGAGGCCGGCATCGGCCGCGGCCGCGCTCACCGCGCCATCGATCATGAGGCCGCTGGCGCGGCGCGCCGTCGCCACATCAGCTGCAAGCGTCGCTTCGAGGAATGCGCGCAGCGGCGCCAGCGCTGCCTTGCGCAGCGTCACGCCGGCGGCCATAGCATGCCCCCCGCCTTTTTCGATGAGCCCCTCGGTCACCGCGCGCCGCACCGCGCGGCCGATATCGACGCCGGCGATGGAGCGGCCCGATCCGGTGCCGATGCCGCCCGGCTCGAGCGCAATGGCAAACGCCGGACGGCCGAATTTCTCCTTCAGCCGCGCCGCCACGAGACCGACGATGCCCGGATGCCAGCCTTCGGCGGCGGTGACTACTACCGCGCCCTTTTCCTCGATGCCGAGCGCCGCCATCGCTTCGGCCTCAGCTTGCGCCACGGTCTCGATCTCGATGGCTTGCCGCTCGCGGTTGAGCCGGTCGAGCTCGGCGGCGATGCGCGCGGCTTCGATCGGATCCTCTTCGAGAAGGAGCCGCACGCCGAGATCGGCGCGGCCGATGCGCCCGCCGGCATTGATGCGCGGGCCGAGCAAAAATCCGAGATGCCAGGCTTCGGGCGGTCCCGACAGCCGCGCCACGTCCATCAAGCTCACATGCCCGGCGCGCACACGCCGGCGCAACGCGATGAGGCCCTTGGCGACGAAAGCGCGGTTGAGCCCGATAAGCGGCACCACGTCGGCGACGGTGCCGAGCGCGACATCGTCAAGAAGCTCGAGCAGATCCGGCTCGCGGCGATTTTCCGTCCAAAAACCGCGCGAACGCAGGACGCGGTTCACCGCCACCACGGTCATGAAAACAAGACCGACGGCGGCGAGATAGCCAAGCCCGGAAAGATCGTCGCGCCGGTTCGGATTGACGACCGCGACCGCCGGCGGCAGCGTCTCGTCAGCCTGGTGGTGGTCGATGACGACGACATCGACTCCCAGCGCGCGCGCTTGCGCGAGGGGTTCGATGCTAGTGGTGCCGCAATCGACCGTCACCAGGAGCGTGGCGCCACGCTCGGCGAGCGCGCGTACTGCCTCGACATTCGGGCCATAACCTTCGAACAGCCGGTCAGGAATGTGGATCAAGGGCTCAATGCCGGCGTAGCGCAGGAAGCGCGCGAGCAGAGCCGCCGAGGTCGCGCCGTCGACGTCGTAATCGCCGAAGATGGCGACCGTCTCGCCGCGCGTGATCGCGTCGGCGATGCGCGAAGCCGCTTCCGGCATGGCGGTGAGCACGTCGGGGTCAGGCATGGATCGCTTGATGGTCGGATCGAGAAACGCCTCGACCGCGTCGACCTCCACATTGCGTCCGGCCAGAATGCGCGCGAGCAACTCGGGAAGATCGTGGCGCTGGGCGATCGCCAACGCACGCGCGGAGCCGCGCTCATCCAGCCGGTCGCGCCAAGCACGATCCGTCGCCGAGTTCTCGACGCCGAGGAAAAGACCGTTGTTCACCTTGAACTCGCGGGATTCAAAGCCCATCGAATCACCCTAGCCGATTCCCCTCCGCGCTGTCCGCGTTTGAAGTGTGTTATGCTGGCTTCCACGAACATCCGAAAGCCAGCGAAATTCCAAAGCATTTTCAGTTCCGGGGCCGTCAATGGGGGTTGATCGTCCGGACTGGAGTGAGCCGGAACGCCGGCACTTCCGGTTTTGCCTCGCCGCTTCCGCGCTTCTTTTCCTGATCTGTTCGGTTTTCTCCGCCGGCTCCCACGATCCCGACGAATATTTCCAGAATGTCGAGTTCGCCTCGTCGAAGCTCGGCATCACAGACCCGGCCGAGCTTCCTTGGGAATACGGCAAGCAGATGCGGCCGTGGCTGCAGCCGGCCCTTTATGTGGGTGTGGCGCGGGCCGCCGGCCATCTGGGCGTACACCGTCCGCTGACGCTGCTGTTTGTCTTTCGGCTGGTCACCGCGTTTGTTGCCTGGTCGGCGTTGTGGGCTTTTGTGATCGCCGGCCGATGCTGGTTCGATAGCGAGGCCGAACGCCGGCGCCTCTATTCCGTTGCCGCCTTCCTATGGCTGTTGCCGTTCCTCGGCGTGCGCACGTCCGGCGAAACGATGGCGACGTCCGCGCTGTGTTTCGGCATCGCGGCGTTGGAATGGCGCACCTCGCTGTCCAACCGCGGCGCCCGGTTCGCCCTGGCTTTACTCGGCGGAATCGCGTTTGGACTATGCTTCGACTTTCGTTATGTGAGCGGCGTCATGGCGGCCGGCGCCGGCCTTTGGTATCTGCGGCCGGCGAGGGAGCGGGTCACCCTTTTTGCCGGACTTGCGCTCGGCGCGTTGTCGGCGCTGGCGCTTGGCGCGCTGGCGGATTGGTGGGGCTACGGGCGCGTCGCTTTCCCCGTCTATGCGTATCTTTATCAGAATTTCGTGCTCAGCCGATCCGACGATTTCGGCACGGCCCCCTTCTTTGCCTATCTTTATTTGCCGCTCCAGGAATCGGGAGCGATGGCGCCGCTCGTTCTTGCTCTGCTCGCGGCGACGCTGATTGCGTGGTGGGCCCGCACACGCAGCGTGCTGACTTGGGCGACCGCGCCCTACGTGGCGTTGCTGTGCATCGTCGGTCACAAGGAAGCGCGGTTTCTGTATCCGCTCGGGCCGTTTCTGCCGTTCTTCGTCGTCATCGCGCTTTCATCGCAACAACTGCTCCAAGCGCGGCTGGCTTCCCTGATGCAGTGGCTGACGAGCGGCTATCGGCGCAAGCTTGGCTACCTGCTGAATGTGTGTGGCCTGCTCGGCGTCATTCTGCTGCCGCAGGGAGCAAATTTCCCGCTCTTCAAGCTGATCGAGGACGAGGGCTACGCCGCCAACGGTCCGCTCGATGTTGCGGTCGTCGCCACGCCGACGAGCAACAAGCTGCCGTACTGGTATGTCGGCGTGCATATGAGCTTTCTCGAGCCCAAGAATTTGCGTTGGATATTAAGCCCCACGGTCGCGGACTTCGAAGCGAGGCACGGCCGCGGCGAAACATTCCTGGCGCTGGTCGATATCCCGGTGCACTTCCCCGAGCCCGCGGCCTGGGTTGAGAGCCGCTGCACCTTTATCTGGTCGACATTTCCGCGGTGGGTGAAGCCCTACAACTTGTTCGGCTGGGAAGACCGCTCCCATTGGTGGGAGCTCTACCGTTGCGGGCCCTAGAACTTTTCCAGATGCCGGTGCTCGGCGTTGATCCAGCGCACGGTGCCGGTGACCGAGCGCATGACCACGGTCTGCGTCTCGATGATGCCCTTGCCGAATTTGACCCCTTGCAGCATGCGGCCGTCGGTGATGCCGGTGGCGGCGAACAGGCAGTCGCCGCGCACCATGTCCTCGATCCGGTATTTCTTGCGCGGGTCCTTGATGCCCATCTTGGCGACACGCGCGCGCCGCTCGTCGGTGTCGACGACCAGCCGGCATTGCATCTGGCCGCCGATGCAGCGCAGGGCCGCCGCCGCCAGCACGCCTTCCGGCGCGCCGCCGATACCCATGCAGATATCGATGCCGGTTTTCACCGGGTCGGAGGTGTGGATGACGGCCGCCACGTCGCCGTCGGTGATCAGGCTCACCGCGGCGCCGGCCTTGCGCACTGCCGCGATCAACTCGGCATGGCGCGGGCGGTCGAGGATCATGGCGGTGATGGCTTCCGGCTTCACGCCCTTGGCCTTGGCGAGGTTACGGACATTTTCGCCGGCCGGCGCGTCGAGATCGACCACGCCGTCGGCATAACCCGGACCGATCGCAATCTTTTCCATATAAATGTCGGGCGCGTGCAGCAGCGTGCCCTCTTCGGCCATGGCGATGGTGGCGATGGCGCCGGGCATGTTCTTGGCGCACAAGGTCGTGCCCTCCACCGGATCGACCGCAATGTCGACTTTGAATCCGCCGGGAGCGCCAAGCTTCTCGCCGATGAACAGCATCGGCGCTTCGTCGAGCTCGCCCTCGCCGATCACCACGGTGCCGTCGATCGGCAGCTTGTTGAGCTCGCGTCGCATGGCGTCGACGGCGGCCTGGTCGGCGGCCTTCTCCTCACCGCGCCCGCGCAGCCGCGCCGCGTTGACCGCGGCGCGCTCGGTCACGCGCACGATCTCCATCGCCAGAATGCGCTCCAGCATCATGCTATGGGGAACGGTGATCGACGCCATTTTTTTGTCCTTGTAATAACGCCTGCTGTCGCAATCAGTTCTTTTCGATCCGGATCACCTGCGGGCGGCCGGAGATTACACGGTCGCGGCGCACGGCGGCGAGCGCCTTGCGCACGGCGTCCTCGCTGGTCGCATAGGTAATGAGGATAACGGGGACAGGAGCGCCGGAGCCGCCGACGCGGCTATTCTGCGGCCGGATCTCGTGGCGCTGCACGATCGACTCCAGCGAGATTTGCTGTTGTGCCAGTCGCCGCGCGATGGTGGCGGCGCTGCCGGGCCGGTCGCGCGCGAGCAAGCGGATGTAATAGCCGCCCTCGTGGCGCTGCATCGGCGCCTTGCGGATCGCGGTCATACGCGCGGCGGGCCGGCCGAATGGCGGGATGCGCGCACCGCGGGCGACATCGGCAAGATCGGAAACGACGGCGGACGCGGTCGCCATGCCGCCGGCGCCAGGCCCGACCAACGTGATCGGAGAAAGCCCCTCGGCATCGACCGTCACCGCATTGGTCACGCCCATGACCTGGGCGATGGCGGATTCCTTAGGCACCATGGTCGGATGCACACGTTGCTCGATGCCCGCTTCGGTGCGCACTGCGACCCCGAGAAGCTTGACGCGGTAACCGAGCTCGGCTGCGGCATCGAGATCGGCGAGCGTGATCGAGGCGATGCCTTCGACATAGACCGCGGCGGGGTCGACCTTGGTACCGAAAGCCAGACTCGCCAGGATGGAAAGCTTTTGCGCCGTATCGCGGCCCTCGACGTCGAACGACGGGTCGGCCTCGGCGTAACCAAGACGCTGCGCCTCGCGCAGGCAATCGTCGAAAGCAAGCCGGTCCTGCTCCATGCGTGAGAGGATGTAATTGCAGGTGCCGTTGAGGATGCCGTAGATGCGCGTGAACGAATTGCCGTTGAGCCCCTCGCGCAAGGTCTTCACGATCGGAATGCCGCCAGCGACCGAGGCCTCGAAATTGAGCGCCACGTCATGGCGTTCCGCGAGCAGCGCGAGTTTGTGACCATGGCTGGCAAGCAGCGCCTTGTTGGCGGTCACCACCGGCTTGCCGGCGGCGAGCGCCACCTCGACGGCACGCTTCGCCGGATTGCCGGCGCCGCCGATCGCCTCGACCAGCACGTCGATTTCCGGATCGGCCGCCAGCGTTGCCGGATCGGCAAACCAGCGGAACTTCTTCACGTCGACGCCGCGCTTCTTACCGCGCGAACGGGCGCTGACCGCGACCACCTCGATCGGCCGGCCGCAGCGCGCCACGAGCTTGTCGCGTTCGTTCTCCAACAGCTGGACGACGGCCGTGCCGACAGTCCCCAGCCCGGCAAGACCGACTTTCAACGGCTTGGCCATAAACGTCGCTAACCTGGAATGAAAACAGCGTGGCGCGACTAACGTCGCGTCGCGAGCGGTACGACGTTGTGCAGCATTTCCGGACCCGTTTCAAGAAAGCGCCGGATGTTGCGGGCGGCCTGACGGATGCGCTGCTCGTTCTCCACGAGCGCGATGCGCACATGGCCTTCGCCATGCTCGCCGAAGCCGGCGCCGGGCGATACCGCAACGCTCGCTTTCTCGACGAGCAAGGTGGCGAATTCGACGCTGCCGAGCGGCTGGAACGGCTCCGGGATCGGCGCCCAGGCGAACATCGAGGCGCGCGGCGGCGGTATCACCCAGCCGGCACGGCCGAAGGATTCCACCAGCGCATCGCGCCTGCGCCGATAGATTCCGCGCATCTCGTGGATGCAATCGTCGGGACCATTGAGCGCCGTCGCCGCCGCGACCTGGATCGGCGTGAACGCACCGTAATCGAGATAGGACTTCACCCGCGCCAGAGCGGCGATGATCCGCTCGTTGCCGACGGCAAAGCCGATGCGCCAGCCGGGCATCGAATAGGTCTTCGACAGCGAGGTGAATTCGACGGCGACATCCATCGCGCCGGGAACCTGGAGTAAAGAGGGCGGCGGATTGTCGTCGAAATAGACCTCGGCATAGGCGAGATCCGACAGCAGCAGGACATCGTGCTTTTTGGCGAACGCCACGAGGTCGCGGTAGAAATCGAGATCGGCGACGCACGCCGTCGGATTGGATGGGTAGCAGGTGACGATGGCGATCGGCTTGGGGATGGTGTGTTGGATCGCGCGTTCGAGCGCGCCGAAAAACGCGGCATTGGCCTCGACTGGCACCGAGCGGATGGCGCCGCCGGCCATCAGGAAGCCGAAGACGTGAATCGGATACGTCGGATTGGGAACGATGATGACGTCGCCCGGCGCCGTGATCGCCTGCGCGACGTTGGCGAACCCTTCCTTGGAACCGAGCGTGGTGACGATCTGGGTGTCGGGATTGAGCTTCACGCCGAAGCGGCGCGCGTAATAGGCGGCCTGGGCGCGGCGGAGCCCGGTTATGCCCTTGGAGGCCGAATAGCGGTCGGTGCGCGTCTTGCCGATCGTCTCCTTGATCTTTTCGACGACATGCGCCGGCGCCGGCAGGTCCGGATTACCCATGCCGAGATCGACGATGTCGGCGCCGCCATTGCGTGCAATGGCCTTGGCGCGATTGACCTCCTCGAAGACGTAAGGCGGCAGCCGGCGGATGCGATAAAATTCTTCCATGGCGGTAATTCGTGTCGCTTCAGCGACCCTCTACGCGCTTAGACTCTTAGCACGATTCATGGCCTGGCGTAGGCGCCCGCTGTCTGCGGCCCCGCGGGATCGACCACCTGCACCGCGGGCTGGACCGTGGCCGGCGGCCGCGGCGGCGGTGCGCCGGGTGCGTTACTGGCCGCGTCGCCCGCCGGACCGATCTGCCCGGTCGTTTGTGCTTCGGTACTCAAGTGATCGCGCTGGGAAATAAGGTCGTCCGTCGCCTGTTTGACCTGATCGGGCGTGAGCGTCGTGTCGGCGCGCGGCGCCGGCATGTCGTGGACCGAGGGGAATCCCATTTCCGAGCAGCCCGATACGAGCATCCCAACCGCCGCGGCGAACGCCAGGGTCGCAAGTGCAAGCCTCGCGGTGCGTCGATCGCCGTGCACGCCGGTCCCCAGGTCAGCCAAATTCACAATCCCCCGTCCACCCCCGAAGGGGTCTCTGCACAAGCAACTACCACGCCGCTTGCGTTCGCGCGCCTGAAATAGGTTAGTGCCGCAATGCTTTACAAAAACCAACTGAAAGGCCGCAAGTCATTCAGATACCGCGCTAATATGGTCGAAACAAGGTCCGCGGGACCGGCGCGAATCGCTCATCTTGGGGCGGCAGGCTGCCGCGATTTTGCGCAGCCCGGCCCGAAGGCTTGACTTGCGCGCACGATCCGCGCGGGCCATTTCTGGCGGCAAGGGCGAAACTAGTCGCCCCTTGGGGAGAGAGCGAGGAACGCCGTGCGGGCGCCGTCACAAGAACCGATGAAGATCGGCAGCGTCGACGTCGAGCAGTTCTCGCGCAATCTGGCGCGGGTGGTTGAGGAAGGTGGGCGCGCGCTCGCTGCCTATCTCAAGCCGCGGGAGCTGGGCCGCGACGACAACAGCGAGATCGCCGACGAGATCAACGAAGTCGTCAAGACGCTCGGGCACGTAGTACAATATTGGATGGCCGATCCGCAGCGCACCATCAAGTTGCAGACCCGGCC
>Ga0181525_10001524_pt1 | contig 19668 bp, 14 predicted proteins | sample PEATcosm2014_Bin_48_FD_121100 | JGI IMG/M metagenome (GOLD analysis project Ga0181525, IMG submission 121100) | Peatland microbial communities from MTU Mesocosm Facility, Houghton, MI, USA - PEATcosm2014_Bin06_10_metaG | ecosystem: Environmental > Terrestrial > Soil > Wetlands > Peat | place...
CCCACTCCTCTTCCTGCACGCTCATCAGCAGCAGCATGAGGTTCGCCCCCACCGAGAAATTTGTGGCGTCGTTGGTGATGACGAAAGCGTCGAAGTGATCGCCCGCGCCGCCCGGCTTGAGCGTTTGCAGGATCAATCCGATGATGTCTGCGCCGAGCGAATTCATCTTCGAGTGAAACTCGATGCAGCCGACGCCATCCCCTAGATCGACCAGCGAAGCACCGGAATTTTTCTTCGCTACGCCGTTCGATTTCTTGGCAACCGTCACCGACCACACTCCATCAGGAACTCGGACCCACCGGTATTCGTTTGCGCCGAGATCGAAGTAGACTCGTCCCGACACGGCCTGCGGGTCATCCAAATACCAGGATTTTTTCCCCGACGCAATCAATTGCTCAACCTTTGCCGCAATCGGCTTACCTTCTTTTTTCATGCGCTCGACTGTAGCGTCCACCCCCGCTGCGTCCCACAATTCGAAAGGTCCAAGCTCCCAGTTGAAGCCGAGGCGCATGGCGCGGTCGATCTCGACGATGGAGTCCGCAATTTCAGGCACTCGATTTGCCGAGTAGTTCCAAAGATCGGACAACGCCGCCCACAAAAACGCTCCCGCCCTGTCGCCCTTCTGCGGACCGCTGCTTTCAAGGCCGAGCAGCATGCGCAACCGTGCGCCCGTGTCCTCAATGTTCTTCGCCATATCGAGCGCGGCGAACTTCGGCTTCTGGCGGGGACGATATTCCAGCGTCTTCCAGTCGAGCGCCAGCCGTTCGTCTTCTTTGCCGGCTTCAGCAGGCGAACGACTTACATTTTTTTTGTAAAAGCCACCTTTGGTTTTGTCTCCCAGCCATTTGCGGTCGAGCATCTGCTTGAAGAACTCGGGCAGCTGAAGGTCGCTGCGTTCGTCGTGGACGTTCGCTGTCATGTTGCCCACCACGTGCCCCAATATGTCTAAGCCAACCAGATCGATGGTGCGGAAGGTCGCTGACTTCGGCCAGCCCAAGGCTTGTCCGGTCAGCGCATCCACATCTTCAATGGCGAGGTCCATTTCCTGCATCAGCCTCATGACATTCAACACGGAGAATGTTCCGATGCGGTTCGCGATGAAGTTGGGCGTGTCCTTGGCGACCACCACTCCCTTGCCGAGGCTCAAATCGCAAAAGTGGGAGACGGCGTCGATCGATGCCTGATCGGCTTCCGGCGTCGGGATAATCTCCAGCAGACGCATGTAGCGCGGCGGGTTGAAGAAGTGCGTCCCGAACCATGCTCGTCGAAAATCGTCGGTGAAACCCTCTGCGATTTTGCCCACAGGCAGCCCGCTGGTATTTGTGGTCACGATGGTGCCAGGCTTGCGGATGGCTTCCACTTTTTTCAGCAGCGCGCGCTTGATCTCCAGATTCTCGACCACCGCCTCGATGATCCAATCGACCTCGGCCACTTTTCGCAGATCATCTTCAAAGTTGCCGACGGTGACGAAGCGTGCCAGCGAAGCATCCATGAAGGCCGCGGGCTTGGATTTCTTCGCCGCGTCAAGTCCGGCAGCGGCTATCTTGTTCCGCGCCCCCGCAGCGCCGGATGCAACATCTCCGGGCACGATATCGAGCAGATAGCTCGGAACGCCGGCATTCGCGAAGTGTGCGGCGATGCGGGCTCCCATGGTTCCAGCGCCCAGAATTGCGACTTTATTAATCCGTTTCATTCAACTAGCCTCGAAAAGAATCTTAACGACAGATGACGCGCAGGACGCAAGAACATACGTCGGAAACGCACAACAACGTCCAATCGAAAAATGAACCGCCAATCAATGTTCCTACCGCAGTTTATTCGCCGCCCAGTCGCTCTTGCCACGGTCCACAATCACAATGCTCGAAAATCGCTTTCGCCTTCCTTTCTTGTTTCGAAGCGCCGGTGATCAGCGCAACCGGAAAACTCGTAGCGTCCGCCATTCAGCAGTTTGCCATGACCGATCTCACACGCTGAGGGAGCGGAGGCGGAGAAAAACTTGTCCAGAAGATCCGCCGTGACTCTTTGCCTGGCATGGCTGATAAGCAGTGCCGTCCCCTTTTCTACCTCGCCGGACTGCCAGGCTTGCAGGAATCGATCGGCGGCGGTCAGGGCTGAAACGTAGCTCTGATCTACGGCAGGCTGCTTCGCTCCGGCCACCAAATTGGACGATGACAGCGACGGGAGGAGAGTCATGCTTAGCAAAACGGCGCGACGCTTTTCCCAGCATTCGCTTCTTCGGCGTTCGACGCCAGGCTGCGCTAAAGGCCATGGAACCGTTATACGGGATAGAGCACCGCGCAAATATTCTGGAACGTCACTGGGTTAGAGTTCGGCATGACCTTGAAGATACTCCAGGGCTCGCCTCGCCATTTGTTTTTCTCCTTTGTAGGCGAGCAATGTCGAAGCTTCTTCCAAAGGCATCCACAGAGCCCGCGCCACTTCGATGCGCATGGCTTGGGCGATATCGTTAATTCTGCCGGAGCGGTAGCGCATCAGGTAAAAGCTGACAATCTTGAAAACCCGCAAACCGTCGCCCCATGTTCGCGAATACGTGTACTTGATGTCGCTTAGCTTCGTGATCAGCTCCGCAGTCACGCCGGTCTCTTCCCGGACCTCCCGGAGAGCAGTTTCAGACGGCTTCTCACCGGGGTCCACCAGACCCTTAGGCAAGGCCAGCACCGGCTTCCCCTTGACGCCTCTCGAGCCGCGCCCAGCGGGCCGTGCCAAGTCATTGGGAAGTTCGATCGCGGCCAGCCACCACCTCCCCTCCCGATTCCGAACAACCACGCCGCCCGCCGATATCTCCCGCACCATAGCCGCAACTTAACAGGATTACAGGAGTTAGTCATCTTTCCCCGGTGAGGCGTAACGTCCAGGTAACATGTTCTGAGTTCGCCCGTAACCCTGGTGGCACCAAAGTGGGCTGCAGCCTTCCCGGGAAACGTGGCATCCTAGGGTCAGGCAGCACGCGGGTTCCCGCAACCCGGGAACGTGGGGTTCTGGTGAAGAGTTTCGACAAGATCATTCGCTCGGTACAGGCTTTTGGTCGGGAACTCTCCCGTAAAGGGACTGGGGCGGAGCCGGGTATTCCCGCGCTCGGCCTGGCGCTCGGCGGCGGTTTTGCTCGTGGCATGGCGCACATCGGGGTTTTGAAGGTCCTCGAAGAAGAAGGAATTCCGATCCGCGTGGTCGCCGGCACCAGCGTGGGTGCCCTGATCGGTGCAGCCTACTGCAGTGGCCTTTCCATCGAAGAACTCGACTGCGTGGCGCACTCGGTGCGCTTTACCACCTTTGCCCGCTGGACGGTTTCGCGCTACGGCTTCGCCACCAACGACCGCATGGTGTCGTTCCTGACCCGTACGTTAAAGGTGAGGACGTTTGAAGAGTTGCGCATTCCTCTCGGGGTTACCGCAACCGATTTCAACAGCGGGGAGGGCGTGGTTTTTCACTCTGGCTCAATCGTTGATCCCGTGCGCGCCAGTTGCGCTTACCCCGGAATGTTCCTGCCGGTAAATATTCGAGGACGCTGGCTGGTTGACGGAATGCTGTCCTATCCGGTTCCCACCCAGCCCTTGCGCGAAATGGGCGCGGAGCGCGTGCTGGCGGTGCATTTGAAGGGGCAGTGGTCGAAAAATGGCGCCCCGCGGCATCTGTTTGATGTGATCGGGCAATCCTTCGCCATCGCTCAGGACCAGATGAGCCATCTCTGGCGAGGCCCGGCCGATCTCGTGATCGAGCCCGATGTAGCCGGATTCGCCTACGACGATTTCAAGCGCGCCGGTGAACTGATCAAAGCGGGGGAACTCGCCATGCGTCAAGCCTTGCCCGAGGTGCGAAAGTGGATGGAAGTCCCGGCGGAAACTTCCGTTTCTGCGAAAGTCCGCCCCGTTTTGCAGCGTCCCTCGCCCGTGGCAGCGGATTGAACTCGTCCGGCCCTCCTTAAGTCTTTTCCAAGGCCGTTTAACCGGTGATGTTTCCCGCCTCCTGGCAGATTCTCATCCAGGCTCTTTCGACGTGCCGGGCCTGCGTGTTGGTCTGGCCGACGCAAAGGCGTAGCGTGAACTTTCCGTTTAGCTTGGTGTGGGTGAGAAACAAATCGCCGCTGCAGTTCAGGCGATCCATGATGGTTTGATTTGCTTCGTCGCCACCTTTGTGGCGGAAGCAAACCAGATTCAGCGGCACCTGCGCTGCAAGTTCAAAGCGATCGTCTTTTCGCACCCAGTCCGCGAACTCCTGCGCGAGTTCCACGTGACGTCGAATATGGTGTTGTAGTCCTTCCACCCCATAGTGGCGGATCACGAACCACAACTTCAGCGAGCGAAATCGGCGCCCGAGCTGAATGTGCCAGTCGCGATAGTCAATCACGGCGCCCGATTCCGTGGCCTGGTTTCGCAGGTATTCCGGCAGAATGCTCAGGGTTTGAATTAATGCCTTGCGGTCGGCGACCCAGAAGCAGTCGCAGTCGAAGTTGGTAAACATCCATTTGTGAGGATTGAAGCAATAGCTGTCGGCGAACTCGACTCCGTTTTGCAAATAGCGAAACTCTGGACACAATGCCGCGGTGCCCGACATCGCTGCATCCACGTGCAGCCAAAGACCTTGCTGACGGCAGATCGCGGCGACCTCGGGAATCGGGTCCACGGCATTCGAAGAAGTTGTACCGACGGTCGCGCACACAAAACAGGGGGTGAGGCCGGCGCGTTTGTCTGCTTCAATCTGGCGGGCGAGCACTGCGGAACGCATCGCGAAGTTGTCGTCCACTTCGATCAGCCGCAAATTCGAAGTCCCGATGCCTGCAATCATCGCCGCCTTCTCGAGAGACGAGTGCGTCTGCGTCGAAGCGTACGCAACCATGCGGCCGTCGCATCCTTTCTCGTTGCTCACGGAGTTGCTGGCTCGTTCGCGCCCTGCCAACAGCGCGCACAGGGTTGCGCTTGAGGCGGTGTCCTGAATCACTCCGCCGCCGCTATTCGAAGAGAGAAATGTCTCCGGCAGACCCAGCATCGAGACCAGCCAATCAAGCACATGCGTTTCCAGTTCGGTGCACGCCGGACTGGTCGACCACAGCATGCCCTGCACGCCCAGGCCAGAGGACAGGAGATCACCGAGAATGCCGGGCCCGGATGCGTTGCAAGGGAAGTACGCAAAGAAATTTGGCGATTGCCAGTGCGTGATTCCGGGAAGAATTGATTTTTCAACGTCTCTCAGCAGCGCCTCGAACGGTTCCCCCTGGTCGGGAGGCTTGGGCGGCAGCGAGCTGCGGATTTCTCCCGGCTTCACCTGCGAAAGCACGGGGAGCGATTCGATGCGGGAGTGGTAATCGGCGATCCAGTCCACCACCGCGTGGCCGCAGCGGCGGAACTCGTCAGGGGTCATGTGGAAAGATTTCTCGTCTGGCATGGTTCTCTGAGACTAAACCAGATGTGAACCGAGGGTGCTATTCATCCTTCAATCTTCCAAAATACATGCGCGTTAGGTATTCGAAAGTGACCCGGCCTGCGACGGCGTGGGCATCAAAGATGCGGCGCAATTCCGCCAGCATTGACGCATGTTGGGGATGCTCTGGCCCCGGCGCGTACGACGACGAAAGCAGACGGCCCTCCACTCCGGCATAGCCAAACTCCTGCCGTGACTCGAACGCGCGCGCCCGAAACGGAGCAGGATCAAAAAATTCGTTGATGGCATCGGTCGTGCGCTCGTGGCGAATGTCTTGATAGTCGGTGCCGTAGTTCAGCAGCAACTGCTCGTAGTCGCGCAAGAATGCGGTCGAATCCGGGAGGCGCTCGTTCCACAAAAGCACGAGCCAGCCCTCGGGTTGAAGGATGCGAACAAATTCCTTTCTCGCCCGCTCGCGGTCAAACCAGTGCGCCGCCTGTGCCGCAGTGACGAAGTCGACGCTCTCCTCCGGCAGCGTGGTCGCCTCGGCGGTTCCGGTGATGCTGACGAACTTGGGGAATGCCGCAAGCAGACGCTCACCCGCTTCACGCATCTCGGCATTAGGCTCGACGCCGAATACCGGATTACCATTCTGCAGCAAAACACAGGTCCAGATCCCCGTTCCGGAAGCGATGTCAGCGACAGTCGAGCTGGGCAGCAGCCCGCACTCGCTCTTCAGCGTGTGCAGCGCTTCCGCGGGATATCCCGGCCGGTAGAGAGCATAGTTTTCGACACGATCAGAGAAGCGGCTGGTGGCATTCGAGGCTGGCATAGAGGTTAAAATCGGCAAAGTTCTTTCATCTTGCCAGAAAGTCATTCTGACGGCAGGATAGGGGTGTTGTCCCTCCCCGCAGGCTCGCCGTGGCTGAACGCAACTGATCAAGATCGAATGAGTAAACGAAGGGATCATCATTCTTTCTTCTTAATTGCGATAACATTCCAACCAGAATGAAAGTGTTTCTTGCATGAGAGTCGTCATCAAAGTCGGCACCAGCCTCATCGCTCCCGGCGGTCAGATCGATGCGAACCTGCTGCGCTCCGTGGTGGATCAGTTCGATCTTGGCAACCATGAGTATCTGATCGTTACTTCCGGTGCGATCGCCGCCGGCATGTCAGGCTTGGGATTGCGCGCGCGGCCGAGCGGCGTGCGCGGCATGCAAGCCTGTGCGGCGGTGGGGCAAAGCCAGCTGATGCACACCTACGAGCGCTTGTTTTTTGGTAAGAAGGTGGTTGCGCAACTTCTGCTTTCGAGCGACGATTTCACTTCTCCCGTTCGCTATCGCAATTTGCAGAACGCATTGGCGGAGCTTCTATCCCTCGGCGTTGTTCCCATCGTGAATGAGAACGACAGCGTGAGCGTGCGCGAGCTTGAGGGTGCTTTCGGCGACAACGACGAGTTGAGCGCCCTGCTGGCGACCGCGGTGAAAGCCGACTGGCTGCTGCTTCTAACCAACGTGGACGGTTTCTTCGTTCCTGACGGAAGGAAGAAGCTCAGGCTGCAACGCGTGGTCCGTAAGTTGACTCCCGCCCTCGAAGCGCAATGCAACGGCAAGAGCAAGCTGGGTCGTGGAGGGATGATTTCTAAACTACGCGCCGCCAAGCTGGCCAGCGAAGGCGGCGTGCACGTGGCCATTGTGAATGGTCGACATCCCCAGGCAATCACGCTGGGGATTGAAGGTAAAATCGGAACCTATTTTCCTCCGGAGCGGGGGAGAAGTTGATGGCGACCACCACTGCCAACCCGGCCTCGACCCAGAAAAAGCTGCTTCGGGCACGCCACGCATCCGCCACGCTGGCGCTGCTTTCCGCTGGAGAGAAGAACGCGCTCCTGCTGGCCATCGCCGATGCGATTGAAGCTCAAACCAACACCATCCTTGCGGCCAACCGGGAAGATGTGGAGAGCTCCGGCCTCGAGGGTGCCATGCGCGACCGCTTGCTGTTAACCACCGCGCGCATTAAAGATATGGCACAAGGCGTGCGCGACGTCGCGGCGCTCGACGACCCCATTGGACAGACTCTGGATGAGTGGGCACGCCCGAACGGCTTGCTCATCCGGAAGGTGCGCGTGCCGCTCGGTGTGGTGGGAATCATTTACGAGTCGCGTCCGAACGTCACTGTCGACACCGCCGTACTCGCCCTGAAAACAGGCAATGCCATCGTATTGCGCGGCGGAAAAGAAGCGGCGCGCACAAATCAATGCCTGGTGGTGCTTATGGCGGCAGCGCCCGGAGTGCCCGAGGGTGCGATCGAACTCCTCGATTCGAGCACGCGACAGTCGGTGCAGGATCTCATTCGGGCTCGTGGGTTGGTGGACGTGATCATTCCGCGCGGCGGCGCGGGGCTGATCGCTTTCGTTACCGAGAACTCGATCGTCCCGGTGATTGAAACCGGAGCGGGAAACTGCCACATTTTCGTCGATGAATCCGCTGACTTCGACATGGCCGACCGGATCATCATCAACGCCAAGACTCAGCGGCCGTCAGTGTGCAACGCTGCGGAAAAGCTACTCGTGCATGAACGAATCGCGGCGCACTATGTTCCGCGAATCGTAAAGAAGTTGATTGATGCCGGCGTAGAGATGCGAGGAGACGAAAAGTCCCGAGTGCTAGCGACTGCGCAGAACATCACTCCGGCGGTTGAGCAAGACTGGCACGAAGAATATCTGCGTCTCTGTATGGCGATGCGCGTGGTCGCGAATGTGGATGAAGCTATCATTCACATCAATCGATATTCCACCAAAAACTCAGAAGCCATTGTGACGACTGACCAAGCCAATGCCAGAAGGTTTCTGCGTGGAGTGGATTCCGCCGCCGTGTACTGGAACGCCTCGACTCGCTTTACCGATGGCGGCGAGTTCGGCTTCGGCGCCGAGATGGGGATCAGCACCCAAAAGTTGCACTGCCGCGGTCCGTTTGCACTGGCAGAGCTGACTTCTTCGAAGTACGAGATTGTGGGGACGGGGCAGGTTCGTTAATCGTCAGGGTGGGTTGTTGAAGGACTCCGGCACGAAGTGGTCACGATTACCACAATCCTTAGGCGCTGTTATGGGGCGTTCCCGGCTCTACGAAGTTGATGCGATCTATGAACGACACGAGCAGACGATTTGGCTGACGCGAAAATCGTTGTTGGCCTTCTTCGTGCCGCCGACAATCTTACTTGCTTTCACAGCGGGAGCCTCATGAGATTATTCTCATCCGTTCTTCTTTCTTCGGTAGTTTTATTCGCGCTTCTGTCACCCAGCGCCAGCGGCCACGCCCCGGAATCTTCCGCCACCCCTCAACCGATTTTCGGCTTTCGTACTTCCGCTTCCGAGAAGGCTGCGGAAGCCCGCTTCCTCGCCGTTCCTGATCCCAGACTGGCCGAACAGCACCTGCGAATTCTGACGCAGGCACCGCACATGGCCGGCACGCCCGAGGACAAGGCCACGGCAGATTACGTCGCGCAGAAGTTTCGCGACGCCGGGTTCGAGACCGAGATCGTCGAATACAAAACTTGGATCAATTATCCCCTTGAGATCAACGTCGATGTCACCGCTCCCCCCGGAGTGGAAATGCATGGGCCCACGCGTGAGCATGTCGAGGGCGATCCATACGACGAAGATCCGCGCGTGGTCATGCCGTTCAATGGCATGTCGCCATCCGGCGATGCCGAGGCCGAAGTCGTCTATGCCAACTACGGTACGCCCGAGGACTTCGCGAAGCTGGAGAAATTGAAGATCGACGTGCGCGGCAAAATCGTGCTGGTGCGGTACGGGCAGAATTTCCGGGGGGTGAAAGAATTCATTGCGCAGGAACACGGCGCCGCGGGAGTGATCATCTACTCCGATCCCTTCGACGACGGCTGGCGCCGGGGCGATAAATATCCCGATGGGCCGTGGCGGCCGGATACCGGCGTGCAGCGCGGCTCCGTGGGCTACATGTTTGAATTTCCTGGCGATCCGACTACCCCTGGAGTCGCCTCCCTGCCTTCGTTGCCGGAGAATAAGCGTTTGTCTCCGGAGCAATCGGCGCAGATGCCGAAGATTCCTGTCACCCCGCTCTCCTACCACGATGCCTGGCCCATTCTTCAACATATGGGCGGGCCTGACTCGCCGCGCGAGTGGCAGGGTTCGCTGCCTTTCACCTACCACGTGGGGCCCGGTCCGGTGCGAGTCAAGATGCACCTCAAGCAGGATTATCGGCTGCGCACCATCTGGGATGTGATCGGCCGCGTGCGCGGCAGCGAGCTGCCTGGCGAGTGGGTGGTTGCCGGCAACCATCGCGATGCCTGGGTTTATGGCGCAGTCGACCCGAACAGCGGTACGGCGGCCATGCTCGAAAGCGTTCACGGAATCGGCGAGTTGCTGAAGTCGGGTTGGAAGCCACGACGCACCATCATCTTTTGCAGTTGGGACGGCGAGGAAGAAGGGCTGATGGGTTCGACCGAGTGGGCCGAACAGCACGAATCTGAACTGGCCAGTGCTCCGGCTTATTTCAATATGGACGTAGCAGTATCCGGACCGAAGTTTGGCGCTTCGGCAGTGCCGAGCTTGAAAGATTTTCTACGCGATGTGGCCAAAGCCGTCCCCGGTGCGAAGGGCGGTACGGTTTACGAATCGTGGGAGAAGAACGACCAGCCGGGCGGGCCCTCGACCCAGTCGCCGACAGAAGCCGTCGGAGACTCGCACCGCACGCCGGCGGCGTCCGCAAAGGCCGACGTGCCCGTCGGCGACTTGGGCAGCGGCTCCGACTACAGTGCCTTCCAGCAGCATCTGGGCGTGCCCTCAACCGATATTACGTCGAGCGGTCCGTACGGCGTGTATCACTCCGCATTCGACAACTTTGCCTGGTTCCAGAAGTTCGCCGATCCCGATTTCGTTTACGAGCAGCAGATGGCGAGAGTCTTCGGTCTGGAGGCGATGCGCATGGCCGATGCTGATGTGTTGCCCTACGATTACGAAGAGTATGGCAAGGAAGTTGGTGCCTATTTGGACGCCGCGGGAAAACGTGCCGCGGCGAAGTTCGGCGGCCAAGCTCTCGATCTCAATTCGGTTACCACCGCGGCCAAGCACTTTCAGGAGGCGGGTGCGAGGATCCTGGCAAAACAAAGGAATCCGCCGCGGGATCCGGCACGATTAAATGAGGCATTACGCAACGCTGAACGCGCGTTGCTGGTGCCCGAGGGATTGCCGCACCGTCCCTGGTTTCGTCATTCCATTTATGCTCCCGGAGAATACACCGGCTATGCTGCGGTGGTGATTCCAGGAGTCAATGAGGCTCTCGATAAAGGGGACGCGGACCGAACGCGCCGGCAACTGGCAATTCTCGCGGCTGCGCTGCAGCACGCCGCGAAAACGCTGGATGCGTACCGGTGAGGAGATAGGACTGATTGACTAGTCATCTGACTAGCCATGTAATCGAACGAGGGGTGACGATCGGTGAACTCATGGTGGCTGCAGGACGCCAAGGCGAGATTCAAGCAAGTTCTTGGACGCAGCCCTGACCGAGGGGCTCAAGTTGTGACGCGTCGTGGGGTGGAGGCCGCTGTTTTTGTGGCGATCGACAAGTGGCGCCGGATGCAGCAGTCACGCCGGGCCAAGTCTCAAGGAATTGCTGCTCGGGCCGGACCCCGCTTTAACCTGGTACCGCTCAAGCGGCGCAGGGGTAAACCTCGGCCAGCGGTTGATTTTAATCATCCGGATTTCAAGTGACTCGGTATCTGTTGGACACTAACATCGTCTCCGAAGCTGCGGAAAGAAGAGACCTCATGGGGCGGTGGTCGCTTGGCTGGGAACGCTCCGCGTCGACCAGATTTTTCTATCGGCGGTATCCATGGGAGAGCTGCAGGCCAGCGTCTACCTGACGCGAAGACAGGACGCTGGCAAGGCCGGCGAGATCGAGGCATGGTTGGCTTCAGTGGAAACTACATATGCTCTCGTGCCGATGGATTCGGCCTGCTTCCGGGAATACGCGCGCCTGATGGCCGCAAAACCCGATGCCCCGCGAGAGGATGCCATGATCGCCTCCGCAGCCCGCGTCGGGGGTTTCACGGTAGCTATGCGAAACGAGAAAGACTTCAGGCATCTCGGCGTAGAGATCTTTAACCCCTTCAAATCTAAACTCATGACCTCCACCCGTGCCCTCGGGCAATTCCTGCGCACGCTGCCGCATTCGGCCGCGGCCACATTTCTTGCCTTGTTTCCTATCGTAGAATCCTTCGGCAGCATTCCGATTTTCTTCACTATGACCTCTGCATGGACGCCCCAGGAGCGCCGGAATACCGCTGTGAAGACTGGCGTGTGGGTGTTTGTCCTTCTGGTCACCTTTCTGTTTTTTGGTCAATTCGTACTGTTTTTCTTTGGCATCTCTCTGCCAGTTCTGAAGATTGCTGGCGGACTGATCGTCGCCAACACCGCCTGGGGTATGGTCACATCCCATGCGCGCATCACGCCTGAAGGGAGCCACGAGGCCCAGGGCAAGGATGACATTTAGCTGACCCCGCTGGCTATGCCCCTCATGTCAGGCCCTGGAGCGATTGGAGTGGTCATGGCGCTGGCAGCCCACGTGGACAGGGCAGCTTCTTACCTAAGCATGGTCATTGGCATCGCCGGAATAGCATTTTCTGTACTGCTGTTCTTTGGCTCGGAGGCCCACTGGTGCGGAGGCTGGGACCCACCGCGGTTGGCGCCATCAACAAGGTTTTCGGCTTTCTGATTCTCGCCATCGCCGTCCAACTCGTCTGGGACGGCGTGGCCGATTTCAACAGCTGATTGCCATCCGGGTCCATCCGACCGGTGAACAGTTTCCTCAGACGAGCTACCAGCCTTAAGACAATGCGGAACCCCCATCCCCTCGCAAGTGCGAAAGGATGGGAACCGGACGTAGGAAAAAATCCCAAGCTTGCAACTGGGAACTATTTGTAGGTTGCGTTGGTGCGCGACAGATAATCGCGGTGCTGCGAGTAGTCCACCATCGAACTGAATGCCGGACCACCCAGAGGGTTTGCCTTCATCGCACCGCGAATGGCTGCATTGACCTTATCCAGGCCCTCCGCGTTAGCGGCGATGTATTCGATCCAGAACGTGCCCGGCGCCTCGGTGTGAATCGCTTCGGTATCGATCTCATACTCATGGATCGTCCCCTCCGCCAGCATCTTTTCCAGTAGCGGCACGACCAGATTCTTGCTGAGAGTATCCACCGCATCGTCGGGCGCATCCGCTTTCAATTTATACATCGATGCTTCCGAATACACATCTCTCCACGATCCGGAGTGCCAGTTGTAGAACCGGCTGACGAACATGGCATCCGAGTGCTTTGTAGCGCTGACATCCACCGGCGAAGTAGGACTACCCGACTTGTAGATCTGGTCGAGGACGTTGAGCAGCCCCGCCATCGACATCGCTGAGTACCAGGTGTCGTGGGTCGCGCCATCGTTCTGATGGATCAGATTCTTGTCGTCGCCATAGCCCACCACTGTTCCATCAGCCGTGGCCTTTTCCATCATCTTCTGTTCCGAAGCGACTAATTTTTCTTCGTCTGCCCACTGCGTACGGGGAAGCGTCCAAAACGCGACGTAGGTGTACATTCGCGGTTTTTCCTTTTCCTCGGACGTCTGTGCCGATGCGCAGCCGGCCGTCACCGCCAGAGTGCATGCCCAGGCCAGAACACTCCACAATCTTCCATTCATTGTTTAACCTCGCTGAATTTGGCCAAGGACTTTGATACTGCCGTCCCAAGCGGCAGCAAGTGTACACCTCGAGAAGGAGCGCAGTTGAAATGATCACGCTTCGCCGCTGGTGGCTTCGTTTGTCAGACGCCGCGGTTGTAGGATCTGCCGCGACTGCCGAACTATCCCAACATCGACGTCGAGAGGGAGGTTCGATTGCGCGTCAACGGCGCGATGGACGAACTGAGCCGGAAGCGTAACTCTGAGCTGCGCGAGCTGGCGTCCAGCGAGTACGCGCCGGGAGGGTCTGCAACTGTTGGTCTGCTATAAAGCGACGTTGGGAGAGCCGTGGAGAGATAGCGGCTTTGCCATTCTCCAAGCTACTTAATCGAAACCAGCCTCTCCACCAGTTCCGAATAATCCTTCTTCTCGATCCCGTGCACCTGCTTGTTGTACTCGTCCACCTTCGACGAATAATTCATCGAACAGAATTTCGGGCCGCACATGGAGCAGAAGGCTGCCTCTTTGTAGTAGTCGTCAGGCAGGGTTTCGTCGTGCATCGAGCGCGCCGTCTCAGGGTCCAGCGACAAAGCGAATTGCTTTTCCCAATCGAACTTATACCGCGCATAGCTGAGCGCGTCGTCTCGGTCGCGGGCGCCAGGTCGCTGCCGCGCGATGTCGGCCGCGTGCGCGGAAATCTTGTAGGCGATGATGCCGTCTTTTACATCTTTTTCGTTCGGCAAGCCGAGGTGCTCTTTCGGGGTCACGTAGCAAAGCATAGCCGCGCCGTACCAGCCAATCATCGCCGCGCCAATCGCCGAGGTGATGTGGTCATAGCCAGGAGCTATATCCGTGACCAACGGGCCCAAGGTGTAAAACGGCGCTTCGTAGCACAGCTCGACTTCTTTCTCCACCTGCTCTTTGATCTTATCCATGGAAACGTGGCCGGGACCTTCGATCATCACCTGCACGTCATGCTGCCACGCGATTTTCGTGAGCTTGCCCAGAGTTTCCAGTTCGGCGAACTGGGCTTCGTCGCTGGCATCGGCCACGCAGCCGGGACGCAACCCATCCCCAAGCGAAAAGCTGACGTCATACTTCTTCATAATCTTGCAGATATCGTCGAAGCGCTCGTAAAGAAAATTCTGCTTGTGGTTGTGAGCCATCCACTGCGCGAGAATGGCGCCGCCTCGGCTCACGATTCCGGTGATGCGTTTCGAAATCATCGGCAAATACTGGATCAGCACCCCAGCGTGAATCGTCATGTAATCCACGCCCTGCGCCGCCTGCTCTTCGATCACTTCCAGCATCACTTCGGCATCCAGATCTTCCACGCGCTTCACGCGTGCAATCGCTTCGTAAATCGGCACGGTACCGATCGGGACGGGCGAGTGCCGCAGAATGGCCTCGCGGATCTCGTGAATGTTGCCACCGGTGGAAAGGTCCATCACCGTGTCGGCGCCATAGTGCACCGCAGTGTGCAGCTTTTTCAACTCTTCATTGACTTCGGAAGTAACCGCCGAGTTCCCGATGTTGGCGTTAATCTTGCAGAGCGAGGCCACGCCAATGGCCATCGGCTCCAGTTCCGGATGATTGATGTTGGCGGGAATAATCATGCGGCCGCGCGCCACCTCATCCCGCACCAGTTCGGGCGCGATTTTTTCGCGGTGCGCCACGTAGCCCATCTCTTCCGTGATCACGCCACGGCGCGCGTAATGCATCTGCGAAAAATTGCCGTCGGTGTCTTCTCGCGTGCGCCGGGCCAGCCATTCCGCACGCGGCTTCGGGACGCTGTAACCGTTATCGCCATCACCGGAGTTGCCATTGGTCGAGGTCATCGTCAGACCAGCTTTCAAAAGGATTCTATAGGCCCCGATTATACAAGGACGCGCCGGAAGAATGATACGTTGGGCGATTGCTCTCGTTCAGCCACGGATTATCGAGGCTGATCGAGATTTTGTAGCGCTAACGATGCTTAACATGAAGTGAGACCAGCAGCTATTGCATCTGCTGCATCTGCTCAGCGGATTCGATGGATGTGCAACCTCCAGTGCTTGTGAGTGATCGTTAGCAAACGCTTTGACGCCCCTGACTCTTATTGTTCCTAACCTTAATTTTTTCTGTTTTTTCTACCCTTTCCGGCGTTGAGTAGTCTTTCTCATGAGCCTTGTTCCAGGAATGGCGCAAGGCATAAAATCGCTTTCGTCTTATACGATCGTGCTCAGGAGATCGCACAATGCACTGCGTCCGTCCGTCGTCGGTTCTTGTGATCTGCTTTCTGCTGGGCGCAAGTGCAAGCTTTGCCCAAACCTCTTCCTCTCCCCGTCCCACCCCCGGCTTTAGTCTCGATACCATCGACAAGACCGTCGATCCCTGCGTGGATTTCTATGAGTACGCTTGCGGTAATTGGATCAAGAACTCCGAAATTCCTCCCGATCAGTCAGAATGGGTTAGCTTCGTCGAACTCGAGGAACGCAATCTCGACATCGAGCGCGGCATTCTCGAGAAGGCCGCCAGCGGGGGCGCTGGCCGTGACCCGATCGATCAGAAAATCGGAGACCTCTATGGCTCCTGCATGGATGAGAAGACTGTGGAAGCGAAGGGAATCACCGCGCTGCAGCCCGAACTCAACCGCATCGCCGCGGTGAAAGATAAGGGGGCGCTGATCGAGGAGATCGCGCACGTACATATGGTCGGTCCCAACCCGCTCTTTAATTTCTTTTCCCAGCCCGACCTTCACAACGCCGACCAGGTGATCGCCAATCTGGACCAGGGTGGATTGACGTTACCCGACCGCGATTATTACCTCAAGGATGACGCCGACAAAGTGGAGAAGCGGCAACTTCTGGTCGACCTCGCTACCCAGATATTCGCCCTCACCGGCCAGAACCAGCAGCAGGCGGCCCGCTCGGCGCAGACCGTTCTGATGTTCGAAACTCTGCTTGCGGCTTACTCCATGGATCGCACCAAGCGTCGCGATCCAAAGAACCGAGACCACAAGATGTCGCGCGACGAGGCGATTGCCCTCGGGCCGAATTTTCATCTCAACCGCTACCTCGCAGCGGTCGGCGCTCCCAACTTCACCCAGCTCAATGTGATTAATCCAGATTTCTTTAAGCAGGTGGATGGCGTTCTGGAATCCGAATCTCTGGAGTCGCTGAAGACTTACGTAAGTTGGCATGTTCTGAATGCCGGGGCTCCGTGGCTTTCTCAGCCGTTCGTCGAGGCGAATTTTAAACTCGAACAGAAGCTCACCGGCCAGAAGCAGATTCAGGCGCGCTGGAAGCGCTGTGTCGAGCTTACCGACCGCAAGCTAGGCGAGGCGCTGGGGCAACGATACGTGGAGCTGACATTCGGCGCAGACGGCAAACAACGCATGCTCAAGATGGTGGATGCGCTCGAAAAATCTCTCGCGGAAGACATCCACGAACTCTCGTGGATGAGCGATGAAACCAAGAAGCAAGCGCAGACAAAACTGGATGCGATTCGCAACAAAATCGGCTATCCCGAGGTCTACCGCGACTACAGTTCAGTCGAGATCAAACCGAGCGATCTGCTCGGCAACATCGCCCGCGCCAACGAATTCGAGTCCAAACGCATCATCGCCAAGATTGACAAGCCCATCGATCGTAAGGAGTGGCGGATGTCTCCGCCGACGGTGAATGCCTATTACAGCGGCTCGTTCAATGAAATTGTGTTTCCCGCGGGCATTCTGCAGCCGCCGTTCTTCGACAAGAACATGGACGACGCCGTCAACTTTGGCGGCATAGGCCTGGTGATCGGCCACGAACTTACCCACGGCTTCGATGACCAGGGGCGCAAGTTTGATCCGCAAGGCAACTTGCACGACTGGTGGACGGAGCAGGACGGCAAGGAATTCGAGCAGCGCGCCGGTTGCGTGGCCAATGAATACTCGACCTTTGTAGCTATCGATGATCAGAAGTTGAACGGCAGGCTCACCCTCGGTGAAAACACCGCCGACAATGGCGGCGCGCGCATCGCGCTCATGGCGCTCGAGCACATGATCGCTAACAATAAGAGCGGGCAGAGAGGACAAAAAGCTGACGCAGAAACGATCGACGGCTTTACGCCAGAGCAGCGCTTCTTCCTGGGATTTGCGCGGGTCTGGTGCGAGAAGCGTCGTCCCGAATTCGCCCGCATGAGCGTGGTTACCAATCCTCATTCGCCCGGCAAGTATCGCGTCGATGGCGTCGTGCAAAACATGCCGGAGTTCCAGAAGGCTTGGGGATGCAAAGCCGGACAGCCCATGGTAGCGGAGAACGCCTGCCACGTCTGGTGAGTGCCTAAGGCGTCAGGCAAGCAGGTCGATTGCTGTTTTCTGTATCTGGTCGGAAGTTTTCAGGGTGCTGAGGCCGATCTGGAGAAGCGCCTGCGCGGAGTCTAGCGCCACCAGCTGCGACGCGATGTCAACCACGCCGAGGTTGGCTCCATTAGAGGTGTCTGCTCCCGGACTAGCTGCTAGCTACGCCAGCTGCGGCCGCCTACAGTTGAACTTGCGGCTGTTCGATTCCCTGAAGCGCGATCGCGGAGAGGTCCATATCAGATGTTATCGGCGGGAACCCCGGCCGACTTTAAAAAGGCCCGGCGTAAATGCCGGGCCCTTCTTGCATAGCGACTTCGCCGAAGCTAGTAGTTGGCAGCCTGAACCATCAAGTGATCAACGATGTGATGGGCTTCGTCGATGTGATGAATGGCGCGATTCCGCAGGCCTCGCACCGAGGGATCGTCTTCTTCGCGCGCAATGTCGTTGTGGGCTTTATCCAGCAATTCGATGGCGCGGTGATACCGCCCCGCGCGGTCCAGTCGCGCATCAACCGGAGGATGATCGTTCAGATTCTTGCCGTCATCGATGGCAGCCCGCTTGATTTCGTCGATGGCTTTGTCAATCTCTTCAATGGCGTGTTGTTCTTCTTTGTCCATGTGATATGTGGGGGCCAGGTTCTCCAGATGGGCGCGGGCGTGTCGCAGGTCGCTCAGCGCGTGCAGGTAAGCGGGATGTCTTCCCGGCTCATCGCCGAAGCTAAGCGCGGTGCACGCGGCGACAAAAAACACGATTACGGCACAGAGTCGCAAAGATTTCATAATCTCCTCTTTCATAATTTGTCGAGGCCTTTCGGCATAATCGGATACGTTGTAGTGTCCAGGAACTACGGGCCTAGACTCGTCGGATTCTATCGTCCTTCCGCCGAGGCCAGAAGGTTACGGTGGTACAAGGCCGTTACGCCCCGGTTACTGGGGTTAAAAGTGAAAAACTGCAGCCTGGTATGCGGCAGACTGTTGACAATCAACTGACCAGAAGATGACGCTTTGCTGACGACGTGGTGACAATCCCACTCTGTGCATCGTGTACGCTCGACTCGCCTAGAACGAATAACCCCTACGAACTGGAAGTAAATCGACCGCCGACGATTGCTTCTTAATGCTTACCCTGCGTTCGAAAGCCTTTGCGCCGCTGTTCACTGTAGCGGTGCAGCGCGTCGAGGATGATGGGATACGCTTCGCTGGGAGGGCGTATTTCGTCAACCTCGACGGCTTTTCCTTCGAGCTGTTTGTAGTCTTGAAAGAAGCGCCGCAACATGATCAGGCGATGCGGCGGCATCTGAGACGCTTCGTGATAAGAGTTGAATTCGGGATCCTCAGTAGCGATGGCGATGATTTTGTGGTCCTGCTTGCCGGCGTCGATCATGGTCATCAGTCCAATCGCGCGGGCATGAATGATGGTGAGCGGAACCACCGTTTCCTGGCAGAGTACGAGGACGTCGAGCGGATCGTCATCTTCCGCCAGCGTCTGCGGGATGAAGCCATAGTTCGCGGGATAATAGACCGCCGAATATAGGATGCGATCCAGCTTGATCAAACCGCTGGCTTTGTCCAGTTCATACTTCACACTCGATCCGAAAGGGATCTCGACCACGCAATCGAATTCCTGCGGGAGTTTGTCGCCGGGAGTAACATCGTGCCAGGGATGAATCATGGGTTGTTGGGTTGTTATCGATTTTACCGGACGTTTTTTGAGCTCGAAAATCTGGATTGGGCGTCAGTGAATGATGCTATCATTCACTAAAAATTAAGGAGGGTTTGCATGCCGTCACCCCGCCTTCTCGTGTTGACCACTGCGACTTCGTTATTAGTGTCCTGCCTCGCTTGGGCGCAGGAGAGCACTTCGGGTGTTGTAACCTTTCAGAGAGACGATCCAGCAGCCCGTATTCATTTGGATCAGTACTTAAGCCATCTCCCCGCATATTTGCCGAGATCTGACGTCACAATTCTGCAATCGGACGGATATCCTTTGGACACGACCTGCTACCTGATCCGCAGCTATCTCATGGTCCGCGACAGCCCGCACTCGGATACGACGCACCGCGACGGCTACTCGACTTGCGTGCCCGCGGCTCGGGTTCGCATGTATAGCACGGTCGAGCGCGGACGCTAAAGGGATCAAGAACCCGGATTTAGCGGAGCTTGATTCCCACTTCAGTGACGCGTAGAGTTTAACCGTGAGTTTGCATTCCCGTGCGGGAGCTTCATGTCGAGCCAAGGCAAAACCTATCTTAAGTTCGGCACGGC
>Ga0181525_10001526_pt1 | contig 19646 bp, 19 predicted proteins | sample PEATcosm2014_Bin_48_FD_121100 | JGI IMG/M metagenome (GOLD analysis project Ga0181525, IMG submission 121100) | Peatland microbial communities from MTU Mesocosm Facility, Houghton, MI, USA - PEATcosm2014_Bin06_10_metaG | ecosystem: Environmental > Terrestrial > Soil > Wetlands > Peat | place...
GACGCCGGGCTGACCACCAAGGACATCGTCGCCCACGCGCTGCAAGCGCTGGGGGGATCGCTAAATCACGATCTGGCCGCAATTCCGGCCCAGTAATCCGTCTAGGAGGCGATATGACACAGTGGCTCCGTCCTGCGGCGATCACCCTTGCCGTTCTGTTCCCGCTCAGCCTCCTGGCGGGCACGCCCGAATCCGCGCCGGTCACGGCGCTGGATGCGGCGCTGATCGCCACCATGAAGGCGGGCACCGCCGGGCAGAGCTTCTCCGCCCGGTATGCCGCACTCGATCCGGTGGTCCAGCAAAGCTACAACCTGCCGGTGGTGGACCAAAACTCCGTCGGCTTCCTCTGGTCCACCCTCCCGGCGGCGCAGCAGCAAACCCTGGCGGCCCTGCTGGAGCAGTTCACCGTGGCCAGCTATGTCAGCCAGTTCACCAGCTTCGCCGGTGAAAAATTCGTCCTTTTGCCCACCGAGAAAACCCTCGGCACCAAAAAAATCGTCGAAACCCAGATCGTCCCCGGCAACGGCAGCGCCCCCACGGAGCTGGACTACGTCGTCGCCAACGGCCCCTCCGGCTGGCAGATCACCGACGTCCTGCTCGGCGGCACCATCAGCCAGGTCGCCGTCCACGAGTCAGATTTCAGCGCCCTGGTCACCTCCGGCGACGCCTCGCAACTCATCGCAGCCCTCAAAACCAAGGTGGCGGCGCTCTCGGGCGGCCAGTAACATGCACGCATCGCGGCTTCCCTCACGCGCCCCCAAACCGGCGCGCCGCTGATGCTGCACATCCTCGCCTGCATTGCCGCCTTGTTCGCCGTCATCGGCGTCGCCCAGCAATTCGCAGGCGTCTACCTCGTCCGCTATTTCTGCGACATTGTGCCCCCGGCACTGGCGCAAAGCCCTCCGGTCTCCATCCTCAAACCCCTCTGCGGCGTCGAGCCCCTCACCGAGCTTGCCCTGGAATCCTTCTTCCTCCTTGACTACCCGGTCTTCCAGCTCATCTTCGGCGTGCAGAACCCGGCGGACCCCGCCCTGGAAATCGTCGCCCTGCTGCGCGCCCGCTACCCCGCGCGCGACGTCGCCGTGGTCATCGACCCCACCCTGCACGGCACCAACCGCAAAGTCTCCAACCTCATCAACATGCTGCCCGCCGCCAAGTATGACACGCTGATCACCTCCGACGCCGACATCCACGTCCCGCCCACCTTTCTCAACAGCGTCCTCACCGCGCTGGAAGCCCCGGGCGTCGGCCTCGTCACCACGCTCTACACCGCGCTTCCCGGCACGCCGCATCTGGCCACCCTCATGGGCGCCAACCAGATCAACTACAGCTTCCTCCCCGGCGCCCTCCTGGCCCGCAAACTCGGGCGCCAGGACTGCCTGGGCGTCACCATGGCGCTTCCGCGCGCCTTGCTGGCCGAAGTCGGCGGCCTGGAAGCCCTGGTCAACAACCTCGCGGACGATCAGGTCCTAGGCCGGCTCATCCTGCGTCACGGCTATAAAATCGCCCTGGCCCGCGTCATCCCGGCCACCACCGTGCCGGAGAAGGATTTCTCCGAACTCCTGCACCACGAGCTCCGCTGGGCCCGCACCATCCGCGCCCTGGTGCCCATCCCTTACGCCGCCTCGATCCTGCAAATCTCCCTCCTCTGGGCCACCCTGGCCCTCGCCGCCGACGGCTTCCACCTTTTCGGCTGGGCCGTGTTCCTGGGCGTCCTCCTCTCCCGCTACATCGCCGCCCGCCTCATCGACTCCATGCTGCACCTTGCCAAAGCCGGCGATGCGTGGCTTTTCCTGGTGCGAGATTTTTGTTCAACCCTGATCTATATTGCCAGCTTTACAGGTGACATTGTCACTTGGCGTGGCCAGATAATGCGCGCCGACCCCGGCAAAGTGCCGCCCCGGACCTAATGAGAGAGCAGTGACCCCATGATGAAGACCTTGTTTTTGCAGCCCCCTTCTTTCGACGGTTTTGATGGCGGGGCGGGCTCGCGTTATCAGGCACGCCGCGAGATCAAATCCTTCTGGTTCCCCACCTGGCTGGCGCAACCGGCGGCCCTGCTGCCCAACGACTCCACCCTCATCGACGCCCCCCCGGCGCGTCTGACGATGGCCGACGTCCTGCCCCACGCCAAAACCCACGACCTCCTCATCATCCACACCTCGACGCCCTCCTTCGGCAACGACGTGAAGGTGGCCGAGGCCTTCAAGGCCGAAAACCCCAACCTCATCATCGGCTTCATCGGCGCCAAAGTCGCCGTCCAGCCCGAAGAATCCCTCTCCCGCGCCAAAGTCCTGGACTTCGTCGCCGGCAACGAGTTCGACTTCACCATCAAGGAAATCGCCGAGGGCAAACCCTTGGCCGAAGTCGACGGCATCATGTACCGCAACGCCGCCGGCGAGCTGATCAAGAACAAAGACCGCGCCATCCTGTACGACATGGACCAGCTCCCCTTCGTCACCGAGGTCTACGCCAAGCACCTGCGCATCGAAGACTACTTCATCGGCTACCTCCAGCACCCGTATGTCTCCATCTACACCGGGCGCGGCTGTAAATCGCATTGCACCTTCTGCCTCTGGCCGCAGACGGTCGGCGGCCATAAATACCGCACCCGCTCGGTGGAAAACGTCATCGCCGAAATCAAACGCGCCCTGGAACTCTTCCCGCAAACCAAAGAGTTCATGTTTGACGACGACACCTTCACCGACGACCTGCCCCGCGCCGAAGCCATCGCCCGCGAACTCGGCAAGCTCGGCGTCACCTGGTCCTGCAACGCGAAGGCCAACGTGCCCTACAACACATTGAAAATCCTCAAGGAAAACGGCCTGCGCCTGCTCCTCGTCGGCTACGAATCCGGCAACCAGCAGATCCTGCACAACATCAAAAAAGGCATGCTGATCACCGTCGCCAAGCAGTTCACGCGCGACTGCCACAAGCTCGGCATCAAAATCCACGGCACCTTCATCGTCGGCCTGCCCGGCGAGACCCAGGAAACCCTGAAGGAAACCATCGCCTTCGCCAAAGAGATCAACCCCCACACCATCCAGGTCTCTCTCGCCGCCCCGTATCCCGGCACCTTCCTCTACCGCCAGGCCGTCCAGGAAGGCTGGCTCGACATCGAACACGCCGAACTCATCGACGAACACGGCGTCCAAATCGCGCCGCTGCACTACCCGCATCTCAGCCACCAGGAAATCTTCAATTCCGTGGAAATCATCTACCGGAAATTCTACTTCCGCCCGTCGAAGATCCTCTCCATCCTGAACGAGATGGTCCGCAGCCCGGTGATGATGAAACGCCGCCTGCGCGAAGGCGTGGAGTTTTTCCACTTCTTGAAAGAACGTAACGCGGCGTAAGGAAAGGCAAAGGGCGGTCATGAAGAAAGCAGCGCTTTTTTGCAAAAAAGCGCGCAAAAAACGCTTATTAATCTGGGCCATAGGCTGCGGCATGGCCAAAGCCCCTGGCCCAGATGATCAGAAGTTTTTTGGTTCTTTTTTTCAAGAAAGAACCGCTTCTCTATTCAATCGACAAGCTCGGGCCTGAACCCCCCGATGCAAAACCCCATCTTCTCCGCCGATGACTTTGGCCTCACCGTCTCGGTCAACGAGGCGGTGGAGCAGGCGCACAAGCACGGCGTCCTCACCCAGGCCAGCCTCATGGTCGCCGCCCCCGCCGCGCAGGACGCCGTCTCCCGCGCCAAATCCCTCCCCACCCTGCACACCGGCCTCCACCTCGTCCTGGTCGACGGCGCCTCCCTCCTCGGCCACGCCGCCCTCCCGCACATCACCACGCCGGACGGCAAATTCCCGCAAAACCAAGCCGCCCTGGGCGTAAAATACTTCTTCTCCCCCGCCGCCCGCCGCGAGCTTCGCGCCGAAATCCACGCCCAATTCGCCGCCTACGCCGCCACCGGCCTGAAGCTCCACCACGCCGACGCCCACAAACACATGCACCTCCACCCCACCGTCGCGCGCCTGATGATCGAAACCGGCAAAACCTTCGGCCTGCCCCGCATCCGCATCCCCGCCGAACCCCCCGCCACCCTCAAACGCCTCGGCGAAACGCCCACCCTGGCCGACCGCGCCCTCTACGCCTGGACCCGCCTCCTGCGCCACCAGGCCCGCCACCTCGCCACCAACACCTACGTCTTCGGCCTAAAATGGTCCGGCCACATGACTCTCCCCCGCCTGCAAGCCCTGCTCGCAAACCTCCCAAAAAACGCGGAATCAGAAATCTATTTCCACCCCGCCACCACGCGGGACGCCGCCCTAAAACAGCTTATGCCGGACTATGAACACGAGGCAGAGTTTCAGGCGCTACTGGCGCTAAAGCCATCTCCCGCCAAACCATAACCGCCCCAATCGCCGCCGCCACCGGCATGAAAATATGCCCCGTCACCGCCGTCAGCAGCGCCATATACCCCGGCGCCAGCCAGAGCAGCGCATAAACCGGCTTGCGCCCGTGCGGCACGCGTAAAAACATCGCCGCCATGCCCACGGAATACCCCACCAAATCGTAAAAATACCCATACGGGCTCACAAACACCGCCAAACACAGGGTCAGCGCCACCCGCTCCACCACCTGCTCCGCCGGCCCGCGCCAAAGCGCCCAAATCGCGGCAAACGCAGCCACACTGCAAACCCCCTGCAACGCATAAGCCACCGTCAGCCCGGCATAAAAACTCCGCGCCATAAAAAACACAGTCGCCCCCGCCACCAGAAGATTCTGCTTAAACGGCGTCTGCAACACCCGCGCCGAGCACGGCTCGCCCACATGAATAAACCAGCTCCAAGCCTGCCAGCCCTCCACCCCCACCGAGAGCGCGACCAACCCCGCCCCCACCGCCACGCAAGCCGCCAAACTCCCCCACCGCCGAGGCTGTAAAAATATCCCCCCCAGCACCAGCGCAATCTGCGGCTTAATACAAAGCACCCCGGCCAGCCCGCCGCCCACCAGCGGCCGCCGCTCACACCACAGCAGCGCCGAAAACAGCAGCCCCCCCGTCAGCACGCCGTTCTGCCCCATGACAAAATTCTGCACCGAAGCCGTCCCCGCCAGCCCCAGCCCAATACTCCCCCAATCCAGCCCCGCCCGCCGCAGCAGCCCCGCCGCCAGCCCCAACGAAACCAAATCCCAAACAAAAAAACTAACCGGCAGCGGCAGCAGAGACGCAAGCATCCCGAGCAAATTCATCGTCGGCGGATAAAGCCAGTCCTGATACGTATTCCCCGTGCTCGCCAGCAAATCCACATGAAACGTCGCCAGCATCCAGGGGGAAGGGGAGGCGGCAAAGCCAAACTCCCCGAGCCGGCGCAGCACCAGCACCCGTCCCACATCCCAGAACCGGGCAAAGTCCTTCTGCGGCAAATCCTGCGTCGCCGTCAGCACAACCATATGCGGATCGCGCCACCACCCAATCATGGCGTGCGCGTCCAAAGCCACAAAAAACCAATACAGCACCGCGACGGCAACAAACGCCCCGGCCGGCCCCAGCCCGCCCCTTAACCTGTTCATGCCGCAACTCTGCCGCCCAGGCGCGCAGCCCACAAGGCCAAAAAAAACCCCGGATCGCTCCGGGGTTTTCTTGAAATCAACGCTTGGAGAACTGGAAGCTCCGGCGGGCTTTCGCCTTACCGTATTTCTTACGTTCCACCATACGCGAGTCACGCGTCAGGAAGCCCGCAACCTTCAGAATCCCGCGCAGATCCGGCTCAAACAGCGTGAGCGCGCGCGAAATACCATGGCGCACCGCGCCGGCCTGGCCGGAGAGCCCGCCACCGTTCACCGTGCAATACACGTCGAACTGGTTATAGCGATCGGCCACCAGGAAGGGCTGGGTGATGAGCATACGCAGCACGGGGCGCGCAAAATACTGCGGCGCCTTCTTGCCGTTCACCAGGATCTCGCCCTTACCGGGCTTAATCCACACGCGGGCAACCGCATTCTTACGGCGGCCGGTGGCGTAGGAACGGCCCTGCGCATCGCGCTTGGGTTCACGCTTGGGCGTCGCAGCTTCAGCGGCAACGGCAACCGGCAGATCTTTCAAACCGGCAAATGCATTCGTCGTTTCGGACATTTTTACGCTCTCCGGTTCTTGGCGTTCAGAGCGCCGACGTCAAAGGATTTAGGCTGCTGCGCGGCATGCGGATGTTCGCCGCCGGCATAGACGTAAAGGTTCTTCATCTGCTGGCGCTGCAGCGGCCCGCGCGTAATCATACGCTCCACGGCCTTCTCCACCACGCGCTGCGGATTGGCGCTATCCAGGCGTTCCTGAATGCTACGGCCCTTGATGCCGCCGGCATACCCGGTGTGGTAATACAGGATGGACTGCTCAGCCTTCTTGCCGGTCAGCTTCACCTTCTCCGCGTTGATGATGATGATGTTATCACCACAATCAACATGCGGGGTGAATTGCGGCTTATGCTTGCCGCGCAGACGGCTGGCCACAATCGCGGCCATACGGCCCAGGATCAGGCCTTCGGCGTCGATCAGGATCCATTCCTTCTTCACATCCGCCGGTTTAATCGAAATCGTCGTTTTCATGTTCTCAAACCCAATATGCTTGCGAGCGGGCTTATCCAGCCTCCACCCCTCCCTGTCAAGCGGTAACATAATACCGCGCACTCGCGGCCAGCGATTCCTCCAGGCTTTCCGCCGGTTTCCAGCCCAGTGCGCGCGCCGCTGCGGGATCAGCGACAAAATCCCCACTCAAACTCTGCCACATTCCCGCCCGCCCCAGCAGCGCGGCCCCCGTAGCCAGCACCCCATCCGGCCAGGCGGCCAATTTCGCCTCCACGCCCAGCCCCTGGGCCAGCGCGCGAATGAGGGCAGGGGTGCTTATCGCCTCCGGATGCGCCGCCAGCACGCTCTGCGGCGGCGCCTCCGCCCGCAGCACCGCCAGCACAATCGCCGCCAGATCCCCCCGCTCGATAAAACTCCGCCGATTCTCAATCCCGCCAAACGGCAGCGGCACCCCGCGCGCGATCAGCTTGAGCAGCAGTTGAATATTCCCCGGGCATCCCGGCCCAATCACCGCCACGGGCCGCACAATGCTCAGCCCCGGCCCAAACGCCGCCGCCACATCATGCTCGGCCTGCAGCTTGCTCTCGGCATAATCATCACTCGGATTCGGCGGCGTCGTATCCGTCACCACCTCCTCATGCACCCGGCCATGAATATGCGCCGTCGAGATCAGCACAAACCGCTCCGCGCCGGCCTCGCGCGCGGCCCGCGCCACATTCACGGCGGCCGCCACATTGGCCTGCCCCCAAACGCTCAGCCGCACCCCGCGCCGATGCCCTAGCCCCGCCGCATGCACCACCGCACTCACGCGCGGCAGCTTCACCCCCGGCTGTGCCAAATCCCCGGTCACAAACCCCCGCACCCCGTCCGGCAACGCTTGCGCCCCGCGCAAGCCGCCAAAAACCGGCACGCCTTCACCCGCCAGGCAACGCGCAATCGCCCCGCCGATATATCCCGTGGCTCCGGTGCAAAAAACCGGCGCGTCAGAGGGCCAGAGACTCAATCCAGCTTAGGCTCCCGCCGCACCGGCCGCACGGGCGTTGGCGGCGGCGTGGGCACCAGCCGCTCACGCGGCGCCACCACGGGCGTCGGCACGGGTGCCCGGTCCGGCGCCTCGGCATAGCCCGGCTGCGAGCGTTTCAACCGCCCGAAATTCGGTAAATCCTCATACGTCTCCACCTGCTTGGCCGCAGGCGGCAACACGCCCGAGGAGCGCATCGCCATCATCCGCAGATCATCCTGCAAACTGTCGATCTGCGCCTCCATCGCCTCCAGCCGCGCCTTCACGCCAAACACGCTGAACGGCATGAGTAAAAACGCCAGCGCATAAAGCAGCACCGGCAGCGCCAGCAGTAAAAACAACCAGTCCGGCATCCAGTCCGGCAGCGTAAACGGCAAATCCATCAGCATGCCCCCTTATACCCCATCAGTGCCGGAAATGCCGCATATTTGTGAACACCATGGCGATTCCGGCTTCATCGGCGGCGGCAATCACCTCCGCATCGCGGATCGACCCCCCCGGCTGAATCACCGCCTTAGCCCCGGCTGAAACCGCCGCCTGCAACCCATCCGCAAACGGGAAAAACGCATCGGAGGCGACCACGCAGCCATCAAAATTCAACCCCGCTTCCTTGCCGCGCCAGGCCGCAATCCGCGCCGAATCCACCCGGTTCATCTGCCCCGCGCCCACACCGATCGTCGCCCGATCCTTCACATAAACAATGGCATTCGACTTCACATGCTTACACACGCGGAAGGCAAAAATCAGATCCTCGATCTCGGCCGCGCTCGGCGCCCGCTTGGTCACCGCCTTCAAATCCGCCGGCAAAATCCGCCCGGCATCGCGGCTCTGCACCAGAAACCCACCGGCCAGAGACTTAAACACCACCCCCGCCGCAGCCGGGTCCGGCAGCCCGCCGGTCAGCAGCAGCCGCAAATTCTTCTTCTTGGCCAGCAGCGCCTGCGCGCCCGCATCCGCATCCGGCGCAATAATCACCTCGGTGAAAATCGTCGAAATCTTCGCCGCCGTTGCCTCATCCAGGGTCCGGTTCAGCGCCACAATCCCGCCAAACGCCGAAACCGGATCACAAGCCAGCGCCGCATCCCAGGCCTCGACCACACTCCCCGCAATCGCCACGCCGCAAGGATTAGCGTGCTTCACAATCACAATCGCCGGCTCGGCAAACTCCGCCACGCACTCAAACGCCGCATCGGTATCATTGAAATTATTGTAGGAAAGCTCTTTCCCCTGCACCTGCCTGGCCGTCGCCACGCCAAACCGCTCCGGCGCCGCCGCATAAAACGCCGCAGACTGATGCGGATTTTCGCCATACCGCAGCGTCTGCTTCAGGCTCCCGGCAATGGCAAAGCTCGCCGGATATTCCTCACCATTCTGCGTGGCAAACCACCCGGAAATTGCCGCATCATACGCCGCCGTCCGCGAGTATGCCGCCGCCGCCAGCGCCCGCCGCGTCGCCAGCGTCGTCCCGCCCTGCGCCGCCAGCTCCGCCAGCACGGTCGCATAATGCTCCGGCGCCGTCAGCACCGCCACCGAATCATGGTTCTTCGCCGCCGAGCGGATCATCGCCGGCCCGCCAATATCGATATTCTCGATACAATCCTCAAACGCCGCCCCGCGCGCCACGGTCGCCTCAAACGGATACAAATTCACCGCCACCAGATCGATCGGCGCAATCCCATGCGCTTGCATCTGCGCCAGATGCTCCGGCAAATCCCGCCGCCCAAGAATCCCCCCATGCACCTGCGGCACCAGCGTTTTAACGCGCCCGTCGAGAATTTCGGGAAATCCGGTATGCTCAGACACTTCCTTTACCGCCACGCCCGCATCCCGCAGCGCCTTGGCCGACCCGCCGGTCGAAAGAATCTCTACCCCCGCAGCCGCCAGCGCGGCGGCAAACTCAACCAGCCCCGTCTTATCGGAAACAGAAATCAAAGCGCGGCGAATGGGCACGATATCGGTCATCGGAGAATCCTTAATTGGAAGCAGGAACGGCGGACACGGCATTGGCCGGTGAGCCGGTGAGAACTTTCGTGCTGATCAGCACGTAAACCAGGGTATTGTCCTGGGTATCCACCATCCGCGTGATGATGAAATGCTTAAACAGGAAGGAAGCCTGAATCACCCCCATCTCCTCTTGCTGCGGCAGGTCCGCCGGGATCGTCACCGCCCCATGCGCCACGCAGTTCAGCGCAAACTGGCTCGGATCGGTCGCCACGCCCAGCCCCCCGGCAATCCCCCCGGTCTGGGCGAACGACGCATAGCACGACACATTCGCCACCTTCGGATCGTCAAACCGCTCCACCACCACCCGGTCATTGGGGCCGATCAAGCGGAAATTCGTGCTGACATGGCCAATTTCCTGCTGCGCCTGCGCGCCCGCGCCAAAAAGGCTGAACAGCACGGCGGCAGCGGCAAAACAAACTCTCATGTCACATTCTCCTGTTTGGGGCTGAGCGCCTCATACACCAGAAGCGTCTGCGCGCAGATGATGGAGTCGCTAAAATTTTCCACCGCCCTTGCCCGCGCCGCCGCCGCCATGCGCGCCCGCAACCCCGGATCATCCACCAATTTCTTAATCGCCTCCGCCAACGCCAGCGCATTCCCCGGCGGCACCAGAAACCCCGTCACCCCGTCCACCACCGCCTCGCGGCATCCCGGAATATCCGTCGCCACCAGCGGCTTGCCCGCCGCCATCGCCTCCAGCGCCGCTTTGGGCAACCCTTCCCGATAGGTCGAGGGCTGACACGCAATATGCGCCCCGGCCAACAGCGCCGCCACATCCCGCCGCGCCCCCAGCCAGCGCACCAGCCCCTCTTCCTCCCAGCCGCGCAGCTCCGCCTCCGTCACCGTATTCGGGTTGCCCTCATCAGGCGCCCCCACCAGCACAAACTCCGCTTGGCCTTTCAGCAGCCGCGCCGCCGCGACAAAATCCGCCACGCCCTTCTCCCGGATCATCCGCGCCACCAGCATCACCCGCACTGGCCCGTCCGGCTCGGGCACCGGCGCGAACGCCGCCACATCCACCCCAGCCCCCCGGATCAGCCACGCCCGCTCCGCCCGCACCATGCCCATCTCGCGCAGCGCCGCCAAATCATCCGGGTTCTCAAACACCACCATCGCCCCCGGCGGCGAGAGCGTCACCCGCAGCCCCAGCGCCACCAAAGGCCGCAGCACCCGCGCCAGCAGCCGGTCCGACGAAAACACAAACCCCAGCCCCACCGGCGCATTCACCACCGCCCGCACCCCGGCCAGCCGCGCCGCCAGCCCGCCAACCACAATCGGCTTCAACGCAATATGATGCACCACATCCGGCTTCAACCGCCGATAAACCCCGGCCAGCTTCACGGCAAAAACCAACTCCGCCACCGGGTTCAGCCTACGGCGGATAAAATCCACAGGCACCACCTCAATCCCGCTCGCCCGTATCCGCGCCGTCGCCTCACTCTCGCGCGCCACCAGCACCACGCGCCACCCAGCCGCCTTGGCCGCCAGCGCACGCACCCAAAAATGCGAGGCAAAGAACCAGTCTTCCGTCAGCAAATAAACCAGGGTTTTTTGGGGAACATCCGCGCCAAGGGCCATGGCGGCGGCCTTTACCCCAATCCGCCCGAGGGGCCAAATAATGGATCAGGATTGCAGAAAAGAAAGCAGCGCTTTTTTGCAAAAAAGCGCGCAAAAAACGCTTATGAATCTAGGGCATGGGCGGTGACGGCGTCATAGCCTATGGCCCGAAGTCTCAAAACTTCTGTAATTCTGGCCCATGGGCGTTGTCGCCACCCCAGCCCATGTCCCAGATTAACAGAAGTTTTTTGGTACTTTTTTTCAAAAAAGAACCGCTTCTCAAGCCCCCCAGCGTGCCAGCACAGCACCCACCTCCACCGCCTCGGCCACCGCCCCCGGCACCGCCGCCGGTGTGCGCGAAAACTTCGGCGCCGCCGCCGCCTGCACCACGCCGTCCACGGTGACAAAATTCCCCCGCGCGACATTATGTTCCGCCACCGCCGCCTCATCCATATCCAGCACCGGCGTCACGCAGGCATCGCTGCCCGCAAACACCGCCTCCCAATGCGCCCGCGTCTCCCCGGCAAAAATCCCCGTCAACCGCGCCCGCATGACCGGCCATGTGGCCTCATCATGCTGCCGGGCAAAATCCGCATCCCCGGTCAGCCCCAGAAGCTCCAGCATCGCCGCATAAAACTGCGGCTCAATCGGACAAACCGCCATAAACTTCCCATCCGCCGTGGCATAACACGCATAAAACGGCGTGCCCCCATCCAGCAGATTACGCCCCCGCTCCAGGCTCCAGGCCCCGGCGGCGCGCATCCCCTGCATCATCACCATCAGCAGCGCGGAGCCATCCACCATTGCGGCATCCACCACCTGCCCACGCCCGGAGCGCTGCGCCTCCAGCAGCGCCGCCAGCAGCCCAAAGGCCAGCATCATCGCCCCGCCGCCAAAATCCGCCACCAGGTTCAGCGGCGGCGGCGGCGGCCTGTCCGCCTCGCCGATGGCCGCAATCGCCCCGCTCAACGCGCCATAATTCATGTCATGCCCGGCGCGCATTGCCATCGGCCCCGTCTGCCCCCAGCCCGTCATCCGCCCATAAACCAGCTTCGGATTAAGCTGCGCCACCGCGTCCGGCCCAAACCCCAGCTTCTCCATCACCCCAGGCCGAAACCCCTCGATCAGCGCATCCGCCCCGCCGATCAACCGCCGCAGCACCTCCCGGTCCGCCTCGGTTTTCAGGTCCAGCACCACGGTCTCCCGCCCCCGGTTCAGCAGATCCATCTGCGGCGGCAAGGGCAGGGGAGAACTCTGCCCCGGCCGCACCACCCGCACCACCTCGGCGCCATGATCCGCCAGCAGCATGGCGCAGAACGGCGCCGGCCCCAGCCCCGCCATCTCCACCACGCGCAACCCGCTGAGCACACCCATCCGCGTCAGCCTGCCGCCAGCGCGCGCGCAATCACCAGGCGCTGCACATCGCTGGTCCCCTCATAAATCTGGCAAACCCGCACATCCCGGTAAATCCGCTCCACCGGATAATCCGCCAGATACCCATACCCGCCATGGATCTGAATCGCATCCGAGCACACCCGCTCCGCCATCTCGCTGGCAAACACCTTGGCCATCGAAGCCTCCTTCAAACACGGCTTCTTCGCATCCCGCAGGCTGGCCGCATGCATCACCATCTGCTCGGCGGCTGCAATCTGCGTCGCCATATCCGCCAGCCGGAACGCCACCGCCTGATGCTCAATAATCGCCTTGCCAAATTGCTGCCGTTCCTTGGCATAGCCCAGCGCCGCCTCAAACGCCGCCCGCGCCATGCCCACCGCCTGCGCCGCAATCCCAATCCGCCCGCCTTCAAGGTTCGCCAGCGCAATCCTCAACCCTTGCCCTTCCTCGCCCAACCGCAGCGAGACCGGCACCCGCATCTCCTCAAACACCAGCGCGCAGGTGTCCGAAGCATGCTGCCCCAGCTTCTCCTCCGTCTTGGCCACGACAAAACCAGGCGTATCCGTCGGCACAATAAACGCCGAAATCCCCTTCTTCCCCGCCGCCGGATCGGTCACGGCAAACAAAATCGCCACCTGCGCATTCCGCCCGGAGGTAATAAACTGCTTACTCCCGGTGATGACATACTCATCCCCATCCCGCCGCGCCCGCGTCTTAATCGCCCCGGCATCGGAGCCAGCCCCCGGCTCGGTCAAACAAAAACACCCCAGCAACTCGCCGCGCGCCATCGGCTTCAAAAACCGCTCGCGCTGCTCGTCCGTGCCAAAATCCAAAATCGGCATACAGCCCACGCCATTATGCACGCTCATAATGGTGGAAACCGCCCCGCACCCGGCGGCAATCTCAATCAGCGCTGCGGCATAGGCGACATAATCCGTCCCCGCCCCATCCCATTCCGGCGGCACGGTCATGCCCATAAACCCCAGCCCGCCCATCTCGGCCAGCGCCTGCGCGGGAAACTGATGCTCCCGGTCCCAAAGCTGCGCATGCGGCGCCAGCTTTTCCCGTGCAAAATCCCGCGCCATATCGCGGATCATCTCCTGGTCATGGTTCAGGATCATGCAACCTCCAGCGCCAAAGCGGTGGCTTCCCCGCCGCCAATACACAGCGACGCCACCCCCCGCTTCAGCCCATATTTCTTCAGCGCCGCGATCAGCGTCACCAGTATCCGCGCCCCCGAAGCCCCAATCGGATGCCCCAGCGCACAAGCCCCGCCATGCACATTCACCTTGTCATGGTCCAGGCCCAGCTCGCGCATGGCAATCATCGTCACCACGCCAAACGCCTCATTCACTTCCCACAAATCCACCTGATCCGCGCGCCAGTCCACCTTCTCCAACAACCCCTTAATCGCCCCCACCGGCGCCGACGCAAACAGCCCCGGCTTATCGGCAAAATTATGGTGCCCAATCACCGTCGCCACGGGCGTCAGCCCGCGCTTGTCCGCCTCAGACCGCCGCATCATCACCAGCGCCGCCGCCCCATCGGAAATTGACGAAGAATTCGCCGCCGTCACCGTCCCACCCTCGCGGAACGCGGGTTTCAGCGTCGGGATCTTCTCCGGCTGCGCCTTGCCCGGCTGCTCATCCAGCGCCACGACCACCTCGCCTTTGCGCCCCTTCACCGTCACCGGCACAATCTCCCCGGCAAACGTCCCATCCGTGCTCGCCTTCAGCGCCCGCGTCAGCGACGCCAACGCAAACGCGTCCTGCTCCTCCCGGCTAAACTGATAAGCCTGCGCCGCATCCTCCGCGAACGTCCCCATCAGCCGCCCGCGCTCATACGCATCCTCCAGCCCGTCCAGAAACATATGATCAATCACCCGATCATGCCCTAGCCGATACCCCGTCCGCGCCTTGGTCAGCAGATACGGCGCATTAGACATGCTCTCCATGCCCCCCGCGACCATCACCTTATTCGACCCGCCCAGCAGCAGATCATGCGCAAACATCGCCGCCTTCATGCCCGAGCCGCACATCTTATTCACCGTGGTCGCACCCACAGAGTCCGGAATCCCCGCCCCCCGCAGCGCCTGCCGCGCCGGAGCCTGCCCCTGACCCGCAGGCAGCACGCACCCCATAATCACCTCGTCCACAGCCTCCGCCGCCACGCCCGCGCGCACCAGCGCCTCGCGGATCGCCGCCGCCCCCAGCTGCGAAGCGCTCAAGCTGGCAAAATCCCCCTGCATCCCGCCCATCGGCGTCCGCACCGCACCCACAATAACAACAGGATCGCTCATCACCGTCACTCCTAAAAAATTATCCTAGTGTCTGTTTGAAAACACTGAGAGTCTTTCGAACTTGTTCGTGTTAGGAAGCACTTCTTTTTGTGAACAAAAAGAAGCAAAAAAACTTCTGTAATCTGGGCCATGGGCTGTGAACGCGCCAACGCCCCCATTTAACAAAAGTTTTTTGGTTCTTTTTTTCAAAAAAGAACCGCTTACTAAGCACGATCTCTTTCAGCGTGCCGCCATCCGCAACGCACCGTCCAGCCGTATCGTCTCACCATTCAGCATCACGTTTTCGCAAATATGCTGCGCCAGCGCGGCAAACTCCGATGGCCTCCCGAGCCGGGAAGGGAAGGGCACGCTCTTACCCAGCGCATCCTGCACTTCCTGCTTCATCCCCGCCATCATCGGCGTCTCAAAAATCCCCGGCGCAATCGTCACAATGCGCACGCCCTGGCCCGCCAGCTCGCGCGCAATCGGCAGCGTCAGCCCGACAACCCCGGCCTTGGACGCCGCATAAGCCGCCTGCCCAATCTGCCCATCATACGCCGCCACGGAAGCCGTATTAATAATCACCCCTCGCTCACCATCCTCGCCCGGCGCCTCTTTCACCATCGCCGCGGCGGCGAGACGGATCATATTAAACGTCCCCACCAAATTAATGCTCACCGCCCGCGCAAACCGCTCCAGCGAATGTGGCCCCTCGCGCCCGACAACTCTCTCGCCCGGCGCCACGCCCGCGCAATTCACCAACCCATGCAAATGCCCAAACACCGCCAGCGCCTCGGCCACCGCCGCCTGCCCATCCGCCTCACGGGTCACATCCGTCACCACAAACCTGGCCTTCGCCCCCAGCTCCGCCACCATCGCCTCGCCCGCCGCCTGGTTCACATCCGCCAGCACCACCGAGGCCCCAGCCCCGACAAACCGCCGCGCCACCGCAGCGCCCAGCCCCGAGCCGCCACCGGTAATCAAAAACACTTTGTCGCGAAGCTGCATATTTAAAATCCCGTTGCCAAAAAACAAAACTTTGAAAGCAAGCACTTCTTTTTGTGAACAAAAAGAAGCAAAAAAACTTTATAAACTTTCCACCTTCGCCCCTGGCGGCGTCACTGCCCCCAGGAGCAAAAGTTTTTTGCTTCTTTTTTCCAAAAAAGAAGCTCTTTAAGACCCAGCCGCAACCTTCTCATTATTGCGCAAAATAAACCGCTGAATCTTCCCGCTCGGCGTCTTGGGCAGCTGCTCCACGAACGCAATCTCGCGCGGATAAGCATGTGCCGAGAGCCGCCGCTTCACATGCTGGCGCAGTTCCTCCGCCAGCTCATCGCTCGGCTCATAGCCCGGCTTCAGCACCACGAACGCCTTCACAATCTCCGTGCGTTCCGGGTCTGGCTTGCCGATCACCGCGGTCTCCACCACCGAGGGATGCTCGATCAACGCACTCTCCACGTCGAACGGCCCAATCCGATAGCCCGACGAGGTAATCACATCGTCATTGCGCCCGACAAAGCTGATATGCCCATCCGGCTCCAGCTCCACCGTATCCCCGGTGCGATAATACCCATTGGCAATCGCCGGCGTGGACTTGTTCAAATACCCGGTGAACCAAAGCAGCGGCGAGCGCGCGATATCCATCGCCAGCGTGCCCGGCACATTCGGCCCCAGCTCTTTGTCGTTATCGTCCAGCACGGCCACGCGATAACCCGGCATCGCCACGCCCGCCGAGCCCGGATGCACTTCATGCCCCAGCCCATGATGGTTATTCACCACCATGCCGGTTTCCGTCTGCCCATAATGGTCATGGATCGGCGCCGCCAAATTCTCCGCAAACCACCGGATCACTTCCGGGTTGAGCGGCTCACCCGCACTGCTCACCGCGCGCAACTGCCCTTTGACCGCCGCCGCCGCTTCCGGCCCGGCGGCAATCAGCATCCGGTAAGCCGTCGGCGCACCCGCCAGATTGGTAATCCCATGCGTCTTAATCAGCCGGTACGTGCTCTCCACGGTAAACGGCCCATCATACTGGAACGTCGCATGCCCCAGCAGCAGCGGCCCGGTCAGCGCGTAATACAGCCCATAAGCCCAGCCCGGATCGGCAATATTCCAGAACTTATCGCCCGGCCGCAGATCAATCGCATCGCGCATATACACATAGAAAGACAGCAGCGCCTTCATCGGCACCGGCACGCCCTTGGGCAGCCCGGTGGTCCCGGAGGTGGACATCAGCATGAGCAGATCCGACCCCTTGCGCATCACCGGCTCGAACTTCGTATCATGCCGCGCCAGCTCGGCGGCAAAATCAAAATCCCCCTCGCGCACCGCCAGGCCATCGCGCGCCACGGTGGCAATCAGCGGCTTTTCCGAAACCTCGTCCATCTTCCCCCGGTTCGCCGGGTCCGTCACCACCAGCTTGGCGTTGCTGGTCTGCAACCGGTGTTCAATCGCCTTCGGCCCAAACGCGGTAAACAGCGGCTGATACACCGCCCCCGCCCGCCAGGTCCCCAGAATCACCACCAGCAGCTCCGGCACGCGCGGCAGCAGCCCGGCCACCACATCGCCCGGCCCCACGCCCTGCGCCGTCAAAAAACCGGCAAACCGCGCCGACAGATCGCGCAACTGCTCGAACGTATACGTCGCCCGGTCGCCCTTCTGATTTTCCCATTCCAGCGCCACGCGGCCCGGCGTGGCATAACGGTCGCAGCACTCCACGCACCCGTTAATCCCGCCCTCCAGCGTGCCCTGCATCAGCGCCTCAACGTCGCCGATCTTAAAACCCTCATACGCCTGTTCGTAAGCCGCAACACCGCTTCTGCCGCGAAGGCCCGATTCACTCATGATATTTCCCCACTCGTTTTTTTATTGGCCATTCCGGCGCCACAAGACGAACCCTAATCGCCTGCTATATGGTATTCAATGACGCAATCGGCCAAATCCACCAGCCGATTTTGCCACATTCGCCACAGGGAACAGTCCATGGAACGCCGCATGATCGCCGCCTCGTTCGTCCATGAAGCGCTAGAATCCCTACGCCGTCAAAACCTCCCCACCGCTCCGCTCCTGGCCGCCGCCGGCCTCCCGCCAGAAGTCCACGACCCCGTCTCCCCCCAGGCCTACGGCGCCCTCTGGCTCGCCATCGCCGCCGCGCTGGACGACGAATTCTTCGGCCTCTCCGCCCACCCCATGCGCCAGGGCAGCTTCGCCCTCCTGTGCCACTGCGTCTTGCACGCCACCACGCTGGAGCAGGCGCTGCGCCGCGCGCTCCGCTTCCTGCGCGTCATCCTCGACGACCCGCGCGGCGACCTCCTCATCGAGAACGGCCTCGCCCAAATCACCCTCACCGATTCCGGCCCGCCCCGCTCCGCCTTCGCCTACCGCACCTTCTGGATCATCCTGCACGGCATCACCTGCTGGCTCACCGGCCAGCGCATCCCGCTCCGCCGTGTTGATTTCCGCTGCCCCGAACCCCTCCACTGCGCCGACTACCGCCTCCTCTTCGGCGCCCCCGTCCGCTTCGCCCAACCCGCCAGCTGCCTCGCCTTCGACGCCAAATTCCTGCTCCTCGTCCCCAAACGCTCCGAGCCCGCCCTAAAACAATTCCTCCGCGGCGCCCCCGCCAACATCCTGGTCCGCTACACCCACGACGCCGGCCTAGCCTCCGCCATCCGCAAGCGCCTGCGCCAGCTCCCCCCCACCGCCTGGCCCACCGCCGAAACCCTAGCCCACCAACTCCACCTCCCCACCTCCACCCTGCGCCACCGCCTCCAACAAGAAGGCCAAACGCTGCGCACCATAAAAGACGCCCTCCGCCGCACCCTGGCCCTGGAACTTTTGGCCAACCCCACCACCAGCGTAGGCGAAATCTCCCTCACCCTAGGTTTCACCGAACCCAGCGCCTTCCACAGAGCCTTCAAAAAATGGACGTCCACCAGCCCCGCCGCGTACCGTCGCGGGCTAGGGCAGGGGGATGAGGAATGAGTTTTTGTTTTAGAGCCCGGCTTCAGTAGGATGGGTGAGCGCAGCGCTACCCATCTTCTTTTCCAGAGAAGCAAACCCAGGGGCTCTGCCCTTGGACCCCGCGAAGGGCCGCGCCCTTCGATGGGCAATAATCGCGGGCCGTGAGACCCCCCCTAGCCTCCGTCATTGCGAGCGCAGCGAAGCAATCCATTTTTTCAAGAAGGCAGCCCAGAGAATGAAACCACATTCAACCGGGCGGCTAACCGCAGCGCAATCCGCCACCGGACGCCACACCCGCACCCCAAAGAGAAAACTATTCTAACATTCAATTCATTATTTTTAAGAAACTATCACCCTCTTTTCCACCAATTCAAAGCCAAACCAAAAAAATTAACAAATAAAATCAAACCCTTACCCAGCCACCGCTCCACAAACGCTCCACGTGGAGCATTTCTAACATAACGTTAGAAACAACAAAACTTTTCTCCCCCCCCTCAGACATCATTAACCCCCACCCGCTTCGCCTGCCACGCCCAGGCATCCCGGCACATCTCCTCCACCCCCAGCGCGGCCTTCCAGCCAAACACCTTCTCCGCCGCCGCCGGATTAGCAAAATAACTCGCCACATCCCCCGCCCGCCTGGGCGCAAAGTGCAGCGGTATCTCCCGCCCCGTCACCCGCTCAAACGCCCGCACCAAATCCAGCACGGAAATCCCAATCCCCGTCCCCAGATTCACCGTCAGCGCCCCGTCATTTTCCGCAATATACTCCAGCGCCAGCACATGCGCCCGCGCCAGATCCATCACATGAATATAATCGCGCACCCCGGTCCCGTCCGGCGTATCATAATCATTGCCAAACACATTCAAAAACGGCCGTTCCCCGGTCGCCACCTGCGTCACATAC
>Ga0181525_10001527_pt1 | contig 19639 bp, 18 predicted proteins | sample PEATcosm2014_Bin_48_FD_121100 | JGI IMG/M metagenome (GOLD analysis project Ga0181525, IMG submission 121100) | Peatland microbial communities from MTU Mesocosm Facility, Houghton, MI, USA - PEATcosm2014_Bin06_10_metaG | ecosystem: Environmental > Terrestrial > Soil > Wetlands > Peat | place...
GCGCCTGGAAGGCGTATATGCGCCGGCAGACCGCCACCATCAATTATTCCGACGCGCTCCCGCTCGCACAGGGCATCAAGTTCGGGATGGAGTGAAGCTCTCCTCCCCCGCTGTCGCGGGGGAGGATTAACCTTTCTTTAAGCATCCGCTTCGTTTGGAGCCGCAGCGCGCTACGTTTCCAGCCGGGGAACGTTTCCAAGGCGTGAACATGCCTTACTCAATCGGACAGTGGGCGGGACTGGCGGTCACCACGATCGTGGTCTTGGGCGCCGACATGAACATCTTCTATGCGGTGCCGCTGGGCGTGATGGCGGGCGCGCTTGCGAGTTTCTTCGTGACGCTCGCCGAAATGCGCCAGCAACCCGTCAAAATCCGGCGCCGGTAATTACGCCGCTTCCGGGGGAATCGATTCGAGCGCTTCTTCGAGCTCCTTGAAGCTCGGCTGCGAGATCGACGGCACGCTGCCGCGTCCGATCTCGACGGACACCTGCGCCGCATTGCCGTGCAGGTGGGCCACCAGAATATCGCGAATGACGTGATAGAAGAGCGCATCTTCGTCGACGATGGCTTTCAGCCGCGTCGCCATCGGACCGACAATTCCGTAAGCGAGAAACACGCCCATGAACGTGCCGACGAGGGCCGAGCCGATCATGCGGCCGAGCACTTCGGGGGGCTCAGAAATCGCCCCCATGGTTTTGATCACGCCCAACACGGCCGCGACGATACCGAGTGCGGGCAGGCCGTCGGCCATGGTTTGCAGCGCCGTCGCGGGGCCGATTGCCTCGGCATGATGCTTCTCGAGCTGCTTGTCCATCGCCTGCTCGACCTGATGCGGATCTTCGAGGCTCATGGTCATCATGCGCAGCGTGTCGCAGATGAAGTCGAGCGCGAAATGGTCCTTGCCGATGCGCGGATAGCGTTTGAAGATCGAGGACTCTTCGGGCTTTTCGATATGCGCTTCGAGCGCGATCAAACCCTTCGTCTTCATCGTCTTCGTCAGCAGGAAGAGAAGGCAGAGAAGATCGCGGTAATCGGTGGGCTTCCATTTGGGGCCCGAGATCACCTTGCCGACGTCGCCGCCGATCATCTTCAGCGAAGCGATGGAACCGCCGATCAGAAGCGCTGCAACCGCGGCGCCGCCGATGGTCAACATCTCGTGCGGCAACGCTTCCATGATGACGCCGAGCGAGCCGCCCGAAATCAGGAAGCCGCCGAACACCGTAGCGAATAGGACGACAATGCCGCCGATCTGGAGCATCTGAAGAGCCCGAATGATTGCGCCCGGGCAGCCCCCGATGTCGCTCGTCGCAAGTATCGGCGGCGAGCCCTTAAAGAGCGATAAATTTTAGGGAAATTGCGGGCAAACCGCGCCTTCAGGCGATGACGAGATCGTTCTCCGGCACGTCGTCGCGCCGACGCCACGGACCCTGATACTCCTTCACGGCATGACGCCGGCGGTCCGGTCCGAAATAGTTCTCGCAGCGGATGAAGGGCCTCGGCCTTTCGACGACTTCGACAAGCCGCGTGAGAAGGCTCTGCGTGGTGATAGGCTTCGCCAGAAATTCCGTCACGCCCGCATCGCGCGCCGATTCCACGCGCAATCTTTCGGTGTGTCCGGTCACCATGATGATCGGGATGTAAGGATTGGGACTGTCCTTGCCCAGGCGCACCTTGCGCGTGAACTGGATTCCGTCGACGGGTTTCATCGACAGATCGGTCAACACGAAATCGGGCTTTTTCTCGCGCAGCTCGACGAAGCCGGACGCGCCGTCGACCGATTCGAAGACTCTGCCGATGCCGAGCGCCTGCAGCAGCGAACGCAGGAGGACGCGCATATGCGCATTGTCTTCGACGACGAGGGCCTTCAGGTGATCGATGTTGGGCGCGCTCATGCGACCGCTCCCCGCGACGCGAGCGGGCAAAATCGGGTGGCATGCCGCCACGGCCATTGCGAACGCGATCTCACGCTTCCCGAACCGCGCATAGACTACGGGGAGCACGCTATAAGGAGGGGGTTAGAAAATCCTTACGCGCCGGCCGCCGGCGCAACCGGAGATTCTTTTTTGAGTCGTCTTGCCGACATTCTGAGCCGCGCCGGTCTGAACCTCTATCTGGGCCTCAAGGCCTGGGCCACGCCCGTCGCGTTCGGCGTATCGGCGCTTGTCGATGACGAGGCCGGCCGCATCCTTCTGGTCCGCCATTCCTATCAGAAGGGCTGGCATCTGCCGGGCGGTGGCGTCGGGCCCGCCGAGCCGCCGGCCACAGCCATCCTGCGCGAGCTCGAAGAAGAAGTGGGCCTTGTCAAAAGCGGGCCGCCGGAATTCGCAGGGCTGTTCACGCGCAAGCTCGGCTGGGTGACGAACGTGATCGCGCTTTATCGCGTGCGCGGCGCCGCAATCGCGTTCAAGCCGAACTTCGAGATCCGCGAAATCCTCTGGGCCGATCCTTCCAACCCTCCACCCGGCACCGTCGGCGGCGCGCGGCGGCGACTGGCGGAGTTCGCCGATAAGACACCGCCCGCGCCTTATTGGTGAATGCTGCCGGCGTGACGCCGGCGGTCCCAGCAAGCTGCTCCGTCGCCGGTGTTTCTTACTGGGACCGCCGGCGTCCCGCCGGCACTTCCTTAAATCGGATCCCAGCCGAAGACGCTGGTCGTGGCGCCGAGATCGGTGAAGCTTGGCTTCAGCGCCGACATCGCATGCTCGGCAATCGTCTCCGGCGTCCAGCCTTCGACCTTGCCGATGCCGCGCACGGGACGCGGCTGGCTCATCAGGAAGATCTCGTTGCCGCGCGCGGCGAAGATCTGTCCCGACACATCCTTCGTCGCCGGCGACGCGAGCGAGACGGCGAGCTGCGCCACCTGATCGGCGCGCATCATGTTGCGCATGCGCTCGACGCGCTTGGCCGATGCTTCGTCCTTCACGGGGATCGTCGCGATCATGCGTGTCCACGCGAACGGCGCGATGGTGTTGGCGCGGACGTTCTTCTGCGCGCCTTCCATGGCGATGATGCGCGCGAGGCCGACGATGCCCATTTTCGCCGCCGCGTAATTCGCCTGGCCGATATTGCCGATGAGACCCGACGTCGAGGTGAAGAGCACGATCGAACCTTCGCCCTGCTCGCGGAAATGATTCACCGCCGCGCGGCAGACATTGTAGCTGCCCTGCAGATGCACCTCGATCACCTGATCCCAATCGGCATCGGTCATCTTGTGGAACATCACGTCGCGCAGAATGCCGGCGGGATTGATGATGGCGTGGAGGCCTTTGAAGCTGTCCATCGCCTGCTCGATCATGCGCTTGACGCCGTCGCGGTTGGTCACGCTGTCGGAATTGGAGACGGCCTTGCCGCCCGCCTTGCGAATCTCCTGCGCGACCTGTTCGGCGGGACCTGCCGAGCCTTCGTCGCCGCCGGCCACGCCGCCGCCCAGATCGTTGACGACGACCATCGCCCCTTCGCGGCCCGCGAGCATCGCGCATTCCTTGCCGATGCCGTTTGCGGCGCCCGTTACAAGAACGACCTTGCCATCCATGACACCCATGAGCTTTTCTCCCTTTCAATGTTGCTTTCGGCGAGCCTAGCGGCGCGGCCCAATTCATAAAAGAGGCGGAAACGCACATGTGGGAGATCCGGGAAGAACGGGCGGCGGACGCGGACGCCATCGACGCGCTGGTCGAACGCAGCTTCGGGCCGGGCCGCCACGCCAAATCCGCCTATCGCTTGCGGGAAGGCGTCGACGCCCAGGCGGGGTTGAGTTTCGTCGCCATCGAAGATGGTGCGCTCCACGGTTCGGTGCGCTTCTGGCCGGTCATCGTGGGGCACGCGCCCGCCCTGTTGCTCGGACCGCTTGCCGTCGACGGCGAACGGCGCGGACGCGGCATGGGGATCCAGCTCATGCAGATGGGCATTGATACGGCGCGCGCCAAAGGCCACCGCGCCATGATCCTCGTCGGCGATCTTCCCTATTACCAGCGCGTGGGCTTTGCGCCGATCAAACGCGGAAGCGTGTACATGCCGGGCCCCGTCGATCCCTCGCGCGTGCTGGGACTGGCGCTCGTCGAAGGCGCACTCGACACACTGGAAGGAACCGTCCGCCGCGCCCGCATCGATCATCCGGTGTGCGCGTGTGGTGCGGAGCTGGGCGCGACCGCAGGTCACGAAATCTAGATAGAAACACGATCTCTACGGATCTTGCTCCACCCTCCCTCAAGGGGAGGGTGGGTCTTTTTCCAATTTAGCGTGCTGCCATCCTCCGCACGATGAACAATGTGTACGAATGTGTGCCGTCACCGCACCTTCTCCCAATCGCGAATGGCGCGGGTGAGGTCGCGGAAGTTCTGGCGCAATTGTTCGAGCGCAAAACTTAACGCAAAGAGTTGCTCGGCTTCAGTTCCGGACAGCGGCCGGATCAGGCCTTCGCGGCGGATGTTCGCGAATTCCGAAGCAAAGGCGTCGATGGCCGCTTCGAAGCCGGCCGGCTCCGGCGGCAGCTTGCGCGCGGCGACGGCATCGGCGCAGGCACGCAGCGCCAGGCTTGCCGCATTGCCGACAAGAGAGAGGTGCCTGTTCAATCGTTCCGCCACAACACCCGGCAGGGGCGTTGCCGCCGCACGTCCGAGGATGACGAGGTCGTGGCGGAGACGCAGAAGCGTCCGCGAAAACGGTTCCGGATCCGGCTGCGCGGCAAGACCGACGAGGCGCTCGCGGCGGCCTTCACGCATCACGGTTTCGAAATGCGCGACGGCTTCGCCGACGCTGTTCTGCATCACGAGAATATCGGCGAACGCGATCGGCCGCATGAAGCCTTCGAGCAGGCGCGGCAGCACATCGGCCAGCCGGTTGAGCGCATCCCGCGCGGCGGTCAGCCCAAGGCCATGCGCGCGTTCCGGCAACACCAGGATCGAAACGAGAATCGCGACGATGCCGCCCAGTATGACTTCTCCCGATCTTATGAACGCGGAGGCGACCGGGCTCTCGCCGAACTGGCCCGAGAGCAGCAGAACGATGATCGCGGTGAACGGCGCAACGCGGAAGCTGGGGCTCAGTGCTGCGAGATAGGCAAGCGGCGCGACCGCGAGCGCCAGCGCACCCATCATCTCGAACATCGTGGTTTGCGGGATGAGCACGCCCACCACGCTCGCATAGATGGCGCCCGCACAGGTTCCCACCACATATTCCGTCGTGGCGCGCAGCGATCCGCCGATGCTCGCCTGCATCACGACGACGGCCGTGAGCACGGCCCAAAGCCCGCGGAGCGGGAGCGACCAGAACTGCATCAAGGCGAAAGCTAGCAGCGCCGCGGTGGTGACCCTGACGCAGAAGCGCAGCTGCGCCTTGCGCGCGAGGATCAAATTCTGCAGCCCCTCGACCATAATTGTTATTCCACCCTCCCTCAAGGGGAGGGTGGACCATACATCATCGAATCCTACGTCAACGCCCTTCCATGCGCCATGCGATCAGAAGCGCGCCGAGAACAAGAAGGAGCGCAAGCCACGCCGGCAGGAGCGGCGTCTGCTCGACGGACGTCACGCGATAGGCGCCGTTGGCGCGCAAACCGATCCAGTCGTCGCCGAAGGCCACGCGGCCGGGTGCGACGCGGCGGATCTTGGGCACGCCGCCATCGGCGAGCCAATGCACGGAGCCGCCTGTCGCTTTCGCCACCGGCTCAAGGATCGCAGCCGTCGCGCGCATGTCGGCGACTTCCTTCGGATTGAGCGGCCCTGTCGCGGCGACCGTGTTCAACGTGCCATCGGTCAAACGATAGAGGCCAAGCGCGTCGGCCTTCGCCGTCCCGCGCCACATGCCGGGCTCCACCTTCACGAGCGTCATCGTCACGCGCTTGCCGGAGGGATAGGTGAGCATGACGGGCTTCGGCTGATCGGCCATCGTCTGCCGCTCGACCGTGATCTGCCCGGAATCGATCGACGCCGAAAGCCGCTCTTCTTCGAGCTCCGGCTCCTTCATCAGCCAGTGCGCGAATTTGCGCAGCAGCTCCGCCTGCGGCCCGCCGCCTTCGAAACCGCGCGCCCACAACCAGATCTGATCCGACAGCAATTCCGCGACGCGGCCCTTGCCGACGCGGTCGAGCACCAAAAGCGGACGATCGTTCGGACCCGACATCAACGTTTGTCCGGAGACTTTTTCGGCGCCGATGATACGGAACCAGCGGCCCCAGCTGGGCGGCTTTCCATCGGCGTTCGCGCCGGTCAGATCGCGCGTCACGGGATGGGCCAGTCCCTGCGGCGTGACGACCGGTTTGAATCCGCCCGTGACCACATCGCCCGTCGGCCGCGCCGGCAGCACGGACGCGAGCGGCGTGCGGAAGATACTTGTCGGGCCGGCAAATTCCGGTCCGCCCGACACGAGCAACGCGCCGCCGTTCTCCACATAGCGCACGATGTTCTCGTAATAGCCGAGGAGGAGAATGCCGCGCTCGCTGTAGCGATCGAAGATCACGAGATCGAAGCGGTCGAGCTTGGGCCCGAAGAGCTCGGGCGTCGGAAACACGATCAGCGACAACTCGTTGGTCGGCGTCGGATCCTCGGCCTGCTTCTGCGGCGGACGCAAAATGGTGAAATGCACGAGGTCGACGGACGGATCCGATTTCAGAAGATCGCGCCAGACGCGTTCGCTCGCATTGGGTTCGCCCGAAATGAGAAGCACGCGCAAACGGTCGCGCACGCCGTTGACGACGACGACGGCGCGATTGTTCTCGAGGGTGAGTTCGGCCGGCCCGGGCCTGGCCGAGAGCTCGATGACGTTTTCGCCCGCATGGGTGATCGGAATTTCGAGATGGGCATCATGCCCGGCCGAGACGATCTGCGTGCCCGCGGCGTGGCCGTCCACCTGAATGTCGACCTGGGCGCTGCCGCCCGGCGGCGAACCGAAATCGTCGACGCGGAGCGTCACATCCGCCTTCTGTCCGACGATGGCATAGCGCGTGGCGCTGACTACGGTGAGTTTCCGGTCGCGTTCGTTCTTCTGGTCGACAATCAGCGCGTGAAACGGCGCCTTGATCGGCGCACCTTGCGGCACGTCGTGCACTTCACCGTCGGTGATGGCGATGGCGCCGGCGACGCGATCGGGCGGCGTGTCGGCCAGCGCGCTTCGCAGTGACGCGAACAATTGCGTGCCCGTGTCTTCGCCGGCGCGGGGCGGCATGACGAGAGCCTCACGCACTTCGAGCGATTTGTCGCGCGCGAGCGTTGACCGCAATTGCTGGGCGGCCTTGTCGGCTTCGGCCTTCCGCCCGCGGATGTCCATGCTGGGCGAATGATCGACGATGAGCGCCACGATGTCGGGCAACGGCTCGCGTGTTTCGTGCACGAAGAGCGGGTTGGCGAGTGCGGCGATCAGGAATCCGAATGCCAGAAGGCGGACCCAGGCGCCGCGCGCGCCCGTCAGGATCGCATAGACGCAGAGCGCCAGCGCCGCGAACGCGAACACCCAGAGAAGCGCCATCGGCAGATGCGGCGCGAAATCGATCGCATAGCTCATGGCGTTCTAGTGGCCCAAACGTTCAAGGAGCGCGGGCACATGCACCTGATCGGTCTTGTAATTGCCGGTCAACGCATACATCACGACATTGATTCCGAAGCGCACGGCCTGCTCGCGCTGCTCTTCGCCGCCCGGCGAAACATCGACCAGGGGCCTGCCCGAAGCATCGACGGCCCACGCGGCCGCCCAATCATTGCTGCCGATGATGACGGGAGAGACACCATCGCCGCCGCGCGCGGGCTCGGGTCCGGCATCGGGATCTGGCGGCGGCAAGGCCTCGACCCAGACGCGTCCCCCGTCCCAACGGCCGGGAAAATTCTGCAGCAGATAAAACGCTTTCGTCAGAACATGCGCGGACGGGATCGGCTGCAGGGGCGGCAAATCGAGCTTCGCCGTCAAACGGCGCAACGTCGCTTCGCCCGGCGAATTGGCGCCGCGGCCCGCGCCCAATGTCAGATCGCGCGTGTCGAACAGGATCGTGCCGCCGTTCTTCATATAGTCGACGAGCTTGGTGACGGCTTCGGGCGAGAGATCCTTCTCGCGCGGATCCATCGGCCAATAGAGAAGCGGAAAGAAGCTGAGATCGTCGCGCGCGATGTCGACGCCCATGGGATCCTGCGGTTCGTAGGAGGTGCGCGCCTTGAGGCGGAGCCCGAGGCCGTAAAGACCCGCTTTGCTCATGGCATCCACGTCGGGAATCCCGGTGACGACATAGGCAAGACGCGTGTCGAGCGCGGCCTTCATGTTGAACGCGTCGTCCGCGCGCGCAGCCCCATGCATGACGAACAGAAATGCGAACACGAGTGCCGCGCCGCGCGCTACCGCGAGGCGACTCCAGCGCGGCAGGTGCCCGCGCAGCCACAACGATATCAGCGCATCGATCAGGAGGAGCACGAGTGCGAGTGTCAGGAGCGGCGCTTTGAGTGCCAAAGCGCCGACGCCCGAATAGGCCTCGATGGCGACATCGATGGGCGCAAGGTTGGTGGCGCGGCTCGCCGCATCGATCGCGACCTGCGCGCCCTGGCTGCCGTAAAGCCCCGCCGGATGGAATGCCGACGGCACGATCTTTCCGATGTCGGAGCCGCGAATGGGAAGCGCTTCCGGCGACGGCTTCTGCGCATGGCCAAAACCATCCAGCGTTTCGAACGGCGGATAGATCGCTGACGCGTCGGTTCCGAGATCGGACGGCCTTGCGCCGTTGGCGAGATCGAGCACGCGGCGAAGCATGTCGACGTAAAGTCCCGACAGCGGCAGCGACGACCATGCCGGGCTCGCGGTCACGTGAAAGAGAACGATCCAGCCTTTGTCGCGCGGCGCCGCGGTGACAAGCGGCGTGCCGTCCGCAAGCCTCGCCCAGGTGCGCTCGCCGAGGTCGACGGAAGGCTCCGCAAGAACCTGCCGCGAAACGGTCACTTCCGACGGAATGGGCAGGCCGCGAAAGGGACTGGCATCGGGAAACGGCGCCAGATGTTGGGGCGCGGCCCAGGCCAGCGCGCCGCCCAGATACCGTCCGCCGATGCGCAATTTGACCGGCACGAGATCGTCGACCGTCGTCGTCATGCGCGCGCCCGCGAAGCGCACGAGAATGCCGCCATTGGCGACGAAGGACGCGACGCGATCGTGATCGGCGCCGGTGATGTTTCCGACATCGGCGAGGACCAGCACCGAAACGTTGCGGGCGAGCGCGTCGGAGATTGTTCCTTCGTGCACGTCCGAATAGGGTCCAAGCGCGCGCTTGAGATAGAACATGCCAGAAAGAAACGGCTGCCGGCTTTCGAGATTGCTGGCCGAAACAAGGCCAACGGCCAGACGCCGCGAATTGGTGCCGAGAAGGTGAACGGCGCCGGCCGAGTCCACGCCGCCGATCGCTATGCGGCGCGTCTCGTTGCGGACTTCGAGCGGCAGCGCCAGCTTCGCGGATGTTTCGTTCTCGCCGGGCGCGAAACGGAACGGCGCAGACGCGAGACCTTCGCCATGGCCGCCCAACGCGACGACCGTGCCGGCACGCACACCCTCTTCACCCGCGCGCACGATGTCGGCTTCGAATCCGTTCGCGGTGTTGTGGACCGCCACCAGCGCCAAGGGCGCCATGGCCGGCGCATCGGCATAGACCTTCAGGCTTCCCGCCGAGGAGAGTATCCGCGCGATCTTCGCGGCATCGCCATGATCGAGATCGTCGCTCAGCCAGATGATCTCCGGCCGCGCCGCGAAATGCGCTGCCGCAACCGCCTCCGCCGCGCGCAGACGATTGGGTTCATACGATTGCGGCTCCAGCGCGCGTGCGTCACGCTCGGCTTCGCCGGCATCGAGAAGCGAGACAAGCGGCTTCGAAGCGCCGGCGGTGGGCACGATGGCGACGGGTCGGCCGGCATTGGCGGCATCGGCCAGCGCTTCGGAAATCGCCGCGTCGCGGTTGCGCCAAAGCTCTGCCGCCGCCCAGTCATTGTCGACGAAGAGCACAAGCGGCCCGCGCGCAGCGCTTTTTGTGGCGCGTCCGATCGTGGGCTCGGCAAACGCCACGATCACGATGGCGGCGACCGCGAGACGTAGCAGCAGGAGCCACCACGGCGTGCGCGCCGGCGTCTCGTGGGGGGCGTTCAGTCCGAGGAGAAGCCGGAACGGCGGGAAGACGACGCGCTTGGGGGCCGGCGGCGTCACGCGCAAGAGCCACCAGATCGCGGGCAAAACAATGAGCGCGGCAAGCAGCCACGGCACGCCGAAGCTCAATCCGGCGAGCGCACTCATGCGGTCTGTCCCAGCGTGCGCTTCTCGTTCGGCCCGGCGAGATCGATGAAGAGGGAGATGAGCGCGGTTTCAGGCCGCCTGTCAGTGCGATGGATGAGACAGGTCCAGCCCAGACGCCGCGCGAGCTCGGCCACCGCTTCCTGATGCGCGCGAAAACGTTTTTGATAGGTGTCGCGCACGGTCTCGGCGCGGCCGAAGATTTCGCTTTCGTTGCCGCGTGCGGATTCGAAACGCGTGCGGCCCTGAAACGGAAAATCTTCTTCCGCGGGATCGACGATGCGCACGAGATGCCCCGTCAAGCCTTCGCGCGCGATGCGGCGCATGGAGGCTTCGAGCTCGCCGAGCGGCGACAGGAAATCGCTGAGCCAGACGATCTGCGCGTTGCGTCCCATCGGCGCCTCGGGCGGAAGGCTCGCATCGGAGGGCGGTACGGTCAGCTCGTGCGCGATCCGGCCGAGCGCCACGCGGCTTGCCGACGGCGCGCGTCCGTCGCCCAGAAGTCCGATACGTTCGCCGCCGCGAATGAGGAGCGAACCCAGCGCCATGGCGAGAAGGCTGGCGCGGTCGATCTTCGTCATGCCGCCGGAGGAAAAGCGCATGGTCGGTCCGCCGTCGCGCCACAACCACACCACTTCCGCCGCTTCCCATTCGCGTTCGCGCACGAAGAGATGCTGCGACTTCGCCGATTGCCGCCAGTCGATAGCGGTTGTCGGATCTTCGGTTTGATAGCGGCGGAATTGCCAGAAGGTCTCTCCGATGCCGGCCTTGCGCCGTCCATGCACGCCGAGGCTGACCGCCGACGCCAGGCGTTCGGCGGCAACGAGCAAAGGCGGCAGCGCCGCCGCGATCGTCTCGGCCTGCTCGCGTAATGGGGACCAGTGGCCGGAGGCGTCCGTCAAAGAGTGCTCCGGCAAAGCCGATCGATCACGTCGGCGATCGTGGTGCCTTCGGCGCGCGCCGAGAAGTTGAGCGCCATGCGGTGACGCAGGACCGGATGGGCCAGCGCCACGACATCGTCGACGGATGGCGCGAGCCGCCCTTCGATCAGCGCTTTCGCGCGCACGGCCAGCATGAAAGCCTGGCTCGCACGCGGCCCCGGTCCCCAGGCAATGTAGCCTTTCAGATCGGCGGCGCCGCCATCGTTCGGACGCGCCGCGCGCACGACGCGCAGGATCGCATCCACGACTTTCTCGCCGACGGGGAGATGGCGCACGACATGCTGGGCTGCGATCAGCGCGTCCGGCGTCGAGATCGGTTTGGCCTGGGGCTCTTCGCCGAACGTCGTCGCGACCAGCATGCGCCGTTCTGCGTCGATGTCGGGATAGCTGATATCGATCTGGAGAAGGAAACGGTCGAGCTGCGCTTCGGGCAGCGGATAGGTGCCTTCCTGCTCCAGCGGATTTTGCGTGGCGAGCACATGGAACGGCCGCGGCAGGTCGTAACGCTGTCCCGCGACGGTCACGTGCTTCTCCTGCATCGCCTGCAGAAGGGCGGATTGTGTGCGCGGGGACGCGCGATTGATTTCGTCCGCCATCAGCAATTGCGCGAAGACGGGACCTTGCAGGAAACGGAACGAACGCTTGTGCGCTTCGCCTTCCTCGAGCACTTCCGAACCGATGATGTCGGCGGGCATGAGGTCGGGCGTGAACTGGATGCGCTTCCAGTCGAGGCCGAGCACGATGCCGAGCGTTTCGACCAGCCGCGTCTTGGCAAGACCGGGCACGCCGATGAGGAGACCGTGGCCGCCGGCCAGAAGCGTGATGAGCACCTGGTCGATCACGTCGCGCTGGCCGAAGATCACGCGTCCGATTCCTTCGCGGACTTTGGCGAACAGGGCGGCGGCGGCTTCGGCATGCGCCACGGCGGCGCTATCCTGGGGCGCTTCGGCAATCATATCGGTGTCGGTCATGGATCATCCTGTCGGCGGGCCGGAGATATCGGACAGCGGGCCGGCCTCTCCGCGGTTGCCGGTGTTGGGGCCGGCGCCTATGTTCGCGGCTCGGTCGCGCCGCCAAATCGCCGGTATGTTGCACCCCGGACAGGCCCGCGCAACTGTCTATCGCCCCCCGCCGGTTGAAGCGCCCAGCACTTCGACGTGATACGTGATGAACGAGGTTTAACGCTCCTGATAGAGGCAAATTCCTTGGCAGATTCGGACGGGTTTTCCATCGGTCTTGCAAGCCTGCAGCACGATGACGCCGCGGGCCGCGCACTGCCGCCGGTCGAGCGATGGAACCCCGCCCATTGCGGCGACATCGACATCCGGATCGGCCGCGACGGAACCTGGTACCACGAGGGGACGCCCTTCGGCCGGCGCGAACTCGTGCGGCTGTTCTCGACCATCTTGCGCAAGGACCCCGACGGATTCCATCTGGTAACGCCGGGCGAGAAAATGCGCATCCGCGTCGACGACGCGCCTTTCGTCGCGGTGCTGCTTGCCGTAGGCGGCGAAGGCCCGCAACAGCGTCTCACCTTCACCACCAATGTCGGCGACGAGACGGTGGCCGGGCCCGACAATCCGATTCGCATAGCCTTCCATGCCGAGACCGGCGAACCCTCGCCTTATGTGCATGTGCGCCGCGGGCTCGAAGCCTTGATCGCGCGCAGCGTCTTCTATCAGTTGGCAGACCTCGCCACTCCGGGGCCCGACGGCACGCTCGGCGTGTGGAGCGAGGGTGTGTTCTTTCCACTGGATTCCCGCGCATGACGGATGGCCGATTTCCAGCGACGCTCGCGCAGCGCATAGCGGCCGATGGCGTGGCAGCCCTTTCCCCGCGTCTGCTGCGCGAGGCGCCGACCTTGCCGCTGACGCCGTCACGCGGCGATTTCGATCTCAATCCGGATTTGCGTCCCGAGAAACCGCGAACATTGGCGCCGGCGGCCGTCTTGCTTCCCATCGTGCAGCGCGACGAACCGACCATTCTCTTCACCCGGCGCACCGAACATCTTTCGCGGCACGCGGGACAGGCGAGTTTTCCCGGCGGCCGGGCGCAGGACGACGACCGCACGCTCGTCGATACGGCGCTGCGCGAAACCCACGAGGAAATCGGCGTGACGTCGGATTTCGTTTCGGTGGCGGGCTTTCTCGACGCCTACGAGACCGGCACGGGCTATGCGATCCTGCCGGTGGTCGGACTTCTCAAACAGGGTTTCGCGGTGGTGCCGGAAGTGAACGAAGTGGCCGAAATCTTCGAAGTGCCGCTGGCTTTTCTACTCGATCCGGCAAACCGCCAGATCCGTTTCGGCGAATGGCAGGGGCGCCGGCGCGAGTTTTACGCCTTCGAATATGGCGGCCATTATATCTGGGGTGCGACGGCTGCGATCCTCGTCAATTTCCGGGATAGATTTGCGCCATGACGCGACTCGATCCGAAAACGACGGCCTGGATGCGCGCGGAACCGCTGGCGAAAGTAATCCGCGCGCTGACGCAGGAGGGTCGCGAGGCGCGCTATGTCGGCGGCGCCGTGCGCAACACGCTGCTCGGCGTTGACGTCAAGGATGTCGATATCGCGACACCTTCGACGCCCGATGAGGTCACGCGTCTGTTGCGAACGGCCGGCCTCGGCGCGGTGCCGACGGGAATCGAACATGGGACGGTCACCGCAATTGCCGACGGACATCCTTACGAGGTGACGACGTTGCGCCGCGATGTCGAGACGGACGGACGCCGCGCTGTCGTCGCGTTTTCGACCGATTGGCAGGAAGATGCGGGACGCCGCGATTTCACGATCAACGCGCTTTACGCCTCGGCCGACGGCGAGATCTTCGACTATCACGGTGGCCTCGACGACCTGGCAAAGGGCCGCGTGCGCTTCATCGGCGATGCGACGGCGCGAATCCGCGAAGATTATCTGCGCATCCTCAGGCTTTTCCGCTTTCACGCCTGGTACGGCAAGGGCGAGATCGATGGCGTTGCACTGAAAGCCGCGGCAGCAGAGAAATCCGGGCTCGCGAAATTGTCCGGCGAACGCATCGCGCAGGAGTTGCTGCGGCTTCTCGAGGCGGAGAATCCCCTGCCCGTGCTGCGCGTGATGGCGGCCGCGGGGATACTCGCGGAAATCCTGCCCGGCACGCTCGACATGACACGGCTGGAACGGCTCTCAGCGATCGATGCCGCGAGCTTCTTTGCGCCCGATCCGGTGTTGCGGCTGGCGGCGCTTCTCGGCGGCGATGCAAAAGCCGCGTCGGACATTGCCGATCGCTTCAAGCTTTCCAACAAGGATCGCGCGCGGCTCGGAGATCTTGCCGGCGCGCGCGAGAAGATCGTCTCCTATCTCTCGATCCGCGAGGTGCGCAAATTCCTCTATCGCCTCGATCGCGACCGTTTCCGCGATCGCGTGTTCCTGCGCTGGGCGGAAGATCCGAAGCCGTCGAACGCCATCCAGTGGCGTGCCTTGCTGGCCCTCGCGGACACCTGGGAACGGCCGGCGTTTCCGCTGACCGGCCGCGACGTCATGCAGGCCGGAGTTCCCGAAGGCCCGCTCGTGGGGCAAATCCTCAACGAAGTGGAAGCCTGGTGGATCGACGCCGATTTCACCGAAGACGAATTCTCGCTCGCGGAGCGGCTGAAGGCGGTCGTGCAGGCGACGGCGTATTAGATGCCGGCGGGACGCCGGCGATCCCAGCAAGACGCTCGGCCGCCGGAGTTTCTTTCTGGGACCGCCGGCGTCCCGCCGGCACTTCTTTTGTGCTTACGAGACGTCGCGCAAATTCGCGCGTCCCAACGGATCGGGAATGAGGATACGTCCGTCATTCAGCGCGCCCAGCCAGTCGAGGCCTTCGCGGAGGCGGACGTTTTCGCCGATGACGATGAGTGCGGGTGTATTGACTGTCTTCGCTTCAGCGCCGAGTTCGCCAAGCGTCGTCACCCGCACGGACTGCTCGCCGGTCGTGGCGCTGCTGACGATCGCGGCGGGTTCGTTTGCATCGCGGCCTGCGTCGATCAATGTCTTCGCGATCTCGTCCGCATGCGCGAGCGCCATGTAGAAGACGAGTGTCGGCGAACCCTTCGCGACGGCGTTCCAGTCGAGCGCGGGAAGATGTCCGTCGACGCCGTGGCCGGTGACGAAGGTCACGGCGTGGTTGGTGTCGCGATGGGTCACGGGAATGCCGGCATAAGCGAGGCCGCCGATGCCGGCGGTCACACCCGGCACGATACGGAACGGCACCCGCGCGCGCGCCAGCGTCAGCGCTTCCTCAGCCCCGCGGCCGAAGACGAACGGATCGCCGCCCTTGAGCCTGAGCACGCGTTGCCCCTTGCGGGCGAGCGAGACGAGCAGCCGGGAAATGTCGCTTTGCTTCGCCGACGCTTTGCCGCCGCGCTTGCCGGCATAGATGAGCTCCGCACCCGGCCGGGCGAGCTTGAGCAGAGCCTCGTTGACCAGCGCGTCATAGAGAACGACATCGGCCCCGGCGAGCGCATGGGCGCCCAGCACCGTCAGGAGGCCCGGATCACCCGGACCGGCGCCTGCCAGCCAGACCCAGCCCGGCGCGAAGGCGGGCAGCCCCAGCGCCTCGGCGAGGCGCTTCGCGGCCAGATGTTCCGGCGCATGCAGGGCGACAGGGTCAGTGCTCATTTCACACTCTTTATGCCGAGAATATTTTATCACACGGCCACTGAATGTGAAATAAGCCGCCCACGGAAAACGGCAAGCCGCCCTGAAGCTCCAGAAGACATCCCCGGTTGCGGGCTTGTATAGACGCTCGTCCCATTCACCGGAAAAGCGCGATGTCCCAGCCGCCCAAAAGCGACCTCAAGCCGAACACCTATGCCTATGAGACCGAGGCGCTCGTCACGCCCAACGGCTTCCGGGAATATGACGCGCGCTGGCTGTTCGGCACGGAGATCAATCTCCCGGGCATCGAAGCGCTCGGCCTCGGGCTCGGGACCTACATCCACGAGATGGGTGTCGCGCCGAAAATCGTGACCGGCCACGACTACCGGTCTTATTCGCTCTCCATCAAGCAGGCGCTGATGCTGGGCCTGATGCGCGCGGGTTGCGAAGTGATCGACATCGGACTGGCGACGACACCGATGTGTTATCTCGCACAATTCGAGCTCGACGTGCCCTGCGTCGCGATGGTGACCGCAAGCCACAACGAAAACGGCTGGACCGGCGTGAAGATGGGCGCGCAGCGTCCGCTGACATTCGGTCCCGATGAAATGACACGCCTGAAGACGATCGTGCTGTCGGGCGAAGGCAAACCGCGCAGCGGCGGAAGCCTCACCCATGTCGCGGATTTCCGCGAACGCTATCTCGCAACCGTGACCAAAGGCCATCGCCTGTCGCGTCCGATCAAGGTGATCGCGGCCTGCGGCAACGGCACGGCGGGAATCGTGGCGCCCGAAGCATTGCGCCGCATCGGCGCCGACGTGATCCCGATGGACACCGAGCTCGATTACACCTTCCCGAAATACAATCCCAATCCCGAAGATCTCGAAATGCTGCATGCGATGGCCGATGCGGTGCGCGCGAAAGATGCCGAGATTTGCTTGGGCTTCGACGGCGACGGCGATCGCTGCGGCGTGGTCGACGACAAAGGACACGAAATCTTCGCCGACAAGATCGGCGTTCTGGTTGCGCGCGATCTCTCATCGCGTCAGCCGAGCGCGAAATTCGTCGTCGATGTGAAATCGACGGGATTGTTCGAGACCGATCCGGTGCTGAAGAAGAACGGCGTCGCGGTCGATTACTGGAAGACCGGACATTCCTATATCAAGCGGCGCACCGCCGAACTCGGCGCGCTCGCGGGCTTCGAGAAGAGCGGGCACTACTTCTTCAATCCGCCGATGGGATACGGGTTCGACGACGGCGTGATCGCGGCCATCGCCATTCTCGAGATGCTGGATCGTGCGGGCGGCGCCACGATGTCGTCGCTGGTCGACGGACTGCCCAAGACCTGGAGCTCGCCGACCATGGCGCCCTTCTGCCCCGATGAGAAGAAATACGCCGTCGTGGACGCGCTCACGAAAGAATTCGAAAACCTCAAAGCGCGCGGCGAGAAGCTCCTCGGCCAGAACATCGTGCGCATCGTCACGGTGAACGGCGTGCGCGTGGTGCTGGAGGACGGGACCTGGGGACTGGTGCGCGCGTCCTCGAACAAGCCTTCGCTTGTCGTGGTGGTCGAAAGCCCGGCCTCGGAAGCCAATATGCGGGCGATTTTCAACGAGATCGATACGCGTCTCGCCAAACACCCCGAAGTAGGCGCGTACGACCAGCGCATCTGACCCCGGTCATTGCGCCTTTGGAGCCGCCGTAATAGTCTTCGGCGAAAGAGGGTGGGGCGTGCGATGCCGAAGCGGGTGATTGGCATCCTGGTGATTTCGGTTCTGGCGGCGCTTACCGGCGCGGCCGGCCAGACTCACGAGAACCCCAAAACGTCGACATCAACCTCGGCATCGACCCCGACGCAGCCTTCGCCTCAACCGCAGCAGACCAGCGCCGCCACCGCGAAATTCGGGCCCGTCAGCCGCGACGTCTGCGCGAAGCATCCCAACCTCAAGCAGTGTTCCTGACCATGAACGGGGACAACGCCTTCGGCAGCCTCTCCACCGCATGGGTCGCGCTTCTGGCGTTCGTCCTGTTCGCGCTGGGCCTTCTCGCGCACAGCGAAATGGATCGCCATCAGTCGAAGAAGCTGCGCGTGTTCGAACTCACGAAGGAATATCGCGTGACGCTGCGCGGCACGAACGCGCAATTCTCGGACCGGTGGAACGAATATCTGAACGATTCCGTCGATCCCTATAATGGCGGCAATCTCGACGAGCAGGCCTACACGGATCTGGTCAATCGTTTCCTGGCCGCGGATTCCAATCGCGAGAATTACGAAGCCCTCGCCGGGTTCTACGATTCCGTCGGCGAATGCGTCTGCGAGGGATTGTGCGACTTCTGGGTGGCGCGGACGATCTTCGGCAACGACATCGTCACGTTTTATCATAATTTCTATCCGGCTCTCGACGCCGAGAGCCGTCAGGGCCAGAGCGATGCAGGCATCGTCGATTTTGTCGACCGTATGCGCAGGGCCGATCGCGGTGATCTCAGGCAAAACTGGGAAGACCGCGCCATTGCCTGGACCTATTGATCCGCGCCGTTTTCATTAGACCAAAGTCCTATTGTCCCCTTCCGCGTGCAGCGGGGAGGATGGCTCGATGTCCGCCGCTTCATGTGCGTTCGAAGAGAGGATCCCGTGAAGCTGGCGTTCCCGCCCTTTGCGGTTCTCGCGTTGCTTGCGGCGGGCGGGGGCGAGTGCGCGAAATCCCGGCACTGCGAGGACACCGCATACCACGCCGCGGCATCTGCGCCGGCGAGCTCGGACGCTGTGCATTGTGCGGTCCGCAAGACGCCGTCATGCGAGACCTGTGTCGCTCCGTGCACGGTGCGATGAAGGGCCGTCACGGCCTGACTTCGCGGGGTCCTTTCCGCCTTCCAGGGTTTGCCGGATCGAAGACGTAAGGATAATCGTTCTCCGACGGACCAATTTGAAGCAAATGGGGATAGATGGACCGGCGTTCTTTGATGGCCTGGGCCGCACTCGCGATGAGCGGCCTTCCGGCGCGTGCGCTCGCGGCGGTTCCTGCGACCCCTGAAATCATTCCGCTGTGGCCCTCCGCCCCGCCCGGCGAAGAAAACCGCAATTTTGCGATCCAGACAGTCGAGCGGAGCACGGTCCCCGATAGTCACGACCGCCTCATCTCGTCGATCGCCCACCCGACACTCACCGTCTACCGGCCTGCGGCACCCGACGGTTCGGCGCTTCTGATCATACCGGGCGGCGCCTATACGTTCGAAGCCTTCGACATCGAAGGCGTGGCGCCGGCGGCGCTGTTTGCCGCGCACGGCATTACCGCGTTCATTCTGACCTATCGCCTGCCGGCCGAAGGCTGGAAGAAGCGTTCCGATGTTCCGCTGCAGGATGCGCAGCGCGCCATGCGTATCATCCGCGCGCGCGGGCCGCGCGATTTCGGGCTCGATCCTGCTCGTGTCGGCGCGATGGGATTTTCGGCGGGTGGTCATCTTGCCGGATCGCTCGCGACGCGGTTTGCCAACGAGACCTATGCGCCGATCGACGAAACGGACGCTTACGATCCGAGACCGTCCTTTGCCGCGCTTCTCTATCCCGTCATCACCATGCTGAAGCCCTTCGTGCATGAGGCCTCGCGGGTGAAGCTCCTGGGCCCCGTCGCATCGCCCGCAATGCGCGCGGCGTATTCCGTCGAACGCGCGGTCACGCCTTCGACACCGCCGACCTTTCTCTGCACGGCAACGGACGATCCCGATGTTGCGATCGACAACACACTCATGATGTTTGCGATCCTGCGCACCGCCAAAGTGGCCACCGAGATGCACATGTTCCAGCACGGCGGCCACGGCTTCGGCCTGGGCGTCCCCACGGACCC
>Ga0181525_10001528_pt1 | contig 19632 bp, 14 predicted proteins | sample PEATcosm2014_Bin_48_FD_121100 | JGI IMG/M metagenome (GOLD analysis project Ga0181525, IMG submission 121100) | Peatland microbial communities from MTU Mesocosm Facility, Houghton, MI, USA - PEATcosm2014_Bin06_10_metaG | ecosystem: Environmental > Terrestrial > Soil > Wetlands > Peat | place...
GACGAGATCTCGCGGTAGGCGTCCTGAGCCGGCAGCCAGACCTCCAGGTCGTAGGTCTTGGCCGACCCCGGGCCCATGTCGCCGGTGCACAGCAGCACCACGCGGTAGGGCAGTTCCAGCGCCTGCAGGATGCTCTCGGCGTGGGTGACCATCGCCTCGTGGGCCTCGTAGGAATGCTCGGGGTGGGCGATCTGCACCATCTCGACCTTGTCGAACTGGTGCTGGCGGATCATGCCGCGCGTGTCCCTGCCGTAGCTGCCGGCTTCGGAGCGGAAGCACGGCGAATGCGCCGTGAGCTTGAGCGGCAGTTCGGATTCGCGCAGGATCTGCTCGCGCACCAGGTTGGTCAGGGTCACTTCCGAGGTGGGGATCAGGTAGAGCTTTTCGCCGGACTCGTCGCCGCCGCGCTGCACGTGGAACAGGTCCTGCTCGAACTTGGGCAGCTGGCCGGTGCCGGTGAGCGTCTGCGCATTCACCAGGTAGGGCGTGTAGCACTCGGTATAGCCGTTGACCTGGGTCTGCGTATCGAGCATGAACTGCGTCAGCGCCCGGTGCAGCCGCGCGACCGGGCCCTTGAGCACCGCGAAGCGCGCGCCCGCGAGCTTGGCCGCGATCTCGAAATCCAGCCCCAGCGGCGCGCCCACGTCGACGTGGTCCTTGACCGGGAAGTCGAAGGCGCGCGGCGTGCCCCAGCGGCGCACCTCGACATTGTCGTCGCTCGAGGTGCCCAGCGGGACCGACGGATGCGGCACGTTGGGCACGCCCAGCAGCAGGTCCTGCTGGCGCTGCTGCACCTCGGCGAGCTGGGCGCCGAGCTGCTCGTCGGCCGGCAGGTCGGCCACCTCGGCCATCACCGCGCTGGCATCCTCGCCGCGCGACTTGAGTATCCCGACCTGCCGGGAGAGCGCCTTGCGCCGCGCCTGCAGCGCCTCGCTGGCCGTCTGCACGGCCTTGCGCTCCTGTTCGATCGCGGTGAACGCGGCCACGTCGAGCTCGAAGGGCCGGGTGCGCAGGCGCGCGGCGATCTCCTCGATGTTCTTGCGCAGCAGGTGGATATCCAGCATTGCGTTCCTTCTTCCTTCGCTTCGGTGGCGCCGCCGGCTCCGGATGCGCCGGCCAGGCAGGGGCCGATTATGGCGCGTCCGGCGCCGGCGCCGCGGTGGCGGCCTGGTTGCGCTCGCGCAGCCGCGCCAGGTGCTCGGCAATGCGCTGCTCCAGGCCGCGGTCGGTGGGGGCATACCAGTCGGGCGGCGCCATGCCCTCGGGCAGGTAGGTCTCGCCGGCGGCGAAGGCGCCTTCCTCGTCATGGGCGTAGCGGTAGCCCTTGCCGTGTCCCAGGTCCTTCATCAGGCGGGTGGGCGCATTGCGCAGGTGCATAGGCACGGGCCGGGTGCGATCGGTGGCGACGAAGGCCTGGGCCGCCTTGAACGCCGTGTAGATCGCATTGCTCTTGGGCGCCACGGCCAGGTAGACGATGGCCTGGGCCAGCGCCAGTTCGCCCTCGGGCGAGCCGAGCCGTTCGTAGGCCTGCGCCGCCTCCAGGGCGATCTGCAGCGCGCGCGGATCGGCGAGGCCCACGTCCTCGCTGGCCATGCGGATCGCGCGCCGGGCGACGTACAGCGGATCGGTGCCGCCATCGAGCATGCGCACCATCCAGTAGAGCGCGGCGTCGGGATCGGAGCCGCGCACCGCCTTGTGCAGGGCCGAGATCTGGTCGAGGAAATTGTCGCCGCGGTTGTCGAAGCGCCGCAGGGTGGCCGGCAGCGCCTCGCGCAGGAATGCCGCATCCACCGGGCGGCCGGCGCCCTGCGCGGCATTGGCCACGACCTCGAGCGTATTGAGCAGGCGGCGCGCGTCGCCATCGGCCACCTCGACGAGCATGCGCCGCGCGTCGGCGTCGATCTGCAGCGCCGGCAGGTGCCGCGAGCGCGCCGTCTCCAGCAGGCCGCCCAGGTCTTCGGCCGTCAGGGGCTGCAGCACGTACACGGCCGCGCGCGACAGCAGCGCGCCCACGACCTCGAACGAGGGATTCTCGGTGGTGGCGCCGACGAAGATGAACAGCCCCGACTCCACGTGCGGCAGGAAGGCGTCCTGCTGCGCCTTGTTGAAGCGGTGCACCTCGTCGACGAAGACCACGGTGGACTGGCCGCTGCGTGCCTGCGTCTCGCGGGCGCGCTCGACGGCCTCGCGGATGTCCTTGACCCCGCCCAGCACGGCCGAAACGGCGATGAAGTCCATCTCGAAGGCGCCGGCCATGAGACGCGCCAGCGTGGTCTTGCCCACCCCGGGCGGGCCCCAGAGGATCATCGAATGCGGATGGCCCGAGTCGAAGGCCTGGCGCAGCGGCCTGCCCGCTCCGAGCAGGTGCTGCTGGCCGATGACGTCGTCCAGATGGCGCGGCCGCATCGCCTCGGCCAGCGGCACCTGCTTCAGGGGCCGGGGGGCCGCCGCGTCCGCGCCGGGAGGCTGCGCATCCGGATCGGCGGCCGTGCCGACGAACAGGTCGCTCATCGCTCCTCGAGCACGTCCACGCCCGGTGGCGGCGTGTAGGCGAAGCGGTCGGCCGCCAGCACCGGATTGCGCTGCACATGGTCGAAAGCCAGGTCGGTGGTCTGGCCGAAGCTGTCGCGCAGCTGCATGGCCACCGGCATGCCGTTCTGGAAGCCGATGCGGATGCGCTCGAACAGCGAATCCTTGCTGTTGGGCGTGGCGCGTATCCACTCGATGCCGTCCTGCGTTCCATCGTCGGCGACGGTGAAGTCGTGCTCGAAGTCGTTGGAGCCGAACAGGATCGACGCGGGCGACGCCGGCAGCGCTCCCGAGAGCTTCTTCTTCGTGACCTGGTTCAGGTCCTTGTCGTACAGGAAGAGGTGCTGGCCATCGCTGACGATGAGCTGTTCGTACGGCGTGCGATAGGTCCAGCGGAACTTGCCGGGGCGCTGGAATTCGAAGCCGCCGCGCGACACCACGGGCTTGCCGGTGGTGCTCGTTCCGGCGGCGCTCTGCGCGCGCGGCCCCGGGCTCTGCTGGGTGAAATCGCCGCGGGCGCTGGCGGTCTGCGCCAGGAAGGCGTGCAGCTGGTCGATCGGCGTGGCGCGCGCCGCCGGCGCCGCCAGCAGCGCCAGCGCCAGGACCAGCGCCGCCCTGCGCGCGCCGCAAAGGCCGGCCGCGCTCATTGCGCCGACTCGCCCGCGGGCACCAGGATCTCGCGATTGCCGTTGGCCTGCATTGCCGAAACCATCCCTGCACGCTCCATGTCCTCGAGCAGCCGCGCTGCCCGGTTGTAGCCGATGCGCAGATGGCGCTGCACCAGCGAAATCGACGCGCGGCGCTGCTTGAGCACCACCTCGACGGCCTGGTCGTAGAGCGGGTCGGCTTCGCCGCCGCCCTCCCCGGCCGCGCCGCCGTTGCCTTCGACGGCCGACTCGGGGGCGTCGAGCACGCCCTCGAGGTACTGCGGTTCGCCCTGCTTGCGCAGCGATTCGACCACCCGGTGCACCTCGGCATCGGACACGAAGGCGCCGTGCACCCGCGTCGGCACGCCGGTGCCGGCCGGCAGGTACAGCATGTCGCCCTGGCCCAGCAGCGATTCGGCGCCCATCTGGTCTAGGATGGTGCGCGAATCGACGCGGCTCGACACCTGGAAGCCGATGCGCGTCGGGATGTTGGCCTTGATCAGGCCGGTGATCACGTCCACCGACGGGCGCTGCGTGGCCAGTATCAGGTGCATGCCGGCGGCGCGCGCCTTCTGCGCGATGCGGGCGATCAGCTCCTCGACCTTCTTGCCGGTGACCATCATCATGTCGGCGAGCTCGTCGATGACCACCACGATCACCGGCAGCGTTTCCAGCGGCGCGGCCTCGGCCGGATCGGGGGCGAACGGATTGGCGATGGTCTCGCCCTTCTCCTGCGCCTCGATGATCTTCTGGTTGTAGCCGCTCAGGCTGCGCACGCCCATCTTGCTCAACAGGCGGTAGCGCCGGTCCATCTCGCCCACGCACCAGTTGAGCGCATGGCCGGCCTCGCGCATGTCGGTGACCACCGGCGCGAGCAGGTGCGGTATGCCCTCGTAGGTGGACAGTTCGAGCATCTTGGGGTCGATCATCAGCAGGCGCACCTGCGCCGGCGTCGCCTTGTAGAGGATCGACAGGATCATCGCGTTGATCCCCACCGATTTTCCCGAACCGGTGGTGCCGGCCACCAGCAGGTGCGGCATGCGCGCCAAGTCCACCACCACCGGCTTGCCGGCAATGTCCTTGCCCAGGCCGAGCGTGACCGGCGAATGGCTCTCGCTGTAGACGGCCGATCCGAGGATCTCCGACAGGCGCACGACCTGGCGCCGGGCATTGGGCAGTTCCAGGCCCATGAGGTTCTTGCCCGGTATCGTCTCGACGACGCGGATCGACACCAGCGACAGCGCCCGCGCGAGGTCCTTGGCGAGGTTGACGATCTGCGCCCCCTTGACGCCGGTCGCGGGCTCGATTTCATAGCGCGTGATCACCGGCCCCGGATAGGCCGCCACCACCGAGACCTCGACGCCGAAATCCTTGAGCTTCTTCTCGATCAGCCGCGAGGTGAAGTCGAGCGTGTCGGTGGACACGGCCTCGGGACCGGCATCCGGTTCGTCGAGCAGTTCCAGCGCGGGCAGGCCCGAATCGCCGCTCTCGGCGAACAGCGGCACCTGGCGCTCCTTTTGCTTGCGTTCCGAGACGGCGACACGCGCGGCCGGCCGTTCGATGTGGACGATCTCGTGCTCTTCGATCTTTTCGCGCTGGGCAGCCAGCACGGCGGCGCGCTCCTCGGAGGCGGCCTCGCCGATGCTGCGATCCTGCTTGGCCTCGCGCGACGCCCGCACCCAGGCGACCACGTTCTCCAGCGTGCGCCCGAGGCGTTCGGCCACCCCGAGCCAGGAGAAGCCGAAGCCCAGGCTCGCACCCACCGCGCAGGCCACGATCAGCGCCACCGTCCCGCCGGTGGCGCCCAGGCCGCGCAGCACCAGCGGCGCCAGCGTGGTTCCCAGCAGGCCGCCGGCGCCGCCGGTCAGGCCGCCACCGAGCGAACCCAGGCGCAGGGCCTCGAGCGTCGTCGCCGACACGAGCAGCAGCAGCGAACCGGGCCCGCGCACCCACGGCGACAGCGCGGCCGGCTCCTCGACGACGCGGTGCAGGCGCCGGAACGAACGCGCCACCGCCGCCGCGGCGAACACGACCAGCAGCAATGCCGAGAATCCGAACAGGAAGAACAGCAGGTCGGCGACGAAGGCGCCGGCGGCGCCGGCCCAGTTGTGGATATGGCTGACGCTGGTGGAGTTGGTGAATCCCGGATCGGCGCGGTTGTACGAGAGCAGCACCGCCGCCAGGCCGGCCGTGAGCACGGCCAGCAGCATCCAGCGCGCCTCGGCCAGCAGGCGGGCGCCGTGCGCCGCGCCCTGCAGATCGCCGGCGCCACCGCGGCGCGCCCGACCGGAGCGAGCCGGCACCTCGCGCCGTTGTGCGCGAACATCGTCCAAGCCCCGCGACCCCGGTCCGACAGCCATGGTCCGATTATAGGATTGGCCGGACCGGGGGCCGCATCGGACCTTCGGGCGACGTCTCGCGCCCCGGGGCGGCCGGCCGCCGGCACGTGCCCGCCGCGGATCGACCTCCTATAATCGGCCGCGTGCGGGTGCGCCGGGCTGCTGGCGGCAACAGGCGGTGCCAGCTTGCGCCGGCGGCAGGCGACACCGGGTAGCGGAAACTTCGCTCGGGCATGCGGGTCCAACGCTGGCCGTGCGCGCGCGGCGCCGCGTTGGGCATAACTGGCGGATAAAGGGGCGGCACATGACGACGGCGAAGCATTGCCGGGTACTCATACTCGGATCGGGACCGGCAGGCTACACGGCGGCGGTGTATGCGGCGCGCGCCAACCTGTCTCCGGTACTGGTCACCGGCATGTCGCAAGGCGGCCAGCTGATGACCACGACCGAGGTCGACAACTGGCCGGCCGACGTGCACGGCGTGCAGGGACCCGACCTGATGCAACGTTTCCTCGAACACGCACAGCGCTTCGAGACGGAAATGGTCTTCGACCACATCCAGAGCGTGAACCTGCAGGTGCGCCCGTTCCAGCTGACCGGCGACTCCGGCACCTATACCGCCGACGCCCTGGTAATCGCCACCGGCGCCTCGGCGCAGTACCTGGGGCTGCCTTCCGAGGAGGCGTTCATGGGACGCGGCGTTTCGGGTTGCGCGACCTGCGACGGATTCTTCTTCCGCAACCAGGATGTCTGCGTGGTCGGCGGCGGCAACACGGCCGTCGAGGAGGCGCTGTACCTGAGCAAGATCGCGCGCACCGTCCACGTGATCCACCGGCGCGACCGGTTCCGCGCCGAACCGATACTGGTCGATCGCCTGATGGAGCATGCCAAGTCCGGCAAGGTCCGCCTGCACCTGTGGCAGCGTCTGGACGAGGTGCTGGGCAACGACAGCGGCGTCAACGCCGTGCGCCTGCGCGACGTACGCGACGAATCCACCCGGCAGATCGAGGTGCAGGGCTGCTTCATCGCCATCGGCCACCGACCCAATACCGACATCTTCGCCGGCCAGCTCGACATGAAGAACGGCTACATCGTCACGCGCAGCGGCAACGAGGGCCTGGCGACCATGACCAGCGTACCCGGCGTGTTTGCCGCCGGCGACGTCCAGGACCATATCTACCGCCAGGCGATCACTTCGGCCGGCACGGGCTGCATGGCCGCCCTGGATGCCCAGCGCTGGCTGGAGGCCGAGACCGGCAGCGCGGTGCCCGCCGGGGTGCCGGCCACCGCGGCGGCCTAGGCCCCCGGGGCGCCCCCAGACGCCGGTCCTGCCGCTGTTGCATCGCGGGTTTAACCCCTGATTCGCCCCGGTAATTGGGGCACGGCGCATACCGTATTTACGGAATCATGCTTTTCGCTTACCGTCTCACTATGGGCGGCCGTCTGCTGACTTCCATATTGCGGAATCCAATCACGTGAAGATCGTTCGTTTCCCGGCAATGCGCGGTTCGGGCTCCCTGGCAGTCGGGGCCGGTGCCTGCGCGCTCGTCCTGGGCCTGTATGCGCCCCTGGCGCAGGGGTTCGGCTTCGGTGAGCCGGTGGTCGCCAGCGCGCTGGGCCAGCCGCTGCGCATGCGCATACCGCTGCGCGTCGATCCGGAACTGGAACTGACCACGCAGTGCGTGCGCCTGCTGGGCAATTCCGGCGCCGACGCCATCCCGACGATGACGATGGCGATGGCCCGCATCTCGATCGAGCGCAAGGGCGAAGCGCGCGTGCTGCGCATCGACAGCGTCTACCCGATCAATGAACCGGTGCTGCGCGTCGAGGTGGAAGCCGGCTGTGCGCAGCATGCGCGACGTGAATTCATGCTGCTGCTCGATCCGCCCGACGCGCTGCCGCAGATGGCCGTGGCCGCGCCGCTGGCCGATGCACCCGCGCCGGTGCCGCCACCGGCGGCAGCGGCCGGCAGCGCGCCGGCCGGCGACACCGTGTCCGCCGGCGTCGCGCCGAGCACCGCGCCGCCCGCTCCCGAGAACGACCTCAACCTGGGTGGGGCCACGATCAGCGGCCGCGTCGGCGAAGCCCTGGCGATGCAGATTCCCGTGACCGGGGCCGCGGCCGCCAACCTCGATCCGTCCTGTGTTCACCTGGCCGGTTCGTGGAACGGCGAAGGCGCGCCGGTGCTGAGCCAGGCAAGCGTCAACCTCGTCCACAACGGCGCCGACACGATGATCGACCTGCGCACCGCCAACCCGGTCACGGAACCGGCCGTGCGCGTGATCGTCGAGGCCGGCTGCGGGATCGCCGTGCGGCGCGAGTACGCCGTGCTGCTCGATCAACCCACTGCGCCCGGTGCGACGGCCGCGGCGACCAGCGCGGCGACGACCGCAGCGGCGACTACAGCGACGACCGCAGCGACGACCGCCGCGACGACCGCCGCGACAACCACATCAACGACAGCGTCGGCGCCAGCAGCGGCTTCCGTAGCGCCGAGCGGCAGCGCAACCGAACCGGCGCCGGCGCCCAGGCCCAAGGCACCCCGCAAGGTCTTCCACCGGCCGCTGCCGCCCACCACGCTCGCGGTGGCGCCGGAACAGGCGCCGCCGGCCAAGGCGGCCGCCAGCGCCAATGCCGCCGGCCCGACCGGTGAATCCAAGGCCGCGCCGGCACCCAAGCCCAAGGCGCCCGCCGGCGACCACCTCGTGCTGGCTGCGCCGGTCGACCAACCCGATCCGGCCGCGGCGCGGCTGGCGGAAATGGACAAGCGCATTGCCGATCTCACCCAGGAGATCACCCAGTTGCGCGGCGAACTGGCGGCCGAACGGCAACGCACCGCGGCCGCGGAACAGGCCAACGACAAGCTGAGCGCCGGCTGGATAGTCGCCATCCTCGCCCTGCTGGGTCTGGGCCTGGGTGGCCTGCTGACGTGGCAGCGCAAACGCAGCGCGATGCCCTGGGAGAAATCGAACTGGGAACCGGCGGCCACATCGATGCCCGATGCCGTTCCGGCGCCCTCCGTACCGATCGCGGCGCGCGCGCCGGTGGAAGCACCGGCTGCGCCGCGCGAGGCACCGCGCCCGCCGCGGCCTGCCCCGCCGCCGCCGGCGCCACGTGCGGCGCGCGATAGCGGTCCGGTGCCGCCGCGCCGCGCCGTTCCGCCCTCGGCCAGCGCGCTGGCCAATTTCGAGGAACTCACCGGCACGGGGTCGACACTGACGCCGGGCGCCGCCGGACCCAAGACCACGATAGAGGTCACCGAGCTGCACGCGGACGATCCGGAACTCGAGAAGATGCACACGGTGTTCCTCGAGCCGGGCAATCTCGACGGGCCGCTGTTCGCGACCTCGCGGCCGGCCGCGGCAATGGACACGCGCGTTCCCGGTCCGCGCCCGGATGCGGGCGAGGGCCTGCCCATCGACGACCTGGAAAAGCCGACGACCCCGCTGCCACTCACGCACCTGTCGCCGATCTCGGAAATCGCGCCGATGCCGCCGCCGACCATCGTCGCGCCCGACCAGCGCCACGGCGCCTTCAGCTTCGACGAAGGACCCTACACGCAGACGCCGACGATGCTGGTGCTGGACCTGGACCTGACGACCCGCGCCCTGCCGGTGGAGGATCCCGACGCGGCCAAGAACGCGGCGACGCAAAGGAATGGCAAGGACGGCGCCGATGGCGCCGGCAGCGCCGCCGCGTCGAAGGGCCCGAAGAACGGCAACTGAGAAACGGCAAGCGCGCCAGGGAGCCTGGCGCGGCGCGCGGCGCTGGCGCCGCGCCCGGGGCGGTCGTCAGACCGCGGCGTCGCCGGTTTCGCCGGTGCGGATGCGCACCACCTGCTCGACGGCACGCACGAAGATCTTGCCGTCGCCGATCTTGCCGGTGCGCGCCGCCCGGGTGATGGAGTCGATCGCCCGGTCGACCAGTTCGTCGGAGACGACGGCGTCGATCTTGATCTTCGGCAGGAAATCGACGACGTATTCCGCCCCCCGATACAGCTCGGTGTGGCCCTTCTGGCGGCCGAAACCCTTGACGTCGGTCACCGTCAGGCCGGTGACGCCGACCTCGGCGAGGGCCTCGCGTACTTCGTCGAGCTTGAACGGCTTGATGATGGCGGTGATCAGTTTCACGATGCTCTCCCGGCGAATGGGGTCATATTACCGAACGGCGACCGGCTTATGGGGCGTGGCCGGCCCCGCGGCCAGCGAAATTTCGTCGTCATGGAACCGGTTGGTGATCGGATAGCGCCAGTCCCGGCCGAAAGCGCGGTGGGTGACGCGTATGCCCACCGGCGCCTGGCGCCGCTTGTATTCGCTCATGCGGATCATCCGCACGATGCGCCGCACCTCCGCTTCCGGGTAGCCGGCGGCGACGATCTGCGCCAGGCTGGCGTCCTGCTCCATGTACCGCTCGATGACCGCATCGAGCAGGTCGTATGGCGGCAGGCTGTCCTGGTCGGTCTGGTTGGCCCGCAATTCGGCGCTGGGCGGGCGCTCCAGGATGCGCTCCGGTATCACCGGCGAGAGCGCGTTGCGGTAGCGCGACAGGCGGTAGACCAGGGTCTTGGTCAGGTCCTTGATGACCGCGAAGCCGCCGGCCATGTCGCCGTAGAGCGTGCAATAGCCCACCGCCATCTCGCTCTTGTTGCCGGTGGTGAGCACGATGGCACCGGTCTTGTTCGACAGCGCCATCAGCAGGGTGCCGCGGGCGCGCGCCTGGATGTTCTCCTCGGTCGTGTCCCAGGCCAGCCCGGCGAACTGCGGGGCCAGGGCGGCGACGAAGGCATCGAAGGGGCCGTTGATCGGGATCTCGTCGTAGCGCACGCCCAGCCGCCCGGCCATGTCGCGCGCGTCGGCCAGCGAGATGTCGGCGGTGAACGGCGAGGGCATCATCACGGCACGCACCTTGTCGGGACCGAGCGCGTCGTGCGCCAGCGCCAGCGTCAGGGCCGAGTCCACGCCGCCGCTCAGGCCGACGAGCGCGCCGGGGAAGCCGTTCTTGACGACGTAGTCGTGCAGGCCCAGCTTCAGGGCCTCGTAGGCCTGGGCCTCGATCGCCGCCGGCGCCGTGCACGCGCCCTGCTGCGGCACGCCGTCGATGAAATCGACAAACAGCACGTGCTCGACGAATTCGGGCGCCATCGCCACCAGCCTGCCCTGTGCATCGAGCGCGAAGGAACCGCCGTCGAACACGAGTTCGTCCTGGCCGCCGACGAGGTTGGCATACACCAGCGCGAGGCCCGCCTGCGAGACGTTGGCGCGCATGACGTCGAGCCGCTCGGTCTGCTTGTCCAGGTGGAAGGGCGAACCGTTGGCGATCAGCAGCACCTGCGCGCCGGCGGCCGCAGCGCACTGCGGCGCGTACGGGAACCAGGTGTCCTCGCAGATGTTGAGCGCGAAGCGGGTGCCGCGGATCTCGAAGACGAAGGGCCGGTTGTCGGGACGGAAATAGCGCTGCTCGTCGAACACGTCGTAGTTGGGCAGGTCGTGCTTGCAATAGGTGCCTATCACCACGCCGCGCGACAGCACCGAGGCGGCATTGAACCGCTGCCCCTCGCGCGCCAGCGGGTGGCCGACCACGACGCGCAGCTCGGCCAGCGGCGCCAGCGCCCGCGCCAGTTCGGCGAGCGCGGCATCGGCGGCCTGGAAGAACGAGGCGCGCAGCAGCAGGTCCTCGGGGGGATATCCGGAGAGCGACAGCTCCGGGGTCAGCAGCAGTTCGGCGCCGGCCTGCGCGGCGCTTGCCGCGGCATCGAGGATGCGCTGCGCGTTGCCGGCGAAGTCGCCCACCGTGCAGTTGATCTGCGCGACGGCGACCCGCAGCGCAGCCGCCACCGGGGCACGCGTGCGTTCGGTGGACGCGGGGCTCAAAACGCCGGCTTCACCGCTGCGGCCTCATAGCGCGCCACAGCCGCCAGGATCTCGGCGCGCGCTTCGTCGGCGCCCTTCCAGCCGACGATCTTCACCCACTTCCCGGCCTCCAGGTCCTTGTAATGCTCGAAGAAGTGCTGGATCTGGGCCAGACGCTCGGGCGCCAGGTCGGACGGCGCCTTCCAGTGCTTGTACCAGGGGATCACCTTGTCGATGGGCACGGCCAGCAGCTTGGCATCGCCGCCGCCGTCGTCCTCCATGGCCAGCAGGCCCAGCGGGCGCGACCGCACCACGACGCCCTGCTGCAGCGGAAACGGCGTGATCACGAGGACGTCGATCGGGTCGCCGTCCTCGCCGAGCGTGTGCGGTATGTAGCCGTAGTTGCAGGGGTAATGCATCGCGGTGCCGATGAAGCGGTCGACGAACAGCGCCCCCGTCTCCTTGTCGACCTCGTACTTGACCGGGTCGGCGTTCATCGGGATCTCGATGACGACGTTGAATTCCTCCGGAACGAAGCGCCCCGCCCCTACCTTGCTCAAGCCCATTGCCACCCTTCCGCAAAGATTGCCGGCGCCACCTTCAGGCGCGCGCCCCGTAGCCGTGATTGTAGCGGCGGCGCCGTGCGCCCCTAGAGACTGGGCTCCCGCCGGAACCAGCGCGGCCGCGCCAGCGCCGGGTACGTGTTGCGCTCGGCCAGGCCGATCGCGGCCTCGCGAAAGCGCTGCGCGGCGGTCTCGGCGTCGCCGACGGCCTCGGCCAGCTCGCCCAGCGCGAGCGCGGTGTCGGCATTGCCATCGAGGCGCTGGCTCTCGTCGAGGTAATTGCGCGCCTTGCCCCACAGGCGCGCCCGCAGGCAGATGCGTCCCAGGCAGCGCAGCGCCGCGGCACTGCGCCCATGCTGCTGCATCCAGGTCTCGACCTGGGCGATGGCCGCGGCGACATTGATCTCGGCGCAGCGCGCATATTCGTCGAGCAGGCGTTCGGCCCACTGCGCCTTGAGCGCATGCTCGAGCGCATGGGCCGCCTCGGTGCCGCGGCCCAGCCGGTTGAAGCAGGCCGCGCCTTCGAGCGCGAGCTCGGGCGCCGCGCGATCGGCCGAGGGGATGGCGTTCCAGACCCGGGCCAGCGTCTGGAAATCGCCCGCGCTCTCGCGCAACAGGCCGCGATAGGCCAGCACCTTGTACGCCAGCGACGCCGGCGCCGGCAGGCCGCGGTGCTTGTCGAGCGCGCGCACGATGCGGATCGCGTCGTCCCAGTGGCTCGACTGCAGGTGCGCCACCAGCGCGATGCGCATCGCGTGGATGTGGCGGGCGCCGGTCTCGTGGAGCTGCTCGATCACCTGCAGTGCGCGCGCGTTGTCGCGCTGCTCGGACCACATCTCGGCGCTCAGCACCAGCCGGGCCGTGGCCAGCTCGGCGTCGGGTTCGGCGCGCTCGAGCCACTGTTCGCGGCGCTGGTACTCCTGCATCCGGTGCGCCGCACGGGCGCCGACCAGCGCCGCCAGCGCCGCCACCTGCGGCACCGACTGGGCACGCTGCGCGGCGCGCTCGGCACGGGCGAAACGCCCCTCGAACAGCGCCTTGAGCGCCTCGCGCAGGCCGCGCAGCGCGCCCAGTTCCGAGCGGCGCTCGCGGTACGCCCGGACGCGTTCGGGGAAATCGCGCAGGCGCTGGGCGATGCGCCCCAGGCGGAAAGCCAGCCACAGCACGGCCAGCAGCAGCAGGACGAAGAAATTGAGCGAGAAATCGACGCGCCACGGCGGCGCCAGCGCCACCACCGACCCCTGGTTGTGCTGGAGCATCACCGCGATCGCGGTTGCCACCAGCGCCAGCCACAGCGCCCACAGCAAGGTCTTCATGGCAGCGCGCCCCTAGCCGTCATAGCCGGCGCGCGCAGCGTGCAGGGCGGTGAGGGTCTCGTCGAGCGTCACGGCGGCGCCCGGCACGGCGGCGGCGGCAGCCGCGCGCAGGTCGGCCTGGGCCGCGGCCACTTCGGGCTGGTTCGGATCGAAGTAGTGTTCGAGCAGCGCATCGAGCGCGCCGGCCTCGGCGCGCGCCGCACGCTCGTCACGCGCCAGGATGGCCTGGCGCAGGTCGAGCACGCCCAGCCGGAAGCGGTCGCGCAGCAGTTGCTGCTGCGCCGGCGCCAGCAAGATGGCGTCGGGCGTATCGATTTCGCGGATCCGCAGGAATTCGCCGAACTCGGCCGACAACCAGGCACGCAGCCGTGCCGCCGTCGACTCGGCGCCGGTCCTGGCCGGCGCCGTTGCGGTCGCGGCAGCCGGCACGCCGGGAACGGCCGGCGCGGGGCGCGTGGACGGATGCGACGGATCGGCACTGGCGTGCCAGCGGTCGACACCGGCCAGCAGCGGATCGAGGCGCGCCACGACCGCGCCGCGGTCGATATCGGGCGCCGCGCGCAGGCGGGCAAGGTCGTGGCGCAGTGCGGTCTGGACGCGCAGCGCCAGCGGACTGGCCAGCCGCGCGAGTCGGGCGTCGGCGGCCGTGAGTGCATCGATCGCCGCCGCCGGCGCCGCGCCCAGGCGCAGTTGCAGTTGCACCTGCTCGACCAGCCGTTCGATATCGAGCAGGGCGAGCTGTTCGCGCCGCCGGCGTATCTCGGCGCTGGCCACCGTGCCGCCGGCACCGACATCGCCGTCGCCCTGCGCCTGGCGCCACTCGTGCTCGAGCGCGCTCAAGCGCGATTCGCGCTCGGTGCTGCGCTGGTCGCGCAGCAGGTCATCGGCACGCGCCTGCTCGAGGCGTCGCGCCACGTCGTCGGAGCGGTGCAGCAGCGTCACGCCCAGCACCAGCGCCACGCTGGCGATCACCAGCGCCAGCAGGGCGATGGGCACGCTCGCGGTCACCGCCGGCCGCCGCCCGCCCGGCGCGGAGCCGGTACCCGGGTCCGCGGCCGCAGCGGCACGGTCCTTGGGTGCGGCAGCGGCCGCCTGATCGTCATTCATGATGCGCCCTATGGTACGAAATCCGCATGCTTCCCGTTTGCCCTTTACAGGGGAGTCAACCGGCCGCCGCGCCGGAGCGTGCCGCAGCCGGGTCCGAAGGCGTTCCGGCCAGCACCGCCAGCAGCGCCGGCGCCTCCGGTTCACAGCGCCGTACATCCCGCCAGCCCGCACCGCGTGCCGCCTGCTCGATGCGTTCGTGCACGCAGAGCGCGATGACCTGCGGCATGTCGATCCACGGCTGCCGTGCAAGATCCGGCGTGACCGTGCCCACCGCCTCGGTGCTGCTGAAGAGCACCGCCAGCGGCCCGCCGCCGGCCAGGGCCACCTGCAGGCGCGCCCAGTCGCCAGGCGGATGCTGGTGCGGACAGCGCCGGTAGGCCTCGATCTCGTCGACCGTGGCGCCGGCCGCGCGCAGGCGGTCGCCCAGCCATTCGCGGCCGGCCTGGGCACGCACGATCAGCACGTGCCGCGGCGCCACCGGCAGCGCCGCCAGGGCCTCCCAGAGCGCTTCGGCGCCGCCATCGCCAGCGCCCGGCCCCCGCGGCCCGTACTGCGGCACCGCCGCGGCAGGTCGCAGCGTGCCCGCCACCGCGCGCAGCGTCGCGGCACCCACGCCGGCGATGCCTGCGCCCTCGGGCCACGCGGCGGCGCCGAGCGCGGCGGCAAATGCCCTTACTGCCATCGGACTGACGAAGACCACCAGGTCGTACTGCGCCAGGCGCTCGATCGCGGCCTGGAGCAGCGCCGGCTCGGCGGGCGGCAGCAGGTCGAAAGCCGGCCACCAGAGCGCGGCCTGGCCCAGCGATGCCAGGTGCGCCACCAGCCGCTGGCCGGTGTCGCCGGGCCGCGTGACGAGCAGCAGCAAATCAGCCGCCGGCGATCAGGCGCTCGACGCCGCGCGCCTGCAGGTTCCGCACTGCCCGCAAGCCGACTTGCTCCGCATCGTCGAGCGGCCCTTCTTCGCGAACGGCAAGCATTTCGCCGCGCGTGGCGCTGCCGGCCCAGGCGTCGAGGACCAGCCGGCCGGCCTCGATGCGCGCATAGGCCGCCAGCGGGAATTCGCAGCTGCCGCCCAGGCCGCGCGACACCGCACGCTCGGCGCTGACGATGGCGCGCGTGGCGCCATGTTCGAGGTGGGCCAGTTGCGCCAGCACGGCGCTGTCGCCGGCGCGCGTCTCTATGCCCAGCGCGCCCTGCCCGGGCGCCGGCAGGAACACCTCGGGCGCGAGTATCTGGGTGATGCGGTCGGCCATGCCCAGGCGCTGGAAGCCGGCCGCCGCCATGACCAGCGCGTCGAAATCGCCGCGATCGAGCTTGGACAGGCGGGTGCCGACATTGCCGCGCACCGGGCCGATCTGCAGGTGCGGGAAGCGCGCCCGCAGCGTCATCTCGCGGCGCAGGCTGGAGGTGCCGACACGGGCGCCGGCCGGCATCTCCTCGAGCGAACGGTAGCGCGAGCTGACCAGGCAGTCGCGCGGGTCGGCGCGCTCCATCACCACCGCCAGCACGAACTCCTCCGGCAGCACCATCGGCACGTCCTTGAGCGAATGCACGGCCAGGTCGGCGCGGCCATCGCGCAGCGCGAGCTCCAGTTCCTTGACGAACAGGCCCTTGCCCCCGACCTTCGAGAGCGAACGGTCGAGGATCTCGTCGCCGCGCGTGCTCAGCTCGAGCAGTTCGACGGGACGGGACGGGACGGCGGCCAGCAGGCGATCGCGCACGTGGTGCGCCTGCCACAGGGCCAGCGGGCTCTTGCGCGTGGCAATGCGCAAGGCGCCGGCAGAGGCGCTCATTGCGCTCATCGGAATGGAGAGGAAGGAGACGAAGCAGATGCGCTCATGGTCGTCTAGTCTAGCAAGCGGCGCCGCGTTGCCGCGGCGCCACGCTCCGGACCGGGGGACTAGAACCCGGCCAGCGCCTTGACCGCCGGCCACTGGCGCCGGCTGATCGGCAGGCGCTCGTCCATGTCCCGCAGCAGGATCTCCCAGTGGCCTTCGGGCGCCTCGCCCTCGCCCTCCGGCCGGGCCTTGACCCGCTGGAACCCGGCAATGTGGCTGCGCGCCACCAGCGCGTTGCGGTGGATGCGCACGAAGCGTTCGCCGAACTCGGTCTCCAGCGCCGTGAGCGATTCCTCGGTGAGGTATTCGCGCGCCACCGTGCGTATCGTGACGTACTTGAGCTCGGCGCGCAGGTAGACGATATCGTCCACCGGCACCAGCACCAGGCGGCCGCGCTCGGCGACGCTGAGCTGCGTGCGGGCCGCGCCCAGTTCGCGCGCCAGATCCTCGAGACGCGGTTCGCGCGGCGCGACGCGCCGGGCGCGCTGCAGCGCCGCGAGCAGGCGCTCGGCGCGCACCGGCTTGAGCAGGTAGTCGACGGCCTGCACCTCGAAGGCCTGGAGCGCGTGCTCGTCGAAGGCGGTCACGAAGATGATCGCCGGCGGCGCCGCCATCTGCGCCAGGTGGCGCGCCACCTCGATGCCGTCCATGTCCGGCATCGAGATGTCGAGCAGCACGACGTCGGGCTGCAGGCGCGGCACCGCCTCGAGCGCGGCCAGACCGCCGTCGCACTGGCCGACCACGCTCAGGGGCAGCTGCGCGGCGCAGTCGCCCAGCAGCTGGCCCAGCCGCGCGCGCGCCGGCGGCTCGTCATCGACGACCAGGATCTTCAGCATTGCGCATTCCCCATCTGGGCGCCTCCGGACCGCGGCACCGGCGCTCAGGCGCCGGTCTTGGCGTCCACCGGTATCGTCAGGGTGAGCTCGAAGCGCTCGCGGCGCACGCGCGTTTCGAGGCTGGCCTCCAGATCGTATATCAGCGCCAGCCGCCCGCGGATGTTGTTCAGGCCGATCTGGTTGCCTTCGCGCTGCACGGGCTCGCGCGCGATCGGATTGCTGACGAAGATCTCCAGCTTGAACCCCTGCTGGCGCACCCGGACCTCGATGTCGCAGGTGCCGGCGAGGCGCTCGGCGCCATAGCGCACGGCGTTCTCGATGATCGGCTGGAGCAGCAGCTGCGGCACGCGCACGCGCGGATGCACGGCGCCGACATGCCAGGCGACCTGCAGGCGCTCGCCCAGCCGCGTCTGCTCGATTTCGACGTAGCGCCGGCACAGGTCGAGCTCCTGTTCCAGCGGCACCAGGCGCTTCACGTCGCCCATCACGGCCCGGAACAGCTCGGCAACGCTCTCGAGCATGCGCTCGGCACGCAGCGGGTCCTCGCGGATCACGGCAAGCACCGCATTGAGGCTGTTGAAGAAGAAATGCGGGCGGATGCGCGACTGCAGGGCCTGGAACTTGGCTTCGTCGATCGCCGGCGAGTAGGCGCGCGCGCGCAGTTCCAGGTAGTGCTGGGCCAGGCCACCGCCGAGCAGGCCCAGTGCGGCGGCAAGCGCGTCGGGGCGCAGGCCTGCCAGCACGCCCGCGCCGTAGCCGAGCGTCATGCGGTTGATCACCACGGCCGCCAGCGCCGGCACGAGCCAGGACAGCGCGCGCTGCGCCGCGGGCGCGGCACGCAGGCCGGCGCGGCGCAACAGGCACCAGACGAGCAGCGTGATGAGCGTCGTGGGTTCGACCACGGCCGCGATTTCGAGGAAAGCCGCCGAGTACTGCTGGCCCGTGGGGATCGCGGCCGGTTCTATGGCGCGCGCCCCCAGGACGACGACACCGAGCGCGACATTGGTGCCCACGCCGACGCGCAGGACCGTGCCGGCGTTGCAGCCGTCGGGGATATAGGGGTGGGTCTCGGGCACGGTAGCCGATTATCCATGGTTTGCGCGAACGCCAGCGTCGGCCGCGGTGGCCGGCCACGCGCGCGCTAGAATTTCACGATGAAACCGCAACCCAGCGCACCCGCCACGTCCGGATCGCCCGCCGCCGCACCGGTGGCCGGCGCCACCTCCTCGCTGCACGCCAAGCAGGACGCGTGGTCAGGCCGCTTCTCCGAACCGGTGGCCGACTTCGTCCTGCGCTATACGGCCAGCGTCGGCTTCGACCGGCGCCTCGCGATGGCGGATATCGCCGGCTCGCGCGCCCACGCCGCCATGCTGGCGGAGGTCGGCGTGCTCACCGCCGCGGACCTGGCGGCCATCGACGGCGGCCTGGAGCGGATCCGCGGCGAGATAGAAGCGGGCCAGTTCGCCTGGCGCCTCGACCTGGAGGACGTGCATCTGAACATCGAGGCGCGCCTCACCGAGCTGGTGGGCGAGGCCGGCAAGCGCCTGCATACCGGCCGCTCGCGCAACGACCAGGTGGCCACCGACGTGCGCCTGTTCCTGCGCGCCGAGATCGACCGCATCGTCGCCGAACTGCGGCGCCTGCAGGCGGCGCTGGTCGATCTGGCCGATGCGCATACGGGCACGATACTGCCCGGCTTCACCCACCTGCAGGTGGCCCAGCCGGTGGTCCTGGGCCACCATCTGCTCGCCTACGTGGAAATGCTCGAGCGCGATGCCGAGCGCCTCGCACAGGCGCGCTCGCGCGTAAACCGCCTGCCGCTGGGGGCGGCCGCCCTGGCGGGCACCACCTTCCCGATCGATCGCGAATCGGTCGCGCGCCGGCTGGGCTTCGAGGGCATCTGCCGCAACTCGATGGACGCGGTGTCGGACCGCGACTTCGCCATCGAGTTCTGCGCGGCCGCGGCGCTGGCCATGGTGCACCTGTCGCGCCTGGCCGAGGAACTCATCCTCTGGGTCAGTCCGCGCTTCGGCTTCATCGACCTGCCCGACCGCTTCACGACCGGCTCGTCGATCATGCCGCAGAAGCGCAATCCCGACGTGCCGGAACTGGCGCGCGGCAAGACCGGCCGCGTGGTCGGCAGCCTGATGGCCCTGCTGATGCTCGTCAAGGGCCAGCCGCTCGCCTACAACAAGGACAACCAGGAAGACAAGGAACCGCTGTTCGACGCCGTCGACACGCTGCGCGACACGCTGCATGCGTTCGCCGAGCTGGTGCCCGGCATCGTGGTGCATCCGGCCGCCATGCGCAGCGCGGCACTGCAGGGCTACGCGACCGCCACCGACCTGGCCGACTACCTGGTGCGCCGCGGCCTGGCGTTTCGCGACGCGCACGAGGCCGTCGGCCGCGCGGTACGCCGCGCCGCCGAGCTCGACTGCGAGCTCGGCGCCCTGCCGCTGGAGGAATTGCGCCGCTTCGCGCCGGTCATCGACGCCGATGCGCTGCCCGCGCTCACGCTCGAAGGTTCGGTGGCCGCGCGCGACCACGTCGGCGGCACCGCGCCGGCGCAGGTGGCGCGCCAGGTCGCGTTCTGGCGCGAGCGCTTGAA
>Ga0181525_10001530_pt1 | contig 19621 bp, 15 predicted proteins | sample PEATcosm2014_Bin_48_FD_121100 | JGI IMG/M metagenome (GOLD analysis project Ga0181525, IMG submission 121100) | Peatland microbial communities from MTU Mesocosm Facility, Houghton, MI, USA - PEATcosm2014_Bin06_10_metaG | ecosystem: Environmental > Terrestrial > Soil > Wetlands > Peat | place...
ACCATCGTGGCCACCGCGCTGCCGACCATCGGCCGCAGCTTCGACGATTACGAAAATCTGCCCTGGGTCGTGATCGCCTATCTTCTGACATCGACCGTCGTCGCGCCGCTCTATGGCAAACTCAGCGACATTTACGGCCGCCGCGGCATGATGCTGGTGGCGCTCGGCGTGTTTATGGCGGGCTCGGCGGCCTCGGCTGCCGCGCCGAGCATGCTGATGCTGATTCTCGGCCGCGGCCTGCAGGGCATCGGCGGCGGCGGCATCGTGCCGCTTTCCCAATCGATCATCGCCGACGCGGTGCCGCCGCGCGAACGTGGCTACTACCAGGCCTATACCGGATCGGTCTGGGTCATTGCGGGCGCCGGCGGACCGGTGCTCGGCGGCGTCATCGCCGAACATCTGCATTGGTCGATGATTTTCTGGCTCAACGTGCCGCTGACCCTGATCGCGGCGCTGCTCTCCCATCGCCAACTCAAACTTTTGCCGCGTCACGAGCGCCCGCACAAAATCGACCTCTTGGGTGCTGGACTGATGATGCTGTCGGCCATTGCCTTGCTGCTGGCGCTGACATGGGGCGGCACGCGCTATGCGTGGCAGTCGCCCCAGATCGCGACGTTGACGATGGCCGCGGCGGTGTTTTCGGCTTTATTCATCTGGTGGATGCGGCGCGCGCCGGAGCCGTTCTTGCCGATTGAGGTTCTCAACAATCCGGTGATGCGGGTCGGTTCGATCACGTCGGCCTGTTCGCAGGGCGTTTCAATTGGGCTGATGATCTTCGTGCCGCTTTATTACGAAATGGTCCACGGCCTGTCGGCGACCGATTCCGGACTGGCGCTGATCCCGATCATGATGATGGTGACGCCGGGCTCGTTCATGTCGAGCCGGGCCATGCTCTATACGACGCATTACAAACGCGTGCCGATCGCGCTCCTCTTTCTCGGTGCGGTGGCGGTCGGCTGGTTGGCGATCGATCCGCGGATGCCGATCTGGGGCGTCGTGATCGTCATGTGTTGCGTCGGGCTCGGCGCCGGCAGTTCCTATCCGACCGTCACGGTGTCGATTTCGAACGCGGTCGCGCACCACCAGGTTGGCGTTGCCATGGGCGCGATGAATTTTTTTCGGGCGCTGGCCAGCGCCTTCGTCGTCGCCGTCATGGGCGCGATCATGCTGGCCGGCCTCGGTGCGGCGCCGCAGCGCGGCGCGGTGTCCTCGACGGTGGTCACCGCCGCCGTCGGCGCCAGCGCGCATCAGCTCGTTCGAACTTTCAGCGTCATTTTCGCGGTAGCGGCCGGGTTTTTGGCGATCGGTATCGTCGCGCTGATCGTGATGGAAGAGCGCCCGCTGCGGGAAACGGTCGTCGTGCCGTCCCGGGAACCCTCGCCGCAAGCCGCCGAGTGATGCCGGTCTAGGGCAGCGGCGAGCCAAGCGTGCGCGCCATGTCGACAATCCAGGCACGATAACGAACAAGCGGCGTGATCCCGGTGAGGCCACCGCAGCCGGCGCTTAAATTCGGACCGGTCGACCAGCTGACGACGCCGACGATCGTCAGGCTGCCATTCGTGTCGCGAAAAGCCGGTGCGCCGGAATCGCCGGCGCAGGCGCCAAGACCCGGAGTCAGTCCTCGGGTCGCCGGATCGAACAGCCGGATCTGCAAGCTCCCCGGCTGGCCCGTGACCGTCAGCGTTGCCGCGCGCACCGTGCCGCCGGTGCGGCCGTCGCCGCGCAGGGTGACGCCATAGCCGGCGACCACCAGCGGATCGCCGACCGCGACCGTCGCAGTGTCGCCTGCGAGCCGCACTGGCGGAATGCGCGCGGGCGGGGGTTCGGCGAGCTTGAGGAGCGCCACGTCGGCGGTGGCGAGATGGGCGAACAGACGTTTGAGCTCGAATTGCGGGTCACGCTCGATGCGCGCGATGTCCTTGAGCACCGGCGCCTGGCCGGGCGCACTGGCGACGAGTTTGTAGTCGGCTCCCGGCTGAACGCAATGCGCCGCGGTGAGCAACAGGTCACCGGCGACCGCGGTGGCGGTGCAGGCGGTGCCGTAGGAGCCGAGGATCATGACCACGGAGCGGCCGGCGCCATCCGCGGCCGGCGGCGCGCCGCCGACCATGGCCGCAGCCGGTGCGACGAACCATCCGCTGCCGGCCGCGACCGCGAGCATGGCCAGCGCGCTCGCGCCAAATAACGGCGCCAGCAGCCGGTTCGGGATCATCGTCGCACTCCTTCCGTGACTTCTGCACTTTTAGCCGTTCAGAACGGCAATCGTTTCGGGTGGTTTCGGGGCATCTGCCCCAAAACAGCCGTTCAGGTGAGGTTCACTGCCCATTGTTTAGGATCTTATCATGGGCTCCGCTGCGCGATTCGCCATGACTCTGGTCGTGCTGGCACTCGTTCCCGTGCTTGCCACCGCACGCGCCGATGAAGCATCCGTCGCGGCTCGTGTCGAGAGCGAGCACGCATGTCTCAGCCAAAAGGAGCGCCGCGTTGAAACCGAGAGCGGCAGGCTGGTTCGGCTCTCAGTCGCCATCCATGCCGCCAAGGTTCGGATGCCGGGCACCGTGGTACGGGCGCGGCTGTGCCGCGGCACTGAAGGACTGGTGTATGTGCTGACAGTGCTTGCTCGCGATGGCAAAGTGGCGCGGATCGCCGTCGATGCCGTGAAAGGCACGCTGGTGGGCGGGCTTTAGACGGATTTTTGCGGAGTATTTCGTGCGCCTTCTCGTTGTCGAGGACGATCCCGATCTCAATCGGCAGCTGGCCACGGCGTTGACGGATGCCGGCTATGTCGTCGATCGCGCCTTCGACGGCGAGGAAGGCCACTATCTCGGCGAGAGCGAGCCCTACGACGCCGTCATTCTCGACATCGGCCTGCCGAAGATGGACGGCATTTCGGTTCTCGAAGCTTGGCGGCGCGCCGGCCGCGCCATGCCGGTGCTAATCCTCACGGCGCGTGATCGCTGGAGCGATAAAGTCCAAGGCTTCGATGCCGGCGCCGACGACTATGTCGCCAAGCCGTTCCATCTCGAGGAGGTGCTGGCGCGCGTGCGGGCGCTGCTGCGCCGTTCCGCCGGCCATGCCAAGAGCGAGTTCACTTGTGGGCCGGTTCGCCTCGATACCCGCACCGGCCGCGTCGCGGTCGACGGCAATCCGGTGAAACTCACCTCGCACGAGTACCGGCTGCTGTCCTATCTGATGCACCATACCGGCCGCGTGGTATCGCGCACCGAACTGGTCGAACATCTCTACGACCAGGATTTCGACCGCGACTCCAATACCATCGAGGTATTCGTCGGCCGCATCCGCAAAAAGCTCGGTGTCGACGTGATCCAAACGGTGCGCGGCCTCGGTTACCTCCTCACGCCCCCCGATGCGCGCTAATTCGCTGGCGCTTCGTTTGTTTCTCTGGGCCACTGGCTGGACGGTGATCATCCTTATTGTCACCGGCATCGCACTTTCGACGCTCTATCGTCACGCCGTCGAGCGCGCCTTCGACCGGCGGCTCGATGTCTATTTGCGCACGCTGGTCGCCGACGTTGCCTCGCCCGAGGAGGGCAGCGACAAGTTCCCGCAGTCGATTGGCGAGCCGTTATTCGAGTTGCCGCTGTCGGGCTGGTACTGGCAGGTCACTCGCCTCGACACCAAAACGCCAGAGGTGCATTCCTCGCGTTCGCTATGGGACAGCAATCTGCCGCACTTGCCCGACGATCAGCCCGCCGGCGCCGAATCCCGGCAGGGCTATGCGCAAGGGCCGGAGGATCAGGACCTGCGCCTGATCGAGCGCAACATCGACCTCGGTAACGACGGCCGTTATCTAATTGCGGTGGCCGGCGATGCCGCCGAAATCGACGACGAGACCCACAGCTTCGACCGCGTCATCGGCGGCACATTCGCGGCTCTCACGGTCGCGCTGTTGTTGACCACGGCGCTGCAAGTCCGCTTTGGCTTGGCGCCCTTGACCCGCATTTCCGAAAGTCTCGCGGCGATCCGTTCCGGCCGGGCCGAGCGTCTGCAAGGTGAATTCCCGGTCGAGATCGCGCCGCTCGCGCGCGAGACCAATGCGTTGATCGATGCCAATCGCGAGATCGTCGAACGCGCCCGCACCCATGTCGGCAATCTCGCGCATGCGCTTAAGACGCCGCTCTCCGTCCTGGTCAATGAGGCAGGGGCAAGAGGCAACGATCCGCTCGCGCAAAAGGTATTGGAGCAAACCGAGATCATGCGCGATCAGGTCGCGCGCCAGCTCGAGCGGGCGCGGCTGGCGGCGCGCTCCTCCGTGGTCGGCACGCTGATCGACGTCATGCCGGTCGTCACCGCGCTGGCGCGGACCATGGAGAAGCTTTATCGCACCCGCGACATCGCCATCGACATCGACGCGCCCGAGCATGCGCGGTTTCGCGGCGAACAGCAGGATCTCGAAGAGATGATCGGCAATCTTGTCGACAACGGCTGCAAATGGGCGCAGTCGCGGGTCGCCATCGAAGTGACGGCCGATCCGTCGACGTCCGACGCGGCCAATCCGCGCGTGCGCATCGTGGTCGACGACGACGGCCCGGGCCTTTCTCCCGCCGAGCGCGAGCAGGTGGCGCTGCGCGGGCAACGGCTGGATGAGACCAAGCCCGGCTCCGGTCTCGGCCTCTCGATCGTCGTCGAGCTTGCCGGGCTTTACGGCGGCGTGCTCACGCTCGGCACAGCGCCGATCGGTGGGTTGCGCGCCGAACTGGCGTTGCCCGGCGGGTGAGGAAGTTCAGCGCCGCTCGGCCGAGCGGGCTGGTGGATAGAAGGGCTCACCGCTTTTCCTTTTGCACCGGAGCGGGCGGCAGCTTCACTGTTGGCGGCGGCTTCACGATATTGAGCTTTGGCTGAATCACCGTCTTTTTTGGTGGTGGTGGCGGCGCCGTTATCTTTGGTGGCGTCAGGTTGATTTTCGGCGGCGGCGGCGGAACCTTCTCGCAGCCGCGCGGGGTCGGCTCTTCACCGGGCGGGCAGGTTACCGGCTGAGTCACCGACTTCTGGCAACCGTTGGCGCCCATGGTCTCGCCCGTTGGGCAAGTCGTCGATCGCTTCTCGCACCCGCGCGGGCCCATGATCTCGTCGGCCGGGCAGCCGCCCGGTCCGGTGGCCGGAACGCCTGGTACGTTGGTTCCGGGCAGCAGCGGCACGAGTACTCCGGCAGGCGGGTTGATTGTCCCGGGCGGCAATACCGGCACCACCGTTCCAAGCGGCGGCGCGGTCACACACACCCCATTGGCGCCGGGAACCTCGCCGGGCGGGCAAACCGTCGTGACGCGTTCGCACATGTTATTTGTGCCGAGGACATAGCCGGGAGCGCAGCTTTGCGTCGGGGCAGGGGGCGGGGGCGGGGTCGTCGTCGTTTGACGCTCGCACTTGCCGTTGAACGGGTTCAATACTCCGCCGTCAGAACAGGCCGCGACGCATTGGCCGGAGGCGTTGAATTTTTCACCCACAGGGCACGCGCACACGCCGACGCGGCGCGTCAGCCCGGGCGGACAAGATTGCGGGTCGCATGTTCCGTTGCGCAGGTTGAACACAGCGCCGATCGGACAGCCTCTGACGATAATCCTGATGGGCTGGCAGGTCCCGGATGTCGTCGCCAGGCCCTCCAGGCAACATCCGCCGCCTGGCAGCGGCGGATAGCCAGGCGCACAGGTGTTGCCGGTCCCCGGCGGCGGTGGCGGGGGGCCGCACGCGCCGGTGAGCTGGCCAGTGCTTGGCGAAACTATCGGGGTCTGGCCAGGCGGGCAGCAGACCATCTGACTGCCGGGACCGCACGTCGACCCGGTCGTAACGCAATAGCCGTGGTCTGGACTAGACCCGCCGGGGCAACAGCCGGACGGCACACTGTCGCCGAGTTTGCACAACACTGCGCCACTCTGCGGCGAGCAGTAATGGGTCGTGCCTGGTTGACAATTATTGGGCGGTGGGAGGCACGATCCGTCCGGCTGTGGTGTCTCGCCGACGGGACAGCATTGGCCCGTCACCGTCTGCCGATCCGGCGGACAGTTCAGCACAATCTTGAGGCACGCCCCTGTGGCGGGATTGACTTGCGAACCCGGCGGACAACAGGCGCCGGTATAAGGATTGGGTACACCGCCAGCCGGACAGCAGATACCGCTCGGCCCGGGAGTCTCTCCGTTCGGGCAGCACTGGATGGTCGGGAACGCTGTGTCGCCGGGCGGGCAGAGCTGTTGGCACGTCCCATTGAAGAAGGTGTCCGTTCCTTGTGTTTGTTGCAGGCATTGCACCTCCTGCGGCGTCGGCTGACACACCGAGACGCCGCTGTTAGCAAAGGGTGCCAGCGCCCAACCCTGCGGACAGTTAGCGGCATTGCCGTAAGGGGACGCCCCGATGCAACCGAGGGGGAGCTGACTGGAGGGAGGATTCAAACTGAATGGCGGATTGGCCGGCGAGAGGTTGAGGCAGGTGCCGTACTGGCCGCTGCTGTTGAGCACGGGAGCGAAGCCGAGGCCGCAAACTCCGATGCTCACTGGGTCAGTCGCGCCATTGGGACAAATCGGCCGACATTGGCTGCCGATCGTGCCGGGCGGACAACATTGGACACCCGGCTGTGACGAGCTGCCGGCACTGCATGCGCATTGGCCGTTCGGTCCCGGCGGCAACCCGCCCGGGCAACTGCACGCGCCATTCACCACTTGCTGCCACGCCGGACAGCATTGGCCACTCGGCGTCATTTGACTCGCCGGACAATACAAAGCAGGCGGGATCGAGGGAGGCGTGTACCAGCCTGAGGGTAACCACGGCGGTGGTGGGAACAGGAACCCTGCGGACTGGCCGCAATTCCTCGGGATTGCGATATCGCCCATATGGCCGCGAGCGGCGGGATCGTCGAGTTGGGCGTCATAGTCGACGAAGTAAGTCAACAGCGGCGGCACGTTTGCCGGTTCGACCAGTTCGGCCGCGTTGCCCTGCATGCCATTGAGATAAAGCGTGCCGTTCGCGGCCAGCAGCGCCGCGAGGTTCGGATCGACGGCATTGCGCATTTGCTCGCCGGTCGACCAGACAAAACCGCTGCACGATGTGCGGTCGAGATTTCCGTTGGCGTCGTAGCCATAGCCGATCGCAACGCCGCCGTTGGCGTTGGTCAATTGCCCGGGAAAGCCGATCGCATATTGGTCCGGAACCGGCTGCCAAGCGCCGGGCGGACCGGGCACCGGCGCATAGCGCAGCACGCGGCCGATTCCGGCCTGCGCGACCGCCATCAATTCATAATCGCCGGTCGGCGCGGCGCGCTCGGCGAGAACCATGGCGCCATTGCCGTCGAAGGCGATCTTCGAAATTTCGGTGGCGCCCGGCGCCGGCGGCACTTGCACTTCCATGCGCGCATCGCTGCCGAAAGAACCGTTGGAGGCGATGCTGACCGACCAGATCTGGAGGTTTTGCGCGACGGCGTAATAGAGCCGCCCGGCATACGCCGCGACTCCGAAAACCCGCCGTCCCGCTGCGGCATAGTCCCAGGTCGCCGGGTTGTCGCTGCTGAACAGCGGGTTTGTGATAGCGAGCGGATTAGGCGTGTAAGGGATCTGCGGCTGACCCGCGGCAGCGAGGCCTTGTACGCCGTGATCGTAGCGGCCGATCTCCGTGCCGGAGAGATTGAAGCGATGGATCATCCCGGTTTGGCGATCGGCTGCGAACAGGGAATTGGAGGCGGCATCGAAGGCGAGGCCGCCGAGTGCCGGACCGGTATTCGCGGCGCCGTTAAGAGTGACATTGGCGAAGAGGCTGACGGCGCCGGATCCACCATCGATGCGCCAGATCGAACCGGGGCCGCCGTTCTGCGCCGCCGGTCCGAATAATCCCGCCATGAAACTGGCGCCGGGGGCGCCCTGATGCAACCGCACCGGCGCGCCACTCGGGCCCGGCACGACTATCGGCAGACCGTAAGCCGAGCTTGCAGCCACATACATATTGGGTGGCGTCGCATTGTCGAGCGCCACGCCGAAAACCTGTCCGATCTGCGCCGCCGTGACCGTGAAAGGATTAGCCTCGCCGAGTACCTGTGCCTGTGGCGGAGCGCCCGGCGCTTGCAGGTTAAAGATACTCGCCGATGGGCCGTTGAGATCAATGAAAGTTAGGTCGCCAGGGTCCTGGCCGGGCGCAATCTGCGCCGGCGGCGGTGCGCCGGAGAAACCGGTCACGATCGCGTTGCCGGGCGCCAATATGCCGACGGATGGGGTTTGCGCGGCAGTCTTATCGACGCTCGCAAGCCCGGCAATCAGAATTGCAAGGCCGAACAGCGCGGCCGCGAATAACCCTGTACGCGTCTTGCCGTTGCCGCAATGGGAATGGAAAGTGCGGTCGCCGCTGCGGCCGCGTCGGAGCCAAGAGTTGAGGACAATCCAACTCAACTTCGATCCCCCCGACCCCGATCATGATCCGACAAGTCGGCAAGTACAAGGGACTTGATTCAACCGGTCATTCAACGGGTAAGGTTGGAAATCGCCGATCCGATCTCGACTCTCAGCAACGCGGCTCCTTATAGCCGCGCGGTTTCCATCAGTGGGCGTGAGCGCGCGCCATTCCGATTTGGTCCTGCAGTGCGGCGACACCCACGGCGCCCGCCACGACGGTGTCCCCGATCACGTAGCCGGGCGTCCCATTGATTCCGACCGCGCGAGCCAGGTCGACGTTTTCGTCGATCGTGGCGCGCACCTCGTCGCTCGTCATGTCCCGTTGCAGCCGTGTCATATCGATCCCCGTGGCTTCGGCCGCAGCGAGCGCCTTTTCCCGGTTTGCGGGTCCTGGATCACCCAGAAGTTTGCTATGGAACGTTAGATATTTTTGTCCGCCGCTATCCTGCATGTGGACGGCGATTGCGACGCGCGCCGCTTCGACGGAGCCGGGTCCGAGAATCGGCCACTCCTTGAGCACGATCTTCAGTCTGGGATCGTCCTTGAGCAGCGTAAGCATGGCGGGAAGCGCGCCCTTGCAGTAACCGCAATTGTAATCGAAAAACTCAACCATCGTGACGTCGCCGCTAGGATTCCCCAGCGTGACTTGGCGAGCCGAGCGGAAAAGCGTGTCGGCATTGTTCTTGACCGCGTCGCTTGCCCTGGCGATCGGTTTCGGATTCGCATTGGCGTCCGTTCCAGCGACCGCCGCCGGCTGTTGTTTCAGCGCATCGCCAAGGACATCCCGGAAGATGTCCGGGTGATTGACGACATAATCTTTGACGATCTCGCGTACTTCTTCAGGGTGCGCTGCGAGATATTCTTTGATCAGGGCATCGAGCGCTTGATGCGCATCTTGCGCCTTACTTGCAGGCAGCGGCACCAAGAAAAGAAGCGCGATCGTCGCTGTTGCGGCAATCCAGCACATCCTACGGATCATAATTTCCTCCATCGCCTAAATTCATTGCTGGCCATTCCCGATCCTGCTCAGTCAATCGTCACATGGGCCGACGTGATGACCTTCTTCCACCGTTCGACCTCATCGCGAAAATAGTCCGCGGTCGCTTGAGGTGTGCCGCCGGCGGGCTCGGCCGACAAATTCTCGAAACGTTTTCGCACCTCGCCGTCGTGCAGCGCCTCGTTGACGTCGCCATTGAGCTTGTCGACGATCGCTGCGGGCGTATTCGGCGGCGCCACGATCGCGTACCAGGTCACGGCCGAAAAACCCGACAGGGTCTCGGCGATCGCCGGTACGTCGGGCAGGCTCGCCACGCGCTGCGGCGAAGCGACCGCGATCAGTTTCAGCTTGCCGGCGCTGACGAGTTGCATTGAAACGCCGAGATTGTCGAACATGCAATCGACGCTGCCGGCGACGAGATCGTTGAGCGCGGGCGCCGATCCACGGTAAGGAACGTTTTGCAGCTTCACATGGGCCGTCATCTGAAACAGTTCCGACGTCAGGTGCGACGTGGTGCCGTTGCCCTGGGTCGCGTCCGTCACCGCGCCTGCTTTCGTCTTTGCATAGGCGATGAAGTCCTTGACGGTCGCGGCCGCGATTTTGTCCGGATTGACTACGAGCGCGTTCGGCACGCGCCCCATGACCACGACGGGCACGAATTGCGCCGGATCGAAGTCGAGATTCGGATAGAGATTTTGATTGATGACCAGCGGCGCCGGCGGCGACGCCAGCAATGTGTAACCATCGGGTTCTGCCTTGGCGACGAGTTCGCCACCGATATTGCCGCCGGCCCCGGCACGGTCCTCGACAATCACCGGCTGGCCCCATTTACGCGACAGCCAATCGGCGATGATGCGAGGCATAATGTCGGCGGTGCCGCCGGCCGCGAATGGCACCACGATCTTGACGGCGCGCGCCGGGTAGTCCTGCGCCTGCGCCGCACAGGGGACAGCGGCGATGAGCGCCAACGCTGCGGCCGCTACCGTCCGTCTCGATCGCACGGTGTTAGCATTATCGCGGTTCAGCATCGCGCCCTTGCTCGTAACTTGCCAAGATCGCAGCGGTCGTACCGAACCTTAATCAAAGCCTAAGGCCGCGGCCAGGGTGCCGCCGGCGCACGCCGCGTTTGCATTTTGCCGACAGAGTTTTGCCCCAATGCCGCTCTTTGGTCTGTTGCGGCGAGACCGGACACGCCGATCCGGCGCGGTGTTGCGGGGGCGATATGCCAGCAAGGAATTTACTCGCCGTGGCTTTGGTGGGGGTGAGCGTCGCCGCCTGTTCGGCCGATTCCGGGCCGAAGGAGGTGGGCGGTACCGCGGCCGGCGCGCTTGCCGGCGGACTGATCGGCAATGCCATCGGCGGCAGCACCGACAACCGGCTCGCCGGAACGGTCATTGGCGCGGCGATCGGCGGCTTCGTCGGCAATCGCATCGGCGCTTCGCTCGACGACGAGGACAAGCGGCGCGCTTACGCGGCGCAAATGCAGGCGCTCGAATCCGGTCCTTCGGGCGCGCCGGTGGCCTGGCGTAATCCGGATTCCGGGCGCTACGGCAACGTCGTCCCCGGCCCCGCTTATCAGGCGAACGGCGCCAGCTGCCGGAGTTACACCCACACGATCTATATCGACGGCACGCCGCAAACCGAACGCGGCACGGCCTGTCGGAATCCGGACGGGACCTGGACGACGATGAACTGATTAGCCGTTAGGCGGCGATAAGCCGACAGCCGTCGTCCTTGCGCCTCGCCGCCGACTTTGATCTTCTATCGCCGTGGGGCACGGGAGCGGCGGTCTAGGGGAGACTCTGACAATGCGTGCAGCGCATTTGGCACTCGCGGTGGTCTTACTGGCGGGTTTGGCTGGCTGTGGGAAGGGACCTCAAGGGGACGCGGGTGCTACCGGCCCGCAGGGTCCTCAAGGCGATCCCGGCCCGGCCGGTCCTATGGGCCCGCCCGGCCCGGCCGGTCCTCAGGGCCTTAAGGGTGACGCGGGCCCGCCCAGCCCGAGCGTGCGGGTGGTGAAATCCGATTGCCTGTCCGACTGTACGATCCAGTGCCATGACAACGAGGTTCTGGTCACGGCCTATTGCGGGCCGACCCGAAATCCGGCGCAATACTTAGGCGAAAAGGGCGCTTCCTGCGGCGCCGCGGCGAGTGCCTCCAATGCGCCACTGGTTGTGGTTTGCGTCGGGGCGCCGCAGTAGCAGCCGCTCGGTCGTCGTTGGCGGCGGCGTGAACCGCCACCCGCGTTTATTTTTGTTTAATGGCAGTCGCCCGAACCGTTCCCGACCGCTCCCGACCGCTCCAAGACGCGCGCGGGGCGTCGTTATCGCCTTGAATTCCCGAGGTTTTGCGTAACCCCTTCTTAAGCGCCGGTCCCTTAAAACGTTAACGGTAAAGTCCAATGCGGCGGGCCACCTATGACGAGCGATGGTCAAGCCATCGAACGGCTGCGGGAATATCTCCAGACCCTCAAGCCGGAGGCGCGGTCGATGCTCGTTCAGGAGTTCGAGCGCAATCTGCTGCGCGGTGACGATGGCGGCGGCAGCGAACTCGTGCTCGGGGAATTGCGCCGCGCCATCCGCGCCGAGGCACGGCCGGTGCCGCGCATCGGCGATGCCGCGCGTCTGTTCTTCGCTCCGATCGAGCCATTCCTGATCGATGCACGGGCCGATCACAAGCGTGTCGGACGAATTGCGCGGGTGTCGCTCGATCCGATTTGGTCGTGGATCGGTCGCGATCTGATCCCCGCCGAAGCCAAGGCGCTGAGCGAAGATATCGGTCGCGCTTTGCTTGCCGGCGAACGGACCAGAGCCGATCAAGTGGTGCGCGCACTCCACGAGCGAACGATCCAGCGCATGACAGATACCGTCAGCGCCATCGGTTCCGACGAAAAAGCGCGCCGGCGGCTGGCCGTTCAGGTCGGTACGCCGCGTGCGATCGAGGACCTGAATACGCTTCTGTCGATCCTGTCGCTCCAGGATCCGTTGGCCGAATTGGCGCGGCGACTGCCGAGTTCTATCCGCGTCTTCGAGCGCGATCTGGTGGACTCGGTCAAGGCCGTCATTGACGGGACGGCGGCGAAACTGTCCGCTGGCAGCGAGGGTGCGCGCAGACCCGACATGTTCCTCTACGGCCTTATTCTGGTTATGAACCGGCTTGCAACGCCGTGGCAGCTCATCCACCTCGCCACCCGCGCGGCCGATAGCGACGAGACCGCCCGCATCGCCGAGACGCCCTATGCGACGGCGGTGGCAATCGTTATCGGCGAGACCGAAAGCTTGGTCGGTGAGCTACGGTCGGAACTCAAAGCCGGTCGGCCGATCGTGTCGATACTCAAGGGCATCCACGACGCGGCGCGCGGACTGCGCACCGAAATGAATCTTTCGGTCGATTCGGTCTGGAGCCGTCAAGTCGCGGCGATCCGGGCCGATGTTTCGTCGCTGCTGAAAGCCGAGATCGACGCCACGCCGGGCTGTGTGCGGCGTTTGTTGCGACCGCGGCCGGCCAAGGAAATCGCGCCCGGTTCGCTGCTTGACTCACTTGATGTCAACGAAGCCGAGGCACGGGTCGAATTCGTCGGCGTCTGCCGGCACTACGCCAGCGAACTGGCGGTCAATGAAGCGACGATGCGCGCGCATTCGGAACTCACGCTTTATTTGGAGACCGGCACCAAGGTATTGCTTGATTCGCTGCGCCACGCCGGCGACGCCGACCGGCCGTTTCGGCAATCGCAGGTCCAGGCCGCGATCCGCTTCTGCCGCAGTGTTTTCGGCGCCGAATTCGCCGGTCTTCTGGCCAAGGCCGCCGAAGTGGCGACGCAAACCGCAGCCGTCGAGCGCAAACCAGTCCGAGCCTGAGCCGCTGGCGGCGTCGGCCGACCGCGTTGATGCCATTGGCGTGTTGCAGTGCGCAATTGCCGCGCCACGGTTCCCATTGCAGCCGCATTTGCGCCGTGATGTAACGCGGGGCGACGCGAGGTGCGGCACTGGCATGAGCCATGCGAATCCTTCGCTAGGAAGGCCGCGCTAGGCGGATACAATGGCGCCCGAGATACGGTGCATTGGACGCCATGAATCTCCAATTCGGCTCATGACGCTGCTTTGAATAGTCGCGGTTTGGATTATGACGCTTTGGATCATTTTCGCCTTCATGACCGCTGCGGCCGTTCTTGCCGTGCTTTGGCCGCTTGGGCGAAAAGTGAGTGTCGGCCGCGGCGGCAGCGATCGTCTCGTGTACCAGGATCAATTGCAGGAAATCGACCGCGATCGTGCCGCGGGCCTGATTGGGGAAGCGGAGGCGCAGGCCGCGCGCGTCGAGGTGTCGCGCCGGCTCTTGGCCGCGGCGGATCGTGATGCAGCGCCGGCCGGCGGATCGACGCCGCCTACGGCCCGCTATCGGGGCGCCGCGGCGGTCGCGGCGGTCGTCATCGTGCCCGCGATCGCGCTCGGCTTTTATCTTTGGCTTGGCTCGCCGAGTGTGCCGGGCCAGCCGGCATTTGCGCGCACGCAAACCCCGCCGGACCACGAATCGATTCCCACGCTCGTCAGTCAGATCGAAGCGCACCTGGCGCACAATCCCAACGATGGCACCGGCTGGGAGGTAATTGCGCCGGTCTATTTGGCGCTCGGCCGCTTCGACGATGCGGTTGAGGCGCGGCGCAAGGCGATCGCGCTTAACGGCGACAGCGCCACGCGCGAGTCCAATCTCGGCGAAGCCCTGGTTGCCGCGGCGAACGGCGTCGTGACCGCCGAGTCCAAGCTTGCGTTCGAGCACGCCGTTGCGGCCGATCCGCACGAGGTGAAGGCCCGCTATTTTCTCGGTCTTGCCGACGAGCAGGATGGCGACCGCGACGGCGCCGCCGCCAAATGGCGCGCGCTACTGAGCGATGCGACCGGTGAAGCGACTGGTGAAGCGCCTTGGGCCAACTTCGTGCGTGCCGCGCTCGCGCGCGTCACCGGTGCGCCGGTCGCCGGCAAAGGCCCGGGCCCGGATGAGGTTGCGGCGGCCGACGGCATGAACGACGGGCAGCGTGGCGAAATGGTGCGCGGCATGGTGCAGCGGCTCGCCGATCGGCTCCACAGCGACGGCAGCGACGTGGACGGCTGGCTGCGCCTGGTGCGCGCTTATGTTGTGTTGGGCGACCGCGACAAAGCCAAGAACGCGGCCGCCGATGCGCGGCAAGCGCTGTCGAATAATCCGGACGAGATCAAGCGGATTGACGACCTGGTCAAGGGTCTGGGTCTCGAAGGCTGATGCAAGACATGCCGTGGCGGAGCAAAAGGCAATGACGCGCAAGCAACGGCGCCTCGGTTTGATCGGCGGCGGGCTCGGCGTGCTGGCAATTGCGGTCGCGCTGATGCTCAACGGCTTCCGCGACTCCATCGTGTTCTTCAATTCGCCAAGCGATGTTGTGGAGAAGCACGTCGAGCCCGGCACGCGCATTCGCCTTGGCGGCCTGGTAAAAGACGGCAGTCTGTCGCGCGGCAAAGATCTGCGCGTCCGTTTCGAGGTTACCGACGGCAACCGCCAGATTCCGGTAACTTACCAAGGCGTCTTGCCCGATTTGTTCCGTGAAGGACAAGGCGTCGTCGCCGAGGGTGCGCTCGATGGCGGCGGCGTGTTTAATGCCGATACGATCCTCGCCAAGCATGACGAGACCTATATGCCGAAAGAAGTCGCCGATGCGCTGAAGAAGTCGGGGCATTGGAAAGACGATTATGCCCAGCGCGCCGCGATGCCGGTTGGCGGAGCGAGCAAATGATACCTGAACTCGGTCATTACGCCTTGATGCTCGCGCTTGGGCTGGCGCTGATCCAGGGCACCATGCCGCTCGTCGGCATGCGCACCAACGATGCCGTCCTTATGAACGTAGCCTCCCCGGTGGCGCTGGCGCAGTTTGTTTTTGTCGCACTGTCTTTCGCCGCGCTCGCCGAATGCTACGTCACCTCCGACTTCTCTGTGCTCAACGTCTATGAGAATTCGAATTCGGCGATGCCGTTGATCTATCGGTTTTCCAGCCTATGGGGCAACCACGAAGGCTCCATGATGCTATGGGTCTTCATTCTGGTGTTTTTCGGCGCCCTGGTTGCCGTTTTTGGCACCAATCTGCCCACGGCGCTAAAAGCCAATGCGCTCGCGGTGCAGGCCTGGATCGCGGCGGCCTTCTATCTTTTCATTCTCATCACATCGAACCCGTTCGTGCGCATCGCCGAGGCGCCGCTCCAGGGCCGCGATCTCAACCCGATCCTCCAGGATCCCGGCCTCGCCTTCCATCCGCCGATGCTCTACCTCGGCTATGTCGGCTTTTCGATTTCATTTTCGTTCGCCATTGCCGCCTTGCTTGAAGGCCGTATCGACGCGGCCTGGGCGCGCTGGGTGCGGCCGTGGGTGCTGGGCGCCTGGATGTGCCTGACCGTCGGCATCGCCGGGGGCTCGTACTGGGCCTATTACGAGCTCGGTTGGGGCGGCTTTTGGTTTTGGGACCCGGTCGAAAACGCCTCTTTGATGCCGTGGCTCGCCGGCACGGCGCTGTTGCATTCCGCCGTGGTGATGGAAAAACGCGGTGCGTTGAAAGTCTGGACCATTCTTTTGGCGATTGTCGCTTTCTCGCTGTCGCTGATCGGAACTTTCCTGGTGCGATCGGGCGTGCTGACATCGGTGCATGCGTTCGCGACCGATCCGACGCGCGGCATTTTCATTCTGGCGATCCTCGTCGTGTTCATCGGCGGCGCGCTGTCGCTGTATGCCTGGCGGGCGCCGTTGTTGCGGCAGGGCGGCTTGTTCGCGCCGATTTCGCGCGAAGGCGCGCTGGTCTTTAACAATCTGTTCCTGACCACCGCCTGTGCCACCGTTTTCGTCGGCACGCTCTATCCGCTCGCGCTTGAGGCGCTTACCGGCGCCAAGATTTCCGTCGGGCCGCCGTTTTTCAACGCCACCTTCGGCCCGCTTTTCATTCCCCTGATGGCGGTGATGCCGTTCGGGCCGCTGATGGGTTGGAAGCGCGGCGATCTATTGGGCGCCGCGCAACGCCTGCTCGCGGCGGCGATGCTTGCCTGTATCGCGATCGCGGCGGCCTACGCGATCGAACATCGCGGCCCCGTGCTGGCACCGTTCGGCGTCGGCATTGCCGTCTTCGTCATGGCCGGAGCCGCAACCGACGTCGCCGAGCGAACCATGATCCTGCGCGTGCCATTGCGCGCGGCGGTGCGGCGCGCCATGGGATTGCCGCGTTCGGCCTGGGGTACGGCGTTCGCGCATTTTGGCATTGGCGTCACGCTGCTCGGCATTGTCAGCGTAACCGCCTGGGGCAGCGAGCGCATTGCCGAAATCAAGAGCGGCGATACGCTCGATATCGGCCATTACCGGCTGAGCTTTGACGGTTTGTTCAACCGGGCCGGTCCTAACTATCGCGACGTCGTCGGTCGTTTCACGGTGCGCCGCGCCGGCGGGGAATTGGTCGGCGCCATGGAGCCGAGCCGGCGCACTTTCCCCGCCCGCAACATGGCCACGACCGAAGCCGCGCTGCTGACGCGCGGGGTCAGCCAGCTTTATCTTTCGCTTGGCGATCCAAACCCTGATGGCAGCGTGCCGGTCCGGCTCTATTTCAAGCCGAACGTGGTGATGATCTGGCTTGGCGCCGTTTTCATGTTCGTCGGCGGCGGGTTGTCGCTCTCCGATCGAAGATTACGTGTCGGTGCGCCGCGGCCCGCGAGGGCCAAGGCAGTTTTGCAACCGGCGGAGTGATCCGTGAAATATCTTCACGCCTTCGCGCTTTTGATCACGCTGGCTTGCTCATCTCCGGCGGGGGCGGTGCAGCCCGATGAGATGCTGCCGGACCCGGCGCTGGAGGCACGTGCCCGCGCTCTCTCCAAAGATTTGCGCTGCATGGTGTGCCAAAACGAATCGATCGACGATTCCGAGGCGCCGCTGGCGCATGACCTGCGCGTTCTTGTTCGCGAGCGGCTAAAGGCCGGCGACAGCGATTCACAGGTCATGGACTTTCTGGTCGCGCGTTACGGCGAATTCGTGCTGCTCAAGCCGCCTTTGTCGTGGCATACGGTGGCATTATGGGGGTTGCCACCCGCGCTGCTGCTGTTCGGCTTTGGCGTCGTCATTGTCCAGAACAGGCGCCAAAACGCGGCGCCGGAGGCGCCCGAACCGGCCGCCCTGACCGCAACCGAAGAAGCGCGCATCGCGGAACTTTTGCGGCATGACGGCGCTTTGTAGCGCGCTATCCCCATTCTGCGGCAAAGCGCAACATTACCAACTTTTAATGCTGCCGACAGGGCGCGGTAAGGCGGCGGCCTTCATCTTCCAGGGCGATTCAGCGGCGCTTGGCGCGCATCTGCCGTGACGCGACGGGCGATTGGTTTGAGACGGGTTTTGGAGACAGGTAATGAATCGTAGTTCCTTGCAATCCCTGCGGATTTTGTCCGCGCGGCGCATGGTGTTGCTGGCGGCCACGATCGCCGGCGTCGGTGCGGCGGCGCTGGTGATCTCGCCGCGAATGGCGAGTAGGACCGATCTGTTTGGGGTCCAGGCGCAGGCGCAGAATCTGACCGAGAAGGTTCAGCAACTGCCGCAGCACCCGGTCGGTTTCGCCGATATCGTCGAGAAAGTGAAGCCAGCCGTGATCTCGGTACGGGTCAAGATCGAACGGCAGGCTGACGCCGCGGCTCCCGATGACGATCTTCCGTTCCCGCCCGGCTCGCCCTTCGAGCGCTTTTTCAAGCGTTTCGGCATGCCGAACATGCCCAACACGCCGAACGGCCACGGGGTCGTTACCGGCCAGGGTTCCGGGTTTTTCATTTCACGCGATGGCTACGCGGTAACCAATAACCACGTGGTGCAGAACGCGGAGAATGTTCAGGTCACCACCGATGACGGCAAGATCCACGACGCCAAAGTCATCGGGACCGACTCTCGCAGCGATCTCGCCTTGATCAAAGTCGATGGCAGCGACTTCCCGTTCGTGAAGCTCGCCGATAACGCGCCGCGCGTCGGCGACTGGGTGCTGGCCGTGGGCAATCCGTTTGGCCTCGGCGGCACCGTCACCGCCGGTATCGTTTCGGCCCGCGGCCGCGATATTGGCGCTGGAGCTTATGACGACTTCATCCAGATCGATGCGCCGGTCAACAAAGGCAATTCCGGCGGTCCGAGCTTCGACGTTGATGGCAATGTGATCGGCGTCAATACCGCGATCTTTTCGCCCTCCGGTGGTTCGGTCGGCATCGCATTCGATATTCCCGCCGACACCGTGAAAAGCGTGATCGCCCAGCTTCGCGACAAAGGCAGCGTCACCCGCGGCTGGATCGGCGTGCAGATCCAACCCGTGACCCCGGATATCGCCGATAGCATGGGCCTCAAGCAGGCCACGGGAGCGCTCGTTTCGGAGCCGCAGAAAGACAGCCCGGCGGCCAAAGCCGGAATCCAAAGCGGCGACGTCATCGCCTCAGTCGACGACACGCCGATTCACGACGCCCGCGACCTGGCCCGCCGAATCGGCACGATGTCGCCGGGCACGACGGTAAAACTCGGCACCATTCGTCAGGGTCAGGAAAAGACCGTGACGTTGACGCTCGGTACGCTGCCGAACGAAAAGCAGGCGTCAAACGAGCAGAATCCCCACGCGGCTCCCGACAGCGATGTGCCGCGGCTCGGTCTGACGTTGGCGCCGAGTGAAAAGGTTTCGGGCAGCGACGGCAATGGCGTCGTGGTCACCGCGGTGGCCGATGGCGGCATTGCCGCGGACCACGGGTTTCAGGTCGGCGACGTGATTCTCGATGTGGGCGGCAAGTCAGTGAAGACTCCGGCGGACGTTCGCAAGAGCCTCGCCGACGCCCGCACCGAGGGCAAGCATACAGTTTTATTTCGCGTGAAATCGAGCGAGGGCACGAAATTTGTCGCGCTGCCGCTCGGTAATGCTTGAGGAATAGGGACTTCCGCCGGCATCCGTCGCCCCCGCTGGCGGGCGCTCCCTGGGGACGGGCCGCAAGACCCGTCCCCGCCTATACCAACTCTGTTTCCGGCATCCGTCGCCCCCGCCGGAGATGGGGTAGGTAAGAGGGGGTGGCGGGCCAGCGCTCGCCACCCCCTCTCTGTCTATTTCCGGCGCTCCCGATCCAGGCATGACTAAGCCCCGTCTTGGATGGTATGGCTCTTGCCGCCGCGAGCCGCCGGATTCGATATTGTTTAGCGCGGTTTGCGGACGCTATCATCCGGCGCTCGGCAGTCCCCG
>Ga0181525_10001532_pt1 | contig 19606 bp, 17 predicted proteins | sample PEATcosm2014_Bin_48_FD_121100 | JGI IMG/M metagenome (GOLD analysis project Ga0181525, IMG submission 121100) | Peatland microbial communities from MTU Mesocosm Facility, Houghton, MI, USA - PEATcosm2014_Bin06_10_metaG | ecosystem: Environmental > Terrestrial > Soil > Wetlands > Peat | place...
CCTGGAAAGCCCGGTCGCCGGCTCGATTGATCCGAAACTGCCCAGCCAGTTCGTCGGCCAGTTGCGCCCGGAGATTTTGACTCTACAGTAAAATCACTTTTCTCCGCGCCTATGCGCCTCTGTGTCCAGAAACAATTTCCAGATCAGCACAAACGCGCTCGCGAAATCCTGCGGCTGCTCATTTACCCACTTCGTCACCGCGTCCGGCGCGAACCAATCGCCCGTCTTGATTTCATCAGGATGCAACACGAACGGCCCCTCGTTCTCGCAGCGGTAAATCCAGCAGAATTCCCAGCCCGTCTCCTCGCGCGCGTCAATTTTGAAAAGCCGCTGCGGCGGCTGCGACAGGCGCAGGCCGATTTCCTCGCGCACCTCGCGCACCGCGCAGGCGTCGTAATCCTCGCCGCTGTCCAGATGGCCGGACGCCGACGAATCCCATTTGCCGGCGGCGATGTCCTTTTTCATCGAACGCTTCTGGAGAAAAATTTCGCCGCGCGCATTGAACACCAGCACATGCACGGCGCGATGCCACAGCCCGCGCGCATGAACCTCGCGCCGCGTGTTCTGCCCGACCACCTCGTCGCGCTCGTTGACGATGTCAAAAATTTCTTCGCTCATGAAATTGAATTTATTCTACCGCCGGAAAATGTTCCCGCATTTTCTCTCGAAAAATTTCAATCAACGTTGAATCCATAAATTCGTAATCGTCGGAAATGAATAGGCAAACGCAGTGTTTTGTCGCCATTTCTTCAGGATACTTTTGTTGCAATCGTTCCTTGTGACGTTTCTCCATCACCACAATGACATCGGCCCAGCCGAGATGTCCGGCGGTTGCTTTTATTCGCGCACTTTCTTCCGTTCCAGCCGAACGAACTTCCCACGCCGGTTCGCTCTTGAAAATTGTTTCCGCCGTCAAGCTGCGCCGCCGGTTGCGGCTGCAAACAAAAAGAATTTTTGTGCGCTCGGATTTCAAGTTGTCAGCAACCTGGTCAAATCAACAAATTGTTCCAAGCTCAATTTCTCCGCGCGTTCCTGCGGCGAGATTTTTAATTCGGCAAATGCGGCTGCCAGTTGGTCCGCCGCCCAATCTTGTTTCAACAGTTTCAGCATCATCTTACGCCGTTGCGAGAACGCGCGCTTCACGATCTTCACAAAACTGGCGCGCAGATTTTCCGGCAGCAGCGGTTGCGCTCGGCGTTCCAGAATCACGCACGCGGAATCCACGTCCGGCGACGGGAAAAAACACGCCGCCGGAATCTTGAACCATTCGCGCGGCGCAAAATCAAGCTGCACCAGCAGCGTCAAGATGCCGTAGTGATCATCGTCCGCCAGCGCCATGAGCCGCTGCGCGACTTCAAGCTGGAGCGTGGCCACGATCATTTTCGGCGCGCGCGCGCCGCCGGCCAGCTCCACCAAAATCGGCGAGGCGACGGAATACGGCAGATTGGCGACGAGCTTCCAATCGCGCCAGTCGCGTTTTTCATTTCGCAAAAATTCCAGCACGTCGTCGTGGAGCAGTTCAAATTTTGAATTTTGAATTTTGAATTTTGAATTAAAACGCTCGCGCAATACTTCCACGAGCCGGCCATCCATTTCAATCGCCAGAACTTCACCGGCATTTTCCAGAAGCAATTCCGTCAGCGGCCCAAGTCCCGGCCCGATTTCCAAAACTTTGTCGGCTTTGGACAATTCCGCTGACTCAACAATTTTTTGCAACTGGTTCGCATCGTGTAGAAAATTCTGGCCGAGCGATTTCGTGAGCTGGATGTCGCGCCGCTTCAAAACCTCGCGCATTTCCGACAGCTTCACTTCAAGACCTCCGCAAGAGTTTTGACCGCTTTGGTAAGTTGTGTTTTGGTGATGGTCAGCGGCGGCGTGAAGCTGATGACATTAGCAAATTCGCCTTCCGGCAGAAAAACATAGCCGCGATGCAACAAAGTTTTGATGGCTTGAATCGCAATGTCTGTCGCAGGTTTTCCGTCGGATGATTTCAATTCGAGTGCGGCCATCAAACCCAAACCGCGCGCCTCGACTTTGAACTTTGGACTGTGGACTTTGGACAATTCATCGAGCAACAATTTTCCAAGTTCCGCACTTTGTTCGCACAGATTTAATTTTTCAATCTCCGCGATTTGCGCCAGCGCCATCGCGCAGCCGACGGGATGGCCAAGGAATGTGCTGGTGTGAATCGCCTCGCCTCGCGATGGCGGCCAGGCGGCGTCCATCAAATCCGCGCGGCCGACACACGCGGAAAGCGGAAAGCCGCCGGTGAGCGCCTTGCCAAGACAGATCAAATCCGGCGTGACGTTTGAATGTTCGCACGCGAACAATTTTCCGGTGCGGCCAAAGCCGGTGTAAATTTCGTCGAGAATCAACAGCGCGCCAAATTCGTCGGCCAATTTTCGGAGCAGCGGCAGAAATTCCGCCGGCGGGATGTTGATGCCGCCGCGCGCCTGGACCGGCTCGGTCAAAATCGCGCCAATGCGTCCGCGCCGGAAGAAATTGCGGATTTGAAATTCGACGGTTGTTAAATCCGAAACTGTTTTTGGAAACGACGCAAAATTTCCGAATTCGCGCAATTGCGACTGAAACGGATTGCGGAAAAAATCGCGGTGCGTGGCATTGAGCGCGCCGTAGCCGAGCCCGTGATAAGCTCCAGTGAAAGCAATGACGCCGCTCTTTTGTGTCGCAAGAATTGCCGTTTTGAGTGCGGCTTCAACGGCTTCAAAACCGGAATTATTGAAAATAACTTTTCCAGTTTTGAATTTTGAATTTTGAATTTTTTGTTCGGAACCAGTTTGCGCGCCGTCAAATTTGGACTTTGGGCTTCGGGCTTTGGACTCACTTGTCCAGCGCTCAAAAGTTATTTCGCTTAATTTTTTTGCCAATTCAGCCTTGCGCGAGTGCGGATGCACGTCGCCCATCGCGTGAAGCAATTGCGCCATTTGTTTTTGCCCGGCGCGGACGACCTTTGGATTTGCATGACCGGCGGCGGCGACGCCAAATGCGGCGGTCAAATCCAGATATTTTTTGCCTTCGGAGTCCCAGACGTGAACGCCCTTGGCACGCTCCCAAACGATCGGCCATGAGCCGTCCGGTTCAATGAAGGTCACGTTTCGTGATTCAAAGTCACGAAGCGTTTGCAGGATTTTTTTGGTGTCCGCCACAAATTTACGATATTCAATTTACGATTGACGCGCCGCAGTTGTTGTCAATCGTAAATCTTAAATCGCCAATCGTAAATTGCTAAACTCCGCGCTGTTCCGGCGGCCAGATGATTTTGTGCTGCTGGATTTGAAAACGCACCGGCAGCGCGTCGGCGATGATTTTTTCCGCGAGCTGCTGGCGCGAAATAGGCGTCAGCCCGGCGGGAACTTTTTTCAGCACGTTGCTTTGCTGTGCCGGCGCGAGCGGATGCACCCACGAAAAAAGCAGCGGACAGATTTTCTGCAAATTAAATTTTGCGATTTGTTCTTTTGCCCATTCGTAATCTTCAACCGTGCCGATGGCAAATTTGATTTCGTCCGTCGCTTTCAAATGCGCGATGTTCGCAAAAAGATTTCGCTCCACTTCGCCGCTACTTGGACATTTCATATCCATGATGCGACGGACGCGTGGGTCAATTTTGGAAATGTCATGCGCGCCGCTGGTTTCGAGCAGCACCGTGAAGACGTCATCGCAAAGCCGTTTCATCAACTGCAGGGAATTTTTCTGAAGCAGCGGCTCGCCGCCGGTCAATTCAACCAAAGGAAGTTGAGAGTTGAGAGTTGAGAGTTGAGAGCCGGAAAACGGCACGGCCAGTTTTTTTACTTCGGCCAAAATTTCCGCGAACGATTTCTTTTTTCCTTCCGTGAATGCGTAGGCGGTGTCGCAATAGGAGCAGCGCAAATCGCAGGCGGTGAGCCGGATGAATATGCACGGCAGCCCGGCGAAGGTGCTTTCGCCTTGCAGGCTCAAATAGATTTCGTTGACGACGAGCGTGTCGGACATTGCCTTTGAAATTAACGGAATTGACAGAATTAAACAGGATTTATTGAAACGCCTTTGATTTTTCGAAGGTGTGGATTATCTTGAAAAAGGAGCCACATGAAAAATTCAGCCATAAAAGCGGCCTGGGCGGTATTTGCTGCCGCCGTTTTTATTTCCGCCATGGCGCGCGGGCAAAATCTTGATCAAATTGGCGTGACGCTGTTGCGCGATGAGACGACAAATCTGAACGGCGCCGGCATCCGCGTCGCGCAGCCGGAGGCGGGCTACAATCTAGTAACAAATTGGGAGGTCAATCCCGTCGCGGTCGGCCAGCCGCCGGGTTTTTTGACCTACATTTCCGCGAGCGGCTCGACAACGGCATTTCCAAATTCCTTAAGCTCCGAATCAAGCCATGCGGACAGCGTGGCGGAACTTTTTTACGGAATTTCAAGCGGCGTGGCCACAAATGTCGCTCATGCGGACAATTTCGACGCGAATTATTTTTACAACAGCATCATCGCGGGGACTGTGCCGTCCAATATCGGCGATGCCGTGGTGAACCAGAGTTTTACATTCGGCAATGTGACCAATAATTTCCAGACCAACGGCAGCGTTTCTGTCGGTGAACAGCAGACGGTTGATTCCAAATATGACAATTACGCGACGCAATTCAAAACGCTTTTTGTCTCCGCCGTGAACAACCAGTATTCGGTCAGTCCGCCGGGGACAAGTTACAATTGCATCGGCGTCGCGGCTTACGGCGGAGGTTCCAGCGTCGGCCCGACGCTCGACAACGGACGCTGCAAGCCGGACATCACCGCGCCCGGCGGCGAGACCAGTTATTCCACGCCGCTCGTTTCCGGCGCGGCGGCGGTTTTGATGCAGGCCGCGTTGCGCGGCGACGGCGGGAGCGACACGAATTCCGCCGCCGACATGAGAACTTTGAAGGCGCTTTTGCTCAACGGCGCGATAAAACCCGCTGGCTGGACAAATGTTCCGCCGCAGCCGCTCGACACAAATTACGGCGCGGGCGTTTTGAATGTTTTCAATTCCTACGAGCAGCTCGCTGGCGGCAAGCAGGGCTACATTGTTTCGGCCAGCGTCACGAGTGGCGGCGCGCATCCGCCGACGGGAAATCTAGGGACAGTCGGCACCTTGAGCGGCTGGGATTTCAATTCCATTTCCAGCACGAGCGCCGGAATTTTCAGTTCCGCCACCGACGGCGTGAACCATTATTATTTCAACGTCACAAACAATTTTAGCGGCCAAAATTTCACCGCCACGGCCACGCTCGTTTGGAACCGCCAGCAAAACCAGACCGCCATCAACAACCTCGATTTGTATTTATACAATTGCGCCAGCAGCAATCTTGTCGCGTGCAGCACAAGCCTCGTGGACAACGTCGAGCACATCTGGCTGCCGCAATTGCCGCAAGGCCGATACGATCTGCAAGTGCTGAAAAATTCCGGGAATTCCGCCAGCGACAGCGAGAGCTACGCGCTCGCGTGGGAATTTTTCACGCCGACGTTGAGCGTGGCTAACACCGGCACAAACATCGCGCTGACGTTTCCGGTTTATCCCGCCGGGTTTTATGCCGAAGCCGCGACCAGTCTTTCGCCTCCAATCAACTGGAACACAAATCTGTCACCGCCGGTTGTGACGGGCGGCCAAAACCTGATTTTGCTGGACCCGGCAAACGCCGCGCAATTTTTCCGGTTGCTCCGGCCTTAAAAATTTCCCAGCGCAAAATGATTTCCGATTTTGCAGCTTTTGGAAATCGCCGACGTGACGAATTTTTTCCCGATTTGAACCGCCTGCGGCAAATCGTTTCCGAGTGCGAGCACGGCGCAAATTGCGGCGGAATAAACGCAGCCGGTGCCGTGAGTGCGGGTGCCTTTGACGAACGGAGCGGATAAAAGCAATTCCGTCTTGCCGTCGTAGAAAATGTCCACCGCTGCGCCCGCATTTTTCAAATGTCCGCCTTTTACCAGAATCGCGCAGCCAAAGCGCGAATGAATCTTTTTTGCTGCGGCACGCATTTCTTTAATCGCGGAAATTTTTTGGCCGCTTAAAATTTCCGCCTCGGACAGATTCGGCGTGACGAGTATTGCCAGCGGCAGCAGTTTTTCCCGGAAAATATCCAATGCGCCCGGTTCAAGCAGTTTTGCGCCACTGGTGGAAACCAGAACCGGGTCAACGACGAGTATTAAGTTTCTAGTTTTGAATTTTGAGTTTTGGAAAAAATCCGCGACAACGGAAATGTTTTTCGCCGAAAACAGCATCCCGGTTTTTACGGCGCGCGGATTCAGTTCTTCAAAAACGGCCTCGATTTGTTGCCGCAGCATTTTGGGCGAAACCGTTTCAATTCCCAAGACGCGTTTGGGATTTTGCGCGGTGAGGCAGGCAATCGCGCTCGTGCCGTGGACGCCGAGCGCGGCGAACGTTTTCAAATCGGCCTGCACGCCCGCGCCGCCGCCGCTGTCGGAACCGGCAATCGTCAAAGCAACCGGCAGTTTTTTTCGCAAAATCATTTTCAAAAATTAACGCAAAAGCGCAACGAAGCAAAGTCGCGGAACAGTTTTTTTGGAACCGCGGATTACGCGGTTTTTAATTTAATCCGCGTAATCCGCGGTTAAAAATTTGAACTTTGAAATTTGCAGCGCATAATTTCGGGATGGACAAAGAAAAAGTCGCAAATGTTTTGACCGAGATCGGCGTGCTGTTGGAATTGAAGAGCGAAAATCCATTCAAGACGCGCGCTTATGCGAACGCGGCGCGCATCCTGGAAAATCTCGGCGAGCCGCTTGAGAAACTGGTCGCCGAAAAACGGCTGGGCGAAATCAAGGGCATCGGCGAGGCGCTGGAGAAAAAAATCACGGAACTCGTTGAAACGGGAAAGCTCGTTTATCACGAGGAATTGAAAGCGTCCACACCGCCGGGGTTTTTTGAAATGCTTGAACTTTCCGGCGTCGGCCCGAAAAAAATCAAGGCGCTGCATGACAAGCTGGGAATTGAAACGATTGAACAGCTTGAAGCGGCCTGCAAATCAGGAAAAGTCGCCGGGCTGGACGGCTTCGGAGAAAAAACGGCGGCGAACATTCTGGAGGCGATCCAATTGCGCCGGACTTACGCGAGCAAGCATTTGTTGAGCGACGCATTGCGCGCGGCGGAGCCGGTTCTGGAAAATTTGCGGGCGCATCCGGCGGTGATCCGTTGCAGCAGCGCGGGCAGTTTGCGCCGGTTCAAGGAAGTGATCGGTGACATTGATTTGCTGGCGTCGTCGAAAAGACCGGCGGAAGTCATTGAGTTTTTCGTTTCGCAGCCGGGGATTGTGAAAGTTCTAGCAAAGGGCGAAACGAAGGCGAGCGTTATTTTGGAAGGCGGTATCCAGAGCGATTTACGCGTGGTGAGCGACGCGGAATTTCCGTTCGCGCTCGCGTATTTCACCGGCAGCAAGGAACACAACATCGTGATGCGGCAGCGGGCGATTGCGCGCGGGCTCCGGCTGAACGAATATGGCCTGTTCAAGTCGAAGGAAGAAACGCGTGATCCGAAACTGCTCGTGCCGAGCAAAACGGAAGAGGAAATTTTTGCGAAGCTGGACCTGCCGTTTGTCGAGCCGGAATTGCGCGAAGATTTGGGCGAATTTGCGGCGGCGGAGAAAAATGATTTGCCAAAATTGATCGAGTGGACGGATTTGAAAGGCTCGCTGCACAATCATTCGAATTGGAGCGACGGCAAAGGTTCGCTGGAGGAGATTGCAGAGTTCATGGAAAATCTGGGACTGAGTTATTGGGCGATCACGGATCACTCGAAATCTTCGGTGCAGGCGAACGGCCTGGACGCGAAACGGCTGCGTGAACAGATTTTGGAAATCAAGAAAGTGAACGGGAAATTTGCGAAGCGCGGCAGCGAGTTTCGGTTGCTGGCGGGAAGTGAAGTGGACATTTTGAAAAATGGTTTGGATTTCGACGACGATCTGCTGGCGGAATTGGACGTGGTCGTGGCGAGCCTGCATGTGCCGTCGGGCGACGAGAAGGAAAACACGAAGCGGTTGATTCGCGCGGCTGAAAATAAATATGTTCACATCATCGCGCACATGACGGGCCGGCTGCTTTTGGAGCGCGAGCCGTATCCAGTGAATGTGCGCGCGGTGATTGACGCCTGTGCGGCGACGGGGACGTGGCTGGAGTTGAATTGCAACCCACACCGGTTTGATATGGACTGGCGTCACTGGCCGTATGCGAAGGCGAAGGGCGTGAAATGCGTGATTAATCCCGACGCGCACCGGAACGAGAACGCGGGATTTTTGCGGCTGGGCGCGGGAATCGCGCGCAAAGGCTGGCTGGAACAGGCGGATGTGGTCAACACCTTGGATTCCAGATTGATGGCGAAGGAATTGAAACGAAAGCGTGTCAAAAATGCGAAGTAAATGTGTCGGCGACACGGCTTTGTAAGGTTTTACATGACAAAACTGGAAGTTAAAAAAGAATAAAAATTATTTTGACGAGGAGCTTGCAATCTTGTTAATCTGTCTTGTGGCTGGTCGCCGGAGTTGTTTTTTTGAATGGAAAGGCAGGTCGGTTGTCGAACCACAAAGTCTGGGTTTTGGTATTATGAAAAAAATATTTATTTCCATTGGTTTGGCTGCCGCCGGAACGGCGAGCCTCAAAGCTGCTTATGCGCCGGACGCTAGCGATACTTCCAAATTGTGGACGGTGTCAGCTTCGCTACGCAGTTTTTACGATGACAACTACACCACTTCCCCTGTCAAGCAGGGCAGTTTTGGCTTCCAGGTTTCTCCGCAGTTTGAATTGAATGCCCCGTTCCAGCAGACTGAACTGGGAGTGCGATACATTTACGGGCTGTCATACTATCAGGAGCGGGAAAATTTGGGGCAGAGTCCCATTGACCAGACCCATCAGTTTGATTTGTGGCTGGATCATGCGTTCACCGAACGCTGGCAGGCGAGAGTCCAGAATTCATTTGTCGTGGGTCAGGAACCGGAGTTGCTGACACCTGCTGGCGCGGGTGGTTCAGCCACCCTTCAGCGTGTTGAGGGAAACAACATTGTCAACACGGCCAAAATCAGCCTGACCACGGATTGGACGCGGCTGTTCAGCACCGTCTTGTCTTATCAAAACACGTTTTACAATTATCAGAACAGCGGTGGCACGGCGGCCAGCCCCAGCCTCGCCGGCTTGCTGAATCGGGATGAGAATCTAGCCTCGCTCGATTTTCAATGGCACGCATTGCCGACTACGACGGCATTTGTTGGCTATCAATATGGCCAAATACTTTACACGGGCAATGAGGCGATTGCGCCTACACTGACTCCTGGAATCAATTATATGAGCAGCGCGCGCGACAACCGTTCGCATTATGGATATGTCGGTGTCCAACATGAATTTTTGGATAATTTGAGCGGAAACGCCCGGGTTGGCTTGCAATACACGAAAGATTACAACGATCCAAGCGCCACCTCTTCAGTCGGGCCGTATGCCACCGCGTCCTTGGTATATACCTATGCTTCGGGCTGTTATGCCCAGATCGGCTTGACTCATTCTCGTAATGCGACGGATCAGGCCGCCATCAACGCGGCGACCGGACAATTGACGGAAGATCAGGAATCCACCGTTGTCTATGGCTCCATCAACCATCAACTGACTTCCAAGCTGACGGGCAGCGCATTGTTTAATTTTCAGAACTCCGCCTATCACGATGGCGCTTACAACAATCAATCTGATGATGATTACAGCGTGGGTTTGAACCTGACTTACAGCTTCACTCGCAACTTCTCAATGGAGACGGGCTATAACTATGACGATGTTGTATCCGGCGTTCCGGGGCTGGCTTACAATCGAAATCGTGTTTACATAGGAATCACGGCATCTTACTAGGCAACCGGGGTGTTTCTGGGCAAATAATTTTTGAACAATTGAACGGGAGCGGGGTCACTAACTCTGTCTCCCATTATTTTTTTACATATGGAACCAGCAAAAAACCAGCCCGCGCCGGAAGCCGCCCTGCACTTTCTAGATTACTGGCGCATCATACGAATTCGCAAGACGATCATCATCACCGTTTTCCTCATCACCACCATCATTGCCACGGTGGTGACATTTCTTTTGCCCGCATCTTACGCCAGCACAGCACGCATCAAGATTGAAAATGACCAGCCGGACATTCCTGGAGTCGGCATTACACCGACCTATGGAGGTTATGACGCCTATTACATCCAGACCGAATTCGAGATCATGCAATCCGAACTGGTTCTTGGCCGGCTCATCAGCAGACTGGATCTCAACGATGAATGGGGACAGAAATACAACGGCAACACTCCGCTTAAAACGGACGAAACGATGGATCTGCTCAAAGGGCGAATGCGCTTGAGCCCGGAGCGCAACACCAAGCTCATTGACATCACCGTCTACAGCGAAGACAAGGACGAAGCCGCGCGTCTGGCCAACGGCATCGCCGAAGCCTATCGCGAATACAGAATCGGCCAGAACATGGATAAAACCACGAACGGTATCAGCGTTTTGGAAGACAGCTTTCGCACGGAGGACGATCAAATCCTGGCAACGCAGTCGAACGTGGACTTCCTGCGCACCAATTTGAACATCGTTGACTTCGACCCAAACTCGGTCGGTCCCAGCCCCACGTTAAGCCAGGCGGACTTGCAGCGTTACAACGACGAGCAGATAGAGCTTGAACGCGCCTATGTGCAGGACGAAAGAAAACTGACCGAACTGACGAACTATGACGAGGTCAAGCTGCGTGATGTCCTGCCCACGGTTTCCCCCGATGCGGCGCTGTCCGATTTGTTGAGCAACCTGCATTTGTCCGAACAAAAGCTGGTTCAAATGACCAACGACTTGGGGCTGGCAAATCCGCAGGTCATCAATCTTCAGGCTTTGATTGCGACATTGAACACCCAGATTGATGAGCGTGTTGATGGCATCATGGACGGACTTGACAGCCAGTTGAAATCCGAGAAGGCTTCGCTCGATGTGCTCACCGCCACGGTGCAGGACGCCGTGAACAAAGACAGGGCGGAAGCCGCAAGAGGCCAGCCATATTGGGAGGCAAAGCAAAAACTCGACAGCATGAGGGATTTTCACAAGCTGCTTCAGGCGAAGATCGAGTCGGACAAACTCGACTTGACGCTTCCAAAAACATCCATGGTGGAAATTGTTGATCCCGCCAAGCCGGGCAGAGACCCGGTGCGTCCCAACAAAACCTTGAACATCATCCTGGGCCTCGTCATCGGCCTCGCCGTCGGCGTCGGCCTTGCGTTCTTCATCGAATATCTCGACACGAGCGTAAAAACAATTGACGACGTGGAACGCGCGTTCCAAGCGCCGGTCTTGGGCGTCATTCCGCAAAACGTCGGCTATCTCGTGGATGAAAAGGGCGGGGAAAACCGCCACGCCGAAGCCTATCGGGCCCTGCACACCAACCTTCTCTTTTCCCGCAAGAACGAAAAACTCAACACCATCGTCGTGGTCAGCGCCGGCGCCGGCGAAGGCAAATCTACCACCACCTTGAACCTGGCCACGGTGTTCGCCCAGGGAAACAAGCGCGTGCTTGTCGTGGATTCCGATTTGCGCCGCCCCACGCTCCACAAGCTCCTGCACGTCGCCAACAACCTCGGATTGACAAACTATCTGCTCAAGCAGAACACGCTCGAAGAAATCATCCAAACCACCCCCGTGCCGACGCTACATTTCATGGCCAGCGGCAAGCTGCCCAGCGGTGCCATGGGCATCCTCGGCTCGGCTCAGATGAAGGAGATGATCACGGAATTAAAAAAACGCTACGACTACATTTTCTTTGACTCGCCTCCCATCCTCGGCGTGAGCGACGCCTCCATTCTGGCCAGCGAAGTGGACATCGTGCTCCAGGTCATTCAATACCGCCGCTATCCGCAGCCGATGAACCTGCGCGCCAAGCAGCTCATCGAAAAAGTCGGCGGCAACTTCGTCGGAATCGTCCTGAACAACATCAACATGTCGCAGGACGAAAGCTACTACTACTACAGCGGCTACTACCACGACTATTATTATTCCCGCAGCGAAGAATCGCAGGAAGCCGCCGTCAAGGATCCCAACGCCCCCGGCGACAACGATCGGGTCAGCATCAAACAAAAGTATTGATTGCGTCAGCAATTTCCCAAGTATTAGAGCCAATGAAATTATACTTTAATGGATTGTTTATGTCAGGTTTGCTGGCCGCCGCCGTCATTTTAACCGGCTGCAGTAATGTGCCGACGAAAACCGATCCCTTCGTTTCGTCGCCTCCCAAACCGCGCGCTTTTACGGAACAACCTTCCGTTGATGGCGGCCAAACCAATGCGGCTGTCGCCCGCTTCCAGGTCGGCGACACGGTCATTGTGTCATTCTCCGTCTCGTCCGATTATACAATCCCCGACCACGTGGAGGGAATCAAAGAAGACGGTAACATCACACTCGACCTCATCGGCCCAATTTATGCTCTCGGCAAGACCACCGGCGAGTTGCAGAACGAAATCCAGACCAACTACGTTCCCAAATTTTATCGCCGCCTCACCGTCACCGTCAAATCGCCGACCGACCGCGTCTACTACGTCGGCGGCCAGGTCAATCATCCCGGCGTGCAATCCTATCTCGGAGACACCACCGTTAGCAAAGCCATCCAGGCCGCCGGCGACTTCACCGATTTTGCCAGCCACACTGTCACGCTCACCCGCGCCAGCGGCGAGCGCATTCAGGTCAACGTGGACAAAGTCCTCGCCGGCAAGGAAGTGGATCCCGCTGTTTATCCCAGCGACCAGATTGACGTGCAGCGCAGCCTCTTTTGATGATTCAACTCGACATACTTTCCGGGAAAAAGGCGGGCTTCCAATCGGCGGTCCGCCATTTTCCTTTTTGCATCGGGCGCGCGGCGCAAAACGATTTGCAACTTGAAGACGACGGTGTCTGGGACCGGCACCTCGTTTTGGAATTTCAAAAACAGGATGGTTTCAAACTCGCGACATGTGCCAGCGCGCTTGCTGCCGTCAACGGCGAAACCGTCCAAGAAAAAATCCTCCGCAACGGCGACACCATCACCATCGGCTCCGCCAAACTGCAATTCTGGCTCGCCGCCGCGCGGCAACGCGGCTTGCGCCTCCGCGAAAATTTCGTGTGGGCGCTTTTGATTTGCGTCACCCTCGGCCAGCTCGCGCTTATTTGTCTGCTCGCGAAGTAGCAGCAATTCGGATAAATGGATTTTTGTCTTCCAATAATCCACCAATCTATTCATCCGCCGTTCCTTCTCAATGCCGAAAATGCCGTGCGCCCGTGAACGCCATCGCCACGCCGCGTTCGTCCGCCGCCGCAATCACCTCCGCGTCGCGCATCGAACCGCCCGGCTGGATCGCTGCCGTCGCGCCCGCTTCCGCCGCCGCGATGAGTCCGTCGGGAAATGGAAAAAATGCGTCGCTGCAAACCACGCTGCCTTTCAAATCCAGTTTCGCCTCGCCCGCCTTCCACACCGCAATCCGGCTCGAATCCACGCGGCTCATTTGTCCCGCGCCGACGCCAAGCGTCCGATCCGCGCCACCATAAACAATCGCGTTCGACTTGACGTGCTTCACCACGCGCCAGCCGAACAGCATCGCGTTCAATTCCGATTCCGTCGGCTGCCGCTTCGTCACGATTTTCAAATCCGCGCGCGTGACGATTTTCAAATCCCGCTCCTGCATCAAATATGAATCCGCGCCGACGCTGCGGTTGTCAAAATGTGAGCCGCCATTCACTGATTTCAAAATCTTTATCAGCCGAAGATTTTTCTTCTTCTTCAAAATCTCCAGCGTCTCCGCCGTAAAATCCGGCGCGACAATCACCTCGCTGAAAATTTCCGCAATCGAATCCGCGCAACCGCCGTCGAGAATTTTGTTCACCGCGATGATTCCACCAAACGGCGCCTGCCTGTCCGTCGCAAACGCCTTGTCCCAAGCCTCGCGCAAAGTTGCGCCCTGTCCGACGCCGCAAGGGTTCGTGTGCTTCAAAATCGCCAGCGTCGGCGCATCTGTTTCAAATTCTGAAATCAAGCTCGCAGCCGCCGTCATATCCAAAATGTTGTTGTAGGAAAGCTCCTTGCCGTGAAGCTGCTGGAAAAATTCAGAGAACTTTCCGTAAAGTGCCGCTTTCTGGTGCGGATTTTCGCCATAGCGCAACGGCTGCGCCAGCGGCGCGGAAATCGTCAGCGACGACGGCAATTCCGAATTCTGAATTCCGAATTCTGAATTCAAATGCGCCGCAATCGCGCCGTCATAAGCCGCCGTGCGCGCAAAAACTTTTGCCGCGAGCTTCCGGCGCAATTCCAAAGCCGTGCCGCCATTTTCCGAAATTTGTTTTGCAACTGTGTCGTAATCCAACGGGTCAACGACAACGGTGACGCTGTCGTGATTTTTCGCCGCGCTGCGGAGCATCGAAGGGCCGCCGATGTCAATGTTCTCAATCGCGTCGTGCAGCGAAACATCCAGTTTCGCGACCGTCACCTCAAACGGATAAAGGTTCACGACAACAAGATCAATCGGCGAAATGCCGTGAGATTTTACCGCCGCTTCGTGAGTTTCATTTCCACGGATGAAAAGCAGTCCGCCGTGGACTTTCGGGTGCAAGGTTTTCACGCGTCCATCCAGCATTTCGGGAAAGCCGGTGTGCTCGCTGATGTCCTTCACCGCGATTCCGGCTTCGCGCAAGGCTTTTGCCGTGCCGCCGGTGGAAATGATCTCAATCCCCGCCCGCGCGAGAATTTGTGCGAAGGGAATCAAGCCTGTCTTGTCGGAAACGGAAATGAGGGCGCGTTGAATTTTTGCCATGTTCCGCAAACTCTTTCAAAATTTCGGACGGTTCGCAATTCAAACCGTCGCGGAAATCATTTCGCCGCCGCCGCCGCGACCATGTCCAGGCCGATGGCTCGCTGAAGCTTTGCGCGCGCGGTGTCGTAATCGTGCAGCGCCTGGATTTGCGTCGTGCGCGCCTGCGTGAGCGCGGTTTCGGAATCGAGCACATCGAGCTGCGTGCCAGTGCCGGCCTCGGCGCGCGACTTGGCCTCGCGCAACGCCTCATCCGCCTCTTCCTGCACTTTTTCCTGCGAATCCAAAACTTCCTTCGCCTCGATGAAATCGGAATAATCCGTGCGGACATCAAGCTCGATCTGCCGCTGCTGGTCGGTCAGGTCGTTTTTTGATTTGTCGTAAAGCGCGTTTGCTTGCACGACTTTTCCGCGCGTGAGCATTCCGTCAAAAATATCCCATTGCAATTCCGCGCCGGCGTTCCAGCCGTTGATGTCGTGATCCAATTCCACCGGCGGCGTGAATTGCGCGTTATACCAGCCGTAACCGGCGAAGACCGAGACCGTCGGCTTGTAGCCGGATTTCGCGCTGGTCACGCTGAGCCGCTGCAACTCCTCCGTTTTGCGCAGCGCGAGAAGTTCGGAACGCGTGCTCAACGCCTGCTGGATCGCGTCGGGCAGGTTCACTTCAAACGGCGCGTCGTCAAGCGTGTCGCTCAAATTCAGCGGAACATCCTCCCAGATTTCGCGCGGCAGGTTGTAGCCGAGCAGGTTCGACAAATTATTTTTTGCGACGCGATAACTGTTTTTTGCCTGGATCAAATTCGGACGCTCGTTGGCGACGGCCACTTCCGCGCGCAGCACGTTGAACTTCGGGACCGTGCCCGCGTCGAGCCGGTGCTGCTGGTCTTCCAGTTCTTTTTGCAGCAAGTTTACCGACGCCTCATGCACGGTGATTTGCTGCGCAGCGAGCAGCGTGTCGTAATACGCCAGCCGCACGCCCAGCAACGTGTCCGCGACGGCGGTTTGATATTGCGCCAGCGCCTGCTGCCGGGTCGCGCCCGCCGCCTTCAGCGCCGCGACCATTTTTCCGCCCGAGTAAATGGATTGAACAATCTGGACGCCCGCGTTCCAATTTTGATTTGGAACCATCGTTCCTGGAAAATTTTCAATCGCGCTGGGGTCGGTGTATTTATATTGCCCGGTTGCCGTCAACTGCGGCAGAGCCACGGCGCGCGTCTGCGCCACCACGCCTTGCGACGCTTCGAGGTCGTTTTGAGCCTTTAGAATCGAGGCGTTCTGTTGGAGCGCCAGGTTCAGGCTTTGCAGCAGCGAGAGCGGTTGCGAAATCCACGCGGGCGAATTTGTGTCCGCATTTTGCGCGGAAATTTTCAGACTCGCGGCGGAACAAAAAATCGCCAGCGAAAAAATTATTTTGTTTTTTTTCATGGAATAAATCCTTTCAATGCTTTGCCGCCGGCAGATGCTTCATCGCCGCCAGCGAAAATTGTGTGATGTGCCCGGCCAGATGCGCGATACTCGCAGCGTCCTGCGGCAGCTTGTTCGGAAAAAGACGGCAGACAACCGGGCTGCAGTGTTTGTAAAATGTGCATTGGCTCACGATGCTGAAGCCGCACAGCCGCACGCGCTCGTCGTTCAACGGGCAGTCCAGGATTTCCGCGACGATTTTCCAAAGCTGGGCGACCATCGGGCGCATCCGCTCCTCGACGAGCGAATCCAGCGCGGCCGTCGGCTCGATCATTTCGCGCGAAATCAATTTGCCGTGCCACGAAGTCGGCCCCTTGTCGAAAATCCGCAGCAGCAGCGAGTGGATGAACGCGCGCAATTTTTTCTCCGGCGGCGCGTCGTCCGGCACGTCCAGCATCGGCGGATATTTGGCCAGCGCCATGCCATGCGCGTAACGCAGCACTTCGAGGTAAAGCGCCTCCTTGTCGCCGAAATGATAGCTGATCGCGGCCACGTTGGCGCCCGCGCGGCGGCAAATCGCCCGCACCGTCGCGTCGCGGAAGCCGGCCTCCGCAAACACCTCGCCCGCCGCCTCCAAAAGGTGGCGGCGCGTTTCGTCGTGGCTGGCGGATTTCAATTCAACCTGCTTCGCTTTCATGCTTCAAACACATAATTCAAACAAGTGTTTGACAAGTCAACAAAAATCTTGTTCAGTGTCGGTTGAAACGAAAATCATCCATGAAAACGGGTCGGATTTTCATCTGGTTCGTGTCCGCGCTCGCCGCTATCTTTGCCGGCGGCTGCTCGGGAAATTCCCCCGGCGCTTTTCAAGGCTACGTCGAGGGCGAATATGTCTATGTCGCCTCGCCCCTCGGCGGCGCGCTCACAAACCTGGCCGTCGCGCGCGGCGACGGGGTGAAATCCGGCCAGTTGCTGTTCACGCTGGAACGCGAATCCGAGGCCAGCGCCATGCAGCAGGCGGAAAAAAACCTCGCGCAGGCGAAGGCAAATCTTGAGCTTTCGGAAAATGAATTGACCCGCCGTGAAAAATTGCGCGCCGACAATGGCGTGATTTCAGCCGAGGAACTTGACCAGGCTAAATTGCGGCGCGACGCGGACAAAGCCCAGGTGGATTCGCAAAATGATGCGCTCACAAAAGCGCGCTGGTCGTTCGACCAGAAGCAGCAGTTCGCCCCGGCAAATGCGTTTGTGCAGGACACGCTTTATCGCCAGGGCGAATGGGTCGCGGCCGGAAATCCGGTTGTGGTTTTGCTGCCGCCGGAAAATTTGAAGGCGCGTTTTTTTGTGCCGCAGGAAATGCTGCCGCAAATCAAGACCGGCGAGAACGTCAGCGTCACTTTTGACGGCTCGGCGAAAAGTTATTCCGCGACGGTCAATTATATTTCCACGCAGGCCGAGTTCACGCCGCCGGTTTTATACAATCGCGAAAACCGTGCGAAGCTGATATTCATGATTGAGGCAAAATTTTCCCCGGCAGACGCGGCGGACTTGCGGCCCGGTCAGCCGGTGGATGTGAAATTATTGCAATGACATTTGCTGAACAGTTTGTGTTTTGGGATGCTTCGGCCATTTGGAGTAATATCTTGGCCAACATTATCACGGTTGCGCTCACGATTCTTGCTGGCTTTCTTTGGTATCGTGTTTTTGGCCGTCGCGCTTTGACGAGTTTTTTTGGCGTCCAGCAAAAAAAACATCTGCGTATTTACACTGGCCACATTTCGCATACGAATGTTCCAATGGGCTTGGTTGGCTTTGAAGAATTCAATGAAGCAAAAAATCTTGAAGGATTATTCAAATCGGTAATTCCCGGGTTGGGAGATCAGCCTGGATTGTTAAGGTTTCTTCAACTTACGGATGTTCGAACAGAAATATTGCCAGCATCCCACAATAATTCTGAAGTTCGATTAGATTGCAGCATCATTTCTTTGGGCGCATCGAGTTCAAATCGTGCCTCGCGGCTAATTGAGACAGAACTTCATAGCCCGGTGTGGTTTGAGGGTGAGATTCTTCATATTCCAAATCTCCCGCCAATCTCAAACAAGCAACAAGGAGTCATTGTGAAAATATGTGCCAATGGCAACCATTGTTTTTATCTGGCTGCCGGATGCACTCGATATTTAACCCGAAACTGGCGTGATATGCGTAAAAAATATGGCGACAATGGCTCGTTTTATTATTTGTTAGAGGTTAAAACCGACAGCCAGAAAAGTGTGATTTCAATCGCTGACCACCCATTGCAAATGGCCTAATTTCGCACAATGAGTTCTTCCGAATTAGTCATTGACGTGCGCGGCGTCACGAAAAAGTTCGGCGACCGCGTCGTCGTCAACAACATCGCCATGCAGGTTCGCCATGGCGAGATTTACGGGTTTCTCGGACCGAACGGCAGCGGCAAGACGACTTTTTTGCGGATGCTCTGCGGTTTGCTCAAGCCCGACGCCGGCACCGGGCAGTGCCTTGATTTTGATTTTCGCACCCAAAGTTCCGAAATCAAAAAGCACGTCGGCTACATGACGCAGCGGTTCAGCTTTTATGAGGATTTGACCATCGAGGAAAATCTGGAGTTCATCGCGCGCATTTACGGTGTGCCGGAACGAAAGGCCGCCGTCGAAAAAAGTCTGGAGCGGCTCGGCATGGTTGAACGCCGCAAACAACTCGCCGGTGAATTGTCCGGCGGCTGGAAACAGCGGCTCGCGCTGTCCGCGTGCCTCATTCATGAGCCGCAACTGCTGTTGCTCGACGAACCGACGGCGGGCGTTGACCCGAAGGCGCGCCGTGATTTTTGGGACGAAATCCAGCAGCTTGCCGGCGCGGGGCTGACCGTGTTGATCACGACGCATTATATGGACGAGGCGGAACGCTGCAATCGCGTGGCCTACATCAGCTATGGAAACCTGCTCGCGAGCGGCACGGTTGACGAAGTTCTGAAAAATTCAAAGCTTACGACGTGGGAGGTGACTGGCGGAAATTTGCACGAACTTGCGGAAAAAATCCGAAAGCTGCCCGGCGTCGAGCAGGTCGTCGCGTTCGGCTCGACGCTGCACGTCAGCGGGAGCGACGCGGAAAAATTGCGCGCGAGCGTGAGTCCGTTGATCACGGGCGATTACCGCTGGAAACAGATTCAATCGGGGCTTGAGGACGTTTTCATCAGCCTGATGGAAACTGCGAAGGACAATTACTCGTGAAATTCAACTGGCAACGATTTTGCGCCATCGTCGCGAAGGAATTCATCCAGATGCGGCGCGACCGGCTGACGTTCGCCATGATGCTGGGCATCCCGATGATCCAGCTCGTCCTGTTCGGTTACGCCATCAATTCCGATCCG
>Ga0181525_10001534_pt1 | contig 19596 bp, 21 predicted proteins | sample PEATcosm2014_Bin_48_FD_121100 | JGI IMG/M metagenome (GOLD analysis project Ga0181525, IMG submission 121100) | Peatland microbial communities from MTU Mesocosm Facility, Houghton, MI, USA - PEATcosm2014_Bin06_10_metaG | ecosystem: Environmental > Terrestrial > Soil > Wetlands > Peat | place...
CCGCTCGAACTCACCGTCTATGCGGCAGACCTGCCGCCAAGGACGCCGGCGCCGGCCGGCGCGCGCTGGGTGGCGTTGTCGGAGCTTGGCGGCGAGGCCTTGCCGAGTGTCATGCGCAAGGTCGTGGCGCACGCGCTACAGGAATGATTATTCCAGAAGAATGCAACTCTGGTTTTGCAAATTCAAACCGCGCCCATTTCGGCGCGCACTTGCGCGCGCAGCGCATCGATCACGGTCAACCCCTGCGGCGTTTCGACGTGCCAGAACGTCCAGCCGTTGCAGGCTTCCAGCCCCTGCGCCAGGGCGCCGATGCGATGGATCGAGCCGACCGCCTCGCCAAGCGCCAGCGCACCGTCGGCGCGCACCAGCGCGCGATGCCGCCGTTTGGCGTCGACGAGTCTTATGCCGGGCGAAACCAGGCCGCGCTCCACCAGTACCGAAAAGGCGACGCGCGGCGCCTCGCGGGCGGTCATGAAGGATGCCAGCGCCGGTTCGGCCATCGGCTCGATCGCATCGATGCGCGCTCGCGCGGCTGCGGTGTAATCGGCATCGCGCTCGAAGCCGATGAAGCGGCGGCGCAGCCGGCGCGCCACAGCGCCCGTGGTGCCGGTGCCGCAGAACGGATCGAGCACCAGATCGTCCGGCCGGGACGCCGCGAGCATCACCCGCGCCAGCAAGGCTTCCGGCTTTTGCGTCGGATGGAGTTTCTTGCCGTCGCGGCCCTTGAGGCGCTCCTCCCCGGTGCACAGCGGAAACAGCCAATCGGAGCGCATCTGGATATCGTCGTTGCCCGCCTTGAGCGCCTCGTAATTGAATGTGTAATTCTTGTTGCTGGCTTGGCGCGCCGCCCAGATCAGGGTCTCGTGCGCGTTGGTGAAGCGGCGGCCGCGAAAGTTCGGCATCGGATTGGATTTCCGCCACACGATGTCGTTGAGAATCCAAAAGCCGAGATCCTGGAGCACGGTGCCGACGCGAAAGATGTTGTGGTAGGACCCGATCACCCATAGCGTGGCGCTCGGCTTCATGACGCGTCGGCAGGCGGTGAGCCAGGCGCGGGTAAAGTCGTCATAATCGGAGAAGCTCGCGAACTTGTCCCAATCGTCGTCGACCGCATCGACGCGCGAATCGTCGGGACGCTTGAGGTCGCCTGCCAGCTGCAAATTATACGGCGGATCGGCGAATACCAGATCGACGCAAGCCGCGGGCATCTTCGCCATCTCGGCGATGCAATCGCCGACGCGGATTTGCGAGCCTGCTGGCGACGCCTCGGACTCAAAACTCATGCGGGGCGCCCTTACGGACGCCCCGCTACGCGACACAACCATGACTCAGAACTCTGACTCAGGCGACGCGGGCCGGCGACGCGGGACCTACAACCGACGACGCGGATCATGCCGGTCTAAGGTAAAAATCGGCTTAATCGAAAAAGCGCTTGCACTAGGCAATAAATGCCGGGAAACACTTGGTTAATCGTGCGTAACCGTGCTTGTATTGGCGGCGCGAATTGCCGCCATGCGGGCCGGATTTGGTCGTGGCGATCGGCCAAAGAAATCGGCGAGTAAAATCGCCAAAGAGAAATGCGAAGGAAAACAAGCCATGCGTACCGATGATTTTCGCCCCAGCAACAATGTTGAGGACGATCGCGAGCAAAGCGCGTCGCGCGGCGGCCTGCCGGGCGGCACCGGCGGTCTCGGCATCGGCGCCGTCATCATCATCGGGCTGATCAGTTGGTATTTCGGCATCGACCCGAGCGTGCTCCTCAACGGCGCGCAAATCCTCACCGGCGGCGGTTCGACGCAGCAAGCCGCTCCGGCTCCCGAGGTCACCGCCGGGACGCCGACCGATCCGACCGGCCGGTTCGTCGCTTTGGTGCTGGGCGACACCGAGGACCGCTGGACCGAAATCTTCGCCGCCGCCGGCAAAACCTATCACCCGCCGCGGCTGCGCCTGTTCGCCACCTCCGAACCGACGCCGTGCGCGCGCGCCGTCTCCGCGATGGGGCCATTCTATTGCCCGCAAGACAAGCGCGTCTATCTCGACACCTCGTTCTTCGCCGACCTGCAGAACAAGTTTGGCGGCTGCACCGACAGCAAGGCCTGCCAGTTCTCCGAGGCCTACGTGATCGCGCATGAGGTCGGCCATCACGTGCAGGACGAACTCGGCATCCTGCCGCAGGTGATGCAGGAGCAGCAGGCGTCGTCGAACAAAATCGAATCCAACCAGCTCCAAGTCCGCATCGAGCTGCAGGCCGACTGCTTTGCCGGCGTGTGGGCGAACCGCGCCCAGCAAAAACACAACTTCCTCGACCCCGGCGACGTCGATGAGGCGTTGCAAACCGCTTCCGCGATCGGCGACGACCGCCTGGAAAAAGAGGTGCAAGGCTATGTGGTGCCGGATTCCTTCACCCATGGCACGTCCGAACAGCGCAAGCACTGGTTCTCGGCCGGCTTTGATTCCGGCCAGGTCCCGGCCTGCAACACGCTCAACGCCGGCACGCTTTAGCGATCCTTTGGCGTAAGGTTTGGTTGGCAGGCGCGGGCCGAAAAGACTAAGCTGGCTTCGGATAACGGCTTTAGTAACGGTGTAGCCATGCCCGGAATCGACGAAACCAAGCAATTCGTGCCGCTGAAAATCGCGGTGCTAACGGTCTCCGATACCCGCGACATGAAAGACGACAAGTCGGGCGCGCTGTTGGTGCAGCGCATCGTCGCCGCCGGGCATTATGTCGCCGAGCGCAGCATCGTCACCGACGACATCGAGGCGATCCGCGGCCGGGTCAAAGCCTGGATCGCCGATCCGATGATCGACGTCATCATCACCACCGGCGGCACCGGCTTCACCGGCCGCGACGTCACCCCGGAAGCGATCGAGCCATTGTTCGACAAAAAGATGGATTCGTTCTCGTCGCTGTTTCTGGTGATCAGTTTCCAAAAAATCGGCACCTCGGCGATTCAGACCCGCGCCACCGCGGGACTGGCCGGTTCAACTTATATTTTCTGCGTGCCGGGCTCGCCGGGCGCCTGCAAGGACGCCTGGGACGAAATTCTGGTGCATCAGCTCGATTACCGCCACGGCCCGTGCAATTTCGTCGAGATCATGCCGCGGCTCGACGAGCACTTGCGCCGGCCGAAAGCGTCGGGCGCGACGGTGTAGCCACTCTCGTCTCCGTCTCCCTGAGGTGCTCGGCCGAAGGCCGAGCCTCGAAGGGCGCCGGCACGGGCGCCTCGGCCGCATCCTTCGAGGGCCGCGGAGCCTGTCATCGGGCCGGCCGAAGGCCGGACCCGTTGGCGGCCACCTCAGGATGACGGGTATGATTCAGTGCAATCGCTGCAACGCCAAATCCCAATGCTCGCTCACCACCGGGCGGCCCCAGCTCTCGTGCTTTTCGCTGCGCATAAGCTTGAACCCGGCTTTCTCGTAGATGTGACGCGCCGCGGTGAGCACGCTGTGGGTCCATAGCGTGATTTTTTTATAGCCCGAGTGGCGGGCGAAGGCGATGCATTCGCCGGTGAGTTTGGCGCCGAGGCCCAGCCCGCGCGCTTTCGGGTCGACCAACAACAGGCGGATACGGGCGACATCGGCTGAATCTTTCGCCAGCATCACGCAGCCGACATTCTCCCCGTTCATCTCCGCGATCCAGCAGCGCTCGCGCTTGGAATCGAATTTGTTGACGAAATCGGCGGTGATTTGCGCGCACAGGCCCTCGAACGGCCCCTTCCACTGATATTCCTGCGCGTAAAGTTCGCCGTGGCGTTTGACGATCCAGCCGAAATCGCCCGGGCGCGGCGACCGCAAATTATAGTGTTGCGGTTTCGGCGCGTTGTGCTCGCCGCCGGCGCCGCAGAGCAGCGTCTCGATCGTGGTCATGGCCGCGAGCAACCGCGCCTGATCGCCGGCTTCGAGTTTCTCCAGCATGGCCGCGGTGGCGCGCTGCGAACGCGCTTCGAGCGGCGCGAAGCTGCCGCGACCGCGCGGGGTGAGCGTCAAATGGTTTTGCCGCGCGTCCTTGGCCGAGGCCTTCCGCGCGATCAACCCGCGCTTTTCGAAATTGCGCAGCACGCGGCTGAGATAGCCGGCGTCGAGATCGAGCGCGCGGGCGATGTCGCGCGCCGTGGTCGGGCGCTGCCGCCAGATCTCGTAGAGCACGCGCGCCTCGCCCAGCGAATAAGGGCTGTCGAGATAGGTCTTGCGCAGCACGCCGATCTGCCGCGTGTAGAAGCGGTTGAAGCGGCGAACGGTCGAGACCCGTTCGGCGGCTACGGTTGCGGCGGCGCGGCGCCTTTGGTCTTTGGTCATGAGCAAGCTTCGGCCGGATAGTTGACTTAGTCAAGTATATGGCCGATGCCGGCCGCTACCGGATTCCGGCGGCGCTCGCCAGCGTGACGATGCGGCGGCGGCCGATCCGGCGCAGCAGGTCGGTCTCGGCATCGGCGGCGCCGGTAGCATGGCCGCCGAGCGCGTCATAAAAAAGTTTTGGCACGATGAGGCCCTGCTCGGGACGCGGCCGCGCGCCGAGCGAAGCCGTGACAAGCCCGAGCAAACCGCACAGCCCCGGCTGTGCGGCGGCGCGGAACACTGCCGCGCGGTCTTGCGGCGATGCTTGATCGAGGAATCGTCCCGCCTCGTCGGTCCAGTTGGGATCGATGACGGTTCCCGGCCGCAAAAACATCAGCCAGGGGGCGCGCGCCTTGGCTGCCGCCGTTTTGAGCCGCAGCGCCAACCGACCTTCGAGGGCCATGAAATTGCAGCCGGCGACTTCCGCAACGGCGGCGGTATCGTCGCCCGAGCCGGCGTCGGCCACGATCACTTCCCGGACCACACCGGCGGTGACCCCGGGGACGAGCACCGCGAGGGTCGAAACCAGGGCGCGCTCGGAATTGTCCGTCGGGATGACTACGCTCAGCATGCGTGCGGCTCGCGCCATTTCCTTTGCATCGATGCCGATATCGGCGTCTTCCGCTCAATAGGCCCTGATCCGGCTGGCTCCAAGGGCTGACGGCGAGCGCCCGACCTATCCACTGGTCACAAAGATTTGTTCTTGTTTTGTTCGAAGCGAAGCGTTAGCTTGCCAACATGAGTGCTGCATCCAATCGTACATCGGCTTTGCGTCGCCCGCCGGCACCGCTACCCTCCGCGCCGGCGGGCGAGGGGGGAACCGCGGTCGAGCGCGGACGGCGCCGCGGCCGTGGCGCGGTTTCGAATGCCTCCGGTCGTTTCGAACCGCTGGCCCGCGTCAATTTCGATGACGGTTGGGAGGGTTTGGGCCGGCAAGATTCCGCCTTGCAAGATGCGGGCGCGCAAATTGTTGAAGAACTGCCGCCGTTCAAGACCACGGTGACGGTGGACTCCACCCGCAAGATCATCGCCCGCAACGACTCGCCCGATATTTCGTTCGACCGCTCGATCAATCCCTATCGCGGCTGCGAGCATGGCTGCGTTTATTGCTTCGCGCGGCCGACCCATGCCTATCTCGGGCTGTCGCCGGGGCTCGATTTCGAAACAAAGCTGTTCATGAAGCCGAACGCGCCGGATTTGCTTGAGCGCGAATTGTCGGCGCCTAGCTATGTGCCGAAAGTCATTGCCATCGGCACCAATACCGATCCGTACCAGCCGATCGAACGCCGCCATCAAATCATGCGGCGTATCCTCGAAGTATTGGAACGCGCCGGTCATCCGGTCGGCATCGTCACCAAATCGGCCTTGGTGCTGCGCGATCTCGACATTCTCGCCCGCATGGCTAAGCGCGATCTGGTCAAGGTGGCGATCTCGGTGACCACACTCGACGCGAAATTGGCGCGGATCATGGAGCCGCGCGCCGCGACGCCGGCGCGACGGCTCGAGGCGTTGCGCCAACTGGTGAAGGCCGGCGTGCCGACCTCGACCTTGGTCGCCCCGATCATCCCGGCGATCAACGACGCCGAAATCGAGCGCGTTCTCGAAGCGGTAGCGTCAACCGGCGTGCGCCACGCCGGCTATGTGCTGCTGCGCCTGCCGCTCGAAGTGCGCGATCTGTTCCGCGAATGGCTTTTGGAACACTTTCCCAACCGGGCCGAGCACGTGTTTAAGCTCATTCGCGACATGCGCGGCGGCAAGGACTACGATTCGACCTTCGGCAAGCGGATGACCGGTTCCGGCCCGATCGCTTGGATGATCGGTCGGCGTTTCGAAGTGGCTTGCGAACGCCTCGGCTTCAACGTCACCAGCGTCAAGACCACGATCGAACATTTCCGGCGGCCGAAGCCGGCGACCGAGCAGCTCGATTTGTTTTAATTCTCGGGATTGCGCGAGAAGCCGAGGCTGCGCATCATCGCCGGATGAGTCGCACCGCCCTCAAGCCCGCGCCACGCCTTCCTCTCGCCGAGGAAATCGCGCGCCCGACCTTCCGCCGCGAGCGCTTGGCGCTCAAGCGCGGCGTCTGGCCGGTGGCGGGTTGCGACGAGGCGGGCCGCGGCCCGCTGGCCGGACCGGTCGTTGCCGCGGCGGTTATTCTCGATCCGGACGATGTGCCGCGCGGCCTCGACGACTCGAAACGGCTGACGCCGCAACGCCGCGCGGTGTTGTACGAACGGATTTGCGCCCGCGCCCAGGTCGCCGTGGCGATGGCGCCGCCGGCGCGCATCGACCGCGACAATATTTTGCGCGCGTCGTTATGGGCTCTGGCGCGCGCGGTTTTGGCGCTGCCGGTGAAACCGCGCCTCGTTTTCGTCGACGGCCGCGACCGCCTCGATGTGGCGTGCGATTGCGAGGCGGTTATCGGCGGCGACGGCCTGGTCGCTTCGATCGCGGCGGCTTCCATCGTCGCCAAGGTGACGCGCGACCGGCTGATGGCCTGCCTCGGCGCCGCGCATCCCGGTTACGGCTTCGAACGCCATATGGGTTATAGCGTGCCGGAGCATTTTGCGGCGCTGAATCGGCTCGGCCCGACCATCCACCACCGCCGCTCGTTTTCGCCAGTGGCACTTGCGCTAGGGGTCGTTGCCGCCGGCGCGGACGAGACCGCCATATTGCCTCTCTAGCCGCCGCGCCGTATAGGGCACGGCCAAACAAAACGCTCGCCTGGCGGCGGTGCTTCCGCGGCCTGCTCATCTCATGTTTATTTGATGTTTTACGTGCCGCTCTACATTGAAGGCCTCCGCTCGCGCCCGCTCTTGGTATTTTGGCTGGCGACGCTGGCGCAAGCCGTCGTGTGGCTTGCGGTGCCGATGCTGTTTTACGGAGCGCCGCCGGCTGAACTGGCGCAACTGCTCGCCATCGGCCACGAATTCCGCTTCGACAGCGCGGTCGGCCCGCCGCTCTCTTATTGGCTCGCCGAAATCGCATTCCGTATCGGCGGCTTGTTTGCTGTTTATGCGCTGGCGCAGATTTGCGTGATCGTGACCTTTTGGTGCGTGTTCGCGCTCGGCCGTGCCATCGTCGGTCCGGCGCACGCCGCCATGGCGGTGTTGCTGATGGTCGGCATTTCGCTGTTCACGGTACCGACGCCGGATTTTGGGCCGCCGGTTCTCACCATGGCGCTGTGGGCTCTGGTGTTGCTTTCGTACTGGCAGGCCGCGATCCGGGGCCGGCGCCGATCATGGTACGCGCTCGGTGGCGCGGCGGCGCTCCTGCTTCTGACCACCGACGCCGCCCTCATCCTCCTCGGCACGCTCGCCGTCTTTGCCGCGGTTGCGGCGCGTGGCCGTGGTGACGCGCTCAAATCGATCGCGCCGTGGCTGGTCTTGCTGGCGCTGGTGCCGTTCCTGTTCCTGCATCTGCTCTGGCTGCAAGGATTGGGCGACAGCGTGACGCCGATTTTGGAACGGCTGCGCCAGCCGCAAACGGCCGCGGCGAACGCCTCGGCTTGGCTACGGCTATTGAGCGCGCTGGTGCTCGCCCATGCCGGGCTTGCAATCCTTTGGCTGCTGGCCTGCGGCTGGCCGCGCGTGCGCGCCGAGCCCGCGCCGCCGCTGGTGCGGGCGGCGGTCGATCCCTTGGCGGCGACTTTCGTCAAGGTGTTTGCGCTGGTGCCGGCCTTGCTGGCGACGGTTTGCGCCGTCTTGTTCGGGCTGGCGCTGCCGGTCGGCGGCGCGGCGCCGCTGGTGGTTATTTCGGCGCTCGCCGTCGTCATCGCGGCCGGTGACAGCATCGCGCTTTATCATCAGCGCATTCTCGGTTTCGCCTGGGCCGGCCTGTTGGCGGTGCCGGCGCTGTTCGTTCCCGCCCTCATCGTCTTATTGCCGTGGGCCGGAAACGCGGATCTCAAGGTGGCGGAGCCGGCGAGCGCCATGGGCCGCTTCTTTGCCGACAGTTTTGAACGCCGGACCGGACGTCCGCTTGAAGTGGTCACCGGCGACCCCCGCACCGCGGCTCTGGTGGCCCTGGCCGCGCCGAGCCGTCCCAGCGTGTTCTTCGACGCCGATCCGGCACGCTCCCCCTGGGTCACCGCCGACGACATCCGCGACAAAGGCGCGGTGGTGGTTTGGCTCGCTGCCGATACCACGCCAGGGCCGCCGCCCGACATCAAGGCGTACTTTCCCGATCTCGTCGCCGAACTGCCGCGCGCATTCGACCGCCCGGTCCAGGGCCGGCTGCCGCTGTTGAGAATCGGTTGGGGCGTGATCCGTCCCGGCAGCGTCGCGGCGGCAGAGGCTCGTTGATCGGACGGCTATCCGGCGAGCGCCTTTTTTAGCGCCAGAAAATCGCGCCAGGCAAAGCGTTTTTGCAGCGGGCTGCGCAGCAGGAAGGCGGGGTGGAAGGTCGCCAGCGCGCGAATTTCGCGGCTGCCGGTATCGAATTTGAACCAGCGCCCGCGCGACCGGGTGATGCCGTCTTTGGTGCCGAGCAGCGTTTGCATTGCCGGCCCGCCGAGGCAGACCAAAATATCCGGGTCGGCGAGTTCGATCTGGCGGCGGATGAAGGGCAGGCAAATCGCTGTTTCCTGCGGCGTCGGCGTGCGGTTGCCGGGCGGCCGCCACGGCACCACATTGGCGATATAGGCACCGCGGCGGTCGAGCCCGATCGCCGCCATCATGAGGTCGAGCAATTTGCCGGAACGGCCGACGAACGGCCGGCCGGTAATATCCTCGTCGTGCCCCGGCGCTTCACCGACGAACATGACGCGGCCTTGCGGATTGCCGTCGGCGAAGACCAGCTGCGTGGCGGTGGCGCGCAGCCCGCAGCCGTTGAAATTTTCCAAAAGTGCGCGCAGCTCTTCGAGCGTCTTGGCGCTTTTGACCGCCTCCCGCGCGGCCATAATGGCAGCCTCAGGCGCGGCCGGTGTGGCCGCTGGAGCGCGCGGCTGGCGATCCATCTGCGCTGCTTCCGCCTGCGCTCGGCTAGCGGCGGTCGACAGGTCGCTGTCAGGCTTCCGTCTTTGTGGGGCAGGGAGAGCAACTGCTTCGTCGGCCATGCGGTCGACCGGCGCCTCGCCGAGGAGCGCATCGGCGCCGGCATCGCGGTAGAAGGCGATCAGTTCGCGGGTGTCGAAGTTCATCGTTGCCGCATTCACGGTTGCTGCGCGCTCATGGTCACGGCGGCGGGCGCGCTGTCTAGGCGGGCCGAGGGAACTATGGAACACTGTTCCGCCGCATCGACAAGCCGCCACGCCGAGTCGACGAATATGCCTTCATACAAGGTCATGGTCGACGACAATTTCCACTACATGGACGAGAGCGAACGCTGGGAACTCGGTGTCTTTTCCAGCGCCGAGGCAGCGCTGGAGGCTTGCCGCCGGCTAGTCGATCGATCTTTGGTCGACGGCTACAAAGCCGGTGCGACCGCCGCCGAGCTGTTCGACCATTATAAATCGTTCGGCGACGATCCATTTATCGTCGCGCTTGACGATGCGCCTCGGCTCAAATTCTCGGCCTGGACCTATGCCCAAGAGCGCGCCGTCGAACTTACCGCGCCCGATCCGGAAGGTGCGCGGCGCCGCCAGGCGATCCTCGACGCGACGCCCGGTGCAAGCCTTGGCGGCGAAGCGGAGCCAAGCGAGCGCTGACGGCTTTGCCGCTGCTGGCAACGCAGAGATTGTCAGCGCGCCAAATTCGTGAACAATCGCTTTTCACCGCGCGGGACGCAGGACGCTGGCCATGACGACATCCGAGCTACCCGTTCGCGAGGCGATGGAATTCGACGTCGTCATCGTCGGCGCGGGCCCGGCCGGACTTGCCGCTGCGATCCGCCTCAAACAACTCGCGCCGGAAAAATCCGTGGTCGTGGTGGAAAAGGGCTCCGAGGTCGGCGCCCATATTCTCTCCGGCGCTGTAATCGATCCGATTGGCCTCGACAGCCTGATACCGGAGTGGCGCGGCGACGACACCCCGATCAAGACCGCGGTCACGGAAGACCGTTTCTACATGCTGCGCGCTACCGGCGGGTTGCGGCTGCCGGCGGCGCTGATGCCGCCGTTGATGAGCAATCACGGTTGTTTCATCGTCTCGCTCGGCGACGTCTGCCGCTATTTGGCGCGTAAGGCGGAGACGCTCGGCGTCGAAATCTATCCCGGCTTTGCCGCGACCGAAGTCTTGTTCGAGAATGACGCCGTTGTCGGCATCGCCACCGGCGATATGGGGCTGGCTAAGGACGGCCACCACAAGCCGGGTTTTGCCCGCGGCATGGAACTGCGCGGCAAATATACTTTATTCGCCGAGGGCGCGCGCGGCAGCCTGTCAAAACTTTTGATCGATCGTTTCGGGCTGGCGCAAGATCGCCAGCCGCAGAAATTCGGCATCGGGCTGAAGGAGCTTTGGCAGGTCGCTCCCGACCGCCACCGCCTCGGCCTCGTCCAACATACCTTGGGCTGGCCGCTCGATAGCGCAACCGGCGGAGGCTCGTTCCTGTATCACTACGACGACAATCTCGTGGCCGTCGGTTTTGTCGTCCATCTCAATTATCAAAATCCTTATCTTTCGCCGTTCGAGGAGTTCCAACGCTTCAAAACCCACCCCTTGATTCGCGACACCTTTACCGGCGGCAAACGTATTTGCTACGGCGCCCGCGCCATCACCGAGGGCGGTTGGCAATCGGTACCGAAATTGGCCTTCCCCGGCGGCGCTTTGGTCGGCTGCGCGGCGGGCTTCGTCAATGTGCCGCGCATCAAGGGCAGCCATAACGCCATGCTGTCCGGCATGCTCGCCGCCGATCACGCCGCTGCGGCGTTGACGCAGGGGCGCGCCAACGACGAATTGTCGAGCTACGAGGAAGCCTGGCGCACCTCGCCGATCGGGCGCGATCTGTGGCGGGTGCGCAACGCCAAGCCGTTATGGTCGAAGCTCGGAACTCTGATCGGTATCGGGCTCGGCGGCTTCGATATGTGGACCAACACCTTGGGCTTTTCGGTGTTCGGCACGCTCAAGCACGGCAAACCCGATTACGCGACGCTCGAGCCCGCGGCGAAATGCCGGCCCATCGCCTATGCCCGGCCCGACGGCAAGCTGACCTTCGACCGGTTGTCCTCGGTCTATTTGTCGAACACCAATCACGAGGAGGACCAGCCGGTCCACCTTTTGGTGCGCGACGCCGCCTTGCAAAAGTCATCCGAGCACGATGTCTATGCCGGGCCTTCGGCGCGCTACTGTCCGGCCGGCGTCTATGAATGGGTCGAGGAAGCCGGCAAGCCGCGGTTCGTGATCAACGCGCAGAACTGCGTCCACTGCAAAACCTGCGACATCAAGGACCCCAATCAGAACATCACCTGGGTGCCGCCCGAAGGCGGCGGCGGGCCGAATTATCCGAATATGTGAGTGCGCCTTCGGCCAGTTCACGCTCAAATCGTTCAAGCGTCACGCGCGTTTTGTTGCGGACAAGACGCCGCAGCGCAAATCCTCAAGGTCGTCGAGATGGTGCAGGATCGCTTCCTGCGCGTGAAAGCTCTTACTTCGACCGGTCCTTTTGGCGAGCCTGTTCAGGCGCTTCTCGATTGCTACCGGCAGCCGCAGCGTGAGCATGGATGTCTCCGTATTGATCGCTGTCGAATAAAGCGAAGGAAATGGCTCATCTACCCGTAGGGCCGGCCGTTCCGCGCTGTTGTCGTTGCCGCGATTTCGCCGCCGTTCTCGCCTAAAGACCCTCTCGGCGCGGGAAACGCGGTATCTGACGCCCGGTTTTCCGTCCTTGCGGGCATGTGGCAAAAAGGCCATTCTCGCTTACTCAAGACATCCGGCGCGCGATTCCCTTTTCGCCGATGGTTTGCCAATGGAGACGTCGTGATTCACTCGCTGCTGCCCCGGCATGCCGCCATTATTGGCATCGCCGCCGCCTTGAGCCTGCCCTCCGCCCTTGCCGCCCAGGCGCCGACGCAACAGGAACTGCTGCACGACAATGCCGCAGGGAGTTACTTGGCGGCCCGCCATGCCGGAGCCGAGCGCGATTCCGCGGCCGCAGCGGCCTATTACCTCAACGTGCTGAAGCTCGATCCGCGTAATCCCGACCTGCTCAGCCGCTCCTTCCTCTCCGTGCTTACCGATGGCGACGTCGAGGGCGCCAGCAAGCTTGCGGAGCGGGTGCTCGAGGTCGATCGCACCGACCGCATCGCCCATCTGGTCATCGGCGTGCGGGCGCTCAAGCAAAAGCAATATGGCGTGGCGCGGCAGAATTTCGCCCAGTCGGTGCGCGGTCCGGTGACCGACCTCGCCGGCGCGATGCTGGCGGCATGGGCGCTCGCCGGCGCCGGCGATACCCGTGCGGCAATCGACACTTTGGACCGGCTCAACGGTCCGGATTGGTATGCGATCTTCAAGGATCTTCATGCCGGGCTGATCCTCGACATGGCGAACAACAAGAAGGAGGCCGGCAAGCGTTTCGCCGCGACCTATAAGAACGATCCGACCGCCTTGCGTACCGTGGAAGCTTATGGCCGTTACCTGTCGCGCAACGGCAGCAAGGACGATGCGCTGAAAGTCTATCAGGAGTTCGCCAAGGCGCTGCCGGATCATCCAGTGATCAACGAAGAGGTTAAAGAGATTACCGCCGGCGACAAGCTGCCGCCGCTCGTCGATTCGGCGCAGGCCGGCGGCGCCGAGGCGCTGTACGGTCTCGGCGCCTCGATAGGACGCCGCGGCGGCGAGGATCTGGCGCTGATATATTTGCAGCTCGCGCTTTATCTCGAGCCGAACCACGCCATGGCGCTGCTGTCGCTCGGCGATCTCTATGAGGAGCTGAAAAAGCCGGCTTTGGCGATCAAAGCCTACGAACGGGTGCCGCCGTCGTCGCCGCTGGCACGCAATGCCGAGATCCAGCTTGCCGTCGATCTAGACGCGCTCGACCGCACCGACGAGGCCAAGAAACGGCTTGATCACGTCATCGCCGAGCATCCCAAGGACATTGAGGCGATCATCGAACTCGGCAACATTCTGCGCGGGCGCAAACAGTTCGCCGAATGCGGCAATGTCTACAGCAAGGCGATCGATGCCATCGCCAAGCCCGAAAAGTCGAACTGGGTGGTGTTCTACTTCCGCGGCATTTGCTACGAGCGCTCGCACCAATGGCCGCTCGCCGAGGCCGATATGAAAAAGGCGCTCGAGCTTTATCCCGAGCAGCCGCTGGTGCTCAATTATCTCGGTTATTCATGGGTCGATCAAGGCGTCCATCTCGACGAGGGCATGAGCATGATCCGCCGTTCGGTCGAGCAGCGGCCCGACGACGGCTACATCGTCGATTCTTTGGGTTGGGCTTATTTCCGCACCGGCAATTACGACGAGGCGGTCAAAAATCTCGAACGCGCCGTCGAGCTCAAGCCCGAGGATCCGACCATCAACGATCACCTTGGCGATGCCTATTGGCGCGTCGGCCGGGTGCTGGAAGCGCACTTCCAATGGAATCAGGCACGCGATCTCAAGCCGGATCCCGAGGAACTGCCCAAGATCGAGAACAAGATCAAAAACGGGCTGCCGCCCGATACGTCTTCGGCGGCCGATGCCGAGAAGGTCCCATCGGCGACCGACGCCGATAAGGCCAAAAAGGCCGGTGACGGCGGGTAAGGGGCGTTCTTGCCCACAACTCTCACCGCGACCGCGCCGGCAAAAATCAATCTGACGCTGCGTGTGATCGGCCGGCGTGCCGACGGTTATCACGAGCTCGAAAGCCTGGTGGCGTTCGCCGATGTCGGCGATCGGCTGACGCTTGCGCCGGGGGCCGAGCTGTCGCTCGCGGTCGGTGGGCCGCGCGCGGCGCTGGCGGGCGCCGACGCCGACAATCTCGTGCTCAAGGCGGCGCGGGCGCTTGCCGAGCGCGTTCCCGGCATCGTGTTAGGTGCGTTTCGGCTGGAAAAGAACCTGCCGGTCGCGGCCGGTCTTGGCGGCGGTTCGGCCGACGCCGCCGCGGCGCTGCGACTTCTCGCGCAGGCCAACCACCTCGCACTGGACGATCCGCGGCTCCATGCCGCCGCCCTCGCCACCGGTGCTGACGTGCCGGTTTGCCTCGATCCGCGCCCGCGGCTGATGCGCGGCATCGGCGAGATCTTATCCGAACCGCTGGATTTGCCGCCGCTTCAAGCGGTGCTCGTCAATCCGGGTGTGGCGCTGGCGACCAAAGCGGTATTTGCGGGCTGGAGCCCTTCCGCGAAGGCCGCCGCTCCGCTCGACACCATGGCATTGGCGAAAGCGGCCGGTCACGAGCAATTCTTGCAGCTTCTGACGACGCGGCCGAACGATCTTGAAGGGGCAGCGATGACGCTGGCGCCGGCGGTCGCCGAAGTGCTCGCGGCGTTGCGCGCGCTACCAGGCTGCGGGCTGGCCCGCCTGTCAGGCTCGGGCGCGACGTGTTTTGGATTGTTCGCGTCGGCTACCGCTGTGCAAAGCGCCGCAATGGCGCTGACCAACAAATATCCGCAGTGGTGGGTCCGCGCCACCGCGCTGGGCTAGTGCGTGCGCGCCACGCAAAAATCGACGGTCTCGACCAGCGCCGATTTCATCGCGGAGGCCGGAAATAGCGCCAGCGCATCGCGGGCGATGGCGCCGTAGTGGTGGGCGCGGCCGATGGTGTCTTCCAGCGCGCGGTGTTTGACCATCAGGCCGATGGCGTGATCGAGATCGGCGTCATTGGCCTCGCCGCGTTCGAGCGTGCGCCGCCAGAATTCGCGCTCGGCGTCGCTGCCGCGGCGGAACGCGAGTACCACCGGGAGCGTGATCTTGCCCTCGCGGAAGTCGTCGCCGATATTCTTGCCAAGCCGAGACGCGGCGCCGCCGTAATCGAGTACGTCGTCGACCAGCTGAAATGTGATGCCGAGATTCATGCCGAACGAACGGCCGGCGGCCTGCTCGGCCTTTTGCCGGGACGACAGCGCCGGTCCGATTTCGCAAGCGGCAGCGAACAGCTCGGCGGTCTTGGCGCGAATGACAGCGATATATTCGTCCTCCGTGGTCGCCGTGTTCTTCGCGGCGGCCAACTGCATGACTTCGCCCTCGGCGATGACCGCGGCGGCGGAGGCCAGGATCTCCAGCGCCTTCAGGCTGCCGACCTCGACCATCATTTTAAACGCCTGTCCGAGCAGGAAATCCCCGACCAACACGCTGGCTTCGTTGCCCCACAGCATGCGCGCGGCGAGCCGGCCGCGCCGCAATTCGCTTTCGTCCACCACATCGTCATGCAAAAGCGTCGCGGTATGCATGAACTCGACCGCCGCGGCGAGCTTGATATGGCCGTCGCCGGCGTATCCGACGAGCCGCGCCAGCGCCAGCGTCAGCATCGGCCGCAGCCGCTTGCCGCCGGAACCGATGAGGTGGTTTGCTACCTCCGGGATCATCGTCACTTCGGATCCGGTGCGCGAAATAATGGTGCCGTTGACGCGTTCCATGTCGGCGGCGACTAAGTCGACAAGCGGATCGATCGAGGGATCGCGAGGGCTTTCAAACGGCAGGACAACGGCCACGTCGGCTTTCTCCACAGGGGACGCGGAAGCATAGAAACGCTATGGTGCCGCGGCAAGTATGTAAGCGAATATCGCTGCGTGCCTCGTTCCGCGGCGGCGCTCCATCGCCACCCATTACGCCACTCGACGTGGCGGCGCAGAGGGCAAATGTCAAGCAACGACCCCGCCGCTGTCAGCGCCGCCGGCCGTTATGAGGTGGCCGTTTTGGTGCCGTGCTATAACGAAGAGCGTGCCATCGCCAAGGTGGTCGCCGACTTCCGCGCGGCGCTGCCGCATGCGACCGTCTATGTTTATGACAACAACTCCATCGACGGCACCGTCGCCGCTGCGACCAAAGCGGGTGGTGTCGTGCGCCGCGAAACCCATCAAGGTAAGGGTCACGTGGTGCGGCGGATGTTCAACGATATCGAAGCGGATATTTACGTGTTGGTTGACGGCGACGCGACGTATGACGCACCGAGCGCACCGGCGATGATCGAAAAGCTCCTCGCCGATCGGCTCGATATGGTGGTCGCCAGCCGCGTCGATCGCGAGACCGCGGCGTACCGCTCCGGCCACCGCGCCGGCAATCGGCTGTTGACCGGCTTCGTCGCCCATATCTTCGGCCGCGCGTTTTCGGATATCCTCTCCGGATACCGGATTTTTTCGCGGCGTTTCGTAAAATCGTTTCCAATCCTTTCCGGCGGCTTCGAGATCGAGACCGAATTGACCGTGCACGCTCTCGAACTCGAATTGCCGGTGGATGAAGTCGCCACGCCTTATTATTCGCGGCCGGCCGGTTCGACCTCAAAACTCTCGACTTGGCATGACGGGTTTCGCATTCTCTGGACCGTCCTAAAACTCTACCGGGCCGAGCGGCCGCTACCGCTGTTCGGCGCTTTCGGTCTCGCCCTCGTGATTGTCTCGATCGGCCTCGCCATCCCGATTATCATCACCTACGTGCAAGAAGGCGTCGTGCCACGGCTACCGACCGCGGTGCTGTCGACCGGGTTGATGGTGGTTGCCTTTCTTTCGATCGCCTGCGGACTGATTCTCGATACCGTCACGCGCGGCCGGCGCGAAGCGAAACTGATCGCCTATCTGGCGTTGCGAGCGCCGGGCGAGGAGCGGCGCCACAGCTAACGATGGGGAGATGACGATTGCGCGAAATCGTTCGTACTAACGATGCCGTATTGATCTCGGCCGTCGAGGCGCTGCTCAACGGCGCCGACATCGCGCATATGGTGGTCGACCAGAATATGAGCGTGCTGGAAGGCTCGATCGGCATTTTCCCGCGGCGCATCCTGGTTGCCGACGACGAAGTTCAGGCGGCGCGCCGGCTATTGCAAGACGCGGGTTTCGGCAACGAATTACGGCCCGATGCAAGCTGACGCCGACGCGCTGAGCGAGGACGCCGCGCTCGGCGGCAAACTTGTTCTGCGGCAGCCGCGGCGCGGCCATCGCTTCGGCCACGACTCCATCCTGCTGGCGGCGGCGGTCTCGGCACGGCCCGGCGAACGGGCGGTCGATCTTGGCTCCGGCGTCGGCGCCGTCGGACTGGCGCTGGCGCGCCGGGTCGAGGGCGTTGCCGTCACGCTGGTGGAAATCGATCCGGCGCTGGCCGCGCTGGGGCGGGAAAACGCCGCCCGCAACGGTCTCGCCGGCCGTGTGCGCGCCGTTTGTCTCGACGTTACGGCGCCGGCCCCGGCGTTCGCCGCCGCTGGGCTCGAGCCGGGATCGGCGGATCACGTCGTGATGAACCCGCCGTTCAACGCGGCGGACAATCCGTCCCCGGATCGTGGCCGCCGCCTGGCGCGCACGGCTTCGGAGGAAACGCTGCGGCATTGGCTCGGTACCGCCGCGCGGCTGCTTCGCCCGTCGGGCGTCATCACACTGATCTGGCGTGCCGATGGCCTTGGCAACGTGCTGGCGGCGCTCGCCGCCGGTTTCGGCACGATTTCGATCTTGCCGGTCCACCCGAAGCCGGACACGCCGGCCATCCGCATGCTGGTGCGCGCCGCCAAGGAGCACAACAAGGACCACAGCGGCCCGTCCACGGTGTTGCCCGGATTTGTCCTCGCCGATGCCGGAGGCCGGCCCTCGGCGCGCGCCGAAGCCGTGTTGCGCGAGGGCGCCGCGCTGCCTTTGACCGGAGACTGACGATCGGGATGATCGCGACGAAAGACCCGGAACCAAATTCCGGAATTAATGCCTAAAATTCATATCGTGACGGATGCGTGAATAGCCCAGGGCTCCGCGCGGGTATCTGGCAGGCTGCTTTTAGTGCGCGCGATCGGTGGCGGGTCGCTTCGCTTCGCCGCGAAGCGGAACATACGAAAGGCCGACAAAAACGCTGATGATCATCAAAAGAAAGTAGATCTTCATGGCTTTTTGGCCTCCGCCGACCGTCCCGTTGCCAAGACTTCGCCCAAATCCGTTCTCAAAGAACATTCCATTGATTAACAAACGATTACTTGAGCCTTTGGTTCTCACCCTCTAGGGTTTTGCATGGCTGAGCCTACGCCCACACAACGCCTGCGCGACATTTACAGCAGCACGCTGAGCGCGATGCGGCCGCTGGTTCCGCAGCGGTTTCGCCGCGACCGGCGCGTGGTGCCGGTGGTGCGGCTTAACGGCGTCGTCGGCTTTTCGACGCCGCTGCGGCCGGGATTGACCCTTGCCGGTCTCGCCCGCACGCTCGATCGCGCCTTTGCGACACGGCACGCCGCAGCGGTCGCGCTGGTCATCAACTCGCCGGGCGGATCGCCGGTGCAATCGCATCTGATCTTTCGCCGCATCCGCGAATTGGCGCGGGAGAAAGAGCTTCCTGTCCTCGCCTTCGTCGAAGATGCCTGTGCTTCGGGCGGCTATATGATCGCTTGCGCGGCCGACGAGATTATCGCCGATCCGTATTCGATCGTCGGCTCGATCGGTGTCGTCGGTGGCTCGTTCGGCTTCGATAAGCTGATCGCGAAGATCGGTATCGACCGCAGGCTTTATACCTCCGGCGAACACAAGGCGATGCTCGATCCGTTTCTGCCGGAGGATCCCGCCGACGTCGAGCGGTTGAAAAACCTGCAGCGGAAAATTCACGAGGATTTCATTGCGCTGGTGAAATCGCGGCGTGGTGGCAAGCTCAACGGCCCGGAAAGCGACTTATTTTCCGGCGAGTACTGGACCGGCGGGCGGGGGCTGGAGCTTGGCTTGGTCGATGCCATCGGCGATTTACGCGGTGTGCTGCGGGAACGTTTCGGGGAAAAGGTCGCCATGCCCCTGGTTTCCGCCGAACGCGGCCTGCTGGGACGCCGGGTGCTCGGTGCCGCCGCCGGCGGCGCGGTGCGGATGGCGCTGGCCGACGATGTGATCTCGGCGCTCGAAGCGCGCGCGCTGTGGGCGCGCTACGGGCTGTAAGCATGATCCCGCGATGATAAATACGGGAGAAAGTAATGCCGCCACTGATTGTCTTTGCGCTCGGCGTGATGGGAGCGGCCGTGCTGGCGCGCTGGTGCATCAAGGAAGTCCACCGCGTCAATGCCGAGCTCGACGAGGTGCGTGCCACAGCCGGCGAGCCGCTCGACCGCAATAGCTTGCCGAAATTGAAGGCCGATCCGAAGACCGGCGAATATCGGCCGGGGTAGCTCGGCGTCATTCCGGACTCGCCGCATTGCGGCGATCCGGAATGACCGCTACTGCGTATCCTTGATGCCGCGCTCGGCAACGACACGGCCCCATTTTTCGTATTCGGCCGTCATGAATTTGGCAAAACTCGC
>Ga0181525_10001537_pt1 | contig 19589 bp, 14 predicted proteins | sample PEATcosm2014_Bin_48_FD_121100 | JGI IMG/M metagenome (GOLD analysis project Ga0181525, IMG submission 121100) | Peatland microbial communities from MTU Mesocosm Facility, Houghton, MI, USA - PEATcosm2014_Bin06_10_metaG | ecosystem: Environmental > Terrestrial > Soil > Wetlands > Peat | place...
CATCCGCATCCGAATGTGCGCTTCGACGTCACGCATCCGAGGTAGGAGCCGTATGCGGTAATACCGCTCGTACGGATCTGTGCGGGGGGCGATGGGTAACCGTTGTCCCTACCGCGACTAAACCCGCTCCCTTTACGGTGGCGGCTCGGGAAACGCGTTTCCCGGGCGTTGGGCAAGCGCTGCTGGGATTAGACCCGGCAAGCGAAGCTGAAGCGGAAGATCGGGCAACAGACGCTGGAGATCGATGTGCGGCTTAGTGCATGTGAGCCGGGCCGGGTTTAGCGGTTCCAGAACGCTCCGCCGAACTCGGATCCCTACATGGAGTTACGGGATGCCATCCAACGGAGCGCCCTGGAGTTTCCCAGCTACAGGCATAACGGCCGCGGCGTTTCCATCATCGAATCCTCCGGCACACGAACCTGAATCGGCTGCCGCACTCCGCGGGTGCGGTCAAAGTTTCGGATGCGCTCCACCAGCGTGGGCGTCAGTTTGGCGCCCCGGGCGATCACCGTGAAGCTCCCCATCTCAGTGACCAAGTCGTCTTGCAGGATCATTCCCACCTTTAATTGTGCTGGGCTCAAACGCCTCAGTTCAAAGTGAACGCCCGGCGCAGAATAATCCTTGAGCGCGTCCAGGATCTCGGCGGGATACATTGCGGGCGCGGCGCGAAGTTGATCGCAAGCCGCAGCCAATGGAATACCGCGCAAAATCCGGCGGTCCAGTTCCTGTGCTGTTTTCAGCAGCAGGGACCCACGCTCCACGGCGTCGCCCAAGGCCCAGTTCGAAGTCTCCATCTGTTGGCGGCGAATCATTGCGGCGACATTTTCCAGGCGCGGGATCTGCGAGAGCAGCCGGAACCCTACTTCCGGGTGAGTGCGGTACATTTCCAGCTCCTCGGCAGAGGCCTGGTCTCCGGCGTAAACATGTTCAAACGTTTCCGCAGGCAGAACAATGCAGCCAATCAGGCACAGCATGGCGGCGAGTTCATACTGCCAGGCGTCCGGCAGCCGCAGTTGCGCCGTCATGTGGGCCACCATATCTTGCAAAGCGCCGGAGCGCTCGCTCAAACTCGGCGAGGTGAGATGGGCCAGACCGGACAAAGCTTTCACTGCGCCATGCAGCGTTTTTTCCAGGAGTTCGCGTTCCGCCCGGCGGGCGCGGTGAAGCTCCAGATGGGTCTCGACGCGTGCTCGCACTTCTTCCACCTGGAAGGGCTTGGTGATGTAATCCACGCCGCCCGCTCGGAAGGCATTCAACTTGTCGCGCGTTTCGTTGAGGGCGCTCAAGAACAGCACGGGAATTTGAGCCAGCTTGGCGTCGGCTTTCAACCGCTCGCACACCTCAAAACCATCCATTTCCGGCATATTGATGTCCAGCAACATCAGGTCCGGCAGATTCCGGGCGGCAGCTTCCAGCGCCAGACGCCCGCGCGGAAACGACCGCACGGCGTGGCCCTGTTCTTTCAGCAAGTCCTCCAGCAACTTCAGATTGGCAGGCTGATCGTCCACCACCATGATGTTGCTCTGGGGCGCAGGGACATGCGCGGAGCAGGTGTGAACCTGGAATTCCGATTCCTCGACGCGTTCGCTTTCTCCACGCCGCAGGAGGTTCTCAATCAAGTCTGGGCCTCGCTCAAGGGTTCTCCAAAGCGATCAGCAGTCAAGTAGGTTCCGGCAGCCACCCATGCACCCGGACATGCGTTGTAGATCGACTACTGCTTCGCGTCCCTTTACGAGGACTAGTGTTCTTCCTAGGCGAAATTTCGGCGGAAGGTCAATCCTCAACTCTCAATGCTAAGTATTGTATCTTACAATATAAAGGGTGTGGTATCCTGCCGCGCACCCTGTATTCCTGAGGGACGTTACTCTGTTGTTTCTCCGCCGGTGAGCGCAAACACGCAGTTTTATGCGAGTGGAAACCCATTGATTTTCGGGAGATAAGGACACGGTTTAGCGTTTTGCTATCGATCCCCGCCAGGTTGGGGATGCTTACTTATTTTTTCTTTACAAAATTGTGCCTTCTCTATATGATGATGCGTTGACCTCAACGAGCTAATTAACCCGCATTAGCCTGGGCTTAGACGGCTCGCAGTGGTTCAAACGAAGAATTTCTCCAAGATGCATTTGGAGATGTTTTGGCGGTGGGTGGTCGCGACCGCCAAGCATTGGCATCTCAAATGCCCCTGATCTCGAAATGCCTCAGAGCTTGCGGTCACAAACCGGAGTGCCGGTTGCCGGAGTGCCGGTACAGTGAGTAATTCTGAACAAAGCCCGGAGCGGAGCGCTATGGACTTTTTGTCCGGCGGAGGTAGCACGGGCGCGCTGATGCGCTCGACAGACTGGTCGCAGACGCCCATCGGTCCGTTGGAAACCTGGCCGTACGTGCTCAGGACCATGGTGAGCTTCCTGCTGTCTAATCCGCTTCCGCTGGTGCTGTGGTGGGGACCCCGGTACTGCCAGCTTTATAACGACCGTTTTCGGCCCGTGCTGCGAGACAAACATCCGCGGTCCATGGGGCAGCCCGGTGATGAATGCTTCCCCGAGATCTGGCACGCCATTCGGCCGCTTATCGATACTCCTTTTCAGGGCGGTCCTGCCACGCGGACCGATGACCTCCTCATGGAGTACCACAAGGGTTCCGGGTTCCTGGAGGAAGCGCACCTTACCATCGACTACAGTCCGGTTCCCGATCCTGCCGCGCCCAACGGAATCGGCGGTGTCCTGGCCACCTTCCAAGACGTCACAGAGAAAGTGCTGGCCGAGCGCCGGCAGATCATCCTGCGCGATCTGGTGGTGCGTTCTTCGGAGGCCAAAACCGCCATCGAAGCCTGTTCGGCGGCGGCTGAAACGATGGGGAGGTACCCCAGGGATATTCCGTTTGCCGTTCTCTATCTGAGCGACACGGATCAAAAGAGGGCGCGTCTGGCCGCAACGGCCGGCTTCGACACGGCGGGCATGGAGAATCCGGCTGTGGTGGATTTAGAGGCTTCCAATTCGGACGGGGGAGTGTGGCCGCTCGCGGACACACTGTACTCTCGCGGCATGGTGGTGGTGGAAAATCTGCGGGCCAGGCTCGCCAGCGTACCGCGCGGACCCTGGCCGGAGGCGCCTAGATCCGCCGTGGTGTGCCCGATCTCCTCCGGCGCTTCCCAGCCGATCGCCGGCTTCCTGGTGCTGGGGATCAGCGCCCGGCTGTCTTTTAACGGCCATTACCGCGATTTCTGCGCTCTGGCCGCCAGCCAGGTGGCGACCGCTGTCGACAGGGGCCGCACCGGCCAGAGGGTGCACGCCGTCGTCGAAGAAGCCTTTCGGAAAAACTTTGACTTAGGGTTGATCGGCATGGCTATTGCGTCACCCGAGCTGCGGTGTATCGACGTGAACGAGGAAACCTGCAAGCTGCTGGGTTATGAGCGTGAAGAATTACTCGGAAAATCGGTCGAAGAGCTGACTCATCCCAACGACCGGGAGGCGTGCACGGCGAATGTCGGCCTTGTCACAACAGGCGCACGCGAAGGCTTTTTGACCGAGAAGCGCTGGATTCACAAAAGCGGCCGGCCGATCTATTGCAACTTATCGGTGAAATGCCGGCGCCGCGAAGACGGGACGGTGGATTGCTTCATCGCATTCCTGCAGGACATCACAGCGCGCAAACAAGCCACCCAGGCTTCGGCAAAATCCTACGCGGAGTTGAAACGCCAGAGCGAGGAGCGGATCGCGCAACTCACCGCGGCCAACCAGGAACTCAGAACCGAGATCGGCCAGCGCAAATGGGCGCAGGAAAAGCTGCGCCGAGGCGAGGCTTACCTGGCCGCAGCGCAAAAACTGACCAACGTGGGCAGTTGGGCCTGGAACGTATCCACCGGTGAGGTGTTTTGGTCGGCCGAGGTTTTCCGCATGTTCGAGGTCGATCCCGAGACCTTCCGTCCCTCACGCGACAAGGCCCGGCTTTTCATCCACCCCGACGATCTGGAACGCGCGGAAGCAATTCTGGATCGGGCGGCGGCGGAACAGATCAGTGTCGACGCGGACTTCCGGGTGGTTGTGTCCGGCACAGTCAAGTACCTGCACCACACCGCAAATCCGGTCTTAGACCAGTCTGGCGCCCTCGTGGAAATGGTGGGGGCAATCGTGGATATCACCGAGCACCGGCGCGCACAGGTCGCCCTGCTCCGCTCGCAAGAGGAACTCCGGGAATTGACACACCGGCTGATGGAAGCGCAGGAGACTGGAAGTAAGCAACTGGCTCGCGAGTTGCATGACGATTTCAGTCAGAGGCTGGCGGTGTTGGGGATAGAAGTAGAAGTTCTGGCCGCGCGCGCCTCCACGCCGGAACTTGGCGCACGCTTAATCGAAGTAACCTCTCAACTTGCCGCTTTGGCGGACGACATCCATGCCATCTCACGCCAGCTTCACCCCGCCATCCTGGACGAGTTGGGACTCACGGCGGCGCTGAAGAGAGAATGCTCGGTTTTCTCCGCGCAGTATGGCGTTCCCGTACAATTCCATTCCACCGGCAGCCCGCCATCCCTACCGGAAAACATTTCCCTCGGATTATACCGGATAGCGCAGGAATGTCTGCAATATGCCGCCCGGCGCGCCAAGACGTCGGAGGTGCGGATCGAATTGAGCGGCGATGACCATGAGGTGGTGATGGAATTAGCCGGTTCGGCTGCAAGTTTCGACGTGGAAACCATCCGAGAGATGCGAGACCCCGAATTCATAGGCATTGAAGAACGCGCGCGGCTGCTGCACGGGACAATTTCTTTCCAGCCTCAGCCCGGCGAAGCCACGCGCATCCAGGTGCGGGTGCCATTGCAGCGAAATTGACGACGCTGCATCGGGCTTCGCTGCATCAGGCTTCGCGGCTGGCCGAGCGCCGGCGCGATTGCCAGTAAGTCCCACCCACTAACGCCAGGATTCCCGCTCCCAGAAGCGTCACCGAAGGCGGCGCGGGTGTTCCAGGAATGTTCTGGGCCACCGTAATGGCAGCATTGGATGGCGGTCCTGGAGGGAACGAGGGCGAAGTGACGCCAGAGCTACTGCTGGTCTGCACGCCCACGATGGTGCCGGTCACATTCACCGAGATGGTGCATGTCAGGCCGGTGTCCAGGGATCCGGCGGTCAGTTCAATCGATTGCGAACCCGGCGACGCGGTGAGAGTGCCGAAGCAGGTATTGGACACCGCGGGTGGATTGGCTACAGCCAGCCCGGCTGACAGAGTATCGGTGAATGACGGCGTTGAAGTACTTGAGGCGGGATCATTAAAGAGCGTGAAGTGCAGGGTGGCCGTGCCTGTCAGACTGATGGAAGGGTGGTTGAAGGCCTGCCCCATGAGAATGGGCTCATTAGATGGCTGCGCAGCAGCCGGGATCGCCGCGAAGACGATCAGCAGAAGTACGCAACATAGAACTAAGCTGGATCGGGCATTGCGGCATCGAATTACACAGGATCTACTGCGAAGTTGAGAAGCGAACATTTCAGCTCCGTAAGTGAATTTAAAGTGAAAGATTATCATGAGCGCCACCAGAAGCCCTCGCGTAACCCGCAAAACTGTAGAATTCACTAGGAGTTGATACGAAAAGGCCGGACGATAGGCATTCCAGGAGATAAAGTCTCATGCCTATTGAACTGCCGGTTGAAGCTCCGATTGCACCGCTGGATTCGACAGCTTTGAAACCGGGGCGGCCTGACAAATCCGGCCTGAGGCCCGGCGACGGCAAAATGGCCGGCTCCGGGCTGGGAAGCGATCAACGGCGGGAACCCCGCTATCCATGTAACGATCTGGCCGAAGTGCGGAACCTTTCCCAGAATCTCGGGCCGCTTCCCGCCAGGGTTTTGGACATCTCACGATCCGGTTTGCGCTTGGAAACAGCGGTTGCGATGAGCCGAGGCGCGAAGCTTGAAATTCTACTGCCGGCCAAGGCCATCATCCTCGGCAACGTGCGATATATCCGGCGAGTGGCTGACCGCTATCAGGCAGGGGTTTTCATAGAAGACGTTTACCATACCCGTCAATCCTTCGTCCGCAGGCATCTGAACGACTATCAGCTCTCGCTTTATCTGGCCAGAGAGGGGGGAAGCGCCTGTGAGATCCTGAGCGTGCGGGAGCATCTTCTGCAGTGCAACCACTGCACCGCTCGTTACCAGGCTGTCGTCAAGCTGCGGGAACGCATCCGGCCCGGACTCCAAGAACAGGCCTGAGCCATTCAGCGGTTTCGCACCATCTGCACACCCAGCCCGCAGAGCCCCGCCGCAGCCGCTCACGCTTCCCAGGGCTGTTCAGGACTTGTGCGGCTCCTCTTCGATCCCGATAATGTGATGCTTGATCGCGAACTGCGTTAACTCCGCGGTAGATCCGATCTTCAATGCCCGTTTGATGCAGTATTTGTGATAGTCCACTGTTTTCTCCGACACATGCAGGAGCGCGGCGATTTCCTTGTTGGCTTTGCCTTCGGCCACCAACTGAAGCACTTCGCGCTGGCGGGACGTCAACCCTACGGAGGCCTCTCCCATGGCGTTCCTGTGCCCTTCGTCGCCGCCCGATTCGGTCCAATCGATGAGCCGGGTGACATATTTTCCGCCTCTCATCACGGTATGAATCGCGAGCGTCAATTCGGCGACCGCGGAGCGCTTCAGGAGATAACCGTCTCCGCCCGCGCGAAAAGCTTCTTCTACGTACACCTCGTCGGCGTGCATGGTCAGAAATACGATTCGAACGTCGGGCATCGATCTGGCTAAATGACGGCAAGCTTCGATCCCGTTCAACAGCGGCATGGATATGTCGAGCAGGATCACGTCGGGCTGCAGCCGCTCGGCGGCCCGCAACAAGGCCTGGCCGTCCTCCACCACGCCAACCAGTTCGAACTCGTTTTCCAAAAGCTTTCGAATGCCCGCCAACACCAGCGTGTGATCGTCGGCGAGCAACAGCCTGGTCCGCCTCATGATTCCTCGCCCTCCATTGCGATTTCCGGCAATTGAATCTGGACGGCGACCCGCGTGCCGCCGCCCGGATTGGAACGGATGGTAAGAGTCCCCTTCACCAGCCGCACCCGCTCTTCCATGCTTACGATACCCATCCCTCTTCTGGCGCGTGCGAGCTTGGGGTCAAATCCAACACCCGTATCGCCGATGGTAAGCAGGACGCGTTTCTTATGGGCAGTCAGCGATACCGTAGCCCGGCTGGCCTTGGAATGCCGCTCCACGTTCCGCAGGGCCTCCTGCGCCACGCGATAAAGGGATATTGCGATATCTGGCGGGATGGGCTCGGCGAGATTTCGCCCCCGGTATTGCACCCTCAGTTTGTCTCTTGAGAAATCGCGGCACAGCGAGCGCAAGGCGGAAGGCAGGCCCAGATGGTCTACCACCGAGGGGTGAAGCTGGTGCGCGGTCCGGCGGATGCCGTCCGAGATGTCCTCGGCCCGCGTTCGAATCGCCGCCAACTGGGTGCGGATCGCGTCCGCGCTTAAGCTGGAGGCGTTTTCGAGAGCCGCCAGTTCCACCGCGAGCATGGCCAGCCTTTGGTTGAAGTCGTCGTGCAGTTCCCGCGAAATCCGGCTCCGCTCTTTCTCTTGCGCGTTGAGCAGACCTGCCGTCAGGAATCTCAAACGCTCCTCGCTGTTCTTCAGCGCTTCTAGAAACGACTCCCGCTCGGTGACGTCTTCCATCACCAGCAGGATCATTCCCGGCGTTTCCCCTTTCCAGTGCAGTTGCCTGGAATTCAACAACAATGTTCGGCGTCCGATTCCGGGGAAGTGATGAGTTAACTTGAAATCGTCGAAACGAACGTCCGCCCGGCCCATATTATCCAGCAGCCGGCGGAATTCGGGGTGCTCCCAGCCGCCGCCGGCCAGTTCGAAAATCCCGTGGTTGGTTATTTCTTCCCGCGTGACGTGAAAGGTCTCACGGAAGGAACGGTTCGCGTTGACGATGCGATGCTCGGCATCCAGCACCAGCAGCGGCTCCCGGACGGTATCGACGATAGCGCCGGCATAGTCCCGGGCGCGCCCGGCCTCCAGCAGGCTGCGTTTCATCGCGTCGGTATCGAACAGCTTGATCATTACGCCGTCGATCTTATGGTCGGAGGTCCTGTAAGGCCGCACGCTCATGGTGTAATAGTGGCCGCTCAGATCCCGCACTTCCTGCCGCTGCGGCGTCAGACGCTCGAGCGTACGGGAGATCAAGGGCTGCAGGTCCGGCAAATCGAGATTAAGCCGGAAGCTTTGAATTGGCCGGCCTACGTCGGCGGCCATCAGGTTGAACACCTGCTCCGCCGACCGGTTGAAGCGCCGGATACGACGGTCGCCATCCAGCAGCAGGATGGGAATCCGAAGCCCTTCGAAAACGTTTTTCAGATCGTCGTAGGCTTGCGTCAATTCGTTGTTACGCGATGCCTGTTGCTCGGTCAGAGTGATCAACTCTTCGTTGCTGGACTGCAGTTCCTCCTTGGGGGTTTGCAACTCTTCATTGGCGCTCTGCAGCTCTTCATTGTTGGATAGCGCCTCTTCGTTGGCGGCCTTCAACTCCTCGTTGGTGCGCTCCTGTTCTTCGATCACGGTTTGCAAATACTCGCGGGTGGCCATCGGATCGCGTTGCAGTTTCTCCAGCGGCGCGAGCTGGTCCGGTGCGCGGACGGCCTGGGCTGGTCGCGAACGCGACTCGAACAAAATCAAAAAGTGGCGATCCGGCGCGTTCAGGGGCGGCAAGGGAATTGCTTCCAGACTCACCTCCGCCGGGACGCCGGACATAAAGGCCCGAATGCCTTCCTTTCTCATGGGCGCGTTTTCTTTCTTTGCCTTCAAGAACGCGTCGCGAACGTCGGCCAGAAATTCGCTCCGGATCATCTTCAACAGATGCAGGCTGGCAGTTCCCGAGGCGGGCGCCAGATACGGGCTGGTGTCGCCCCGAAAATGCAGGATCTGCAGGCTGTCGTTCACAATCACGCCGGCGTAGCGGTTCCAGACGATGCGGTCGGCTTCCCTGGATAAGTCCACCGCGGGCCTGGCGGGTTCGGTACCGATTCCGGATAAAACCGCCCGCTCCAAGCCGGCCGGAGCCAGATAGGGCGGATTAGCCAGGCTTCGCTTGCGAAAGAACGGGCCTTTCTTAGCGCTTACGGTAAACAGGTCCTGGAACGCATGGAGAGTTTCCGAGTTGCCCAACAGGAGCAGCCCGCCGTTATTCAAAGCGAAGTGAAAGTCCGCCAGCACTTTCCTCTGAAGATCCGGCTCGAAATAGATTAAAACATTCCGGCAACTGATTAAGTCAATATGGGAAAAGGAAGGGTCCTGTGTCAAGTCCTGACGCGCAAAAATGCACATGTCGCGGATCGATTGCGCGACGCGATACCCGCCATCGGACCGCACGAAAAAGCGCGCCATGCGCGCGGCATTCACCTGTGCCAGGGTGGCGTCTTGGTAAACCCCGGCGCGGGCAAATTCAATCGACGCTGCGTTGATGTCGGTGCCAAATATCTGAACTAAAGTGCTCTGAACTAAATTGCTCTGTACTAAAGTGCTCTGAACTGGCGTCTTGCCCGGGTCGTCCAGGCACTCGGCCAATAGCATGGCGATGGAGTAAGCCTCTTCGCCGGTGGAGCAGCCTGGAACCCACACGCGCAATGGCTTATCCTTCGGTTTATTCTCCATCAGAGCCGGAAGGACGCAGCTTTTCAACGTCTCAAACGTACCCGGCTCGCGGAAAAAACTGCTAGCGTGAATCAAAATATCCCGATACAGGGCGTCCAGCTCGCCGCTGTCGCCACGCACCGCCTCGCGATACTCGCGCAGGGTTGGAATGTTTTTCAGCAGCATGCGCCGCGCGATGCGCCGCTGGATGGAGTTGGGTTTATAGCCGGAGAAATCCGTGCCGGTGGCGTCGCGAATGGAGAGCAATAGTTTGTGAAGATCGCTGTTTTCCACGCCAGGATCTGCGGGGCCGGAAGTGGGGGAGGTCATTTGCAGCCTGCGCTGGCGGACCACGCGCAGCAGTTCGGCGCCGATCTCGCGGGGTGGCAAGACAAAGTCGACACTGCCCGCGGCGATTGCGCTGGCGGGCATTCCGGGATATCCGGCCGATTCCTCGTCCTGGGCGAAGCATACCCCTCCCTGTGCCTTGATCGCTTTTAATCCATAAGTTCCGTCGGTGCCCGTTCCGGAAAGCACCACTCCAATGGCCTCGTCTTTGGCATATGCCGCGAGCGACTCAAAGAAATGATCGATCGGCAGGTGTTTGCCGCCCGGGCCCGCGCGTTTCGTCAAGCTGAACAGCCCATCCTGGATTCCCATGCTGGTATTGGCCGGAATAACGTAGACATGGTTGGGCTTGATTTCCTCGTTATCCCTGACCTGGGTTACTGGAAGGACCGATCTCCCGGCCAGCAGCGAAGCCAGCATGCTGTCATGGCTGGGATCCAAATGCCGTATCAATACAATCGCCATTCCGCTGTCCGGAGGCAGCGCGTCCAGCATTTCTCGAAAAGCTTCTAAACCACCCGCAGACGCGCCGATACCCACAATCGGGAACGACACGGGCAAGACCGTTGACACCGGCTCGGACTCAGGCGAAGTCCGTTTCTTCATCCCCATTTCAGGAACACATTAGTGTGATTTAGGATTCCAGACTCACCATAATAAGCCAAATACCTAGTTTTACCAAAGAAAAAATCTAGGTGCTTTTTTGACTTTGGTGTCCAATGCCGAACTGGTAAACACCAAACGCTCCGCTTCCACGATTTCGATAAAAGCGCCGGTCATGGGATAAACCGTTCCGTCCGGCCCGCGCATGTGGATCCGGATAGCCCCGCCGGGCCGCACATCCACTTCGCAAACCGGATTGGTGAAACCCTTTGGACCCCACCAGCGCTTCAGCCGCTCGGGATCCGTCCAGGCGCGGAACACCAGTTCGCGGGGTGCATCGAAGACGCGTGTCATTGTCAGCTCCGGCTGAGCCGGTTTCGCCGCCGCCATCGCCGCCAAGTGTTCGGACAAACGGTCGTAAGTCTCGGCCGCCCCGCGCTCCATCCCCGAACCAAGCACCGCATCGCGAATCTCCTTCGATTCGCAGAGCACGCGGGCGGTGAGCGTGGTTTTGCCGTTTTCCTCCGTCAGGGTTGTAGTATTCACCGATTCCGGCGAAAACCCGTCGAAGCACTCGGTGGAAACCAGGCGTTCCGGCCTCACGATCTCTCGAAACACGCCGTGCATCCCCATGCTTCTCCCGTTGGCGCCATGCAAAACGTATCGCCACGCGCCGCCCACTCGCAGGTCCACCTCGCACACCGCCAGAGTCCAGCCGCGCGGCCCAAACCAATGCCGCAGGTGCTCGGGATTGGTGAGCGCGTCGAACACCAGTTCGCGCGGGGCATCGAAAACGCGGGTCAGCAGCACCTCCCGATCGGATGGCAAGGCAACGTCCAGCGCGGAGCTAGCTTTTGCGGTTGCGGGCATGTTTCTTGTTCTCCTCTTTAGTCTTACTTGTTTTTTCCTGCGCTTTTAATTCGATCAGATACGCATCCAGACGATCGAAGCTTTCTTCCCAGAAACGGCGGTATTTCTCCAACCAGTCCGAGACTTCCTTGAGTGGGGCCGCTTCCAACCGGCAGGGCCGGGATTGTGCTTCCCGCCCGCGCGCGATCAGCCCGGCGCGCTCCAGAACTTTAAGATGCTTGGAAATCGCGGGCAGGCTCATGTCGAACGGCCGCGCCAGAATTGTAACCGAGATGCTGGTCTCTGAAATTTCACCCGAGGCCAAGCGCGCCAGTATGGCCCGGCGGGTAGGATCGGCCAGAGCCGAGAAGGTCGCACTGAGCGGATCGAGCTGAGCTGGTTTTAAACTCACTTCTTATAAACCCACTGGTTAAATAACCGCCAAGTTAAATATACCGCCCGGCGGATTTCCCTGTCAAGGGAAAATGCATGTTATGATCCCAATTGATGAGGCCGCCGCGCGTTACACTGCTGGCCCTGCTGCCGGTTTTGGTGATAGTTACGCTGCTTTTTGGCGCCATGCAATGCGTAGCGTCCTGCACCGCTGCAGATTGCGGATCGGCCGCTCCGCCCTGTCATCATCAGCAGCAGCGCCAAGCGTCCAACAGTTGTCCGCAGGATTTTCAGCTCCCCGCCGCGCAGGCAGGGCCGCAGCTTCCCATCGCCGCGGTGGCCGGTAGCATAGCCGGCGAACAACAGCCGTGCTGGTTCGTTGACGCGCCGCATCCAGTAGCGCTTTCCTCTTCGCCACCCAGCCGATCCGGTTCGGTTGGCATCTTAAGAATTTGATTTCCTTCCGCTCCCTGTTTCGTTAACCGAGCCGCGCCCGTCAGCTTCTGGCGGAAGGAATCCCATGTCTCTTGTAAGAACGATCAGTCTCTTTCTTCTCCCACTCGCCGCTATTCCCGCGTCCGGCCAAAGCTCCATGCCGGGCATGAACGGCATGAACATGGTGGGGATGAATTCCGCCAGTATGGATCTAATGAATTTCAGCTCTGGAACCTCCGTCAATCCCGAAGCTTGGCCGATGCCGATGCTCGTGACGCATTTCGGATCCTGGAACACGATGTTTATGGGAGAAGGGTTCCTGGTGGAAACGCAGCAATCCGGGCCGCGCGGAGGCGACAAGCTTTATTCCACCAACTGGCTCATGGCTTCGGCGGAGCGCCGGGACGGGGAGAACGGCGCGTTCCAGGTGGATCTGATGCTGAGCCTGGAGCCCGCCACCGTCACGGGCCGCCGCTACCCATTGCTCTTCCAGACCGGCGAAACGGCCTTCGGGCAGCCGATCGTCGACGGGCAGCATCCGCACAATTTCATCATGGGGCTCGGCTTGCACTACATTCGGGAGATGAGCGCCAACACGCGGCTGGAGTTTTATGCCGCTCCGGTGGGCGATCCGGCGCTCGGGCCGGTGGCCTATCCGCATCGCGCATCCGCCGAAGAGTTGCCGCAGGCGCCTATTTCGCACCATTGGCAGGACTCGACGCACATCTCAGACGATGTGATCACGGCCGGATTGGCATACAAAAAGTTCAAGCTCGAAGCCAGCGGCTTTCATGGCGCGGAGCCTGGCGAGAACCGCTGGATCGTCCAGCAGGGCGCGATCGATTCCTGGTCGTCGCGGCTGTGGTTTTTCCCTGCGAAGAACTGGGCGGCGCAGATTTCGCTGGGACGGCTGACGCATCCCGAGGCGCTGGAGCCGGGCGATCAAGTGCGCAGCACGGCTTCGCTGGAATACACCAAAACCTTGCCCGGCGGAAGCTGGTCGTCCAGCCTGATCTGGGGACGCAATCACGAGACCGCAACGGGCCACAACCTGAATTCGTTTCTGGCCGAATCCGTGGTTCCGATCCAGCGCAAGAATTTTCTGACCGGCCGGGCCGAGCTGGTGGACAAAGACGAACTGTTCGAAGACCAGCCGGCCATCCAACAAAATCTGGATCTGATGTTCGGAAGTACCTTTCGGATTGGCGCTTACACCATAGGCTACACGCGCGATATCGAAATGTTCCGGAACGTGGAGACCGGCATTGGCGCAAATTTCACGGCCTATTCACTGCCCGGTGCGGTTAAACCATATTATGGAGACCGGCCCATTGGCGCCAATCTCTTCATTCGATTCCGGCTGCACCCTGCGGAAAAATAAACGCTTCCGAGGAACGTATTCTTAAGAAGAACGATAATTCTTGAAAGGAGAGAACCACATGAACAGGAACATGAAAACCACCTGTGGCGCAAGTCAAACCGAGGGCCTACGCGCCCGGCTCGGTCTGGCCCTGCTACTCACGCTTTTGTTAACGCCGGTTATGGCAATGGCGCACGACGGGCTGGAGCACGTGCGGGGAACGATCACAAAAATTTCCGATCAGTCCGTAACCGTCACCACAACGGCCGGCAAGACCGTGGAAGTGCTGCTGGACGCGCAGACCGCCTATGCACGGGCGGACAAGCCGATCCAGAAAAGCGATCTCAAGCCCGGCGATCGCGTGCTGATCCACGCGGCGGAAAAAGGAACTACGCTGACTGCCCATACCGTCGCGGTGGGAGGGTCCAGCAGCAGTACCGCGAAAAAGCCCTAGGCCGCGTGATGAAAAGCCATCGCAGACTAAAAGTCCGCGCTGCACGGGCGTGATAAACCGTCGATTGCAAGTGTGGCGTAGGCGCTCCGCCTGCGATCCGCTGTCATAAGAAAGGCTTTTTCATCACCTGCTGGTGCGCGCAGGCCCGCATCGGCTGGATTCTGGTCTAATTACAAAAATTGAACGTCACTTTATGACCGGCTTGATACAATCGGGTTTGATACCATAAAGATCCAATGCATGGTGCTTTACTTCCCATCCTCGTTCCCGGATGTACCGCCCCTTACCATCACCGCGGCCATTGACATTATCATTGTCGCGATCCTCATTTATCAGTTTTTGATGATCATCCGGGGCCGCCGCGCGGTCCACGTTCTGCTCGGGCTGTGCGTGCTCGGGGTGATTTACTTAGTGGCGTTATGGGCCAGGTTGGAGTTGCTCCGTACCACTTTGGCGACGCTTTTGCCTTACACGCCTATCGCGCTCATCGTCATGTTTCAGGCGGAATTGCGGCGGGCGCTGGCGCGGTTGGGCCGCAAGCCGTTCTTAGGCATCAGCCAACTGGAACGGCGGGAGCTGAGCCAGGAAGTAGTGCTGGCGGTGGGCCGCTTATCGCAAACCAAAGTGGGGGCTTTGATCATCATCGAGCGCAAGATCGGCCTGCGCACCTTCATCGAGAGCGGCGTTTCACTAGACGCGTTGGTCTCGCGGGATCTGCTGTGCTCGATTTTTCACCCGGGCGGAACGCTGCATGATGGCGCGGTGATCATACAGGGCGACCGGATTTCGGCCGCGGCCTGTTTCCTGCCGTTGACGACGAACCCTCTGCTGATGACCGAGCTTGGCACCCGGCACCGCGCGGCGCTGGGAATCAGCGAGGAGTCCGACTGTATCGCCGTGGTGGCGTCGGAAGAGACCGGCAAGGTTTCGGTAGCTACCTTCGGAGAAATCGAGCTGGACGTTCCCCTGGAGCGCGTGGAGCACTTGTTGTCCGAGCGGCTGGACCGCGACCAGAAACGCGCGGCCCCGGCGGCCCGGAGTGCGGCGGCCATGCATCATTCCAGCCTGGATCGTCCATGATATTCCAAATCGCGCTCGCTCAGGCGCGCGGCTCATGGGCGCGCGGCTCGCTAACGAACGGCTCAACTACCGGAGCGCGCCGCCGATGATTCAGCTTTTCACCCGCAATCCCGGTTGGAAGCTTTTGTCCATCCTCATCGCAATCGTATTGTGGATCTCGGTGGCGCGCGAGCCGGAAGTGGCCACCTCGCTTTCGGTTCCCGTCGACTTCCGGAATATGCGGGACGACCTGGACATCAGCGGCAATCTGCCGGATCGGGTGCGTCTGGAAGTTCGTGGCCCGTCCGGGCGGCTGACGCGCGAGAATCTCTCCACCGTAGCTGTGGTTCTGGATCTATCGGACGCCCACGCGGGCGAGCGCACCTACGATATTCGCGGCCGCAACCTCAATCTGCCTTCCGGCGTGGTCTTTTATCGCGCGGTTCCATCGCAGCTCACGTTGCGTTTCGATCAGCTCGTTTTCAAAGAGGAACCCGTGCAGCCGGTCTACGTAAACAAGCCCGCGGGCTTTCGTGTCGCCAGCCAGCAGATCGTTCCGGCGCAGGTCCGAGTTCGCGGATCTGAGGATCGGATACGCAAAATCAATGAGGTCAAAACCGACCCGGTGGACTTGAAAGGCGTCACCGGACAAAAGATGATTCGCACCCACCTGAATGTTGGCGATCCGCAGGTAAGGTTGGTCAACGTGCCTGCCGATATCTCGGTAAGAGTGACGCTGGAAAAAGTGAACGGAGACGAACGCTAGTGGCGCGCGCGCTATTTGGAACGGACGGCATTCGTGGCGTGGCCGGAAAGCCCCCGCTCGATCCGAAGACCGCGCAGGCGGTGGGAGCGGCATTGGGCCGCTGGGTGGCCGAATCCGGGCAAACTCGCAAGAGCGATCTGGGACCGGTGGTGATCGGGATGGATACCCGCGAATCGGGGCCGTGGCTGGCCGCCGAAGTGGCGGAGGGTCTGGCGCGGCATCGCGTTCAGGTGGAATTTGCAGGCGTCACGACCACGCCGGGCGTCGCCTACCTGGCGAAGAACGGTCCCTTCGCCGCCGGCGTAATGATTTCGGCATCGCACAATCCATATCGGGATAACGGAATCAAACTGATCGGTCATGCGGGCTATAAGCTGCCCGACGAAGAGGAAGAGTCACTCGAGAAGGAGATCCTGGCGCTGGTTGAGGCGGGTGTTTACTCGCCGCCCTCGCCGCTGGCGGTGAATGCGGGGCTGGACCGTGCTTATGTGGATCACCTGGCTGCGACGCTGACCGAAGGCCTGGACGGATTGAAGATTGTAGCGGACTGCGCGAACGGTTCGGCTTCCATCCTGGCGCCCGAGCTTTTCGAGCGGCTTGGGGCGCACGTTTACCCCATCCATTGCCAACCCAATGGCCGCAACATCAACCTACACAGCGGCTCGCTGCATCTGGAGGTTTTGCAGGCGGCCGTGCTGGAGCGAGAAGCGGATGTGGGCGTCGCGTTCGACGGCGATGCCGATCGGGCGTTGTTCGTCGCGCGATCCGGAAAGATCGTGGACGGCGATGCGGTGCTTTTTCTAACCGGCCGGTATTTGAAAGAACACGGGCAGCTTACCTTGGACGGGCATCCGCCGTTGGTGGTGGCGACAGTGATGTCGAATCTGGGTCTGGAACGGGCGCTTTGCGCGCACGGCATTGGCATGATCCGGACGCCGGTGGGCGACAAATACGTACTGGAGGAGATGCTGCGGCGCGGCGCGGTATTGGGAGGCGAGCAATCCGGCCATATTATCTTTCGCCGCTACGCCACCACGGGCGACGGCATGCTTACGGCATTGCGCGTGTTCGAAGTAATGCGTGCGGCGCGAGCCGGGCTGGACGAACTAACCCGGGAAATTCAGGTGTACCCGCAGCGCCTGATCAACGTCTGCATCAAGGAGCGGAAGCGCCTGGAGGATCTCCCTGGCGTGGCGGCCGAGATCCGCGCGGCCGAGGAATCCTTCGGCGACTCCGGCCGTGTGCTGGTGCGGTTTTCCGGAACCGAGCCGCTGGCCAGGGTGATGGTGGAAGGCCCGGAATTGGAGCGCGTGGAGGCCTTCGCGAATCGTATCGCTTCGCAGATTCAAGCTGAATTAGGGGCGTCCGACGCCGGACCGAAGCTCCCGTAACGTCCATGACCAGGTGCGCGGCGATCGGCGTCTTGATTGAGGTGAGTATTTCGGCCGAATTGGCCCGGGCCCTTCTTTGGCACGGAAAGCCGCCAACGATACCGCCAACGATATCGATGACGCAGTCTGCCGCGTTCCTCGGGACGGAGGCGTCTACAGCGTATCGCGGAGCACGCGGCTAAAGGAAATTGACGAGAGCGGCGCGCCATCATCTGGCTGTCGGCATTACGCGCTACAGCCAGCGCGAGGGCGGTGTTTATATCGAATATCCGCGACCTGCCTTCAGCAGACTGAAAAGCCGCAGACCAGCTTGCCGCCGCCGTTAGCAGCGAGGTTGCAAGGCAGTCGCCCGCAGGCCACCGGGCGTCCAGACTCTAATGGAATACCCCACTTAAAATCAATGAGATCATGTCCTTAGTACGGCCCGTTTCGTAGTGCCGTTTCTATCGGGAATCCGGGAAAAGTCTCGCTTTAGCTCGACGCCTCTGTTATCATTGGCACGGGAGCGTTTCTGCTCAGTTTGGGAATCGGTTTCCTTAAATTGATCCGACAGTCAATTGTCTAGGGGTCCGGCTCGGTTTATGCGTTGGTGTGCAAGCTCCGGCAGTGTAAGAGCTGTCATTGGAGAAGCCTAAAGACGCTCGGAGGGCTCCGCCCTGTTGAGTTACGGGGTCAAGGACGGGAGCCGATTCCGCTGTAAAGCTGCGCTCCTTTTTCTTTTTCCAGCCTTCATTCGAATGAACATTTTATTTATTGGCGACATCTTTGCGTCGCCAGGCCGGGTTGTGGTCGCACGCCGTCTTCAGGAGATCATCAGCGCGGAAAAGATCCAGCTCGCCATCGCCAATGCGGAAAACTCGGCCGGCGGCTTCGGCATAACGCCCTCCATCGCCGAGGAGCTTTTCTCGCTGGGGCTGGACGTGATCACATCCGGCAATCATATCTGGGACAAAAAGGAAATCTTCGACTATCTGCCGCGCGAGCCGCGCTTGCTGCGTCCGGCCAATTATCCCGCCGGCCTGCCGGGAAGCGGGCTGCTGGTGGCCAAAGCGAGAAATGGCGTGCCGATCGCTGTAATCGATTTGCAGGGACGCGTCCATCTGCCGGCCATTGACGATCCTTTCCGCACTGCGGATCACATTCTCAGTACGCTGGATGCGGCGGTGAAGGTTCGGTTCGTCGACTTTCACGCCGAAGTGACCAGTGAAAAGATGGCCATGGGCTGGTACCTGGATGGCCGCGTCTCGGCTGTGATTGGAACGCACACGCATATTCCCACTGCCGATGAGCGGATTTTGCCCGGCGGCACTGCGTATCAAACCGACGTCGGGATGACCGGGCCGTACGATTCGGTGATCGGTTCGGAAAAAAGCCTCGCCATCCGGCGCTTCTTAACCGGCATGCCGATTCGCCTGGATAACGCCAAGACGGGCGCCGAACTGCACGCCGTCATCGTCACGGTGGATCCTGGCAGCGGGCGCGCCACTGCCATCCGCCGCTACACTTGTTCAGGGTAAAGACTGCACTCGCTCATGTGGATTGCCGGCTTGGCCGGAAAGGAAGCACCACTACTGCTGCACCGTGATTAGGGTTCCCGCCTGCGTCGTCAAGCCCTTGTACATTGCCATCGTGGGCTGGTCGCCATTGGCGAGAGTGGGCGGCACTACCACGTTGAACTGAAACTCGCCCGGAGCAACCAGGCCGGCGAAGGTTACCGTCGCAGCCACGCCGCCGATGGTGATCACCGGCATTGGGGATAACGTTCCCGACTGCGTTTCGGACCCGCTCACCACCGGTACCGTCGTGGATCCGAAACCGTTGGCGTATAGCACGATTGTTTCGCCGGGCTGGGCAGGAGTGGTCAAACCGGAATACAGACTGGTTGGACCGAGGTAACTTCCGTCTACGTGGGTGGCCGCAATATAAGGTCCGCCGCCGAAGACGAAGAACGAGGGAGATTCCGCCTGCGCCTGTACCATGAAATTGGCGCTGATTACTCCATTGCCGGAGACCTGCACGGGTACCGATCCGGAAATGGCATTCGGAGGCGTGAGTATGTTCATCTGCGTGGGGCTGATGTAGTAAACGTAGGCAGGCACGCCGTTCACCGTGACGCTGATTCCATCCAGGCTGGTGGGCAGCTGGTCATTCACAAAATCCGAGTTCCCCCAGATACGCGTATCACCAGCCGGACCAAGATTGGAACCTATGATCTCCACCCACAAGTTCGGCGCAATCGTAGCAACGCCGCCCTCAGCATTCGCCACCAGCGTGACCGTCGGCGCGGCCGTGGTCAGAGGATCGGGCGC